>OBXM01000621.1_pt1 | contig 32098 bp, 34 predicted proteins | sample 1538141 | NCBI WGS metagenome assembly OBXM01 (sample SAMEA2580153, study PRJEB22360) | human gut metagenome | biome: human gut; feature: human-associated habitat; material: faeces | place: Denmark | collected 2008/2010 | reverse complement strand
GCCTGCCGATATCGTTTTGAACGACCAGAATCGGCCTTATCCCGCCCTGCTCACAGCCTACGACCGGGGTTAAATCGGCGTAGAACATATCGCCTTTGTAGATACGCATTTCACATTCCTCCTTTTTGCGAAATCAGTGTTATACCACAAGGATAAGGACAGCCGCCAATAGTGACCGGGTTTACCTGCAGGGCGGCTGTCCTCATAGTTTCTGATATAACAAAACTCTTGTTCTTCGTTTTCTGCTGCCTCTATTCGACACTACTTCCCGAAGCAGAACACCACAGGCAAAGCGCCTGCGGTTAAGGATGATTCCGTCCTTTGGGCAGTCAGCTTAAACCAGCCTTAGTTATTGGCTGTCATGGGACTCTCACCCCCGCCGGGTTCTCCGGCGGCTGCACCCATTGCGATGTCTGTGGCTGTGCAGAAGTATCATTGTAGGCTGTTCAGGTTATGGCGGGGCAATCTACCACAGGTTGCTTCTCGGACGGACATTTCTCGCTCGGCACCTTTGATGCTATCGTGTTGACGGATAGCTCTGACCCATCCGCAGATGGTCTTGGCGTGTCCTCCGAAGCCGCTTTCCCCTCATCGGAGCTGAACAGCTAACGTATTTAAGCTGCTGGATATGACCGAATGGCTTCGGTGTTTTTCAAGGAACACGAGAGAGATAGAAAAATTCCCCTCACTTCTATAAAGGAAAAAGTGAGGGGGATGAGCGGATTAATTTTCTATCAATTTGCGTAGTTTAAGCAGGATTCTTTTTTTCCTGTCGTTAATGGTCTTTTGCGGTACAGAAATTATTGCCGAAAGCTCCCGCTCACTTTTGTCATTGAAAAACAGTTCGTCAATGAGAGAACGTTCATCCTCCGGCAAGGAATAAAGGGCTTTCCACAGAACCTCCAGCTGTTCCTGCTGAATGAGCTTGTCCACGATGTCCGGCTGAACACGGACTATGAGGTAATCAACATTGACACCATCATCTTGGAACCGCTCCAATGACAATTCACTCTGGCGAATCAGCTTATTTTGATAACGTTCCGCTTCACGTTCTTTATGATAGGCACGGTAGACGGCTTCGCTGACCTCCACACGCTGCCGTTTTACAACAATGGTATATTTTTTATTCTCTGACATATACTTGTCCTCCAAATTTTCAAAATGTGATTGAAAACGGAGGACAAGAGGCGGTGATCGGCACCGGGGAAGGATTCTGTACCGCAAAAAAAGAGCATACCGGTGGACATGACCGTCCGTTGGTACGCTCTGATGGGTTATTTCATATTTAGCCTGTACTGCTGGTTCGTGTTGGTGCGTATAGTTATCCGCTGAAGAACACAGGCTTTTTTTAACAAATTACCTATGTATGTATCGGTTATGCAGATTGCTCAATGTCGCTGCAGCAGATGCGCAGCGGTGTGGCCTGTTGAGACCAACACATAAAAAATTCCCCCAAACTTTTCACGGGTTTGGAGGGATGATGAAATATATTTGAGCATGGGGAAAGTCCCGCCAAAGCACCGTTTTTTTTGTTTGGCAGGTATCTCTCTTTGATTCTGATATAAATATATATACTTGCAAAATAGACTCTTCTAAATACTAAATTAATAGCCTTTCCAATCGTTGTCCTAAACGGCTCAATACCTCGTTAGTAATGGTTCCTGCCTGCTCAGCAATATCACAGGCGGTTATTTTTTCATCTCTGGACTGACCAATAACCACGGCGACATCTCCAACGTTGACATTTGGGATGTTGGAGATATCCACCAGCATCTGATCCATACAGATTCGTCCAACAATAGGGGCTCTGATGCCTTGAATCAAAACACTCCCTACGCCACAGGACAGGGAGCGCGGGATGCCGTCGCCATATCCGATTGCCACAACCGCTATCCTGGTATCCTGGGGAGCGACAAATTGCAAGCCGTAACCGGCGGCTTCCCCCTGAAATAAATCTTTGACTAAAGCGATTCGCGCTTTTATGGTCAAAACCGGCTCTAATGAAATGCCACAGCGTTCCATGTCGGCGCGGATGCTAAGCACTCCATAAAGCGCGATTCCGACCCTTGCATAGTTTTCAGCCAGCTCCGGATAGTGCAGAAGGCCGTCGCTGCTGACGATGTGTTTTTTAGGACATGCAAATCCGCGCTGATGAAGCTCTGCAGCCACATTATAAAAGGCTTCTGCCTGGGCATGGGTAAACGCTATACTTTCAGAGGAAGTTTCATCCGCCACGCACAGATGTGTGAAAACACCCTCAATGTTCAGGTTTCGGCACTCAAAGATTTTGCTGATTTCTTCTATCTTTTCGCTGCGTTCTCCCAAGCGGTGCATCCCTGTATCAATCTTGACATGCACCGAAACCTTTTTCCCATAACAGTCAAGAACCTTGGCATAAGAAAAATCAAGCACGGTCTGTGTTAGGTGATATCGGCGCAGAAGTGAGAAATCCTTTGGATGGGTATAGCCCAACACTAAGATCGTTCCAGCAATACCGTTTCTGCGCAGTTCGGCCCCTTCTTGAACGGTTGCGACACAGAACGCGTTCACGCCCAGCCGGTTTAGCTCCCGTGAAATCAAGACTGCACCATGCCCGTAGGCATTTGTCTTGACGGCGGGCATCAGTTCACAGCCACTAGGAAGCAATGCGCGAAGGGCCTCCACGTTATGACACAGTGCGGCACGGTCAAGCTCAATCCAAGCCCGCCCCTTTTGAAATGCTTTCTTCTTTTTGAATCGTGGCAATTTAGCTATCAGCACAGCAAACGCAGCGGACAGCGCCGATACGGCAAGATAATGGATTAAGCTGTTTTGCACCAGCACACCCACAAGCCCGGTTACTTTCGCCGCTCCCCTCACAACCACAATAAAAAGAGGATGGATGAGATAAATCCATGTTGAAATGATCCGAAATGACGGTTTCGGTTTTTGATCCCACGCCATTACAAGCTGATAAAGAAAGTACATGCACGGAAGCAGGGCAAGGTACATGCTGTCGTGGCGCTGCCAATCAAGATGATGCAGGAAGAATCCTTCAACGGTCATCAGTACCATTGAGAGTACAAAACCGGCCGCACTCATTTTCACACTGCAAATCCGTGAGGAATGTCCAAGCCATGCGCCCATTGCCAGGAAAACAGGCGCGTAGAACAGTCCGTTCCGGGTATAGGAAAACACATGAAACATCGAGTCATAGATCGTGGACAGAACCGGCACACCGGAAACCGCGCCGAAATAACTGTCTCCCATCAGGCCAATGCCGTACAAGAGCAGGCTGACGGCCATAACCACCTTGAACGGCAGCTTCCGGCTCAACAGGAATACAAGCAAAATGCCCAGGATAACCGCCGGCAGATACCACAGGTGGTAGAATGTACCGTCGAAAAGGACCATGCGAATCACGTCTGCTACGTCAAGCCCCTTGAACTGGCCTGCATAGAAATTGACCGGCAGGTAAATCACAATTGCCAATGCGTACAGAAACGCGGTCTTTTTGAGAAACCGTATAAGCGGACGGGTATCACGGCTCCCTTCAAACAGGTACCCGGGCAGAACAAAAAAGCCCGATACCATCAGAAAGAACGGCACGGCAACCCGGGCGACAATCCGGGTCAGAAAAAAATCCGCATTTGCGCTGAATGTAGTCAGCGGTGAGGTATGGATGCAAATAACCAGCAAAGCCGCAATAAGTTTGAATGCGTCCAGCCCTCCGTATTGTTTATCCTTTGTCATTTTCATTCCTCCACTCGGTTAAAACAAACCCGTCTGCGTTATTACCGGATACCGAGTATGGAATGTTATCCTCGATTTCAAATTCAGTGTCCGCTCCAGCCGCGGCCTTTATATAGGAAACTGCAATATTTTGATTCTCCGTCCGGTATAAAAAGCAATTCTCTCCGTTGGGATACTGCTTTAGGAAAGTATGATATTCTTCCAGTGTCAGCCCAAGCTCTGTCATAATAGCGGCGTGAGGCGCTCCAACGTAGCGGAAATGCCAGGGTTCGTGTGCAATTCCGGTGATAGCTTCTTTTCCTCTTGGATAGCGTTCAACGAAACCGTAGGCCACGGCTTTTTCACGAAACGTCTGACAGATGCCGGAATCCGGAAAATCCGGCCGGATGAAGTCTATCTCCGGCTTACAAAGCCCCAGGTCGATGGCAAGGCCGGTCTGATGCTCACTGTGATCCGGCCTCGCTACAAATTGCTCTGTAAACGCAACTCCGCTATCCCGCAGGGACTGATCATAAATCTCCTGCTGTTCCGCTCTGGAGCGCCAACCGCTCACGGCGCTGATCTTCGACCAGCCCTCGATACTGCTCATGAGTTTGGAAAGCAAGACGGCAGCTCTGCGTTCCATCAGAACCTTGCTGTCTGAATGAACTGGAACAAGGGAACTTTCCACATTCCCTGAGCAGTAGGGATACTGACTGTTAACCAAAATCAGGCTGCCTGCATGGACAGACTTCTGCGGCATCGCAAGCACTTTCATCCGCCCACCGCCAATTTAATCACGCGAGAAATGACCTGTTCAAAGGAAATGCCGACGGCTTTCATCATGTTGGGATACCGGCTGTGTGAGGTGAAGCCGGGGATCGTATTGACTTCATTGAAAACGACCCTGCCGTCAGCGTTCAGGAACATGTCCACACGCGCGAAGCCACGACAGCCCAGCGCCTGATAAATCGTCTTGGCAGTCTGCTTGATTTCCTCCGCTTTTTCTTTGGGGATTCGTGCAGGGACATGAATGGCCGAGGTTTTCAGAGTGTACTTCTCCGTAAAATTAAAAAATCCGTCCGATAACTCGATTTCATCGACCTCTCCGACTGTCAAATTTTCATTTCCCATGACGGCGCAGCCGACTTCAAATCCAGTGATGCTTTCTTCTATGATGATTTCATCATCGTATTCAAAAGCCAGTTTGATGGCGGCGGGAAGATTGTGCCGATCAATCACTTTCGTAATGCCATAGGAGGAACCGGCCCTTACCGGCTTTACAAACAGGGGATAGCCGAGACTCTCAGCCTGTGCCAGAGCGATTCCCGCATCCATATTCTTTTTTAAAATAAATGAGGCTGGAATCTGCACACCAGCTGCATGTGCCAGCTTGTGCGCACGGTCTTTGTCCATGCAGAGAGCCGAGGCCAGTGTGCCGCAGCCAACAAGCGGGGTTCCCGCCATTTCAAATAAGCCCTGAATCGTTCCGTCCTCGCCGTTTTTTCCATGGAGAACAGGAAATGCGGCGTCAATCGGAAGTTTTACAACTTTGTCAGGATGAAACACCAACAGAGTATGCGTTTCGCGGTCAGGCGAAATGGCCGCTGGCAGACAGTCAGATGGATTGCACCAGGTGTCTGAAGCAATTTTTTCAATGTCCCCATCAAACCGATACCAATTTCCCTTTGATGAAATTCCGATCAGGATAGGCATGAACTTATAGGTGTCTATATGCTTAATCACAGAGTAGGCCGATTGAAGCGACACACTATATTCGGGAGAACAGCCCCCAAATAAGATAGCAATATTTAATCTTTTCATTTTTCTTTTGATCCTTTCTCAATAACATCCGTTCCATCAGAAAGTGGATAGCCGATTTCACATTTATTTCGGTAAAGCAACTTTTCGGAGGTACAGTCCCCGGTCGCTGCCAGAATCGTCTTTTGCTTCACATCCACTTCTTCAAAAACCTTGTTGCTTCTGTGGTAATACATTGGCTCCCCATTTACGACCTCGTAAAATCGACCGTTGTCCTGATCGGTTAGCAGGCGTCCGGTAATGCGATCTTCATCAAATGAAATGCTAATCTGAAACGATATCTCTGTGTCGTTTTTGACCTTCAGATCGAGCCAGCCCTCTGATACGGTCGCATCAACGCCTATCGGCGCGTCGCTGGGCGGTTCCGGAAAATCCTTTATGCCATGTCCATGCCGTTCCACAACAGTAAGCGGCGTATGAAGAAACATCCAAAAGAGCAGATTACTCATTTGACACATGCTGCCGCCGGAGGCCGTTGTGAGTTTCCCGTCAATTACGGTCAGACCATCCTTATACGGAATGTTCCTGTCCGCATATCGAACCAGTTTCCAGAAAGAGAATGTTTCATCTGGCCTGATAACCACTCGGTCCAAAGTGGCTGCGGCCAGTTTCAGGTTGAAAACCTTATTTTCCTGATACACCATATCAAAGCCGGTTTCCCGGTTATATAGAGGGCAGCTTGTTTTAAAAAGCTGATATGGCAGCGGGGGGTCGGCCTTGACTTCGGCATATTGGTTCCCGTCCAAGCACATCCTCGTATAGAAGCAAAACCGACGCTGCCAAATTCTCAGCGGCAGCAACCATGGAAATATTTGTGTAACACGTTTTCTTGGCATGTTTAAATCCTTCCTACATAACAAAAGCCTGTCTGCTTTGATAAGACTATGCTATCAAAAGCGGACAGGCCGTATTTTAATATTGAATTGTTTAATTCCTAAGAAAATCCTAATGTCAAATTGATATTTTCCTAATTATCAGCAGGTAAGGACACCGTAAAAGCAATGCATTCTCCTTACTTTACGTTTCAATTGTTTCACCTGCGTGAGGTGTGGCCGTAATGCGATGTAACTGATTCATATCATTTCCTAATGAAGATGGATACAAACCAGATAACAGCTAAATATGCACCTTTCTATCCGTCTTGGAGAATCCAAAAACATCAAGTGCTATCTTGCCAAAGCAGGGATCTGACAATCCCATGAATTATCCTTATTGTTGATATATCCGGTAAATCGATAAACAGGCTGATAAAATCCTTTGGTATCGTAAACATAAGCGAGCTTACATTCTTTTACCCACAGGGTATCTCCTTGCCGGAAGGGGACATATTGTTCAAAGTTTCCATCTTCAACCTGTTCAAAGGCCGCTTTGGGAGAAATAATTTCTTCCGTTGTTACATATTCATTCCAGCTGATTCCATAATCCATGGACGCAAGCTCCAAATTGCTGTCAAACTGCATGAGGACAGAGCCGGATGTAAATGCGGTTTTGGCAGTTGACAGGTTGTCCTTTTCTGGTACGTCCCATCGAAGCGTATCGTTGTTTTGTAATGTAAAAACAGCAGTATCGGGGAGCAGCCCACTTTCCTTTAGCCAGTTTTTATAAAAGGCCCCACGGTTCTTTGCTGCTTCCGCCGTCAACTTGGCGGTATCATGCCATGTTGTGTAGCGCCACTGTCCTGTCCTAAAAAAGAAGTTGAGCTGAACCTCCTCACTGGTGGGACTTTTGCCCGTGTAAACACGGTTTTCTCCTTCACGTCGTTGAATACCAGCAAAGGTAACCTCTTCCGATTCGGAAAGCTGAGCGGCCATTCGTTCTATATAATTCTCATCCTCCGTATAGGTGTTTTTGTAGATAGAAGCCATAGCCGGTTGATCTGCTAAAGAGAGGTCAGTGGCAATCTGAATCCTTGACATATCCTGCTTTACCGCAGGAAGAATAGGCATATTTCCGTAAGGCTTCTGCTCATAAGCAAACGACACGGCACCAATTATTATTCCAATGACGCAAGGGAAAATTAATACTTTACCGATGGGAACAAAACGAACGCGTTTTCCCCTAATAATGGAGAGCACTGCCATTATACAAAAATATCCAAATAAGCTTCCAATGCAGTTGTGGAATAAATCATCAAGTTCGAATATCCCTGTTCCCGTCAATAATTGTACGATTTCAATACAGACTGTCAGCCCGATGGACATGAAAAGAATTACCTTGAACTTCTCTGCTTTCTTCCAGAAAAGCGGCAATAAAAATCCCAACGGTGTAAACATCAGCATATTGAAGATAATAAGCTGCAATTCGCTGATCGACCACTTATTCCATGCGTTGACGTAGGCGCTGAAAAAGTCAATATTGAAGCTGCCGGTAAAGTTTGCGCCACGGCTTAAGGTGGTCAGCGCCAATACCAGCAACAGCCAGCAGGATAAAAAAAACAGGATAATACCCTGCGTTTTCGACATGCTCCTCTGACCATGAAACGCCTTTTTATATATCATGTAGCCTGCAAAAATGGTAAGCGCCAATAAAAGGCCTCCGATGAGTGCAAATACACCCCATCGGAGCAATACTTGAAAAATTGTAATAATGTCCATGAAATGTCCTCCGTTTTTATACTGTAGTTGAAGATAAAATCTTCGCAATTTATTAACTACAGTATAACTCATCTGTACCGCCTCAAATTTAATACTTTCTTGATAAATTCCTAAGAAAATACTAAGATGCGGTGTGATTTAACGGAAGTGTAATAACAAAAGAAGTTAGATGTTCATGGCTTTCCACAGTAATTGAACCACCATGCAAAATAATAATCTCTTTAGCAATTGCAAGTCCCAATCCTGCCCCTCCGGTATCGCTTGTTCGAGCTTCGTCAAGACGATAAAACTTTTCAAATATAGTGGCGCATTTTTCAGGGGGTATGGTATCTCCCGTGTTTTGAAATGTGATTGTTACAGTATCTTCGCTTTTTTGGGCTATGATGTGAATTTCTGTATTCGGGAAGCTATAAGCAGCCGCATTTTTCAGAACATTGGTAAAAACCCGCCCCAGCTTTTCAGAATCGCCATAGATCATTAATTCTTCATCTGCATGTAAAACGGTAGTGTTTCCGTGGCTTGACAAAATGGGCAGCAGTTCATCAGTTAATTGTACCAACATGTAGTAGAGGTCTATATCCATTTTTTCTATTTGGATTTGTTGTAGATTATACCGGGTTATTTCAAAAAATTCATTGACCATTTTTTCCAGTCTGTATGATTTGTCGAGCGCAATATGCGTGTACTTTTTTCTCTGCTCCAGTGGCATATTTTCCACTTCTTCCAGCAAACTTAAATATCCTATTACAGAAGTAAGTGGAGTGCGAATGTCGTGGGCAAGGTACACCACGAGCTCATTTTTACGTTGTTCGGCTGATTGCGCTTCCAGCTTCCGTCGTTCCAAGGTTTGTTTCATGGCGTTTAGCCTTTGGGTGATGGCAGTGAGTTCTTCCGGCAGGCGGATTTCCTCGGAATTGTCGATGAGAAGCATTCCCAGACTCTGCTCAACATCGGACAGTGGCTTGGTAACATAGCGCAAAAATGCGCGGATTATGAAAAAAAGCCCTGCACAGATAAGCAATACTAACAAGATGAAAAATGGCGGGTATATATTTTGTACCACGAAAAAACCCACTTGAAGGAAATCTGCTGCTATCTGAGTAATCCATCTTCCGCCGATGCTATTCCAATGGAAAAAGTACATTAGAACAAGAGCAAAAAGGGAGGCGGCTATTACTCCAATCAGGGCAAACAAAATTTTAATTTGTAAACGGGTATAATCAAATTGTCTTTTATTTTTAGCTTTCAATTTTATATCCTACCCCCCATATTGTTTTAATATATTTGGGATTTTCAACAGTATCATTCATCTTTTCGCGGAGATGACGAACGTGGACAGTGATCGTATTGTTGCTCTTGCTGTAATATTCGTCCCTCCAAATCTTATGGAATAAATCCTCTGCACTTACAACATTTCCTTTATGCTCTAAAAGGATACGCAAAATTGAAAATTCCGTAGGTGTCAGTGTAAGCGGCTCTTCGTTTAAGAAACACTCATGTGTTTTAATATTCATTACAAGGCCGGAATGAAGGATGATATCTTTTTCCACATCTTCCCCATACCCAGGGTTATATTTTTTATATCGCCTTAATTGTGCTTTCACTCGTGCCACGACTTCAAGCGGGCGAAAGGGCTTGGTGATATAATCGTCAGCACCCAATGTAAGACCGGTAATTTTATCAATTTCTTCATCTTTAGCAGTTAGCATAATAATGGGGTAAGTATACTGCCTTTCCCGTATTTTCTGGCAAAGCGTGAAACCACTGATGTCCGGCAGCATAATATCCAGAATTGCAAGGTCAAGCTCCGTCGCTTCAATACAGGCAAGGGCTTCCTTGGCAGAATAAAACTTTAACACTTCATAATTTTCATTTTGCAAATATACTTCTATTAAATCTGCTATTTCATGCTCATCATCAACAACGAGAACTCTATCATTCATAGCTTTCAGCTCCTTTCAGGCAAAACATGACACTTTATCATTTTACTAAATACAGTGGCCATATTTGTGATTTATTGCATGAGAAATTATTAAGACTTTCATAAGAACGCGGTTTAATTGGAGATCTTCATCTTTCACCACAGGAATTGTTTCATCGTATCAATCCTTTTACCTGTTCTTTTTCAGCCTACCGTCTGCAGGTTTTGGTACATCCTTTGGTATCGCCCACGCACGACCAAAGCGAACCGCCCCATCAATCCTGTTTTCCTCACATAGCTTCTGAATTCTTCTCTTGGAGATTCCCCATTTTTCAGAAGCCTGCTCTACGGATATGTAATCAAGCATTTGTAATCCTCCACCATGTATGTTGATTACAGTATATACGCAATAGCGAATAAAATCAACAATCCCTTTTATCAAATATGTTCGCTATCATAGTCATTGTTGGTTCGTTCTCAATCCTATGCCTATACTGTAAAATTGGGATGGGAGGTGAACGAACAGTGGAGGAATTACTGAACTTATTCGGCCAGACCATAAAGGACGCCCGGATTGCTGCAGGCATGACACAGGATGCACTTGCGGAACAGGTAGGAGTCACAACAAGATATATAATGGCTATTGAGAATGAAAACAAACACCCAAGAATGCCGGTGCTGCTTAAGATCATCCGCACCTTGAAAATATCAGCCGATACAATCTTTTATCCTGAAATTCAACATACAGACAGAGAAAAAGAACAGCTTTTGCACATGATTCAGATGTGCGGCGAAAAGGAAATCAAAATAGCCGCCGCAACTGTCAAGGCGCTATTGGATGCCAGATAAGCAGAATCCATCTTCTTTCTTCGAGGATGGATTTTCTTATAGCTACTCCCAATATTGTTCTTTCTCTGTGTTTAGAAATCCTTAGAGTGACAGGTTCACTGCATAGGCCATGATGACACATACCATATGCCGCCGATAGGACGCACTGCTCCCTTGGCGGCAGGTTTATGTGTTTTCTCATTTCACCGTAAACAGCAGACTGCTCTTGCCTCCGTTTTCCCGCCAGCGCTGTTCCTTTTGAAGATAACCGGTCTTTTCAAGGTCAGCGATGGCTCTTTGCACGGTGCGGCGGGAGAGCTTCAAGTCCTTGGCAATGGTACCGATGGCAGGATAACAGGTTCCGTCCTTGTTTGCCCGGTCTTTCAGGTATCGGTAGACCACTACGGCACGATGCGGAACATCTGCAGCATAAAGAGAGGAAAGATAGCTCAATCACGAACACCCCCTAATCGGTGCGCAGAGGCATAGCAGGAGGCTCCGGCTCATGCTCCTGCACCGGTGTGTGCAGCGCACCTCCGCTGCGGTCATCATCGGGAGGCTCCGGGAATTCAGCAAAGTCATCCTCATCATAGGCACAGCCCCGCTGGAGGATTTCCTGTTCCAGCTCGAAGCGGTCAGCATAATGAACCTTTCGGGCGGCACGTTCTTCCACCTCAAAGGGCTTTTCGAATTGGATGCCCCATTTGAGAAATAGGGGCAGCTTGGTGCGCATGGGACAGCAGCCGGTCTTGGCCAGAATGAAATTACCCTTGGGTAGGGTTTTCAGCTCATCCGGTGTCATCAGCGGTCGCTGGATCATCTGCAGGCTCTGGCTGGGATCGTTCTTTCCTCTGCTGATGGAGCCGGACATCACGGTTTTGTTGCCCAGCGCCCTTGAGAGGATATCGGCGCTTTCCGAGTTGGGCGCAAAGCCTCCGAAAAGAATATCCTGACAGTTATCAATGATAATTGCGGAACCCTCCTTGCCGTAGTTTTTCTCAAGCTGTGCAAAAGACTGAATAATGGGTACCATACTGATGCGGCGGGAACGGCCTGCGGAGAACATCATCTCCATTGACTGGATTTTCGGGATGGTTCCGATCTCATCAGCAAAGATCATCACCCGGTTGGGGAGCTTGCCGCCATATTCATCAGCTACTGTCAGCATCTCCCGGTAGAGCTGTTGCAGGAACAACGACACCATAAAGTATTTCGTATTATCTTCCTCCGGTAGCACGATAAAGATGGCACACTTCTCCTTGCAAAAGGTTTCCGTATCCAATGAGCTGTCAAAACACAGAATCTGCTCCATCTCCGAATCCAGAAACGCATTCAATCTTGACATGGCGGTGGACAGCACCGAGGCCATCGCTTGGTCTGCGGTATTGAGGGCGGCTCCCGCAAACCATCTCGCCTTGTGGTCGGAGGGCAGCTTATCCATCAAAAGTTGAAACTGACTTTTGTTCTTCACCGGTGAGGGAGCCAGCAAGTCCTGTATCATTTTAAACACCGATATGATGTGCCGTTTCTCCGGAGGACAGTATTCCGCAATCAGTAAAATAACCGAAGTCAGCAAGCCCTCGGCAGCATCATAGAAAAACGCATTTTGACCATAGCTTGCCGAGTCCTCACCGCTGCTGGAGATAATGGTCTTGGCGGTGATTTTGGCATACTTCTCAGCTTTGGCTTTCAGTGCGAGATTCTCCGGATTTTCCATGTAGGCATCCATATAGCGGTTCACCAGCTGCAAGATATTATCCCCATCCGAGCGTGTGGGGTTGCGCAGATCCAGCACCGATATTTTATAGCCGTAGTATTCCTTTGCAATGCCTGCGTAGTTTCGGAACAAATCTCCTTTGGTATCAGTGCAGAGCCAGCTCATGCCGGAGGCACAGGCGTATTCAATGTTGGGATACAGAAAGTTTGCGGTTTTACCGACACCGGCAGCGCCGATCATGAGGCAGTGAATGTCGCCGTCATCAATGAGGGCGGTAGTTGAACCAGCTTTCTGCTTGCAGCCCACCACAAGTCCCTGCAGAGCGGGCAAATTCTGCCCAAGCCGCCATTTTTCTGGCTCATAGGGTACATGTGTGTATGTCCGTTTGATTTCGGTTTCTGTGGCGAAACGGGCGGTACCATGCTGACCGTCACCGACCGTTTTGGATTTGATGCCGCTAAGGGTGTAATAGTGTGCTAAAAGAGAAAGACCACCAATGACGAAAAACATCACGGCGGTCACTGCTATGAGGATGTAAACTTGAGATGGCATAGGGAAACTCCTTTCTTTTCTGTGATTTTCATAGTAAAATAAATTCATGATAACCAATGAGGTAAAACACTATGGTAAAGTACACTACTGAAGAATTAACCGAGGCTCTTCGTGCGATCATTTCCGTCATTCACAAGTGTGAAAAAGCACAAGAAAAATTCCCGGAGGGAAAGTCACAGCATACGCTTCTGCGAAACCGATTAAAAGCAATGTATATTTCAAAGGCTCTGATTGCAGAAGCGCTGTCTAAAATGGATGAGGACTCAGAGCCACAAACCGTATTTGATGACAACTGCAATTCTGAGTTGTTGCTTTCAAACTTGGATCAGCTGCATACCACGGATTTGGGTGTGGAACGCATCCGAAAGAATCTGCGTTTAAATACAGATGATGTAGTCGGCTGGTGCAGAGAAAAAATCAATGCTGCAAATGCCCATATTACACGAAAGGGTAAGAACTGGTACATCACCGTGGAGGGTTGCGAGATTACCGTAAATTCCCATAGCTACACCATTATCACCGCACACAGACGAGCATAAAAAAGCATGACTGCCAATGAAACGGCTGTCATGCTTTTTCATCTCATCGCCATAGCTGGTGGGGTCTGCTCCTGAGAATACGCTGCTTTCAAATCATCATTCCAGTCCTTGTGTGTTGAAACATCATACACCACATCTTTAAATCCCTGCTGGCACAAAGTTTTATAAATACGACCGGCAGCCTTGTACCCAGCTTCATCATTATCAAGGCAGAGTGCTACTCTCTGAAGCTGCGGATACAGCGACAGTAGCTTTAATACAGGCTGCTCTGACACACCATTCAACGCCACATAGCTGGTCTTTTTCCAATTCTGCGGATGCAGGCTGATGTAGGACAGCAAATCAATGGGCGCTTCAAATACAAACAGGTTATTAGGATGGGGATTCTTAGAAATGTAATGAAAGCTGTAGGCCGGATGGCTGCCCTCCACGTTGATGCGAAAGCTGCTGCCGGTTGCCGTACTTTTTTTATGGGCATGACGGGCAACACCATTTTCATCGAAGCCCACAAATACGGCGTTGTGGTATTCGGCGTCCTCAAACAGCAGCTTCTCTCCGGCAAACTCCGACAGCACTTCCCGGCTGATACAGCGCTGCTTGATGAGATACGCAAACACCCGGCGCATATCCGTGTGTGATGGCGGCAGAACAAAGGGCTTTCGCTGTTTCGGTTCGCTGCTTCTGCTGTGCTGCCGGTATTCCACTCCCTGTTCGCCACCCAGCAGCAGGCTAACCGCCTCCGGGAAAGACAGGTTATAGAGCCGTTTTACAAGGTCAATGGCATAGCTGCCCTCCTGAGCGGAGTGATCGTACCAGCTGTTTCCCCGCACGGTAATGCTGTGGTCACTGGCCAGCCGCTTATCTCTACCGGAGGGCAGGAGCTTTTCTCCTTGCCGCTGGAGAAAATCCACCAAGTCCACCGAGTTGGCTCGCTCCTTTTGTTCGTCTGTAAAATAGATGTAGCCTGACACAATTAAACCTCCCATCATAAATGAATTTGTGGCACATGGTCATCACGCTTGTGACCCTGCGCCTGCTTTTTCTCCTGCAGCTTCCGTCTGCGCTTGCGGTCAATATGACCGGAGGCGATTCCTGCGGTTCTGCGGTAGTCCTCTCGGAACAGATTCTCCAGACGGTGCATGAGCCGAGTGGCGGCCAACAATACCGAGAGATTGCGATGGCTGCTGATGTTGTCAATTAGGTACTGTGCATAAATATTGCCCTGCGCCGCAGACAGCCCCAGCCAGTAGAGACTTTTTTCCTTGTCAAGGGAAACCTCACCGTCATAAAAATACAGCTTGCCGAGGGCATACTGCGCATACTGATTTCCCTGTTCCGCAGAAGTGGTCAGCCAGCGGATGGCAGCTTCCACATCCTTTGGGACATCTTCTCCTTGGAGATAGACCTTGCCGAGCTGGTAGGCTGCAAACTCATTTTTCTTCTCTGCAGATAAAGTGAACAGGCGGATGGCCTCACCAACATCCTTGGCAACGCCGTCACCGGTAAAATACAACTTCGCCAAGGCATATTGGGCGTAAGCATTGCCGAGGTCTGAGGAGAGCGTGAGCCACTTTACTGCTTCCGGAACATTCTTCGGGATATCCTCACCTTGGAGATAGAGCCTGCCGAGCTGATAGGCGGCGTACTCATTTTTCTGTTCGGCGGCGGCAGTGAACATGGCCACTGCCTCTTGCATATCTTTCTCCACATGAGTGCCATCCCGGTACAGCTTGCCAAGGGCATACTGCGCCCCGGCGTTTCCGGCCTCCACTGCTTTGGTCATCCAAGCTATGGCCTGCGCAGGATTCCCAATGCCTGTTTCCAGACACACCTTACCCAGCAGATATTGGGCATTCACATTTCCAATCTGCGCCGATTTCTCCAGATAGGAAACCGCAGCCTGCACATCCTTTTCTGTGCCGGTTCCGGTGTAAAGCATCTGCCCGAGGCGGTATTGCAGCTTGTCATCATGACTGTCCTTTTCCAGCCGATAAAAACCGGAAAAGGCGGCTTTGAAATGCTGGTCGGAAATAGCTGCATCCACCGGCGTACCGACACCGTCACGATACATTTTGGCAAGCTCATAATCCGCATAGGGATTTCCCTGATCGGCAGATAGAGTATAGAGCCGGAGCGTCTGTGCATAATCTTGCGAAACACCCTGGCCATGGTAATATAAACAGCCGAGGGAGTATTGGGCGTATTTATGATTTTCCTCTACCGCCTCCTGAAACCATGAGGCTGCCTGCTCATAGTCCTGCTCAGTTCCAAGACCGGCAGCATACATCTTGCCAATGCGGTATTCCAGATAGGGCTTCGGCTTTTCTTCCTCTGCGGATAAAAAGGCGACCAGCGCTTTTCCATACCATGCGTGAGCGGCCTGTAAATCAATCTCACGACCTAAGCCATCGGCGAACATTCTACCGAGGTCATGCATGGCAAGGGAGTTACCGAATTCCGCTTCCAATAGGAACAACTGATATGCTTTATCAAAATCCTGCGATACATCCTCGCTACCGTAGAGATATTTTCTAGCCAGCGTATATTGGTCACTCCATTCCGCATGAAAGATCACATCAGTTGGCTCCATGAAGGCTTCTTCCAACTCACCATCCGCAGACTCCGGCAGCTCCGGTTCCGGTGCGGATTCATCCTCAAATGAGAAATGGTGACTGCTTAAGCGTAACGCTTCGGCAATCACCATGTTTTTGATGCTCTTAAATTGTTTCTGTCCGGAGAGCAGAGGAAGGGGCGGTAACTTGTTGGTGTAGGTTTTGAGAATTTCATTCTTCCAGTCATTCCATGCCCGGTATAACTTGTCGATGCGTTCCTCCTTGGCAAGCTCATCCACGATGCGGTCGATAATAGCTTTCACATCTGCCTTGAGGTATCCATATACCTTTTTGCCCCCTGTGTTTTGAAGCCGCTGGGCGAGCAGCAGCAGATCCGCTTCGATGGCTTTGTTTTCATAGACTCGATTCTGCACCTGTGAAAGCAGCTCACTCATCACATCGGCAGTACCCTGTTTGAGCTGGCTGCGGGCCTCGTTCTGATGCTCATAAATGTGAGCGAAGTCCTGACGGAAAATATCGTGTGCCAGCTCCGAGCGCATGGCTTCAATAGCAGGCTCAGTGAGAAAACCGTCATTGTCTTTAGCAGAGTAGACCATGAGATGCACATGGGGATGATGGCTTTCGTTATGAAAGGCGGCGTACCAGTGAAGGTTCTCACTGTCAATTTTCATATGCTTGCAGAGCATGGCTTTTTTACTGCGGAGCAAGTCCTGCCATTGCCTGCCGCTGTCGTATCCAAGCCTTGCGGCATCCTCACGGTGCAGGCTGATGACGTGAGTCCAGACAGCGCCCTTATGGTTGCACACACCCTCCTGCACCTGAGCCAGCACCACCGGCACTCCGGCATCGGTGAATAATCCATGCTCACCAATCCGTTCCACACGGGGACGGCCAGCAATGTACTCCACATAATTTTCACGCTTGCCGATGAGGTTGAGATTCTGTTCCAAAGCAAGGGAGATAAATTCGGTAGCATTGCCGATGGTGGGGTTCTCACAGTAATCAGCGTACTCCAGCATTTCTTTGGTAGAGGGAATATCTCGGATGAGCTGATGGATGAGCTGATGTTGCTTTACGGTAGCCGGAAGCAGCAGCTTGCTCTCATCAATTTTTTCTACACCCTCACGGGTTCCGATGTACTTCACATAGTTTTCAAGCTGGGCTGGCGGGGCATCCCGCATATATTGCGAGGTAAAGATGATTTTCGGCATGGCTTCCTCCTTTCTTTATTTTGGGCAAAAGAAAAGAGCGACCATTGGTAAATGATCACTCTTAATAATTATATTCGGTGTATTCGATAAATTGGAATTTGTCGAACTTCGTATCATGCTCATAATAGGATATTCTGGTTATTCCAAACTGTTCATTAATATGCCAACACCTCATAACCAGTTTCGGTTACTAACACCTGTTTTTCCCATTGCGCAGAAGGCTTCCCATCAGCAGTGCGAATAGTCCAATTATCGCGTTTATCTGTTACTATTTTGGATTTTCCCATATTTATCATAGGCTCTACAGTAAAGACAAGTCCTGGGACTAAGAGCATTCCTGTTCCTTGCTTTGTCACATAACCGACCCAGGGTTCTTCGTGAAATTGCAGACCAATACCGTGGCCTCCGATTTCTCGAACAACAGAATATCCATTTTCCCTTGCATGGTCACGAACCGCTTGCCCAACATCTCCAAGAAATCCCCACGGTTTTACCTGTTCAATCCCCAAATCCACGCATTCCTTTGCAACATCAACCAGCTTTTGTTTCTCAGCGGAAACAGAGCCGACGCAAAACATGCGTGAAGAGTCCGAAAAAAAGCCTTTGTAAATTGTAGACACATCAATATTGACGATGTCACCGCTTTTCAGAAATACCTGCTCGGAGGGAATACCATGACATACAACATCATTAATCGAGATACACGAGCTCTTAGGGTATCCTTCATAATGAAGGTCTGCCGGAATACCGCCGAGATCTTTGGTCTTTTCGAAAATGAGCTGATCAAGTTCTTTTGTGCTTACCCCTTCAATAACATGATTTTCGATAAAATCAAGTAAAGATATATTCTTTTTGCCGCTTTCTCGAATTCCTTCAATCTGCTGTTTTGTTTTTAAAAGTTTTCGATGTGGTACTTCATATCCTTTTAAGCGATAGATTTCTATTTGTTCGTCGATAGAAGCATGGCATTTTTTATACTTTCGTCCGCTGCCACACCAGCAGAGATCATTTCTTCCAAATTTATCAGACATTTTATCTCCTTGCACTAAACAATTTGGAGAGAGAGCAACACGCCTATGGACTGAGTCTGCCAAGAGCAACAGCGCAAGTTTTCCGATATTGCCGTGGTGGACATTGAAATGCTTGAGAAAAAGCTCTAGCAAACGCTTCCGATGAAGAGTACCCGTAACGGAAAGCAATATCGGTAATTTTGTCATTGGTCATACAAAGATCATATGCAGCAGCTTTTAATCTGCATTGGGCAAGAAATTGTTTATATGTCATGCCCATGTGCTCGTGAAACTTTGCAGAGCAGTAATACGGCGAATAACCAACATAAGATGACATATCTTGCAGGCTTGGATTCTCCGTTATATTATTTTCAACCCACTTGGCCATTGACTCTATTGTTTGCACAGACATTTGCTTCACTCCTTTCACCAGTATATCAATTCTCATAGATAATTACTTGATATAAGTTGCACATATAAGATAAAGTGCTTGCCGATAGCCTCCGTAATTTAACTGCAGCAGGAGCTTACGTGGGCATTTAATTACTGCACAGATTATAAATAGCACAGAGTCCTTGATTTTACAAACAAGGACTAATGAAATTATCCACAGTTCAAAGCTACCCAACAAATTCCAATTTGTATTTATTACTCAAGCTACTTTTCAAAAATTATATCACATTACTCTTAAGAAATCATTAAGCGATTTTGCCTATGTAAAGCAGCCCCTGCTTTTGCAGAGGCCGTCTACCTATGTTTTCTTACAGTGCACCGAGTTTTTTCAGAAGCTCAACGCAGTCCTTTGCGCCCTGCACATAGAGGTACTGGCATTCGTGATCGGCAATCAGAGTTGTTTTCTCAAAGTACACGGTGAGAATTTTCTGCTGAACCTCTGACAGTGACTTGACGATCTCACGAGCCTGTGGGCTGAGAGCCTTTGCCTCAGTATAAAGCTGAAGCTCGCTGTTCTCCAGCGTTTCCCTGCGTTTTTTGACTGCAGCTTCCGTCAGTTCTCGGATTGCCATTTCAAAGATTTCACTTTTCTCCATCACATGTTCATATCCTTTCCCAGCACTACAATGCTGTACACCAACATATAAACGGATATGCTTTTATAGTCCATACCCAAATGAAACAAATTCACCTTACAATTTTAGATTCGCCGCTTTTGGTAATTATATGCGTCCTCGAAATCAACTGCACCGTTGATCCGTTTTACTTCCTCCATACATTTTAAGTGTAGGCTTTGGAGTGCCTGCTCGTCAACCGCATGGGTATATGCCACCACATGAGAGAGCTTGGATAGTTCGGTAGCTATTTTGAAATCCATTCTGGCCAGACGGTTTTCCGTATCCCGGATGGCACTGACGAGAACGGAGGATAAGCTCTGCAGCAAATAGTTTTCAATTTTCTGTGAGGTGAGATATCCGCAGTAAAACTTCAGCGCCTCAGTGACAAATTCATTGCGGGATTTCATATTGGCCTGCGTGAGCAGCTCATCGCACCGATCCAACACTTCCTTTTCGATATAAAATCCGGTGCGGACTTTTTCCGGTTCCTTTGCCATACTGCCTCCTTTTCTCTGTGAATTCTGCCCCGGTATGCAGAGACATCCCCGGAAACTCCCGGTTTTTCTTGCTCTTTTCGGAAAATGGCATAACAAATGAGAGTTTTGGGCAGAAAGTTATGTCACTTCGCAATCCCTGAACGGCTTTGCCGGTCGGTGCTTTTCGGGTTTAGGCTGCAAAAGCAGCATAAACCCTTTAACCTGCACCACTTTCAACCCTACCGGAATGCTCTCATTCTGAGAATTTATCGCCGCATCCGGGGCTTTCTCACATTCTCTCCACATGGGCGCAACGTGGGCGGTACGATGTTAATGGGTATCAGGATGCCACCACGCCTGTCAAAAGGCCACACAGGGCAACACCGCCGCTCACACGCCCGGACTGCGTTTCTACCTACGCCTGCCTATTGTCAGAGCCACCAGTCGCAGCAGGGCGAACCGGTCTTTTGGGTTTTGCAGCGGCCTCACGGGAGAGCTTATCGTCAATGTACTCACGGGTGGCCTGCGGAACGTGCTTTTCGTAGAGCTTCTGGACGGTATCCTCCAGCTCCGTCTGCAAATCCGTATCCTTTTTTGCCATGTGGTAGGTCAGGGCATCCAGCTTTTCGCTGTCAAAGCTGATAGTCATTGTTGCTTTTTTCATGATACTTTCCTCCGTTTCATTTCATTTGGTGTGACTGTAAGGGGGTATCGCCCTCTTGCGTAACCCATGTTTCATAATCCGATACCGGGCAGTACCCGGCAAGCATGGACGAGAATTCCTCCAAGCGGGAGGGCTTCACCTTGTCCAGCTCCACCTGCAAACCGTAGTAGCCGTTGTAAATCTTGACCACCTCGGCATTCAAAACATCAGCCCACGCCTCTTTCCCGGCATTGGTCAGGGTATGCTCATCCAACTCCACGATGGTGGCAGGCTGTACCTCCACATCCTTGTGAAGCAGATGAATATCCTCCCAATGGAGATGAAGTAAATCTTTCAGCCTGCTGACCGGCGAGGGTGCTTCCCGCAGCTGCTCCGGCTCCGCTTCCTCCGGGTGACCGCCATACTGCGGACAGAAATCAAGGTAATAGCACACGTCAATGGCATTTTCATTCAGCTCAACATCCGCTACGGGTTCACACTCATGGAGCATATCAACAAGAACATTGCAAATGCCATCGTTAAATTCCAGATTGATTCCAGTTTGTTTTTCAATCTCATCAAAGCCTATAATCCAGTTGTCCTCTGTTGTGTTTTGGGTTCCGGTGGACACAATGTAGTCCACTGCCTCCGTCAGTTTTTGATTGAATTGCTGCAAGGCCGGGGAGGTCAGAGCGGAAATGTCGGGAACATAGGAGGCGTACCGGCAGTAGCCGTAGCCCTCCGATTCCACCAGCAGTCCGTCATTTCTGCCCTCGCCGGTCAGCAGCAGGCAGTGATACACACCTTTGCTGTCGCAGTGCATCTGCGCTGTATTTTCCTGAATAAAACCGTAATCCCTCATAGGTTTTTGCAGCATAGCTTCAAAAACTTCAGCGGGAAGCCGAATGGTTTTTGATACCTCAAAGCTCCGCAGATCGAAATCTGAGGGCTTCCGTTCAAAGATTGCTTTCATATAAAGCCGCCTCCTTTACGGCAAAAACTGTCTTGGATTCACTTTCTTACCGCCGATGCGCACCTCCAGATGGAGGTGGTTTCCGGTGCTTCGCCCGGTGCTGCCCACGGCGGCGATCACATCGCCCTGCTGCACTGTTTGCCCGGAACGAACATATACCTTGGAGCAGTGACCGTATAAAGTAACCATGCCATCTCCATGATCGATGACCACATGGTAGCCATAGCCGCTGCTGCCGGAATCCTTTACATAGCTGACCACACCGGTACGGGCGGCCTGTATAGGTGTTCCTTTTGGTGCGCCCATGTCGAGGCCGGAGTGACCCTCGCCGCCACTGCCGCCGAAGGGATTTGCCCTCCAGCCAAATTCGGAGGTGACCATGCTGCGCCAGCCTGCTCCAAGGGGGCTTGTAAAATCACCGCCACCGGTGTCAATCTCACCGTCAAACACACCGCCAGACCATTCATCCTCGCCGATGCTTCCATCTCTCGGCAGACCGTGTCCATAAAGCACACGGCTGTAAATCTGAGCGGCATTTACTTTGTTTTCCTCTGTAATGGTTCTGCCGAGGGAGCTTTCAAGGTTTGTATATATCTCATTCAAATGGGTAATGGGAACAGCCACCGTATAGGTTTCCTCGGTTTCGTTGCCCTCCGCATCGGTGACGGTGTGGGTGCGTTCCTCGTAGCGGACAAAGCAATCCGCAAAGGCTCGGTAATCGGAAGCGTTCATCCGCAGATTTTCAGCGCCGAAATACAGAGAATAAAAAATGGACTTCATGCGGGTGCTGTCGATGCTGCCGCTTTCGATCATGGGTGTAATCTCAGACACAGCGCTGTCCAAATCGAAGAAGCTGCCCCGCATATCCTCGATGTACTGCTGGTACTCCGCTGGCACCTGCGAGGAAATACTGCCGCCGTGAAAGCTCAAATCCACAGCGGAATTGTTGTGGTCTGCGGTACCAGACAACAGGCTCATGATCATAACGATGATTAAAATAAACGGGGTGAGGATGGCGGCGATGACTACGCCCACCGTTTTCCATGTCCGTTTGTCGGTGGCGGCAGCGATTGCCGCTTTCACCGCAAGGGTAATTGTTGCCGGGTCTGCCATCGGGGATCACCACCATTTCTGCTGCCAAAGGTTGAACTGCGCATCCTCCGCAGCCTGCTGCTCCTGCGCCAGCCGAATGGATTTCTCCACCGCCTGATCCAGAAAATCCGTATCAAAGCCTGCGGTTTCATAGCCCTCGGTGATGGTGTGGAGATAGAAATCCGAGGGTGCGCCGAACTCTCTGCCGTCATTCATGATATAGACCATTGCATTCAGCGGCTTGTCGTTCAGCTCCACTTCCAGCATTTCCTTGCGGTAAAAATTCGGGTAGCCCTCGTAGCGGTCGAGGGAAAGCTCATCTTGCGGCCTTATTTTCCATAGAAGCACAGGTACGGAGCTGCCCTCCAGCGGCTCAATGGTTGCAACGGCTCCACGACTGCCACCACGGAACAGCAGCTCATATCCTTTGACCTCGCTGGCTCCCACCACCTTGGCGGTAGGGCAGCGGAACGCCATCTGCGGCAGATGAAGATTGCTGCCATAAGCAATGTATAAGCGGTTCTTTGTCATGGTTTCCTCCTTACATTCACACAAATTTACATATGCATAGTAAAAGCCGGGGCATCTTCTGCCTCGGCTTCGGTTGGTTCAGGAGCGGACGGATGTGCTTCCTGCCGTGCCTGCTCCAGCTCTTTTTCTTTTTTCTGTTGCATCCGTTCCTTTTGTTTTTCTGCCTGCGCTGGGTCACGCCAAGCGATGCAGCCGTCCAGATTCTTCAGCAGATGCTCACGGGCAGTTTTGAATCCGTCCCCAATTAGCCCCAAGCGCAGCAGCCAAGTCCGGAAGGTGTACTTTTCGTTGGTGGTCTGTGTCTTGGTGCGGCTGGCACAGCGCTGATTGAGCGCCTGTGCGGATATGGCCATGCACAGCTGAATATAGGCCTTGATTTTCCCGGCGTGAGTGGTTCCGTTGAACAAACGGAACTCCACCGTACCTTTCTGAAACACCGAATGAAGATTCAGGCAGTGGTACCGGCTGTCATCATAGTGGATGTTGCTGCGGCTCTCGCCGTTGTACCAAATCCGACCGACCTGATCCAGTGTCCGGGGCTTTCTGCGGTTCAGTTCGTCTAAAAACCGGTTGTCCACCGGCTTGCACCAGCGATGCTGTCTGGCTACCGATACCTGAAGCGCTTTATAGATTAAGTCCTCCTTGGCAGCCATAATGTTGGTGATATTCCGTAGGGTATTGGCATCAAAGGGTGAGGCATCCACATGAACATGAATGCCGCAGGAGCTGTTGGCAATGGCACCGGCCTCTCGGAGCTTGCGTACCAGCTCCTGTACTTTTTCGATGTCCTCCCAGCGGCAGATGGGGCTGACCATTTCCGTTTTGTATTCTGAAGAGGCCGATATCGTCTGACTGCCGTCTTTTCTCTGCGGGGTAATACTGGCATCACTCATAAATTTCCACTTACGGCCTTGGGTGTCGATGGCGGCGTAGGTGTCGTAATAGCTGCCATCATACACAGCCGTTGTCCCAAAATAGGCGGCGGCAATGTCGGCGGCAGCCTTGCGGGTGATGCCGGTCAGTTCAACCTCAATGCCGAAGCGCTGGGCTTTCATGTCCATTTTTTCTTTCACCTCCCATTAACGGCCCCCCGCCTTTCCGAACAGCTTCGCCTTATGCTCTGGAGCATTGACCATCAGGTTGTAACGCTCATTGCCGCATTTGTAGAGGCACACGCCACGCTGGGGGTAGCGGATCAGGTTGTATTCGCTCTGTTCCAGCTGGAGGGTATCAATATAAAACTTGGCATCAATATTTCCGGCGTTAAACAGAAACTGATGGGTCGGGATGCTGAACAGGGGCTTGGTGTACTCCCGGATACCCTCAATGTTGAAGTCCTCCAGATTCTGCGAGGCAATGATGACCGCCGAGTCCTTTTTCCGCACACGCTTGGAGAAGTTGCGGACATATTCCACAGCGGTGAGATTTGTGAGGAACAGGTAAAACTCATCAATGCTGGCGGCAGTGTTTCCGTTGGTGAGAAGCTCATTGCTCATATAGGATAAAATGTTGAACAGCAGAGCGTTTTTGAGGCTCTTGCTGGCCTGCAGCAAGCCTTTTACCCCAAAGGTGACAAAGCTGGAATCGGTGATATTGGTGTGTCCGTCAAAGAATTTCGATTCTGCTCCTTTACAGATGGAGTGCAGCCCCAGCAGGATATTCTGTAGAAGCTCTGCTGTGTAAAGCTGACGGCTGTTCTTGTCAAAGGCTTTGTATTCTTCCTCAATCAGCCCATACAGGTCGGACAGAATAGGATAGTCCTTGGCGGTCAGGCGGTCAAATTTCGTGCTGTCGCTGATGCCGAACTTGGCGTACAGCTTCTGCAGCATGATTTCGATGGTGTCGATCTCCCGGTCGGAAAAGTCCTTGTATGTCCTGAAAAAATCCTTGAGAAAGGAAATATGCTGACTGAGCTTGCTGCTGATACGGAAGGTATGCGGCGCATCCTTATCCTCCGGGCTGCCGTTTTCATCCCATGTTTTCGGCTCCAGCACATTGATGATGAACTCCCCGGACATAAGGTCGATGAAGCAGCCTCCGAGATTGTTGGTCAGATCCTCGTACTCCATTTCTGGATCGAGCGCAGTGATATTCATGCCAGATTCCCGCAGATTGCACAGAATGAGCTTGAGAAGATACGACTTTCCCTGACCGCTGTTGCCGAGAATGAGGATGTTGGCGTTGGTCTTGTCATCGGCTCGCTTGTTGAAGTCCACCAGCACATTGCTGCCAAACTTATCCCGCCCCACATAAAAGCCATTGCCGTCTGTTTTGCCCGAATAGTTAAAGGGATAGAGATTCGCTACAGAGCTTGCCGGGAGAACACGCTCGAATTGGTCACGGAACACATTGAAGCCGCTGGGCATCACGCATTGGAAGCCCTGCTGCTGGCGGAGCATCAGTCTGTCCACATTGAGCTTAGAGCGGATCAGCTCAGTCATGACCTCGGTCTGCAACAGCTTCAGCTGATCCAAATCGTGTGCCGACAGCTCAATGTACACAGCCGAATGGATGAATGGTTCCCGGTTCCGGTGTGCCTGCGCCACAATGGTGGCCACATCCTGCAGATTGCTTTCTGCCATAACGGTCTGCTGCAAATCATTGGTATTGGATTTGTTCAGCCGGTTCTTGTTGGCGGCGTTGCTGATGATTTTCTTTTCCTCCACCGGCGTTACATGGCGGGTATAGATGCGCAGGGTCACGCCATCCTTTTCTCCCAAGTGACGGAGAATGGCCTGTTCTTCAGTGGCGGTGGGGTATTCCCGGAGCGCCCAAACGCAGCGGTAGGTGTTGCCGCAGATGAAGTGATCGGTGTTGAATTTGATTATCGAGGGGGCGATCATATCCAGAAACTCTTGGATTCTGTCATCCTCCTGCGGTGGGGATTGGGGCTTTCTTTTTCTTGCCATCGGTGTTTTTTCCTTTCTGTTTTTGATTTTAGGTATAACAAAAGCCGCCACATTGCGTGACGGCTTGAAGTAAAATGGTTCACTTTGATAAAAAAGTGAGTTATAATTATCATTAATGGTTTTCAAAAAAACACAATACAGAGGCTATAGCAGATTATTTATATTGCGATCAACAATCAGCATTTCAGAGAGGTAATAATGAAAAAGCTATTTTTAATAGGCGGCACGATGGGAGCTGGGAAAACAGCTGCCTGTCAAATTCTAAAACAAAAACTGAATAATAGTGTCTTTTTGGATGGTGACTGGTGCTGGGATATGCATCCCTTTCAGGTGACCGAGGAAACAAAGCAGATGGTATTAGAAAATATCTGCTATCTTCTGAATAACTTTATTCGGTGTTCTGCCTATGAAAACATTATATTCTGCTGGGTAATGCACCAGCAGTCTATCATTGACGATATCCTTTCACGGCTGGATACGGTCAACGGTAAGGTGTATTCCATTTCCCTGATTTGCAGTGAACAAGCTCTGCAAGCCCGCTTGCAAAAGGATGTAGACGCCGGTATCCGCACAGAAGATGTAATTCAGAGAAGCATCGAACGAATTCCTTTTTATGAAAAATTAGACACCTGCAAGGTGGATGTATCTGAAATCACTCCGGAACAAGCAGCGGATTTTATCATAAAAGTTGTTGAATAGAGAAAAGGATCATGATAATAAACTGGAGGTGAATGTGATGAATGATATCCAAGAACTTGTTTCCGGGCTAAAGGACAAAAACGATAAATATGCATATCAATGTTTGAAACAGCTGGAATTGGAAAGCCTGAACACAGATGCCGTGTACTCTTATTTTGATTTGTTTTCCGCTATGCTGGATGATCCAAATTCCTATATACGAACACGAGGGATTCTTTTAATTGCGGCAAATGCAAAATGGGACAGCGACTATAAAATAGATGAAATCATTGACAGATTACTGAAACACATTATGGATGACAAGCCAATTACAGCACGGCAGTGCATTAAATCTTTACCTACCATAGCGAAACATAAGCCTGATTTAAAAGACGATATTTGCAATGCTCTGCGAACTGCAAATCCTCAAATTTATAGGGGGAGTATGCAGCCATTAATCTGTAAAGATATTCAGGAAACCCTAAGAAATATTTCAAACTTTAAGCAAAGCTAAGATGCTTGTAGTAACTATAATATGAAAGAAGATATAATATGAAGCCATGGTTTACAATAGATAAAATTGATTCTAATACACATATTATTAGTGAATACCGCCATTGGGAGGAAACTCATTGCTACCTGCTTGAAGGCAGCGAACGGTGTTTGCTAATTGATACAGGACTTGGTATATGCAACATCTCTGAGGTAGTGAAAAAGCTGACGGACAAGCCTGTGACTGCCGTGGCAACACATGTCCATTGGGACCATATCGGCGGACACGAATACTACCCGGATTTCTATGCACATGAGGCGGAACTAAACTGGCTCAACGGTGAATTTCCGCTGACGATGGATACTATTCGGGGTATGGTCATAGAGCGCTGCGATTTGCCGAAAGGGTATGACGTCAACACATATAAGTTCTTTCAGGGAATGCCTACACGGGTGCTGAAAGACGGTGACACCATTGATCTGGGAGGGCGCATGATCACGGCACTGCATACACCGGGACATTCTCCGGGGCATCTGTGTTTTTGGGAACCACAACGTGGCTACTTATTTACCGGTGATCTTGTCTATAAGGACACACTATTTGCATACTATCCGTCCACTGATCCCCAGGCATATCTCGCATCACTTGAAAAAATTGGGGAATTGCCCGTGAAAAAAGTATTTCCTGCTCATCACAGTTTGGATATTCAGCCAGAGATTTTGATCCGTATGCGAAATGCTCTCAGGCAACTGAAAGTCGATGGCAATCTACATCATGGTAGTGGTACTTTTGATTACGGCGATTGGGCTATTTGGTTGTGATATTCGAACATATGAAGAGCAATGAGTAAAACGGGAAGCTGAGAGTTAGCTCTTGGCTTCCCGTTTTATCTGCTCATTCATTCAAAATAACCCAGCGTTCCCCATCGAAATCCTCGAACTTTTCTGTCGTGACGTTCTGCTCAAAATAAACCGCAAGGATACGCTTGATATCCTCCTTGTCCGCTCGCTTTACGGAGAAGCCCTGCTCTTTCAGGGACTTCTCAATGCGGGATAGATAAGGGAAAACCTCTTTTTCCTTTTCATTCGGCAGGCGAATCAGGATTAAAAACTCCCTTGCGGTAGCCATCTGCACCTGTATCCGGTCAAGGAAGGACAGGTCTTTTTCGAGGAGCTTTCGTACCACAGGATTCTGCTCCTGTTCCATGCGACTGCGAAGAAACCGCTTGTTGTCCTCGAAGTTTTCCCGGCTGTTTAAGCACAAAATCTCGATTTCGGCGATTCCTTTGAGAACAGTCATCAGAGCATAGATGCGGGTGCTGATGCTGGCCTCGGAAAGCACCGATATGTTGCTGGGCTTGATGATGAAATATACAAGCTCCCCATGCCCATAGGTCAGCAGGCTGTATTCAGTGATTTCCTTAGTACCGATGAGTTGCCGGGTGGAGGCTCTTTTTTTGGCTTCTGCCTTATCGTTCCTGCGCATTGGGCGTGTACCTCCATTCATAGAATTGCTGCTTGGTAATAAAAAAGGCACAGGCATACCGGAGAAAATCCAGAATGCTTGTGTCCTCAAATCGGATAGTTAAAAAGGCATAGACAGCTGTCAACACGATGGGCGGTACAAAGCCAAGCTGGGAAACCGCAAGCACAGAGATGAGCAGCGCCACACCGATGATGCCGATATCCCGCAGCTGCCACAGCCACAAGGTCGCCTTTGCTCTTAAGTGATCGGGGTAAATATACATAGGCCACCTCCTTACATCCGCATGGAAAAACCAGAGCCTTGGTTCAGCGACCGTTCTATTTCTTTTGCGGCATAGTGTACATTGGGGGAATAACAGGATTCATTCAGCTGCTTGGCATAGCTTTCGGCCTGTTCCGTTGTGTCAAATTCCATCGGCTTGCCGCCATGCTTGCACCAGCTTTGGGCGGCTCCGCACACCGAACCGGCGCTGCGCATCGCCCATACACCATATTTCTTTTCCATCGTAGACCCTCCTTGGATTTGTTCTGCGGATATCTCCCGGACAGGAATACCCAACTTTTTAGCTTCTTTCAGCTCCATCGCCATGCCGGTGGAAATTCGGCTGCCGCAGAGCCACAGCTCATCGCAGGCCTCCAGCACACGATGCCCCATGCGAAGACCGGCTTCTCTCTGGACAGGATCATGGTCGTCCAGAAACTGCGGATACAGAAGATGGACAGCTATCGGCGTACAATTCTGCTCCATTGCATAGCGGCAGGCCGCCTTTGCAAATTCCACATTCTGTTGTATGTCCCCGGCATAGGGCGAACAGATATAGACCAGCTTATTCTCACTCATTTCGCCACCGCCTGTACCACTGTTTTTGTCATGTTCACCGCCGTCTGTGCCGCATATACGGTACTCATGAGGTTGGCTTTGGTGCTGGTATCCAATCCGAACTGTCCGGCAATGCGGGGGATTTCACCGGCTGCCAGCATCAAACCAAGCCCCAGCAGAGCATGGTCTTTGACCACCATGAGTCCGGCAATCAGCACTGTTGCCTGTAAGAATGCCGTCAGGCACAGGCCGATGACTTGCTTGCACCATGAAACGAAGCCGTCAATGTATCCACGGGGAACACTGAACATATACAGGCTCCCCACAGCAATCTGAATGAGCAGGATGCCGCCCCGCTTCAGGTTGGCGAAGAACACCTTAATGACCGCATAGCCCATAAGGATCAAGATAAAGATCATCATAATCGGGCTGGTTATGGTTTGCAGGCCGCCGAACACGCTGCTGGTCATGGCCTGCTCCAGATTTCCTGCATCCTGTAACGATGCGATGATGCCTTGGGCTACTGTGCCGAAGTCGGTTCCGAGTCCGGTAATCCCGGCAGTGAAACTGCCCTGCAAAGACACCGACAGCTTATATAGTTCCACCGGCACCGTGGTGAACAGCCCCACGGCCATAAAGCCCTTGATGGCATTAAGGGCGGTATCCTTGATGCTGCCTCTGCCGGACTGCGATTCAATCCCGCATTCAAAGGCAGCCACCACAAGACCGACACCGTATAACGCCCACGCCAGATAGGAAAAGAACAGCACGATGGACTGCACCCAGCTCATTTCGAACAGGTCGGCTCCCATGTTTCCCATCTGCATAAAAAAGTCGCCGAGGAAGCCCACGATCTGACCGTAGATCCAATCTACTATCTGACCGAGGACAGTGTCGGCGACAAAATCCCATATGAACATTTGAAGTTATCACTCCTTTCCGTGTAAAAAACAAACTGCTTATGGTAAAATGAATTTGGTATCATTAATAAAGAGCATACACAGTCAAGCGGCATCCCTTTGAGCTGTGGTATTCTATAGTCAAAGGAGGTGCTTATCATGCACGCATGGGAACAAATACAGGAAACCATAGAATTTATTGAAGAAAATTTAGGCGGGGAATTAAATATTGACAGCCTCGCAAAGATGGCAGCACTGTCGCCTTTTTACTATCAGCGCCTGTTCAGCCGTTTGGTTAAAAAGCCGATTGCTGAGTACGTTAAGCTGCGCCGTATGGCAAAGGCAGCCGAAGCACTGCTGCAAAAAGAACAACGTATTTTGGATATTGCATTGGAACTTGGTTTTTCCTCTCACGAACACTTTACCCGTACCTTTAAGGATACCTTTGGTATGACCCCGGAGGAATATCGCAAAAATCCGCAAACGCTCAATCATATGACCAAGCCGGAGCTTCTGCTTCACTACACCTTAATTGATGAAGGGGTACCGCTCATCACCGATGGCATTGTTCTGGAAATAAACCGAAGAGAAATTGCGGAACCGATTTGTTTTATGGGCGCTAAACAGGATGTACCCATTCAGCATTTGGATGGATTGGGAACAGAATCAGGCATTGATCCGCTGGATGCCCTTTGGCAAAACTTCCATAAACAAAAGCAAACCATACTTGGTCTTTCTGAGGATGCTGAAGAAGTCGGTGTGACTTTGCCATCTTTAGAAGAAGGGTATTTTAGCTATTTTGCAGGGGCAAAGTCAAAAGCGGGAGAGGCTCCGGACGCGTTCATGAGCTGGCAACTGCCGGTTGGAGAATATATCGTCTGCTCCTTTGAAGCTGAAAACTTTGAAGCGCTTGTTATGGATGCAATTTATAAAGCGCAGCAATATATTTACAACACATGGCTGACAAATCACAAACTGCAAACAGAGGCATTTTGTGCGGAACGATATGCAAGTCATTCGCCTGAAACCACAAGCATGGAAATTTGGCTCAAGCTAAAAAAGTAGATTTGCGCACATTGCACCGGGCAGCCGTGAAAGCTGCCCGGTGCTTTTCTTTTTCTGATTTATGACTTGACAATCCGCTTTTTCAGAGCTTTAATACCACACAACGGAGGCCGCCGGAATAATGTTAAAGGAGGTACTTGTATGGCTGATTACAAAGAACTCTACTATAAAATGTTTAACACAGTAACCGATGCCGAGAAACTCGTTTCTCAGGCTGCCAGTATGATGCGCACTGTTCAGCAGGAGTGCGAAGAAACATATATGAATGCAGATGAGACACCGCTGCACCTGACAGATAAGCCGGAGGAGTAAAGCGCTGCGACTCCTGTGCTACATCCCCAGCACCTGCCAGATGTATAATGGGGCTGTTAATGTGAACACCAAGCAGGCAAACAGGATTGCCGGAGCAGCCCACTCGAACTGACCATGTTTCCGATGTGGGCTAAGTGCCCAGCGCCTTACCATATTCCTATGGCAGGTTTCCGAAC
>OBXM01000614.1_pt1 | contig 32331 bp, 29 predicted proteins | sample 1538141 | NCBI WGS metagenome assembly OBXM01 (sample SAMEA2580153, study PRJEB22360) | human gut metagenome | biome: human gut; feature: human-associated habitat; material: faeces | place: Denmark | collected 2008/2010 | reverse complement strand
CAGCTCCTGAATTTGGCGTCTATCATGGCGATGCAGCCCAGTGTGCTCATTCTGGACGAACCGACCAGTCAGCTTGATCCCATTGCAGCGGCAGACTTTTTGGCGACGCTGGGGAAAATCAACCGGGAGCTGGGGACGACGGTCGTGTTGACGGAGCACCGGCTGGAGGACGCCTTCCCGTTGGCCAGCCGTGTGGCGGTCATGGACCGCGGGCGGCTGCTCTGCACAGGGAGTCCCGCGGAGGTGGGGGCGATCCTGCGCGGGGCGGGACACTCAATGTTCCTGGCCATGCCGACCCCGATGCGGATCTGGGCATCCGCGCCGGATGCGGGCGGACACTGCCCGGTCACGGTGCGGGAGGGCCGGGATTGGCTGACGAAGTTCGCGGATGGACACCCCCTGATGGAGCTGCCGTCTGAGCCGCGCCGCACATATCCGAATGAACCGGCCATCACGGCGGAAGGCCTGTGGTTCAAATACGAAAAAGAGCTGCCGGACGTGGTGAAGGGGTTGAGCCTCACCGTGAGGCGGGGCGAGTTTCTGGCCCTGCTGGGCGGCAACGGAACGGGAAAGACCACCAGCCTGAAGCTGTTGTCCGGACTCCAGAAGCCCTACCGAGGCGAGGTGAGGCTGGCGGGGAGCGTGGGCGTGTTGCCGCAGAATCCCCAGGCGCTTTTTGTGAAGAAAACCGTTCGAGAGGATCTCTTTGAGATTCTCAAGGGCCGGAATTTCTCGGGGAAGGCGCAGGAGGAGCGGGTGGCCTGGGCGGTGCGGCTGTGCCGCCTGGAGGGATTACTGGATCGGCACCCCTATGATCTGTCCGGCGGTGAACAGCAGCGGGCGGCTCTGGCAAAAGTGCTCCTGCTGGGGCCGGAGATCCTGTTGATGGATGAGCCGACCAAGGGGCTGGATGCAGAGTTCAAGCAGGTGTTTGCCGAGATCCTGCAAAGCCTCTTGCGTCAGGGTGTGACCCTGCTCATGGTCAGCCACGACATTGAGTTCTGCGCCCGGTATGCCCACCGTTGCGCTCTGTTTTTTGACGGCTCCATTGTGACGGAAGCCCCACCGCGGGCCTTTTTCTCCGGTAATAGCTTCTATACCACCTCAGCCAACCGCATGGCCCGCGGCCTGCTTCCGGAGGCGGTAACTGCGGAGGACGTCATACAGGCATGCGGGGGAAATCTACCGCCGGCGCCAGAGCTTCCGGACAGCGGGGAGCCGCTCCCGGAACCAGAGGAAGCCAGCGCAGACTACAAGCCTAAACCGCTGCCCTGGTGGCGCAAGCTGGGGGCAGTGCTGACAGGAACGGTGTCTTTCCTCCTGTTCCTGTCGTTTATGAACGTTACGGATCTGACCCAACTGATTACTGCCGACGGCATGACAGAACTGGCAAACCATCAAATGATTCTATACGCACTCTTTATTCTCTCGCTCTTTCTGTTTGCTACCTGCATCACCCGGAGATCCCACCGAAAGGATTATGCCTTACAGGTACCCAAGGCCAAGCGGAAGCTGGCCAAGCGAACCGTTGTGGCGGCTGTACTAGTGCTGCTGATGATCCCTCTGACCCTGTATATCGGTGTGTTTTATCTGGACAATAAGAAGTATTACTTTATCTCTCTACTGGTTCTGCTGGAGTGTATGCTCCCCTTTTTCCTGATTTTTGAGGGCCGGAAGCCGCAGGCCAGGGAACTGGTGATCATAGCGGTTCTGTGTGCCATTGGAATTGCAGGGCGGGCGGCGCTTTTCATGCTGCCGCAGTTCAAGCCGGTGATGGCGGTGACCATTATCGCCGGCGTGGCTTTCGGTGGTGAAACTGGCTTCCTGGTGGGTGCAATGACCATGCTGGCCTCCAACGTGCTCTTCGGGCAGGGGCCACTGACCCCCTGGCAGATGTTTTCCATGGGGATCATCGGCTTCCTGGCAGGCATCCTGTTCCGAAAGGGGCTGCTGCGGCGCAACCGGGGTGCACTATGCGTGTTTGGCGCACTGGCCGCCATACTGATCTACGGCGGAATTATGAATCCGGCATCCGCCCTCACCTGGGTGGGAGAGCTCAATGAAAAGGTCCTGCTGACCTACTACATCTCCGGACTCCCCTTCGACTGTATCCAGGCGGCTGCCACTTGGCTTTTTCTCTGGTTTGGGGCAGAGCCCATGCTGGAGAAGCTGGACCGCGTAAAGGTCAAGTATGGAATGGTGGAGAGATAGTAGTTCAACGGCAAAGATCTTTTGCATAACCGTTTGACGGGAATTTATTTACAGGCAGGAGCTGCCCATGTTGGAACGGCCATATGGCTCTTCCGACATGGGCAGTTTTCTTTGTATTCCAAACGAGCCTGTCATATTGCATAAAAGAATGGCTTTTAATCTGGCATAATGCCGAAATTGCATTATCAGATCATAAAAATTTTTAAACCGGAAATTGGTCTTCCGCTTTAACCTTTATACTTCTAATCACAGGGCAAGACGAGGCGGTGAGAGAGATGACCCCGTCAGAGCGGAGAAGCGAAATTCTGCATCTGCTATGCAAAAGGCGCCATGAGACCGCCATAAATCTCTCGGCAGAACTTGGCGTTTCCGAGCGGACAATCCGTGCAGACCTGGTGATTCTCTCGTGCTACTATCCAATCCAAGTTGTGCGTGGACGTTTTGGTGGAGGGATCCATTTGCCAGACTGGTTTCACATGGAGAGCCGCACACTATCCTCTAAGCAACAAGTATTATTGATGAAGGTTCGTAAAACCTTGTCTGGAGATGATCTTCAGGTCATGAACAGCATCCTGGCACAGTTTGCCCTGTATTGGGAGTATCGGTGATCTACCGATTTCCGTCCTGATCCTTGCAAATAGAATATCCGGCAGCGGGATACGTCCACTGATGAGAGCCCCTCTGTAAGGAGGGCTAAAGCGACGCTGGAGGATGCGCCAAGACCACCTGTGCGGACCGTGAGCCCGCATCAAAGACGGCCAAGGAAGGTGCAGAGCGGTGCCCATACGTCCACAAAGCAGCCTGTGGCGGGCTGTTTCGCATTGCGGCTGGTTTACCCAGCCCGACCCTCGTCAGCAATCTGATAATGATACTCCTGTCCAGCCACAGCCCCGGGTGATACCGGGATCAAGCAATGGGGGCAGCTCGGAGAGATCCTCGGAGGGGTGAGATTCCCGTGATGCGCGCCAGCGCAGTCCGTCTGCTGCCGCCCTGACACCTGGGGGAGTAGTGTCGAATACAGGTGCGGAATGATTGCCTTTGGAAATCCAAAATAGGAAGCGGAGGCCGCTCCCTGCCTATTGGGGGTGGCCTCCCTCTGAAACGAGGGTTGGTTATGAACCAGAATATCAATTATATCGGGCTGATAATTCTCCTTCGCCACCTTCAGAGCGCCGGCCTTGTTAGTCGGAAGGAGGCCGGGAGGATCGCCGCCCGGCTCCGTGTAGAGACCGGGGCGGACGTCATATTTTCCCCCTGATTTTTGTTGCGTTTGGATATGGATATTTTGTGGCGGTGCTGGTATTGTGTGTTGCTGACAGGAGGCAATTTCGTGGACGAGCAAAAGAAAACCAGTGGTTCCCTGGCATTGAACAGCACGCCCCGGGTAATCACCATCGCGCCCAGCACCCCGGTCAGGGATCGCAAGCTGCGTGTGGCGGCCTACGCCAGGGTGAGCTCCAGGTCAGAGGATCAGCTCAACTCCTTTGCCGCCCAGAACGCCCACTACACGGAGCTCATCACCGACAACCCGGAGTGGGAGTTTGTGGACGTGTACGCGGACAAGGGTATCACCGGCACCTCGGCGGAAAAGCGGGACGACTTCCAACGGCTGCTGGCGGACTGCCGGCGGGGTCGGGTGGACAAGATCCTGGTGAAGTCCTCCTCCCGGTTCGCCCGGAACGCCAAGGAGTGCCTGGAGACCGTCCGGGAACTGAAGGCCCTAGGGGTGGGGGTATGCTTCGAGGAGCAGGGCATCGACACCTCAGAGTTGGCCGGTGAGTTTCTTACCGCCATCTTCGCCATGATGGACCAGAAGGAGAGCGAAAACATCTCAGACAACCTCCGGTGGAGCATCGACATGAGGATGAGGGCGGGAAAGTACAACACCTGCACCGCACCCTTCGGATACCGCCTGGTCAAAGGGAAGCTGGAGCTGATCCCCGAGCAGGTGCCAATCATCCGGTATATCTACGAAGCGTACCTGTCCGGTAAGACGGCGGGGGATATCGCAGCGGCGCTGAACCTGTTCTCTAAAGGAAAACTCTGGAAGCCACAGCGGATTGACTACATCCTCACCAATGAGCGGTACAGCGGCAACGCCTTTCTGCGGAAACGGTATACGACGGATACCCTGCCACGCAAAATAAAGTATAACCATGGCCAAAAGCCCATGTACTTTGTGGAAGGGATTAACGAGGCAGCGATTTCCCAAGAGGTGTTTAATAAAGCACAGGAATTGCGTCGGAGGCGCGGGGACAGCCAGGTGCCCGGAATCGCAGGCCAACGTCCCCTTGCCAATGGCTGGCTATATTGTGGCTGCTGTGGGAAGGCGCTTCGCCCTAAATGTATAAACAGGAAATGGTACATGGCATGTCGTGGGCATGAAGAATCCACGGAGTTGTGCGACCTCCTGCCCATTGCTGAGGAAGCGGTAGTATCAGCAGTGTTCCACCTGTACTATAAGCTCCGTCACCAGGGAGGGCCTATCCTCACCCAACTGCTCGCAGATCTCCAGAACGCCCGGAAGGGCAAGCTGCTCTGGAGCCTGGACATCGTGGCACTCAACCAGAAAATTGCAGACATCACCCGTCAGGATCGACTGTTGGCCCAGCTCAAGCAGCAAGGGCTTGTTGGCCCTGACATTTTTATATCCCGCCAAAACGAGCTGGCGGAACAACTCCGCGCCGCGAAGCTGGAAAAGGAACGGTTCCTGGAGGCCGAGGAAGATCAGACGATCCAGCAGACCCAGGAGTTGATCGAAGCCCTGGAGGCTGGGCCGGACTTCCTGGACGCCTTCGATGGGGAGCTGTTCCGCGAGCTCGTGGACAAGATTATCGTGGAGAGCAATGACCGTCTGCGGTTCCGGCTGGTCAATGGCCTGGAGCTGACAGAGCCCATAGAACGGACGGTGCGGTGATGGGGAGCAACCGGAAACGGCCCTTCGGCTACAAAATGGAGCTGGGCGAAATCGTGCTCCACCCGGCAGAGGCGGAGACGGTGCGCTGGCTCTACGACAGCTACCTGGCCGGTGCCAGCTACAATGCCTTGGTAGACAAGCTCCGGGAGAGAGGCATCTCCTATGACGGGGACAAGCCCTGGAACAAGAACATGGCAGCCCGTATCCTAGCGGACAGCCGGTACACCGGCGAAGGTGGATTCCCGTCCATCATCCCGGAGGCCCGGTTCAACATGGTTCAGGCTCAAAGGCAAGAAAAATTCTCCCCCTGCAAAAAGACGCCGGCCCAGAAGGAACTGCGGAAACTGTGCGGCGGCAGCCCACCGGCATGGGTGGAGCGGCAGGTGTTGGGCCTCCTGAACCGACTGATCCAGCATCCGGAGCGTATCACCTGTCCGGCCCCGGTGGCTGGATCGCCGCCGGAGACAGAGAATCTGCGCCGGGGGCTGGACGAGCTCCTGCACCGCCCGCCGGTGGATGAGACACAGGCCAAAAGTTTGGCCTTTCAGTTGGCAGCCTTCCAGCTGAACGCCATCGGGCCGGAGGAGTATGAAACCCTAGGCCTCCGGATGCTGTTCCAGGAGCGGGCTCCCATGGTGGAGTTGGAGCAGGAACTGCTCCACGAGAGCGTCCGCCGTATCACTGTCAGCAACGGGGCGGTTACCGTCCTGCTGAAAAATAACCAGACCTTGGAAGGGGGAAAAGGTACATGAACGATACTGCGCCCAACGTCATTATCATCCCAGCCAAAGTGGAGACTCCCCAGGAACAGGAGAAAAAGCGCCACTTGCGGGTGGCCGCCTACTGCCGTGTGTCTACGGACAGCGAGGAGCAGCTCTCCAGTTATGAAAACCAGCTCTCCTACTATACCGAGAAGATCATGAAGGAACCGGGCTGGACCATGGCCGGGGTGTTCGCGGACGAGGGCATCACCGGCACCTCCACCTGTAAGCGGAAGGAGTTCCTGCGGATGATCCGCCAGTGCAGGCAGGGAAAGATCGACATGATTCTGGCTAAATCCGTCTCCCGCTTCGCCCGCAATACCGTGGATACCCTCAACTTCACCCGGGAGCTGCGGAGCCTGGGTATACCAGTCATCTTCGAGGAACAGAACATCAACTCCATCTACCCGGAGAGCGAGTTCCTCATCACCCTACACGGGGCCTTCGCCCAGGCCGAGAGCGAGAGCACCAGCAGCCGGGTGCGCTGGGGCAAGCGTCAGGCCATGAAATCCGGCCATGTCGCCATGCAGTACAAGCAGCTGCTGGGCTATGAGAAGGGCCCGGATGGCAAGCCCAGGATTGTGCCGGAGCAGGCGGAGACCGTCCGCTTCATCTATGACCGCTACTTGGCCGGGGACAGCATCCGGGAGATCAAAGTGGCCCTGGAGGGCCAGAGAATTCCCACGGTCTCCGGAAAAGTAGAGTGGATGGGCTCCCATATCAGGAGCATCCTGACCAACGAGAAATACTGCGGGGACGTCCTGCTCCAGAAGACCTTCATCCAGGACTGCATCAGCAAGAAGGTGATCCCCAACACCGGACAGCTCCCCAAATACCTGATTCAAAACCACCATGAGGGCATCGTCAGCCGGGAGATCTTCGACGCCGTCCAGCTGGAGATGGCCCGGCGGAACGCCAAGGCGGGCGCCACGCGAAAGAGCACCCCCACCGGCCGGGGGAAGTACAGCGGTAAGCATGTCCTCAGCAACCTGCTGTTCTGCGGGGAGTGCGGGACGGCCTACCGGCGGTGCGTGTGGACCCAGCGCGGAGTCAAGCGCCCCGTATGGCGGTGTGTCAGCCGCCTGGACTACGGGAAGAAGTTCTGCACCCAGTCTCCCACCCTGGACGAGGAACCGCTCCAGCAGGCCATCCTGGCCGCCGTCAACGCCATCATGCTGGATCGCGACACCCAGGCCCGGCAGCTCACCGCCGTCATGGAGTGGGAGCTTGCTCCGATGTTGGGTGAGAGCATGAGCCTGGCGGACATTGACCGGGCCCTGGAGGAACTGAGCAGCCGTTTCAACAGCCTGCTGGCCGAGGCGTCAGCCAACCCGGCAGAGGACTACACGGAGCGGTTCCGGAAGCTGTCCGAGTCCACCGCCCGTCTCAAAGAACGGAAGGCACAGCTGGAGGGGGCCTGCCAGGAGCAGGGCCGGCTCCAGAACCGTCTGCGGGTGGTGTCGGCCGCCATGGAACACATGACGGCGGCGATGACAGAGTGGGACGAGGAGGTCATCCACCAGCTGCTGGAGAAGGTGACGGTGCTCTCCCGGGAGAAGATCCGGGTGACCTTCCGGGATGGCCGGGAGATCGAGCAGTATGTGGCACAGCCAAAAAGGAGGAAGCTTGCATGAAGATCTTCGCTACAGGCGACACCCACGGGAATTTTGAGCGGTTCCGCCCGGAATACTTCCCGGAGGGCCAAGAGCTCACCAAGGAGGATGTGGTGCTCCAGCTGGGAGACTTCGGCGGCGTGTGGTTCGGAGATGAACGGGATGACGAGGCGCTGGACTGGCTGAAAGGGCTGCCCTTCACGGTGGCCTTCGTCTCGGGAAACCATGAAAACTACGATGCCCTTGTGAAATACCCGATAGAGAACTGGCACGGCGGCAGGGTGCAGCCCATCCGGCCCCACGTGCTCCACCTGATGCGGGGGCAGGTATTTGAGCTGGCCGGCCGCACCTTCTTCACCATGGGCGGGGCGGCCTCCCACGACATTGAGGACGGCATCCTCAGCCTGGAAGATCCCAACTTTGAGCGAAAATACCTGACATTGAAGCGGAAGGAGCACGCCCGATTCCGCATCGATCACCTGTCCTGGTGGAGGGAGGAGTTACCCTCGGAGGAGGAATATGCAGAGGCCAGACGAAACCTGGACGCCCACGGCTGGGCGGTGGACTACATCCTCACTCACTGCGCCCCCACCAGCATTGCTCTCCAGTTCTCCCGGCACAATGTGGCGGACCACCTGACGGACTTCCTCCAGGAGGTCAAAGACCGGGTGCAATACCACTACTGGCTGTTCGGGCACTACCACGGAAACAAAGCCATTGATACCAAGCACATCCTCTTGTGGGAGCAAATCGTGCAGATTTTATAGAGAAGGCCGTAAGGGAAAGGGCGGCGTTTTGATCCGCCGCCTTTTCCTTTGCGGCCTTCTGTCCAAGAAAATATCTCACCACTATGGAGTAGATAGAACGAATGTGCTATAATTGGCTTGAAAAACTCCGGGGAGGCGGTACGATGGCGATCGAGGACGGCGAGTGGATCATGCGGGGGCTGGACTGGGATGACCCCAGCCGCACCCAGAGCTGGGAGGAGCTCATCGGCTTGATTGACGAGGTGGGCTTCCTGCCCCTGTTCAAAAACGAGGTAGACAGCTTCTCCGCGGAGGAGAACACCTCCGACCTCTATTGGTGGACGGGGGACGAGGAACAGGATCCCTGGGAGTGGCGGCGGCTGATCGCCCGCAGCGGCAGGGCGGCCTACGGCAAGTTCTTCGGCGGCAAGGCGGGCTTCATCTCCAGAGCGTGGTTTCCCCACTTCGCCAACTGGCGGAGGGACGGCTACGACTTCGACAGCCGCTGGGACGAGGAGCTGGCCACCATGCGGCAGAAGCGGATCATGGACCAGTTCCTGACCAAAGACGAGTGTGCTTCTCCTTTGAACTCAAGCGGCAGGCCGGATTCGGCAAAGGCGGGGAGAAGAACTTCGAGGGCACGGTGACTGACCTGCAGATGGGCGGCTACTTGCTCATCCGGGACTTCCGACGGAGGCGGAACAAGCGGGGGCAGGAGTACGGCTGGCACATCTCCGTCTATTCCACCCCGGAGACCCTGTGGGGCTATGACCACGTCTCATCCGCCTACTCTGTGGCTCCGGCGGAGTCCAAGGCCCTGATCGATGAACAGATCTGGAGGAATTTCCCGGAGGCAGAGCAGGAGGAACTGGATGCCGTGCTGGGCTGGACCCGATAATTGGACGGTACCCATGACATACTAAGTGCGAAAGGAGTGACTGGGGCGTGAAGGAGAAGTGTTACATTTGCTGCGATTTGAAGAGCTTTTACGCCTCGGTGGAGTGCGTGGAGCGGGGGCTGGACCCCATGACCACCAACCTGGTGGTGGCGGACAAGCGGCGGACGGACAAGACCATCTGCCTGGCGGTGTCCCCCTCCCTCAAAGCCTACGGCATCTCCGGCCGGGCCCGGCTCTTTGAGGTAGTGCAGAAGGTGAAAGAGGTCAATCTCCGGCGACAGCGGCAGGCCCCGGGCCGACGACTCACCGGCGCCTCTTGGCACGACCGGTCGGTGCAGGAGAACCCATCTCTGGCTCTGGACTACCTGGTGGCCCCGCCCCGGATGGCCCACTATATTGACTGGAGCACGAGAATCTACAGCATCTATCTGAAATACATCGCGCCGGAGGATATCTTCCCCTACAGCATCGACGAGGTGTTCATGGACGTGACCAACTACCTGGACACCTACAGAATGACGGCCCGGGAGCTGACCCAGACCATCCTCCTGGATATTCTGAACACCACCGGCATTACCGCTGCTGCGGGGATGGGGAGCAATCTATATCTGGCCAAGGTGGCCATGGATATCGTGTCCAAGCATATCCGGGCCGACCGGCACGGCGTCCGCATCGCCAAGCTCACGGAGGAGAGCTACCGTCGCCTGCTCTGGGCGCACCGGCCCCTGACGGACTTCTGGCGGGTGGGCAAGGGCTACGCGGGCAAGCTGGAGGCCAACGGCCTGTACACCATGGGGGACATCGCCCGGTGCTCCATTGGCAAGCCTACAGATTACCACAATGAGGAGCTGCTCTACAAGCTGTTTGGGGTCAACGCGGAGATTTTGATCGACCACGCCTGGGGCTGGGAGCCCTGCACCATCGCGGACGTGAAGGCGTACAAGCCGGAGAACAAGAGCATCGTCTCCGGCCAGGTGCTTCAGTGCCCCTATGACTTTGACAAGGCCCGTCTGGTGGTACGGGAGATGGCGGATGCCCTGGCGCTGGATCTGGTAGACAAGCGGCTGGTGACCAACCAGCTGGTGCTCACTGTGGGCTATGACCGGGAGAACCTGGACGACCCAGGCCGCCGTCAGAACTACCACGGCCCGGTGACCACTGACCGCTACGGACGGAGCATCCCCAAGCACGCAGTGGGCACGGAGAACTTCACCTACACCTCGTCAGCCAATGATCTGCAAAAGGCAGCAGCCACCCTCTATGACAGGATTGTGGATAAGAACCTGCTCATCCGCCGTCTGAGCATCAGCGCCAATAAGCTGCTGGATGAGGCGGAGGCCCCCAATGGGCACGAGGCGGAGCAGATGGATCTGTTCACCGACTACTCCGTCAGGGAACAACAGGAACAGGCGGGCGAGGCTGCCCATGCCCGGGAGCGGAAGCTCCAGGAGGCCATGCTGGGCATCAAGAAGCGGTACGGCAAGAACGCCATCCTCAAGGGGATGAACCTGGAGGATGGCGCCACGGCCAAAGAGCGCAACCAAACGATCGGAGGGCATCAGGCATGAGTGGGCCATACGACGACATCATAAACCTCCCGCATCCCACCTCCAAGCGGCACCCCCGGATGCCCATCCGCGACCGGGCCGCGATTTTCAGTCCCTTTGCCGCCCTGAGCGGCCACGGGGCCGCCATTGCCGAGACCGCCCGGCTGACGGAGCAGAAGATAGAGTTGGATGAGGACACCAAGGCAGAGTTGGACCGGAGGCAGGCCGTGCTGCTGGAGTACATGGACGAACGGCCGGAGCTCACCGTCACTTGGTTCCAGCGGGACGAAAAGAAGGACGGCGGGGCTTACCTGACCACCACCGGCCGACTGAAAAAGCTCAGAGAACTGGAGCGGAGCCTGGTTTTGACAGACGGGACAGAGATTCCACTGGAAGATGTGGTGACTCTGGAGAGCGACATCTTCCAAACACTTATGTAGTTGACCACAAAAGGGAGCACGGTGCATCAGACGCCGTGCTCCCTTTTGCGATCAAAGCAGGCGCGGGGCGCCAGAAAGGAGAGCTCAATGAACGTCAGAAAGCCAACCGATTACAGCGCCATGTATGGGATACTGGATCAGCTCATGGGGGCGGAGTTCCCGCAGATGGAGCTGTACTTTGAGATCGGCAAGATCGTCTGTGCCCACCCGGAGAAGGGCACGGCGGTCATGGCCGCCGAGTATCTCCAGGCAAACTACCCTGGGGATAGAGGATTCTCCCCGCGAAACCTGCGGCGGATGCGGGAATTTTACCGCGCCTATGCCGACAATTCAGAGCTGAGGGCGCTGGCCCTGAAGCTGGGCTGGACACAAAATATGGCCATCCTAGAAGGCTGTGAGAGCTTTGACGAGCGCATCTGGTATCTCCGGGCCGCTCTGGGGCACCACTGGACAAAGGTGGAGCTGCTGGAACAGATCCAAGCCGGAGCATGGCTGCGGGAAGAACTCGACGAACCGGACAATACCTGTTATACTGAGAGCAACATAGTATCAGTGGGGTGTCTGGAGCATGAAGAAGATCCTTTTTGTGTGTCATGGCAATATTTGTCGGAGCCCGATGGCCGAGTATGTGATGAAGGACTTGGTGAAAAAGGCGGGACTGGAGGACCGGTTCCAGATCGCCTCGGAGGCCACCAGCCGGGAGGAGCTAGGCAATCCGGTCTACCCGCCAGCTCGGCGAAAGCTGGCGGAGCACGATATCGCCTGCGGCGGCCATGCCGCCCGGCAGCTCCGCAACCGCGACTACGAGGAGTACGACCTGCTCATTGGAATGGATCAGGCCAACCTCCGCAACATGTATCGCATCTGCGGCGGCGACTTCAACGACAAGATGCACCTCCTGATGGAATACGCCGGCCACCCGGATCAGGAGGTAGCCGCCCCCTGGTACACTAATGACTTCGACACCGCTTGGCGGGATGTACTGGCCGGTTGCCAAGGGCTGTTTCGAGAATTGACAGGGCACCTCAGCAATGATATCTTAGCATAGAGTAGCATTTGTTTCATATAGCAGTCAAGGAGAAGTGGTGGGAAAAGTATAAGCCAATCTAAGAAAACAACATTTATCACGGTTCAGGATGTGCCGGTAGCCATCATGAGTGTGGATCAGCGCGATTATATCAGCCTTACTGATATGACGAAGGCCCGCACCGATGCAATAAGGGCAGCAGACGTGATAAAAAACTGGCTTCGTGCCTGATCGACATTGGAATTTCTCGGGACTTGGGAGGTCATGTATGGTCAAGGTGCAAAAGAAACCTGCAGTTGTACATCTGACCTCGAGGTAAGGAAAAGGTCTGGAAATGCCGGACAGAAATCGATTGTAGAAAGAACAAAACCTTGCTATAATAAAAGTCATAATAATAGGATAGCATTCAAATAAACCAATACATAAGGAGACGAGGCCAAAGTGTATACCCCTATGACGCTTGGAGAATTGATGGAAGCTCAGGAGGGTGAAGGGATTCAGTTTAAGGAGGCAAAGAACCGTTTTGATTTTGGAGAAGCACTTCGTTGCTGCTGTGCGCTTTCAAACTGTGGCGGGGGAAAACTTGTCTTTGGTATTTCAGATAAACGCCCTAGACAAGTTGTGGGCAGCCAAGCATTTGAACAGCCCGAACGCACACGTAAGGGTTTGATCGATAAGCTGCACATTATGGTTGACTTTCAAGTTTATGAACACGAGGGTAAGCGTGTTTTAGTATTTGAGATAGCAGGTCGACCAGTTGGCCTGCCTGTGCAGGCTGATGGCGTTGCCTGGTGGTACGAAGGAGATAGTCTGATTCCTATGCCAGAAACCATTCGGCGACGTATTTATGCGGAGGCAGGGATCGATTTTTCTGGCACTATTTGCGTCGGGGCAACTCTTGATGATTTAGATCCGTCTGCTGTAGACGAGTTTCGTAACAAATGGGCTGAAAAGAGCGGTAACCGTCGGATAATGAGTCTTTCGCAAGAACAGCTTTTGCGAGACTGTGAAGCCGTTATTGATGAGGACAGAATTACATATGCGGCACTGGCGTTATTTGGTAAACGAACAGCGCTCGGAAAGTTTTTGCCACAAGCTGAAATCGTTTTTGAGTACCGCTCGTCAAATGCCTCTGGCCCAGCAAATCAGAGAGAGGAATTTCGGGTAGGATTTTTTTCTTGCTATAACCGTTTGTGGGAGCTTATTAATCTGCGTAACGATAAGCAACACTATCAGGAAGGTTTTTTTGTTTATGATATTCCAACATTTAACGAACGCGTTGTTCGTGAGGCGATCTTGAATGCAGTGAGTCACCGGAATTATCAAATGGGGGGGAGCGTGTTTATCCGGCAGTACCAAGATCGGCTTGTAGTAGAGAGTCCAGGAGGCTTTCCAAATGGAATTACGATTGAAAATATCCTGGACCGGCAATCGCCACGAAACCGCCGTATTGCTGAAATTTTAGCGCTTTGTGGTCTGGTTGAGCGCTCTGGTCAGGGTATGAACTTGATGTATGAGTGGAGCATTAAGGAGGCAAAACAACTGCCTGATTTCACAGGCACAGATCAAGATTTCGTAAAATTAACTCTAAACGGTATGGTGCTGGACGAAAAAATGTTATCGCTCATTAACCGCATAGGCGATGAGCGGATGGAGTCGTTGACCACTGGCGATTTTTTGGTAATTAACGCAATGTATCATGCAGAAAGCATTCCTCAGAATCTCAGGCAGAACTTAAAACGTTTGGAGAATCTGGGATTAGTAGAGCATATCGGCCGCAACAGATATGTTTTGGTGCGCAGCCTATATGCCGCAGTTGGAAAATCCGGTGTACATACGCGGATCGTTGGTTTGGATCGTGAAACAAACAAGGAACTGCTACTGAAGCACATCCGCGAAAGCGGCGAGTACGGAACGCCATTCAAGGAATTACAACAGGTGTTACCCGGGCAAAGCCGGAATCAGTTACAGGTTCTCATGCGTGAACTTCGGCAGGAAAATCGCGTATATTGTAAGGGAAAAAACCGCGGTGCAAAATGGTTTGCAAATGATTTTGGTTCGAGTACACATAATTAAATACGACTGGAATGCGACTTGGGTTTCATTTCGGTCGCATTCAAAAGCATTTCTTTTCATCCCCATTACAGTAGTTTGGTTTTAAATGCAAGTCTGAAAGCTGGTATCTATAGTGTTGCGATGTTCCATAAAAATAACCACACCGTCAGGTGTGGTTATTTTTATGGATACCGAGAGAGATTTTACATGCTCAGGCGAAATAAAGTTGCCCTGCGCCAAGGTTTTGGCCTTCGGCCAAAACGTTTGTACGGCGCAAAAGCGCCGCCAGCCAGAAGGCCGGTTGGGTGCACTTTCGGAACCGTTCGCAGGATCTGAAAATATCCAGATTGGAGTCCAATTTCAGAAATCCCCGAAAACTTCGGTTTTTGGGGATTTTTTTGTTGCAAAAAGTTGTTTTACGGTGCGGGTCAAAAATCCTGACCCACACCGTGACCCACACGCCGAAACGGTCGGAAAGGACAAAAAAGCACCGGACGGGAAGATCTGTCTTCCCGTCCGGTTTTTGCTGCTACTCACACGGTTATATAACCTGTCCCAGGACGCTGCCCATAGTCTGGGCGGCCTCGTCCTGCTTCTGCTGCGTGGCGTGGGTGTAGGTGCGCAGGGTGAACCCGGCATCGTAGTGCCCCGGCATGGAGGACACGGTTTTGACGTCCACGCCGTTCTGGAGGGCTGTGGTGGCGAAGGTGTGACGGAGATCATGGAAGCTGATATGCTCCAGTCCGGCGTCCTTCAGGATCTTCTTATGTAGGTTAACTACCGAGGAGCCCTCGCGCTTGGGCGGCCTCCAGGTAGGCGTGGATGTGCTCCGGCGGCAGGATCTTTATGTCCAGTTTCCGGGGCTTGGGCACAATACAGTCCTCGCTGGGGTTTCGCTGGATCAGCCGCTCCTTCACAGCCCTGTCCAGGGCACAGTGGAGCATCAGATGGACGCTGCGCACAGTGGTGGTGCTCAGGCTCTTGTCCTGGTTCTTTCCGATGTGTATTCTGCCACTCTCCAACAACTCCTTGTAGAGCTTTTGCAGGTGCCGGGTGGTCAGCTCCTTCAGTTTGACGCTGCCGATGCGGGGGATGGTGTAGTGCTCAATGATCAGCTCGTAGCGGTTGGCTATGGCGGTGCGGATATTGGGCTTGGCGTAGAGCTCATACCAGGTGCGTAGCCAGCTTGCCACGGTGTACTCATCCGCCGTTTTGCTGACGTCCAGACCGTTGGTCTCCTCCAGCGCCCTCTTGAGTTTTTCATTGACCTCCGCCTGTGTCCTGCCCAGCACGTTCCTGATGATCCGCCTGCCGGTCTTGGCGTCGTATCCGGCGGTGTACCGCCCCTCCCACCGGTCGTCCTTCCGCTTTCGGATATTCCCTTCGCCGTTGGCCCGTTTCTTTGCCATGGTGATCGCCTCCTTTGCAGCAACACAACATACCACAGAAGAGGCAAAATAGCCAGGTCAACGGTGCAGAGTTATCAAACAATTTACATTTGCGGACAGGCTCTTGCGAAAAATTTTCTCATTGTCAACGTCATCGCATTTGTGGTTCGTTGAGATCTTCTTCTTTGTTTTATGCGGCGCAGGATCTGAGGCGCGCGGGGAAAAATCGTCCCCGGCCCCAATATCCCCACAGCGACGGTCAAAAAGGCCGGAATCGGCTGGGAACACTGGACTTCTCAAACTGACGACCACCTAGAACTGCCGACTGTGGCAAAAAGGTGCACCTTCCGCGGAAGCCGGAAATGTCCCGCACTGAGGGGCTTTGTGGCTGGGAGGTGGGCACTTGCGACCACCTCCCTTTATCCTAGTACGAAAATCGAACGTCCCCAAAGGGCCCGAAACGGGGCTTCTTGGAGGCGTTCTTTCTCTGCACTTGATACTACACTAAGGGGCGCTGGATCACCCCGATTTCCTTTGCCGTCAGCCGCCGCTCCATACACGGTCCAACGCCGCCGAAATACCATCAACAGGTGATGGCCCCACCCCAACCCCGAAACCGGCACACAGGGCCGGCACGACCGCGACAGGGGCACCCTCCGGCTCAACTGTCCCGCGCTTGAGCACGCCGGAGGGCTCCTGGGCAAAAGTGGGTGCGGGCCACGCCCGCAAAAGGCGTTTGGCGGCCGCTCGCGGCAAGCCAAATGCTCTGCTTGCCCCACCCAAGGGTGGGTCCCTCTCACTTATACTAGCCGAAGCGGCGCCGGGTCTCTCAGCACTGTGAAGAGATATGAAACTTTGTAGTCAAATCGCATAAAAACTACCTGTGTAAAAGCAGGCAGCATATTTAGAGCTGTTCCGCAACCGAAACAAGGGGGCTGATAAGCTTAAAATGGCACAGGTTAAGGGGGCGAATTTCAGATAAATAAGACAAACTGCACAAATCAGGGGGCCGAGACAGCTTGTACAGGAGTTACACATTTGCGATGAATTGACATGTAATTGATACGGTTGAGACAGCCGTTGCGGGGGGATAAACTGCAGATAACAGGGCGACAAAAATAATAGAAAAGGAGGCGTTTAATTTGTGCAGTCAAGTGTACCACGGGGAGACGGCTGCTCCGTTGGAGCTGTTTGAACAGATCGCGCTGCGGATTGCTAAGAGCAACCTGGGGGAGACAACCCGGCGGTTCAGTACGCTGCATCGGGCATCCGGGACCCCTGACGCAGAGGAGGCAGCTGACTACCTGCTCCAAAAGTTGGAGGAGTACGGTATTCCGCACCGGAGGCTGAGGTTTACCGGATACATGAGCCGTGCGGTGGACGCAAGCCTGGAGATGCTTTCTCCCCAGAAGACGGAATTCGACGTGGTCCCCTGTGGGTTCACCAAAAATGTGACCAATCTGGAGGGAGAGGTCTTTTATGATGCGCTGTGCGAAAAGGAGCGACTGACCTATCAGGAGCAGGCGGAGCGCTTCCGGGGCGCGGCAGGGAAGTTTGTCCTGACCAAGATCTACTGCAGCGACGTGGTGCTGGAGGCCGCCGCCGCCGGGGCAATCGGTGTGATCGGGATGTACAACGGTCCGGGGGAGAGCCCGCACTATTTTGGAGCATCCAATCACAATGGCGCGCCCACGCCGGAGAACCGGCACCTGCTGCCGCAGTTGCCCTGTGTCGACTGCACCCGGGCCGCCGGCGAGACTATTCTGAAAGCGATGGAGCAGGGCCCGGTCCGGGTGAGAATGTCTGCCCGGGCGGAGACCGGACCCACAGAGGCATCCATCCCCGTGGCATTCATCCAGGGCACCGAGGAGAATTTCGTGCTGATGGACGGCCACTATGACTGCCACTGCACTGGGATGACGGACAACGGCGGCGGCGATGCCATTCTGCTGGAGCTGACGCGGGTCTTTCATGAAATGCGTCATCTGCTGCGCAGGAGCATCCTGGTATGCTGGTGGGCCGGCCACGAGTTTGGGCAATATGCCGGCTCGACCTGGTACTCGGATACCTATTTTGAGCAGCTGAGAGATCATTGTGTGGCCCATATCAACATCGATATTGCCGGATGCAGCAACGCCAAGCAGATCCGGGCCCGTACCACGCGGATGGAGGGCCAGGCCTTTACCGAGGGGCTGATCCGAAAGTATACCGGGCAGGAGCCCAAACCCTACATCCAACTGCCCCACCTGGGCGAGCAAAGCTTTCTGGGACGGGAAGTGCCTATTACTATCATGCTGAAGTATGAGGCGCTCCAGTCGGATACAGGCGGAAATGTGGGCGGCGGTAATTGGTGGCACAGCCGGGAGGATACGCTGGACAAGGTGGATCTGGACATTGCCATGCGGGACGCCGCCATCAATGCAGAGATGATCTGTCGGATCGTCAACGGCAGGCATCTTCCGGTGCAGATGTCCGAATATCTTCAGGAGTCCGGGCGGCTGCTGCGGGAGATTGACGGGGAACTCACCCCGGAGGAATTTGATCTGGCCCCCGCCTTTGAGAAGCTGGCAGCCGTCCAGGCCAAGGTGCGGGAGTTGGAGGAGGAGATCCCGAAGCATGACGATACCGACGCGATTCTGCAAAAAGTGGCGGGCGGCCTGATCCAGGTGGAGTACACCTATACGCCGCCGTATGACTATGACCGGCTGGGGATTCCGGCCAACTTTCAGAAATTCAGAGCCGCCATGGGGGCGACCCGGGAAAACACCGATGCGGAGACCTTCCTGTTCCTGAAGACCGACTTCCTCCGCCAGAGGAACCGGCTGTGCGGGGAACTGGACCGCATCATCGAACAGATCGACTACCAGCTGCTGAAATGGAACTGCAACTCCATACAGAAGTGAGATAGGAGGATTTCGCGGTGCTTCGATACATTGTAAGACGTCTGCTGATGATGATCCCGGTGCTGATCGGCGCGACACTGATCGTATTCGCGATTATGGACAGCTCCCCCGGCGACCCAGCGCTGTCGAAAGTGGGGGTGGAGGCATCCCCCGAGCAGGTAGAAGAGCTGCGGGAGAGTATGGGGCTGAACGACCCATTCTTTATCCGATACGGAAGATTCCTGTTGGGGCTGCTCCACGGGGATCTGGGGACTTCCTACAAAAACGATCTGAGCGTCATGGAGCAGGTAATGTCCCGCCTGCCGAACACCTTCATCCTGTCATTTGCGGCCCTGCTGTTTGCAATGGCGGTGGGCATACCGGTGGGGATCATATCCGCCCGACGACAATATACCATCTTCGATAATATCACCATGTTGCTGACGCTCATTGGCGCTGCCGCACCCCACTTCTGGCTGGGGCTGATGGGAGTCATCATATTTGCGGTCAATCTGGGATGGTTGCCCGCTGCCTATTCCGGCTCTAGCCCATATCTGCTCTGCCTGATTCTGCCGATGCTCACCCTGGGCCTGAATTCCACGGCTACCATCACGCGGATGACCCGCTCAGCCATGCTGGATGTGATGAATCAGGACTATATCGACACCGCGCGGGCCAAGGGCGTTTCGGAGAAGCGGGTCACCTTCGTCCATATGCTCCGCAACGCGCTGATTCCCATTATCACAGTGGTCGGCCTCCAATTTGGCTCCCTGCTGGGGGGCGCGGTGACCACAGAGACTATTTTCGCCTGGCCCGGGATCGGCCGGTTCATCGTGGAGTCCATCAGCAACAAGGACACCCCCTGTGTGCTGGGCGCGGTGGTCATGCTGGCGGTGATCGTGACGTGCATCAACCTGCTGGTAGACATCATCTATGCCTTTGTGGACCCGCGCATCAAGTCCCAGTACAAGAGCATCAAGAGGAGGACGCGCCATGGAGAAGACTAAGCAGGGGCAGGTCGGCATGGGTCAGCGCAGCCTGGCGCAGGAGACCTGGCGGCGGTTCAAACGGAACCGGCTGGCTATTGCGGGTATGGTGTTTATCGGGGTCCTGCTGGCTATTTCTGTCATCACAGTGATCCTGGACCTGGTCAACCCGGAGCTCTACAACGATCTGGTGGTCAAGAACGACCTGCTAAACAAGCTGGCCAAGCCCAGTCCGGAGCATATCTTGGGCTGTGATGAGTACGGACGGGATCTGCTGTTCCGGATTCTCTGGGGCACCAGATACTCTTTGTTCGCCGGCGTGGTCACCATCCTGGCGGCGATCCTGGTGGGCGGGACCATCGGCTCCATCGCCGGGTACTATGGGAAGATCGTGGACAACTGCATCATGCGGGTCATGGATATGATGATGACTGTGCCCAGCCTGGTGCTGGCCATGGCCCTGGTGGCTGCGCTTGGGCCCAGCCTCGTCAATCTGCTGATTGCCCTGTCGGTATCCCAGATCCCGCAGTTTGCGCGGATCGTCCGTTCCTCCGTCCTGTCGGTGAAGGACGCGGAGTACATTGAAGCGGCCCGGGCGGTAGGCGCCTCCGACGTCCACATCATTCTGCGGTATATTGTTCCCAACGCCCTGTCTCCGGTGATCGTGCAGGGCACGCTGGGCGTGGCAACGACCATCCTCAACGTGGCCGGACTGTCCTTCCTGGGCCTGGGCGTGGAGCCGCCCGCACCGGAGTGGGGCTCCATCCTGAGCTCTGCACGCATGTATATGCGGGAAGCCTGGCACATCTCTCTATGTCATTGAGAGGCTGAACCGGGAGATCCGCCGCCGTACTCGTGTAGTGGGCAGCTTCCCGGACGGCAACTCTGCCCTTATGCTGGTCTGTGCCCGGCTACGCCATGTAGCTGGCTCCCAGTGGGGCAACAAAAAGTACATGAATATGAAGCACCTGGAGGCCGCCATTGAGGATGCCTCCATTGCCGGCTGACTTCATTCATGCCAGAGCTTGCAAACTAAAGTGCGAAAAAATCTTGACACGACCAAAAGCAGTGATAGTGACAAGAAAGTTTCAAATAGAAGATAATATGCCCGTTTACGGGCGGCCGAGCGCAAGATGCAGGCTAAAGATAGCGGTATGGGCCACTTCGCCCTGTTTTTACCGCGTGGTATAGGTGCGGGTGCGCAGGGTAAACCCGGCGTCGTAGTGTCCCAGAATGGAAAAACCGTTTTGACATCCACGCCATTTTGCAGGGCTGTTGTGGCAAAGGTGGGCCTGAGGTCGTGGAACATGAGGTGCTCTAGGCCCGTGTTTTTAAAATTTATTTATAGAGGGTTACCATTCTGTCCGGGTGCTTTTCGTGCTCCTGGATGAGCAGTTCCACGGCAGCCTGTGGGATGGACACCTGCCCGACGGAGTTCTCCGTTTTGGAGTGGGTCAGCTCCAGGGAGCAGTCAGGGTTACGGACGTATTGCCTGCGCACCGGAATTGTCCGGCCTTGGATGTCCACATGTCCAACCGCAGGGCCGCCAGTTCACCTTTTCGCAGAGCGTTGTCCAAATCCAAATAGAACATGTGCAGGAGTACCCACACCCTAGCAGCCTCCAAGTCGTCCCGGATGTGCTCCAGAGGCAGGATTTTCATGTGCAGTTTTCGGGCATTAGGGACGATGCAGGCACTAACAATAAGCTGGTAATAGTTTGAAATAGCGTAGCAAACGTTAGGCTAGGCGCAAAGCTTGTACCACGTTCACAGTCCGGTGGCCGGCTCTCCCGATGTCCCTGATAATGCCAGCCATCCGCCGGCAGAGGTATTTTCTTGCAATTCTAAGTTTGGAGTGGTAAACTGGGCATGCACGCAACACAGATTGGAAGGAGAATGGAGCATGAATCCCGAGAGCGACTTCCGGATTGAGAGCACGTATGACAGGCAGGCGTATCAGGCCATGGCAAAGGCCACCTGGAAGCTGTTCCAGAAGCACAGGATGGAGGTGATGGCCTATCCCGCCCTGATCAGCGTGGCTTTGGTGATCGCCGTTCTGCTGGTATTTAACTGGAATCATACGGTCCTGCCCATACGCATTTTGGGGATTGCGTTTATTGTTCTGCAGTTCGCGGTGATCCCCCTGGGCGCGCGGCGCGCTCAAGCCAAGACGTGCCGGAAAGCGATCCGTGATGCGGAAAAACGGGGCGAATATCCCGCCCGTGTGGAGTTTTTGTTCCAGGACGACCATATCCGTACCACAGTGGGGAAGGAAGCCACGTCGGTTCGCTACCGGGAGGTCAGCCATTTGGCCGCTCTGAAGGACTGGCGGTTCCTCTATTTCGGGCAGGGGGCGTATATCATCCCCGTCTCGGCGTTTCGGGATGCGGCGGAGCTGGACCGCTTCGATACGTTTATTACCGGGAAGTGCGGCATGCCCATTGTAATACTGGAGGGGGAAGTACCCAAGAGCTGACGGAACGCAAGAAGGGGAGGAGACGGATGCAGGAGTCCGAGCGTATTTTCATTGCTGAAAACGCCACGCTGCTGCGGGGAAGCGAGCGGGAGCTCAACCGACAGCTCTTTACGATCCTGAACAGCATCTATGACGGACTTTACATTACGGACGGACAGGCCAACACGATCCTGATCAACCGCGCCTATGAGGAGGTCTCCGGCCTGCGGCGGGAGGACGTGCTGGGCAAAAGCATGCAGGAGATTGTCGCTACCGGCATGATTGACCGCTCCGGCTCCCTGGGGGTGCTCAAGACCCGAAAGCCCGTGACGCTGGAGCAGACCTTCCGCACCGGCAAGCAGGCGCTCATCACCAGCACCCCCCACTTTGACAGCAGCGGGGAGATCACCATGATCATCACGGTGGTCCGGGATATGACGGAGATCTACGGCCTGCAGCGGAAGTATCAGGAGAGCGAGGAGCGCCGCCGCTCCGAGATGGAGTTCCTGCAGCGCAACCAGAGGTTTGTCTCCCGCATGGTGGCGGCCGATCCCCGCACGCTGGAGGTGCTGGCCCGGGCCCAGAAGGTGGCCGCCCTGGACACGACGATCCTGCTGCTGGGGGAGACCGGCGTGGGCAAGGAGCAGTTCGCGCGGTACATCTACGAAAACTCCGCCCGCGCCCGGCAGAGCTTCATCGGCATCAACTGCGGCGCCATCCCGGCCAGCCTGATCGAGAGCGAGCTGTTCGGCTATGAGAAGGGGGCCTTCACCGGGGCCAGCAAAGAGGGAAAGATGGGCGTGTTTGAGAGCGCCGACAAGGGTACCGTCTTTCTGGACGAGGTGGGCGACCTGCCCCTTGAGATGCAGGTACATCTCCTCCGCGTCCTGCAGGAGATGCAGGTAAGAAGAGTTGGAGGCGTACGCTCCATCTCGGTGGATGTGCGCATCATCGCCGCCACCAACCGGAACCTGCTGGACATGGTGCATGAAAAGACCTTCCGGGAGGATCTGTACTACCGGCTCAATGTGGTGCCCATCGAGATCCCGCCCCTGCGGGAGCGCAAGCGGGACATTCGCCCGCTGGTGGAGAGCTTTCTCAAGGACATGAACAAGAAGTACCGCTATCAGAAGCGGTTTGCCGACGCAGCCATGGAGATTCTATACAGCTACGTCTGGCCCGGCAACGTGCGGGAGCTGAAAAACGTAGTGGAGCAGGCGGTGATCCTCAGCGCCGGGGACGAGATCCAGCCCTCCGAGCTGCCCATTGCCTGCCGGTTTGAGGGGGAGAGCCATGGGGGGGACGAGACTGGGCGTGTGAACCTGAAGCTAGAGGTGGCGCGGTTCGAGTATGAGTATATCTGCCGCGCCTATGAGAAGTACGGAACGGTGCGGGCCGCGGCGGCCAGCCTGGGGATGGACAGCGCCACCTTTGTCCGCAAACGCCGCAAGTTTGAGGAGCTGCTGCAAAAATGAAACGGGCGCGGTAAAAATGCACCAGCCTACAGAATTGCGGCAGGTCAATTGGTTTCAGTTAGATAAGTTTAAATTAACCGATGATCTCTTGATGCAGAAATGCAGCAAACAGGGAGAGGGATTTCTCGGGGGAAAAGCCCAATCAACTGCGCGGCAGTTGATTGGGCTTTTTTTTGAAGTTGGCATGTGAAATGCATAAGAGAAGGAGTGTCACGAACAGTTGGCCAACTGTCGCAGCGAGACTGACAAAACTCCTGTTTGGGATGAGAAAGAGGGAACGTAAATGGCAAACGAACAATTTGTCAGCCGTTACCGTAAATACGGTGAAGAACAGCCCTACTGGAAGGCCGGTATTTTCAAGATCCGCCTCCCCTTTGTCCACTACAAATGGTCGGTTCCCGAGATGGTGCAGGCCGTGTTCATGTGTGCGACCTGCCTGGGCGCTATCCCCGTGCTGCAAAGCGTTTTGGGTGTGGAGTACGGTGTGGCTCTGTCTATGGTTATCATCAACGGCTTCTTCTATAATCTGCACGTCCTCTTGGGCGACCCCGTGGTACCAGGCTGGATCACCCCGGCTATTCCCATCATCACCGCGTTTCTGGAGGGCGGTTATGAGATGGGGCCGGAGCGGACACAGGCGCTGATCGCTATGCAGTTGATCCTGGGCCTTATCTTCCTGGTGTTCGGCATCACCGGCATCGGTGGCAAGATGGTGCACTTGGTGCCAAACTCCGTAAAGGCCGGCGTACTGATGGGCGGCGGCTTGGCGGCCATCATCGGCGAGATGGGAGAAACCGGTCGTTTCTGGACGTACCCTATCTCTATTACCGTGGGTGTGCTGGTGGCCTACTTCTGCCTATTTAGCCCCATCTGGGCTAACCTGCGCAAAAAGTATAGAGCGATTGATATGATCGGAAAGTTCGGTATGCTCCCTGCCATTATTATCGGGGTTGTCCTCGGACCCATTGTGGGTGAGTTGGCCGTTCCCAATGTTCAGTGGTGGCCTTTGGTTAAAATTCCGGAATTCGCAAACATTTGGAATCAATTGTCTCCCTTTGCCATCGGCTGGCCCAGCGCGGCGACCTGGATTGCCGCCATCCCCACCGCTATCGTGGTGTATATCATTGCCTTTGGCGACTTCGTCACCTCGGAGGAGCTGCTCCGCTCCGCCGATGAGGTCCGCCAGGATGAGAAGATTGACTTCAACGCCAACCGCTCCAACGTCATCAGCGGTATCCGGAACGTGGCCATGGCGCTGTGCTGCCCCTACACCCAGACCTGCGGTCCCCTGTGGGCGGCCGTTACTGCCGCTGTGTCCCAGCGGTACAAGGAGGGCCCCAAGGCCATGGAGTCCATCTACTCCGGTGCCGGTACCTTCCGCTGGTGTACCTTTATTTGCGTGGCCCTGATCCCCATCTCCTCCCTGCTACAGCCCGTGCTGCCCGTAGCCCTGTCCCTGACCCTGATCGTGCAGGGCTTCATCTGCACCCAGCTGGCCATGAACATGTGCCGCACCGACATCGAGCGGGGTATCTGCGGTGTCATGGGCGCGGTGCTGGCCATCCAGGGTGCCGCCTGGGGACTCGCAGTGGGTCTGATTCTGTTCTTTATGCTTTTCGAGGGCAAAAAGAAGGCCTCCGAGCAGGTGGCCGTCGGTGCCGCCGATGACAAGGCGAACCAGTAGTTCCATTGAGTTCTGAGTATTCAAAAACATAGATTGATTGAATCTGATTGAGAAAGGAAGTCCTCTATTATGGCACTCATGACCGGCGAACAGTACATCGAAAGCATCCGCAAGATCCCCATGGAAATCTACATGTTCGGCAAGAAGGTGGAGAATCCGGTCGACAATCCGATCCTGCGGCCCTCCCTGAACAGCGTGCGTATGACCTATGACCTGGCCCAGATGCCCGAGTATCAGGAGCTGATGACCGCCATCTCCCCCGAGATCGGCGAGCGCATCAACCGCTTCACCCATATCCACCGCTCCACCGAAGATCTGCGCAACAAGGTGAAGATGCAGCGCCTGCTGGGCCAGAAGACCGCCGCCTGCTTCCAGCGCTGCGTGGGCATGGACGCCTTCAACGCCGAGTACTCCACCACCTATGAGATCGACAAGAAGTACGGCACCAGCTATCATGAGAACTTCAAGAAGTTCATGCTCTACTGCCAGGAGAACGACCTGACCGTGGACGGCGCCATGACCGACGTCAAGGGCGACCGCTCCAAGGCCCCCCACGCCCAGGACGACCCCGACATGTTCCTGCATGTGGTGGAGCGCCGGCCCGACGGCGTGGTGGTCTGCGGCGCCAAGGCCCACCAGACCGGCATCATCAACAGCCACGAGGTCATCGTGATGCCCACCCAGTCCATGGGCCCCGACGACAAGGACTACGCCATCTCCTTCGCCGTTCCCCTGGACACCAAGGGCCTGTTCATGATCATCGGCCGCCAGAGCTGCGACACCCGCAAGCTGGAGGGCAGCGAGATGGACGTGGGCAACAGCGAGTTCGGCGGCGTGGAGGCCCTGACCGTGTTCGACCACGTGTTCGTGCCCAACGACCGCATCTTCATGAACGGCGAGACGGAGTACGCCGGCATGCTGGTGGATCGGTTCGCCGGCTATCACCGCCAGAGCTACGGCGGCTGTAAGGTGGGCGTGGGCGACGTGCTCATCGGCGCCGCCGCCGTGGCCGCCGACTACAACGGCGCCAACAAGGCCAGCCACATCAAGGATAAGCTCATCGAGATGACCCACCTGAACGAGACCCTGTACTGCTGCGGCATCGCCTGCTCCGCCGAGGGCGCCCCCACCGAGAGCGGCAACTACATGATCGACCTGCTGCTGGCCAACGTCTGCAAGCAGAACGTGACCCGCTTCCCCTATGAGATCGTCCGTCTGGCCGAGGACATCGCCGGCGGCCTGATGGTCACCGCCCCCGGCGAGGCCGACTTCCGCGACGAGAAGCTGGGGCCCGTCATCGACAAGTACCTCAAGGGCGTGTCCACCGTCTCCACCGAGAACCGCCTGCGCATTCTGCGCCTCATCGAGAACCTGTCCCTGGGCACCGCCGCCGTCGGCTACCGCACCGAGTCCATGCACGGCGCCGGCTCTCCCCAGGCCCAGCGCATCATGATCTCCCGTCAGGGCAACCTGGCCCACAAGAAAGAGCTGGCCAAGGCCATCGCCCACATCAAGGAGTAAGCAAAAACCACATTCCAATCGCATCTGTATTCGACCGGAGGGCGGCGGCAATCCGCCGCCCTCCGGCTTTGCAAAAGGAGGCATCCGCCATGTATGAGGACATCGAGGCCGTGCTGGACGAGCACGTGCGCCCGCTCCTGCGCACCCACGGCGGTGAGATGGAGATTATTGAGGTGGAGGACGGCGTCGTCCGCTTCAAGCTCAAGGGCAAGTGCGCCGGCTGTCCGGCGGCCGATCTGACCACCGAGGAGCTGATCCAGACCGCGCTGACCGAGCACCTCCCGCACATCAAGCGGGCGGTGCTGGTGCAGGATATCAGCCCGGAGCTGCTGGACGAGGCACGCTCCATCCTGAAGATGCGCCATGGCGGATAGACGGCAGATCGGCGTCCGCTACTGCGGCGGCTGTAATCCCCGGTATGACCGGGTGGCCCTGGTCAAGCGCATCGGCGGCTTTTTCCCGGAGGCGGAGTTCGTCACCGCCCAGGCCGGGGTGAAGTACCCGGCGGTGCTGGTGGTGTGCGGCTGCCCCTCCCGCTGTGCCAACGTCAGCGATCTGGCGGTGCCCGCCGGGCGGCTGATCTTCCTCAGCGGGTGGGAGGAGCTGCTGCCGGCGAAGGAGAAGCTGGCCGAGGCCCTGAAGGGGCAGCAGACGCGGAGCCTGACCCACGAGGAGGTGCTGGACATCCTGCCCCACCGGGAGCCCATGCTGTTCATCGACACGGTGAGCCGCCTGGTGCCCGGGGAGGAGGCGGTGGCCTCCTTCCGCGCCCGGCCGGAGCTGCCCTGCTTCGCGGGCCACTTCCCCGGAACGCCGGTGCTCCCCGGCGTCTACACCATCGAGGCCGCCGCCCAGGCGGCGGACATCCTGATGATGACCACGGAGCGTTACGCCGGGAAGCTCCCCCTGTTCATGGGGGTGCGGGAGGCCACCTTCCGGCGGAAAATCCTGCCGGGGGATACGCTGGAAATCCACGTGTCCCTCCTGGAGGAGAAGACGGAGCGGGCCATCGCCGCCTGCCGGGGGCAGGTGTTTGTGGAGGGCGTGCTGGCGGCGGATCTGGAGCTGCGGCTGGCCTTCCGGTAGCCCAATAAAAAGGAGACAGTGCAATGACATACGCAATCAAGGCCCCGGCCCGCTATGCACAGGGCGCGGGAGAGCTGGCCAACCTGGGCCGCAGCGCCAAGAAGCTGGGAAATAAGTTTTTGGTGATCTGCACCGACAACAGCCGCGGGCGCTTCGGCGCCCAGGTGGAGGCCAGCCTGGCCGAGCAGGAGAAGGAGGTGGTGTTCACCACCTTCCACGGCGAGGCCACCAAGGACGAGGTCTTTGCCAAGATGGACGAGTGCAGGGCCCAGGGCTGCGACGTGGTGGTGGGCATGGGCGGCGGCAAGGCCCTGGACACCGCCAAGGCCGTGGCGGAAAATCTGGGCCTGCCCTGCGTCATCATCCCCACCGTGGCCTCCAACGACGCGCCCTGCTCCGGCGTGGCCGTGCTCTACAACGATGCCGGGGTGGTTATCAAGGCCGTGCTCATGCGCCGCAACCCGGATCTGGTTCTGGTCGATACCGGCATCATCGCCAACGCCCCCAGGCGGCTCTTTGCCGCCGGCCTGGGCGACGCGCTGTCCACCTGGTTTGAGGCCCGGGCCTGCAAGAACAGCGGGGCCCGCACCATGGCCCGGGGCAACGTGTCCAACACCGGGCTGATGATGGCCCGCCTCTGCTACGACCTGCTGATGGAGAAGGGGCGGGACGCCCTGGCCGCGGTGGAGCGGCACGAGGTCACCCCCGCGCTGGAGGACGTGGTGGAGGCCACAATCTACCTCAGCGGCCTGGGCTTTGAGAACGGCGGCCTGGCCGCCGCCCACGCCGTCAACGACGGCTTTGCCCAGGAGCCCCAGGCCCACGGCATGTACCACGGCGAGAAGGTGGCCTTCGGCACCCTGGTTCAGTTGGTGCTGGAGAAGGCCCCCCAGGAGGAGCTGGAGCAGGTGCTCGCGTTCCTGCGGGACACCGGCCTGCCCCTGACCCTGGCCCAGCTCGGGGTGAAGGAGATCGTGCCCGAGACCCTGAAAAAGGTGGCGGAGGCCGCCGTGGTGCCCACCCAGTCCACCAAGAACCTGCGCGCCGATATCACCGCCCAGGAGGTCTACGACGCCATCCTGGAGGCCGACCGCATCGGCCGGGACTATCTGGCCCACTGAGCCCAATCTTAAAATCCAAAGAATAGAGGGTGTGTATCGTATGAATTGGAAGGAATATTACAAGCAGCACCTGATGAGCGCGGAGGATGCGGTCAACCACATCCAGTCGGGCAACCGGGTGGTGGTGGCCCACGCCTGCGGCGAGCCGTCCTATCTGCTGGATGTGATGGTGGCCAACGCCAAGGCCTACAAGGGTGTGGAGATCGTCCACATGGTGGCCATGGGCAAAGCCGAGTACTGCAAGCCCGAGTACGCCGAGAACTTCCGCCACAACGCCTTCTTTGTGGGCGGAACCAGCCGGGACGCCATCGCCGAGGGCCGGGGCGACTTCACCCCCAGCTTCTTCTTTGAGGTGCCCCGCCAGTTCAGCTCCACTATGCCGGTGGACGTGGCCATGGTCATGGTGACGCCTCCCGATGAGAACGGCATGTGCTCCCTGGGCGTGTCGGTGGACTACACCCTGGAGGCCGTCAAGCAGGCCAAGCTGGTCATCGCCCAGGTGAACCCCCAGATGCCCTGGACCGGCCCTTACAGCCTGGTGTCCGTCAAGGATCTGGACTGCATCGTGGAGCATGAGGCCCCCATCATTGAGCTCAAGCCCCCCAAGATCGGCGACATTGAGAAGGCCATCGGTGAGCACTGCGCCTCCCTGGTGCCCGACGGGGCCACCCTCCAGTTGGGCATCGGCGCCATCCCCGACGCCGTGCTCCTCTTCCTCAAGCACAAGAAGGACCTGGGCATCCACTCCGAGATGTTCTCCGACGGCGTGGTGGAGCTGGCCGAGGCCGGCGTCATCACCAACGCCAAAAAGACCCTCCACCCCGGCAAGTTTGAGGTGGCGTTCCTGATGGGCACCCGCCGCCTTTACGACTTCGTGGATCACAACCCCGACGTGGAGCTGCGCCCTGTGGACTATGTCAACAACCCCTTTGTCATTGCCCAGAACGAGAACATGGTGTCCATCAACTCCTGCGTACAGGTGGATCTGATGGGCCAGGTGGCCTCCGAGAGCATCGGCCCCAAGCAGATCTCCGGCGTGGGCGGCCAGGTGGACTTCGTCCGCGGCGCTTCCGCCAGCAAGGGCGGCGTGTCCATCATGGCCATGCCCTCCACCGTCAAGGGCAAAATCTCCAAGATCGTGCCGCTGCTGGATGAGGGCGCCGCCGTCACCACCAGCCGCAACGACGTGGACTACATCGTCACCGAGTACGGCGTGGCCGCGCTGAAGGGCCAGACTCTCCGCCAGCGCGCCCGCAACCTCATCGAAATTGCCCACCCCGACTTCCGCGACGGGCTCAAGGCGGAGTACGAGAAGCGCTTCCACTGCAAGTATTAAGCGGCATGGGGCGGGCCGAAGGCCCGCCCCATTTGGTGCTTACGCCGCGGGATAGAAAGGAAACGAGCTATGACAAATCTGGAGAAGTATGACCGCCTGTTCCTCGCCGCCTTCCGGGTCAAGCCGGAGGAGCTGCCCGGCCTCAAGTACCGGGGCATCCCCCTGTGGGACTCCCTTGGCCACATGGATCTGATGGGGGACATGGAGGAGACCTTCAAAATCAGCATCGGCACCGCCGACGTGCTGGATTTCTCCTCCTATGAGAAGGGCAAGGAGATTCTGGCCAAGTACGGCGTGGAGCTCTGAGCCGTGCTGCGTCTGGAGCGGTGGACGGAGCCGCTGGCGGAGAGCAACTGCTATCTGCTGGGGGAGGCGGGGCGCGCGGTGGTCATCGACCCCAACGATCCCAGGGGGCCGCTGGAGCGGCTGGAGGCGCTGGGGTGGACGCCGGAACGGATCCTCCTGACCCACGAGCACTGCGACCACATGGCCGGGCTGGAGGCGCTGCGAAACCGCTGGCCCGGGGTGTGGGTGGCGGCTACCGCCGCGTGCAGCGCCGGCCTGGGGGACACCCGGCTCAACATGACCCGGAGGATGGAGGTCTATCTCGCCTTCCGGGGCAAGCCGGGGGTGTCCTATCCGCCCTTCGTCTGCCGGCCGGCGGATGAGACCTATGAGCACGCCTGGGAGTACGTATGGCGGGGACACCGGCTCCGCGCCGTGGCCCTGCCCGGCCACACGCCGGGGAGCGCGGGAATTTTCCTGGACGGGGACACCTTTTTCTCCGGGGACTACCTGATTCCGGGGGAGGAGGTCATCCTCCGCCTGCCCGGCGGGAGCGAGACGGACTACCGCGCCGTCACGGAGCCCATTCTCCGGGGGCTGCCCCCCGGCCTGCGCATCTGCCCCGGCCACGGGGAGCCCTATATTCTCACAGGAAAGGAGTGAAGCCGGTGTGGAGCTGAACACGCTGCTGCAATACAAGCCCTATTCCACGGCCCGGACGGAGAAGCGGGCGCTTTACGCCGGACTGCTCACCGGGCTGACCCAGTTTCACCGGGAGCGCTGCCCGGAGTACGGCCGCCTGCTGGACGCCCTGGGCTGCCCCGCCCACATGGACTGTACGGTGGAGAGCACCCCCATGCTGCCGGTGTCCCTGTTCAAGGAACTGGAGCTGCGGAGCATCCCGGAGGGAGAGGTGTTCAAGACCATTACGTCCTCCGGCACCACCGGGCAGCGGGTGTCCAGGATCTTCCTGGACGGGGCCACCTCCGCCTGCCAGCAGCAGGCCCTCTGCCAGATCATGTCCGACTTCCTGGGGGAGCGGCGGCTGCCCTTCCTGGTGCTGGACAGCAGGCAGGTTCTGCGTAACCGCGCCATGTTCTCCGCCCGGGGGGCGGGCATTCTGGGCTTTTCTATCTTCGGCACCAGGCCCTGCTATGCCCTGGACGAGCACATGGAGCTGGATCTGGACGGGGTGCGGGCCTTCCTGGAGGAGCACCAGGGGGAGACCATCTTCCTCTTCGGCTTCACCTTCATCATCTGGAAGCATGTCGTCCGCGCCCTGGAGGAGCGGGGGGAGAGGCTGGACATCCCCAACGGCATCCTGGTTCACGGCGGCGGCTGGAAGAAGCTGGCCGGCGAGGCGGTGTCCCCCGGGGAGTTCAAGGCCCGGGTGGCGGCGGCCACCGGCGTGGAGCGGGTGAGCAACTACTACGGCATGGCCGAGCAGACCGGCTGCATTTACATGGAGTGCCCCCAGGGCCACCTCCACGCCAGCCTGTGGTCGGATATCGTGGTGCGGCGGGGGCGGGACTACCGCCCCTGTGAGCCTGGGGAGGAGGGGGTGCTCCAGGTGCTCTCCCCGCTGCCCCGCTCCTATCCCGGCCACTCCCTGCTGACCGAGGATCTGGGCGTGCTGCTGGGGGAGGACGACTGCCCCTGCGGGCGCAAGGGCAAATATTTCAAGGTGACGGGGCGGGTGCCCCGGGCCGAGGTGAGGGGGTGCAGCGATACCTATGAGGGATAACGTCACGCTTCTGGCCGGGGCGGAGCAGGTGGACGCCGCCCCCTGGCTCCCCTTTGACCCCAGGGCGGTGGACTTCCTGGCGGAGCTGTCCGCCGAGGTGCTCCGCGGCCCGGACACCCGGCGGCAGGAGGCCTCCGCCGCCTTCGGCTTCTGG
>OBXM01000611.1_pt1 | contig 32389 bp, 32 predicted proteins | sample 1538141 | NCBI WGS metagenome assembly OBXM01 (sample SAMEA2580153, study PRJEB22360) | human gut metagenome | biome: human gut; feature: human-associated habitat; material: faeces | place: Denmark | collected 2008/2010 | reverse complement strand
GTGAGAACTTACATTATCTCGATGTGAGCATATTTAATCACATTTTGAGTGGCAGACAAAGAGCATGCCAACACTTCTATTTATCAATGCCTGTGTAAGAGGTAAGGACTCAAGGACACTTGCCTTGTGTGAGAGGCTTTTGACAAGTATCAAAGAAGCGAATCAAAAGGATATGGCTTTTAAGATCGAAGAAATCAGACTTTCTACAGAGAATCTGATTCCTTTGAATTATGAGAGATTACAAAGAAGAGATGAGCTGCTGGCAAATGGCATATATGAAGATAGTATGTTTGACTATGCCAATGCTATGGCACAGGCAGATATGATCGTGATTGCAGCTCCTTACTGGGATATGTCTTTTCCGGCATCGCTCAAGATATTTCTGGAAGCAGCCAGCGTGGTCGGTATTACATTTGCCTACGCTGAGGATGGAACGCCTGTAGGATTATGTCAGGCACAGGATATGTACTACGTGACGACCAGCGGTGGTTATATAGGAGATTGCAATTTCGGATTCCAGTATGTGAATGCGTTGTGCAAACTATATGGAATACAACATTCCCACTTTATCAGTGCGCAGGGGCTGGATATGGAAGGTGCTGATATCGAAGCGCTTCTGGAACAGGCAGTGATCGAGGAGGCATAAATGAAATGTAAAAAATGTGGGGCAGATCTGAAGCTTTCAGATGAAGTATGCCCTTACTGTGGTGCTGTCAATTATGCGGCAAAACGTCATATCAGGGATAGAAAATTCTATGCACAGGACTACCAGAGTACGCATAAACAGGTCAGTGATACAGATAGAAAATCGTCTTCCTATATGGTCAGAGGTATCACTTGCGGCGTGTTGGCTGTATTGGTGGTAGTGCTGCTTTTTGTAGGCTTTCATGCAGAAAGCAGGGCTTATCTGCGTAAGCAGGAATGGGCAGTTGACCACTATGATGAAGTAAAGGCGCAGATGGAGAATTATCTGGAAGCAGGAAAATATTACGAGTTCTACGCTTACTGTGATTCTTATCACCTTACAGGATGGACGGCGGGACCTTTTCTGGAATATTATCCGGTTATGGAAGGGGCGCAGATCTATTATTTTCTGAACAGTCATATCAATCAGTATCTGGCGGCTGATAATGTATATGACAGAAACGAACAACTGGAAGATATCTGTGGTCTGCTTCCAGAGTTCTATGATGTGTATTCCCTGCACTATAAGGCGAGGGATGTGGTCAGTGAGGAAGAGACAGCACGCAGATTACAGCCCATTTATGATGCCATGAATGCCAATCTGCAGACGTATTTTGGGCTGACGAAAGAAGAGGCAGCCAATCTCAGTAATATGAAAAAGGATGATATGCTGCTGTTATTTGGAGAGAAAGCCAATGAAAAATAAAGTACAATGCAGCTCCTGTGGAGCAATGTTTGATGATGAGCTGGAGACTTGCCCATATTGTGGCACCATACATCTGCGAGGGGCAGAAAAGGCATACATGAGGGATCTTGGCAGGATTCGGGATAATCTGGAAGATCTTCAGAATGTGAAGCATAAGGACAGTCGCAGGGAAGGCGTCTTTGTGGCGAAGCTTATCATAGGAACGATACTTACACTTCTTGCCCTTACACTGGCTGTTTATCTATACAGTGCAATAGATGAGAGGGCGCAGGTACAGCAGCTAAAGGAAGCAATCATAAATGAAGAATGATGAGGAATTAAGCAGAGAATTTCAAAAGGAACATGGCAAAGCCATGGGAAAATACGATAGAGCGTATCAAAGTACGAAGAAAGAGGTCCTGGACAAGACGCATCATTTTGCACGAATATCCAGAAAGGGTATGCTGCTTGGGATAATTGGTTTTCTCATCATTCTCTATATCTTCGTTGCTTCTGCGCTTTCAGGAGGAAGTCTGGAGAAAATAATAAGAAGACATCAGGCAAGTAAGAATTATGATGCAGTGCGCAGCCAGATTCAGACGTATCTGGAGAATGGACAATACAGTGAACTGTTTGAGTATGGAGAATATTATCATCTGACAGATACGGAGAAGGGTGATTTTCAGGCTTACTATCCTGTTTTCTTGTGTGCCAATTCCTATGGATATGTGGAACAGGCGGTTCAGATGCTGACAGATTATGGGGATTATAAGGAAGACAGTGCATTGTATCTTTCAGAAAAGCTTGCCGATTTCTATCAGAGAACATATCTGGATCAATATAAGAAATATGAGGGTGCTATAAGTGATCAGAACAGAGAAAGTCTACAGCAGATGAGGGACAGAGTATCCGATCTTCTGGTGGAGAAGCTGCCTTTGACAAGAGAAGATGTGGAGCCATTTCCCGAAATGACTTCGGCACAGATCAATCAGATTATCATAGGAAGGCTATTGCAGAATGAAGATTAGAAACAAGCAGTCCGGGACGCTTTCTAAAATATTAAATATATGTATTGTATTACTCACATGTATCATAACGATAGAAGCCATGTTTATCGCAGATTATACGTTTGATCTGAGTAATAACGGTAAAAGGGCGATTGTATTTCTGCAATATATACAACAGCAGGAGTATGAGAAATGCCTGAATTATTATTATACAAATGAAGCACTGGGAGTAAAACCGGATGAAGACCTGCAGGAATGCTATGCAGTGGCACAGTACTATGAGGCGGCATATCAGTATCGGGTATATGTAGATCAGGGAAAGGATACACAGGCAGATAAAGCACACGAAAGAATGGAAGAAGCAGCATCCAGAATGGGAGAGCTGGCTCCAGTCAGAGACAGAATAGATAGAATATTGCAATAAAAAACAGGAGCTTATTTAAGCTCCTGTTGTAAGTTACAGATAATTATTTGGACTTTTTGCCGATGACAGGAAGCATACCTGCCTTTCTAAGAGCGGGACGAACTGCCATGTATACAACTACAGATACAATAGTAGATGTTACAGCATTAATGGATGTAGCAGCTACATTCCAAGCAAGAGTCAGCTCTGCAGCCGGTTTGCCAAGAATAAGCAGCTTGTAGAAATAACCGATCAATGGATCAAAGATTACATTGAAGAGCAGACCGCCGATAGCTGCAAGGATAGTCCATTTCAGTACATGCCTGTTATCATTAGATGTAGAGATCTTACCACATTTGTGGGCAATCAGACCAGTAATCAGACCGATACAGAACTTTAAAAGGAATGTCTTAGGTGCATATACAATATAGACAGGGTCTAACAAATCACCAATGGTCATACCAATTGCGCCGCCAATGCCGCCATATACGCCGCCAAGAAGCAGAGCACCCAGAACGCAGACAGCATTACCAAGATGAATACTGGTAGCATCACCGCCGGGGAGTGTGATCTTAATCTGCAGGAAAGTAAATACGACATAGGAAAGTGCAGCCATCAGACCTGTCAAAGCGATTTTATAGACTTTGTTGTTTTTTTCATTCATAACATATACCTCGTTTCTTTATCATTTGATACATTTTTTATGTTTGTACATAAGTATAGTGAAAAGTGACTTTTTAGAAATACACAATTTTAAATATATTTTAGTGTACAGTTTGAAAAGTCATATTTCATGCACAAAGAGGTTGATTTTTTCATGCAAATAAGATTAAATAGAGATATACAGCCATAAGAGAGAGTGGCTGGGGGATAGAAAGGGGTTAAGCAATATGAATAATTATGGTGACACAAGACAGACAGAGGCAGCATTGATTCCCAAAGGAACGATTATTAATGGTAATATAGAAATTACCGGTAAACTGGACATGTATGGTACAATGAATGGCGACATCCAGTCAACCGATAAGGTCAATATATATGGAAGTAATATAAATGGCAATATTAAGGCAAATGAACTGAATGCGAAGGATGCTTTTATAGAAGGCAAGATTGATTGTACAGAAGGAGTAGATGTCCGCGAGAATACCGTAGTATTGGGCGATATCAGTGCCAAGAATCTTATGGTAGATGGAGCAATCCAGGGTAAGCTGGATATTCAGGGAACGGTAACGCTGGGAGATAAAGCTATTGTAGACAGTGCTATCAAGGCAAAGTCCATTCAGGTAAGTAATGGTGCTGCGATTAATGGTTATTGCTCCCTGTGCTATGCAGATGTAACACCGAAGAATTTCTTCCCGGAGACAGAACCGGCTAAGACAGCAGGAACCAAGAGTACAGAGAAGACTCGCAAGAGTGCTGCTTCATAAGAGATACACGAAACATAGTTACATAGAACATAGAATAGAAGATAAGCCTGATGCAGTAACGTGTCAGGCTTTTTGCGTAGAGGAAAGAAGGAAGAGCAATGGCGGTATATAGTAAGGAGATGCACCAGACCAGTCAGGAGATTCTGGATTTCGCAGACCTGGTATTCAGCTTGTCATCTGGAAGTACGGATTTTGAGGCAATTCTGCCAAAGGCATATTCACAGGCAAGACAGCATATCGTGACACATCATGTAATGCGGGAAAAAGGCGTTATACAGGCATTGGTAGATGTGTATCCGCTGACACTGGCAGCGGGTGATCTGTCCCTGAAATGCGGCTATATCGGAACAGTCAGTGTACATCCGAAAGCCAGAAGCAAGGGTTATATGATTGAACTGATGGCTAAGGCACAGGAGGATATGCGCAGTCAGGGATATGATATGATTATTCTGGACGGCAACAGACATCGTTATCAGCATTATGGCTTTGAAAAAGCCGGTATGAAATACTGCTTTAATGTCACTTCTGACAGTATCCGTCATGCATGTTCAGCGGTTGCTGATCTGAAAACACCGGTGTTTCAACTGATCGAAAGTGCAGAAGATGATCTGTTGGACAGTATATATGAGATATATAGCAGAAGAAATGTGACAGCAAGAGAGAGAGACAGCTTCTATCCGTGTATGCAGAGCTGGGGAGCCGATCTCTATGCTGTTATGTTGGAAGAAAAGTGTGTTGGTTATCTTAATACTTCTGCGGATGGATCATCCCTGTATGAGATTGAACTTCTGGATGAGCAGCTTCTGCCCGCGGTTATCTATGCATATATGCAAGAGATGGATATAGACGAGCTGGGAATCAATGTTGGTATGGATGAGACTGCCAAACTTCCTCTGCTGGATCACGTCAGTGATTACTATACGGTGTCGATGTCACATCAGATTAGAATCCTTCAGTATGAAAGCGTCATTGCCTTTCTTCTGCATTGGAAAAGGCAGTATACATCATTACAGGAAGGTACTTTCGTATTGGGAATAAAAGAAGACCAGAATACGGAAACTATTAAGATAACGATTACGGAAAAGGACATCTGTGTGGAAAAGACGACAGAACCGGCACAGATTATGTATGATGGTTTAACGCTGGTAAAGGAACTAACCACCAGTTATTATTATATTGCAATGCAGAGTAAAGAAAGTGCGCTGTATCAGGCGCCACAGGGCTGGTTTCCGCTGCCGTTTTTCCTGCCGGAGGCAGATGCCTTTTAGCAGGCGCATAGAAAGGGAGATGATCTAATGGGCAAACTGGAAGATAATAAGAAAATAAAGAGAGAAGCCATACTGGATGCTGCCTTTCTCCTATTTACGACCAAGGGGCTGACCAAGACCTCGGTGGCTGATATTACCGCAGCAGCAGGTGTGGCAAAAGGCACTTTTTACCTGTATTTTAAAGATAAGTATGACCTGAGAGATAAACTGATCGTCCATAAATCAAATGAAATCTTTCAGCGTGCAGAAGAAGAAACAAAGAGCCGGGAAATGGCAGATTTGGAAGAGCATATTATTGCCATGATTGACAATATCCTGAATCAGTTCGTGGAAGATACTACACTTCTGAACTTCATTGCCAAGAATCTCAGCTGGGGAATTTTTACAAACGCTGTCGCCGGGGCAACAGAAGAAAACAATTTCTATGAGCTCTATCATGCCATGTTTGAGAATTCCCCGGTCAAATATGAGAAACCTGAGATTATGATGTATATCATAATCGAAATGATCAGTTCCAGCTGTTACAGTTCTATTCTGAATGAGGAACCTGTCGGCATTGAGGAATTAAAACCATATCTTCTGCAGACAGTAAGACAGATTATGCGTTCACATAGACTGGACTGAGTATTAATCCATATATTTCCATGTATACATGTTCACGTTGCGGCATTTAGGACATGGTACATTGTATTGTTCAAAGATGAACATCTTGATCTTGTCTTCCGGCAGGTCTGTAGTTACGATACGGCTCTGACCACATTTGCACAGGAATAATATCTTGTGGTTGACTCTGACTGCCAGGCTTTCACCTCTCAGACTTAATGTCTTCTCGATGTATTTGATCTGTTCTTCACTGTGTACACCACAAGTCTCCAATGCCCATTTGTACTCATCTCTGATAATATGTAAAGTCTCTGATGGTAGTGAAGAATAGTGTTGCTCTAATTTCTGTTCTGTAAACATAGTTATTTCCTTTCTAATTTTGTAATCTGCAAAATGGGTTACATGCAGGGGACGAATTGCACAGTGCCTGCTTATGCAATTGTTAACGCTGTGCAATTCTGTATATGGAAGATAACGTTTCGCAGTTACATGTTTTAAGTTAATGTGGACAATGTCTCTTATTAAAATAAGAGAACATTGTCTTTATTTGATGTTGCCTTTCAGTATTTTGTTAAAAACTGATTATTATGAGGCGTACATACAATTTCTTAATGTATACACACAACAATTATATTTTAACACACATCAGAAGATTAATAAACGAGTATTCTGAATATATTTTTGCTATATTTTTAACTGTTTGTGAGGCTGTAAAATGTCGATATATTTATATATTATATTGGCAGTGCAGTTGAAACATAGTATGAGTATAAACCTGTATAGATAAAATAGTATCTAAACATGTATATGTGAACTATATATCATTCAGAGACTGTAAGGTAAAACGAAACACACTGGTATATGCGAAAGAACATCACTTTGGAAACAGAATTGTACAGGTTCTATAATGCATAAGCAGGCACTTGAAAAACGCCGGTACTTGGTGCGCATGGTCGTAAGACACATGCACACCTACGTATCCGCTGCGTTTTTCACGTAGCGAGAGCGTGCCTGAGTTGCATTATAGAACCTGCACAATTCGTCCCTTTGCAACATCCTTCACTCCACATTACCATTTATAACTCCATGGATAGGAGTTATATTCCATATTCGTCACACGGAGGTGACTATTCTATGAACAGCAGAAGACTGGTAAGGCTTCTGCAGGCGGTTTCTTATGACATTCCTGACCGCGGGCATAGTGTACCCGCGCGGGACATTTGTGAAAACAGAATATCCATAGAGGAAGCAATTGCGCTTTATATGCAGACCGCAGCACAGATAGTTACACCGCCTGTCCGGAAGCCTGTAAAAAGAGATACAGCACAGCATTCACAGCCGGATGATGCGCAAGTGCAGGAGCCGGGCTACCTGATCGTAATGGAGGCGAACCGGATCGAGAGCCGATGCAGGAGAGATGCAAGAGAACAGATAGCATTCAGAAATCAGAGGAGAAAGAGACAGGGAAGAGCAGGAGCAACATCCAGAAGCCTTCCAGTAGATGATGGATGGCAGCAGGCGAATGCTTATGACAGATTGGATGTGAACCGGACAGAGGGATATCTTCTCTATTCCTATGATAAACAGGGCACACACAGCATTCTTGGGCGGGATATCCGACCAGGCGGATATGGAGACAGGATTACAGATGGAGAATACAGGAATAAGGCATAAATTTACTCTTGTAAGAAACGTTACCGGGATGCTATAATGTTGCTATGAGCAGACGAATATACAGGATTAACACAGAGTTGAATAGACAAAAGACGTTTGATGCAGATCAGGCGTCTTTTTTTCATGCTTGTTAAATCCGTAACAACGTATTGTTATACATCACAATGATTACGATATAATAATACATATCTTATAAAATGGAGGAAATATGGATTTCGAGAGTTCTTATACACCTTATCTGTCAGAAGAAAAATTGAAGTACCTGCGTCTTTTAGCTGAGAAATATCCGTCCATACCCGCAGTGTGCAGGGAAATTATCAATTTAAAAGCTATTTTGAATCTGCCAAAGGGTACAGAGCATTTCATGAGTGACTTGCATGGAGAATATGAAGCCTTTTATCATATACTGAATAACGCTGCGGGAGTTATCAAGGAGAAGGTGGATATGATCTTTGGCAGCAGGTTATCTGCGCAGGAGAGACAGGAGATCTGTACACTGGTCTATTATCCTGTGGAGAAGATCAAGCTGTTAAAGGAGCAGAATGCGATTACCCCGTACTGGTACAAAATGACCCTGAAGAATCTGACGGAGCTGGCGAAGCTGCTTTCATCCAAATATACCCGTTCAAAGGTGCGTAAGGCACTGCCACCGGAGTTCAGTTATATTATAGATGAGTTGCTTCATGCGCAGTCAGACGAGGATAATAACCAGTATGTCTATCATGAGAAGATCATAGATACCATCATTGATATAGGAAGTGCAGATGCCTTTATTGAGGCGTATACCAAATTAATTAAAAGACTGGCAGTGGATCATCTGCATATCGTGGGTGATATTTTTGACAGAGGAAGTAATGCAGATAGAATTATTGAGCTGCTGATGAAGTATCACTCGCTGGATATCGAATGGGGAAACCATGATATTCTGTGGATGGGAGCGGCATGTGGCAGCGAATCCTGCATTGCAAATGTGTTGAGAAATAATATCAAATACGGCAATATGGAGATTCTGGAGAATTCCTATGGAATCAGTCTTCGCTCCCTGATTCTTTTTGCAGAGAAGCTGTATCCCGATCTGACACCTATGAAGGCAGCGCTGAAAGCCATTTCCATTATTCTGTTCAAGCTGGAAGGGCAGATTATTATGCGCCACTCAGAATACAATATGGATGACCGCCTACTGCTGGATAAGATGGACCTTGGAAAAGGCACTGTATGCATAGAAGGACAGGAATATGATCTGAATGATACGTACTTTCCAACAATAGACTTTAAACAGCCATATGTATTGTCCGAAGAGGAACAAAAAGTGATGGAAGACCTGAGGGCTTCCTTCCGCAACAGCCATGTACTGCGGGATCACGTGGAATTCCTGTATGAAAAAGGCAGCATATACCGTGTATACAATGGGAATCTGCTGTTTCATGGTTGTATTCCACTGGATGAAAATGGCAATCTGGATGGAATTCAAATAGGAGAGAAGTTCTACTGTGGTAAGGAATATATGGATTATGCCCAGAGAGTAGCAAGACTTGCCTTTTATCAGGGAACAAGACCGGCACTGGATTTCATGTGGTATCTGTGGTGCGGTAAGAAATCTCCATTGTCCGGCAGGAATATCAAGACCTTTGAGAGGACTTTTGTAGAAGATAAGAGAGCCTGGGAAGAAGCAAAGGATCCGTACTATCGGTATTATCAGCAGGAAGATGTATGCGTGAGGATTCTTGGGGAGTTTGGCTTACATTCGTCCATGTCCCATATCATTAACGGACATACACCGATTAAGGTTTCAGATGGAGAATCCCCTGTAAAAGCCAACAATCGTCTCATTGTAATTGATGGCGGTTTCTGTAAAGCATACCAGAAGACAACAGGAATTGCAGGATATACACTAATTTATAATTCGCATGGTATGCGCCTGAAAGCACATCAGCCTTTTGAAAGTATTGAGAAGGTATTAACTGAGAACAAAGACATAGAGTCCAGTTCAAACTTCTTTGAAATGGAGCCTGATCGTGTCATGATCAAGGATACGGATAATGGAAAGAAGATACTGGACAATATTCATGATCTGGAGCTTTTACTTGCAGCCTACAGACAGGGAGCTATATAGTATAAAAACCGCTGGTCCTGTGAGCCAGCGTTTTTTGAGAGTGGTATGTTTTATTGAAACTATGAAGAACGGGTTCTTAATAGTAACGATTGAATTAAAGTAAGGATTCGTATAACTTGGTGATGTCTTCTACGCTGGTTTCCTTAGGATTGCCAGGTCTGCATGCATCATCATATGCGGACTGTGCCAGGAAAGGAATATCTTCTCTCTTTACGATGTCCTTTAAGTCACCAGGAATTCCTACATCCTGAGAAAGCTGTTTTACAGCGTCTACAGCTGCTTTTCTGTATTCTTCCTGAGTCATGTCGTCAACACCCTTGACACCCATAGCTCTTGCGATTTCACGATATTTCTCACCAGTAGCTTCTGCATTGTATTCCATAACAGTAGGAAGGATGATAGCGTTGGCAATACCATGTGGTGTATCATAGAGAGCACCCAGAGGATGTGCCATAGAGTGAACGATACCAAGATCAAAGCAAAAGTAATGAAATTTGTATGAAAAATAACCATAAAAATATAAAACCGAACCACTAAAAAGTGATTCGGTCTATTGTGATTATTTCTCGTTTTTATATGCAAGTGCTGCTTCAACCAGTCCTCTGAATAAAGGATGTGGTCTGTTAGGACGGCTCTTTAATTCAGGATGTGCCTGTGTTGCAAGGAAGAAACGATGGGAAGGAATCTCTACCATTTCTACAATACGTCCATCAGGAGACAGACCGGAGAGCATCATGCCTTTATCTGTAAGGGCTGCACGGAAATCATTGTTAACTTCATAACGATGTCTGTGACGCTCATGAATAATCTCTTCTCCGTAGAGGGTATAAGCCTTGGAAGCCTTGTCCAGATGACATGGATAGGAACCAAGTCTTAAAGTACCGCCGATATCTTCTACACCATTCTGATCCGGCATCAGTGCGATAACTGGATGGGTGGTGTTGGGGTTGAGCTCAACGCTGTGTGCATCATTATATCCAACAACATTGCGGGCGTATTCTACGATAGAGAGCTGCATGCCCAGACATAATCCAAGGAATGGAATGTTATTAGTACGTGCATAATGAATGGCGTCAATCATACCTTCGATACCACGGTCGCCGAAACCACCCGGTACCAGAACGCCATCTACACCATTGAGAATATCTGCTACATTGTCTGCGTTGACCTGCTCAGAATCTACCCAGCGGATATTGACAGTGGTATGCTGGGGAATACCGCCATGCTTGAGGGCTTCTACGACACTGATATAAGCATCGTGGAGCTGTGTATATTTGCCGACCAGGGCAATCGTTACTTCGTGAGTTGCAGCGTAGAGGTCATCTACCATCTTCTTCCAGTCTGCAAGATCAGGTTCCGGACAATCCAGGTGGAGACATTCACAGGCAACCTCAGCCAGATGTTCTTTCTCCATGGCAAGAGGTGCTTCATAGAGATACTTTACATCCAGATTCTGTAATACGTGAGAATTCGGTACATTACAGAACAGAGCAATCTTATCCTTGATACCCTGATCGAGAGGATGCTCGCTGCGACATACGATAATGTCAGGCTGGATACCCATTCCCTGCAGCTCTTTTACACTGGCCTGGGTAGGCTTGGTCTTCATTTCCTGAGAAGCACTCAGATAAGGAATCAGAGTTACATGAATCAGAATAGCATTTTCTCTGCCGACTTCATGCTGGAACTGACGAATAGATTCCAGGAAAGGCTGGCTTTCGATATCACCGACTGTACCACCGACTTCAATGATTGCAATACGCATATCCGGGTCTGTGAAATTGCGGTAGAAACGACTCTTGATTTCATTCGTAATGTGTGGAATGACCTGAACGGTACCTCCGCCATAATCGCCGCGGCGCTCCTTCTGCAGTACACTCCAGTAAACCTTACCGGTAGTCACATTGGAGTTCTTATCAAGACTTTCATCAATAAATCTTTCGTAATGACCCAGATCGAGGTCTGTTTCAGCACCGTCATCAGTGACGAATACTTCACCATGCTGAATCGGGTTCATGGTTCCGGGGTCGATATTGATATAAGGATCGAACTTCTGCATGGTCACTTTATAACCACGGGCTTTCAGAAGACGTCCAAGGGAGGCTGCAGTGATGCCTTTTCCTAATCCGGATACAACACCGCCTGTAACGAATACATACTTTACTGGCATAGCTTTGATTCCTTTCTATATTAATGGGTGGAAAAACCACGTTTTCTGTAATCACATCTGAGTATTATACAACGCTCAGATGTCAAAAATCTACTATTTTTTATAAAATATTAATAGTTCGAATTTTTATTTCAGAAAGAAAAAGTTGATTTATAAACTCTTACAACTTATAATTATAATTGAATACTTTCACTTGGGCAATACTTCTGAGTAGGGAAGTTGAAAGATGCGTTATAACGGTTATTGCGGCTGTTTGCGTGCAGCATGCACAACCGGGACGCGTGACTATAAAGTTTGCGAAAGGCATGGTTATTATACAATGGACAATAATCAGTTTAACCAGTACAACAACAATTCAGGCGGAAATGGCAATAATAATGGTGGTTCAGGCGGCAATGGTAATGGAAACGGAAGAGATCCTAAGAAACAGAATCTTCTGATTCTTCTGATTGCAGCACTGCTTTCCTTATTATGTATCAGCTATTTCATGAAGGCTTTTACAGGAGCGACAGACACGGAGATATCTTATAATCAGTTTATCTCCATGATTGAAGAAGGGCAGGTAGAGAAGGTTAAGATCGAGTCCAACCAGATTACGATCTATCCTAAGAGTAAACAGACAGTATCCTTATTCTATATGCAGCCTACCATTACTTACCATACAGGTAAGATTGAGGATGATGATACACTGACACAGCGTCTTCTGGATGCCAATGTAGAAGTAAGCGGTTCTGTTCCTGACGGCTCCGGTATTATTTTATCTATTTTATCCTATATTCTGCCAATCCTGCTGATGTGGGGGCTTTTAAGCCTGCTGCTTCGCAAGATGACAGGTGGTGGCGGAGCTTTCAGCATGGGTAAGAGCAATGCCAAAGTATATGTACAGAAAGAAACAGGAATTACTTTTAAAGATGTAGCAGGTGAGGAAGAAGCCAAGGATTCCCTGAAAGAAATCGTAGATTTCCTGCATAATCCAGGTAAATATTCCAAGATTGGTGCGAAGCTTCCAAAGGGTGCACTGCTCGTAGGGCCTCCCGGAACAGGTAAGACTCTGCTTGCCAAGGCAGTAGCAGGTGAGGCACATGTGCCATTCTTCTCACTTGCAGGTTCTGATTTTATTGAATTATATGTAGGTGTAGGTGCTTCCCGTGTAAGAGATTTGTTTAAGGAGGCAGAGAAGAATGCACCATGTATTATCTTTATTGATGAGATTGATGCGATTGGTCGAAGCCGTGATTCCAAGTACGGTGGCGGTAATGAGGAACGTGAACAGACTCTGAACCAGCTGCTCTCCGAAATGGATGGTTTCGATGGTAAGAAGGGTATTATCGTTCTGGCAGCAACGAACAGACCTGAGATACTGGATAAGGCGCTGCTTCGTCCAGGACGTTTTGACAGAAGAGTTATCGTGGATAAACCGGACTTAAAGGGTCGTGTGGACATCCTGAAAGTACATGCAAAAGACGTATTGATGGATGAGACCGTAGATTTGGATGCCATTGCGTTGGCTACCAGCGGTGCAGTAGGTTCTGACCTTGCCAATATGATTAACGAAGCTGCCATTAACGCAGTCAAGGAAGGCAGGGAATTTGTCAGCCAGAAGGACTTATTCAATGCAGTAGAAGTCGTTTTGGTAGGTAAAGAGAAGAAAGACCGTATCATGAGCAAGGAAGAGCGTAAGATTGTATCCTATCATGAAGTAGGGCATGCGCTGATCAGTGCTTTGCAGAAGAATTCTGAACCGGTGCAGAAGATTACCATTGTTCCAAGAACCATGGGAGCACTTGGTTATGTCATGCATGTACCGGAAGATGAGAAATATCTGAATACACAGGCAGAATTACACGATATGATCGTAGGGCTTCTTGGTGGACGTGCCGCAGAAGAGATTGTATTTGATACAGTAACCACAGGCGCTTCCAATGATATCGAGAAGGCAACCAGCATAGCCCGTTCCATGGTAACACGCTATGGTATGAGCAAGAAGTTTGGCCTGATGGGATTGGAGACAGTGGAAAGCCAGTATCTGGATGGCAGATCATCCCTGAACTGTGCTGATAATACCGCTTCTGAGATTGATAACGAAGTGATGCAGATATTGAAGGATGCGTATGATGAAGCATTACAGATGCTTCGTGAGAATCGTGATGTCCTGGATAAGATTGCAGCCCACTTGATTGAGAAAGAGACCATTACCGGTAAGGAATTCATGAAGATTTACAGAGAAGCCAAGGGACTTCCTGAACCGGAAGAGAATAAAGAAGAGAAGAAAGAAGAAAATAAGGAAGAAAAGCCACAGGAGACTGCTATAGGGCAGGAAGCTCCGAAACAGACAGTTGTGGAAGAGGATGACGAGAAGGCTCCGACACCGGAAGAACTTCGCAACCGTCCGACACAACAGGCGGTGAATCCTTATCTTCCCCGCAATGAGATTTCTTTTGCACCCAGACAGCCACAGCAGCAGGAATCAATGCCGCAGCAGCCGATGCAGGGTGACAATGCCACAGAGCAGCAGAATGCAGGAAATCAGTCGGGAACAGATACAGACAAAGAGAACTCACAATTCAGTTCCAGATGGAATCAGTAAATAAGAAGATATAGAAAAGCGAAAAATCACTGAATTTACAAAAGCAGTGATTTTTTGCTTTCAACGCAAAGTGCTTAGACAAAAGGAGACTTATAATGCCACAGGATTTTGACATAAAGGAAGAGCTTCATAAGCTTCCAAACAAACCCGGCGTGTATATCATGCACGACAAGGACGATACAATTCTTTATGTGGGTAAGGCAATCAACCTGCATAACCGTGTCCGTTCTTATTTTAAGGAAAATATCGGCAGGGGGCCGCAGATTGACAAAATGGTGTCTCTCATTGCCCGGTTTGAATATATTGTAACGGACTCTGAACTGGAAGCGCTGGTATTGGAGAATAACCTGATCAAGGAGAACCGTCCAAAGTATAATACCATGCTCAAGGATGATAAGACATATCCTTATATAAAAGTAACCGTAGGAGAAGAATATCCCCGTATTCTGCTAGTCCGGCAGATGAAGAAGGATAAGGCGAGGTACTTTGGACCTTTTACCAGTGGTGGAGTCAAGGAAACCATAGACCTGATCAATAAGCTCTATAAGCTTAGAACCTGTAACCGCAGGCTTCCGGCAGATATTGGAAAAGAAAGACCTTGTCTGAACTATCACATTAATCAGTGCTGCGCCCCTTGTCAGGGATATGTATCCAAGGAAGAATATGCAACGCAGATTGAGCAGGCGTTGGATTTCCTCAATGGCAAATACCAGCCGGTCATCAAGGGACTGAAGGAAAAAATGCAGGCTGCTTCTGAAGCCATGGAGTATGAGGAAGCCATCAAATACCGTGATCTGATAGAAAATATCAAAAAGATCAGTGAAACACAGAAGATGTCTGATAATGTAGGAGAGGATAAGGATATCATTGCCCTTGCCATAGATGGTAATGAGACCGTAGTGCAGGTCTTCTTCCTGCGAAATGGCAAGCTCATTGGAAGAGAACATTTCTACATGACACAGATAGAGGAACCTTCTGTTGACAAAATATTAACAAGCTTCGTAAAACAGTTCTACGCAGGAACACCTTTTATTCCAAGAGAGATTATGCTGCAGGAGTCGATAGAAGATATGGAACTGGTGGAGAAATGGCTCACCGCCAAGAAGGGAAGCCGGGTTCATTTACGAGTGCCGCTGAAAGGCTCCAAGGAAAAGCTGGTTGACCTTGCGGCCAGAAATGCAGCCCTGGTACTGAGTCAGGACAGGGAACGCATCCGCAGGGAAGAGGGCAGAACCATTGGTGCAGTGAAGGAGATTGAAGATCTGCTGGGACTAAAGGGACTCTCCCGAATGGAGGCTTTTGATATTTCCAATACAAGCGGTTTCGCCAACGTCGGTTCTATGGTAGTCTATGAAAAAGGCAAGCCAAAACGCAGCGATTACCGTAAATTTAAGATGAAGACCGTAGCTGGCCCGGATGATTACGCCTGCATGCATGAGGTATTGACCAGACGATTCCAGCATGGACTGGATGAGAAACAGGAAATGCAGGAACAGAACATGGATGAGAATTTCGGCAGCTTTACGAAGTTTCCTGACCTTTTGCTCATGGATGGTGGACGGGGACAGGTAAATATTGCTTTGCAGGTATTGGATGAACTGGGGATAAATATTCCTGTATGTGGTATGGTAAAGGATGATAACCACCGAACCAGAGGATTGTATTTCCAGAATAAAGAGCTGCCCATAGACAGGAATTCAGAAGGCTTCAAGCTTATTACCCGTATTCAGGATGAAGCCCACCGCTTCGCTATCACGTATCACAGATCACTTCGAAGCAAGGCACAGGTGCATTCTGTACTGGATGAAATCAACGGTGTGGGACCCAGCCGCCGTAAGGCTTTGATGAAATATTTCAAGTCCATTGAAGAGCTGCAGCAGGCGCAGGTCAGCACCTTGCAGGAGGTTCCGGGAATCACGGTAAATGTGGCGGAGGAAATCTATCGCTTTTTCCATAAACAGAAGCAATAAAAAGTAGCAAAGCGAAGTTAAGTATGCTATGATTGAAACAAAGCAGTGCCTATGAAGAGAGGCAGTTTGTGTAAAAAGAAAGGTATGGGTATGGATATGGCAGTTAGTATTAAACAGTTAATTGATAAGCTGGAATTGCAGAATCTGACACCGGAAGTAGATATTACGGGGATCAAGGTGACTCAGCCGGATATCAACAGACCTGCGCTGCAGCTTGCGGGTTATTTTGAACATTATGATGAGACAAGACCACAGATCATCGGTTTTGTAGAGTATTCCTACATGGAGCACATGACAGAAGAGGATAAGAGAGAGGTCTATCCTAAAGTCCTTTCTGAGAAAACTCCCTGTATCGTATTTTGCAGAGACCTGCGTCCGGATGAGATATTTCTGGAAACCGCAGTGAAGAATAAAGTACCGGTGCTTCTGACACAGAAGTCTACTTCTGCTTTCATGGCAGAGATTATCAGATGGCTCAATGTCAAGCTGGCTCCATGCATTTCTGTACATGGTGTACTGGTCGATGTATATGGTGAAGGTGTCCTGATCACAGGTGAGAGTGGTATCGGTAAGAGCGAGGCTGCCCTGGAGCTGATCAAGAGAGGACACAGACTTGTATCTGATGACGTGGTAGAGATCCGAAAAGTCAGTGATGATACTCTGGTAGGTACAGCACCTGATATCACGAAGCATTTTATTGAGCTGAGAGGTATCGGTATTATAGATGTCAAGGCATTGTTCGGTGTATCCAGCGTTATGGATACGACCAATATCAGCCTTGTTATCCGTCTGGAAGACTGGGATAAAGAGAAGAAATACGACAGACTTGGTCTGGAAGAGAATTATACGGAATATCTTGGTAATAAAGTAGTATGCCATAATATCCCAATCAGACCCGGACGAAGCCTGGCAATCATCTGCGAGTGCGCAGCGGTCAACCACAGACAGAAGAAGATGGGCTATAATGCAGCACAGGAGCTGTATCAGCGTGTACAGAATTCATTAACAAGAAAAAGAGAAGAGGATGAGGAGTAATGAGTAAGTATTGTTTCGGTGTCGATGTAGGAGGCACAACTGTAAAGCTTGGTCTTTTTGACCTGGAAGGAAATGTGCAGGATAAGTGGGAGATTATTACCAGAACAGAAGAGAATGGTAAGAATATTCTCCCGGACGTAGCCAAGTCCGTTTTGGACAAGATGGCAGAGAAGAACATTGCAAAAGATGAAGTAGCAGGTATCGGGATTGGTGTACCAGGACCTGTAAATGATAAAGGCGTTGTACTCAAGGCAGTCAACCTTGGCTGGGACATCATGGATGTAAAGGAAATTCTTGGTGGTCTGACAGGACTTGCTGTACAGGCTGGTAATGATGCAAATGTAGCAGCTCTTGGTGAGATGTGGCGCGGCGGCGGACAAGGCTTCGGGAACATGGTACTTGTTACACTTGGAACCGGTGTAGGCGGCGGCGTTATCCTTGGCGGTAAGATTCTGACAGGTGCTACCGGCGCAGCAGGTGAAATCGGTCATATTCATATAGAAGATAAAGAAGGAGATGCCTGTGGATGTGGCAATCATGGCTGTCTGGAACAGTATGCATCAGCAACAGGTATCGTAAGACTGGCGAAGAGAAGACTGGAAGCAGATACAAAGGACAGTGTACTCCGTCAGGGCGAAGTCAGTGCCAAGACTGTATTTGATGCAGTAAAAGCCGGTGATGAAGTAGCGTGTGAGATCGCAGAGCAGTTTGGACAATACCTTGGCAAAGGACTGGCAGCTATCGCAGCAGTCGTAAATCCAGAAGCCTTCGTTATCGGTGGTGGTGTATCTAAGGCAGGAGATATCTTATGCCAGTACATCACAAAATACTATGAGAAATATGCGTTCCATGGATGCAGAAATGCGCAGTTCAAGCTTGCAACTCTGGGAAATGACGCAGGAATCTATGGTGCTGCGAAGCTGGTACTGTAATGTAATATAATAGGTTGTAAAAATAAAAGATGACAGGTGAGATTTTGAAGCAGGAGATTATAACAGAATTAAAGCAATACCTTCCTACAGAAAGAATACTGGAACAGGAGCCGATGAGCCGTCATACAACATTTCGAGTAGGTGGATCGGCAAGGCTGTTTCTGGAGATAGCCACGCAAGAAGAATTGAAAAGTACGATTCAGCTGTTAAATGACGCAGGAGAGACTTACTATTTATTAGGAAATGGCAGCAATCTTCTGGTAAGTGACAAGGGGTATGACGGTATTATTCTGCATCTTGCCAAAGAATTTAACCATATCGAGATAAAAGATAATCATATCATGTACTGTGAGGCTGGAGCAACATTGGCGGCTATCGCCAGAGTTGCTCTTGCACAGTCACTGACAGGGTTTGAATTCGCTGCGGGGATTCCCGGAACTCTGGGTGGCGCAGTTGTGATGAATGCGGGCGCATATGACGGTGAAATGAAGCAGGTCATTACTTCTGTACGCCTGATGACTCCACAGGGAGAGATTGTAGAGAAGAGCTGTGAAGAGATGCATTTTGCATACCGACACAGCCTTTTGAAAGAAGAAGCTTATATTGTATTGGGAGCTTCCATACAGTTAGAGAGAGGGCAGAAGGAAGAGATACGTCTCAAGATGGAAGATTTGGCTGCCAGAAGAAAAGACAAACAGCCACTGGAATATCCAAGTGCCGGTTCTACCTTTAAAAGACCGGAAGGATATTTTGCAGCCAAACTGATACAGGATGCGGGGCTTCGAGGCTTTCAATGCGGTGGCGCACAGGTATCAGAGAAACATTGTGGCTTTGTTGTAAACAAGGGCAATGCCACAGCAACAGATATTTATACATTGATACAGGAAATACAGGCTAAAGTATGGAGCAGCTTTGGCGTAAAGATAGAACCGGAAGTCATAATGCTGGGAGATTTCCAGTAGATCCGGTACAGGAACACAAACAGACATCATTTGCGAAAGAGATTGACAGAAAGGCTGGGGAGCTATGAGATTTGTAATTGTGACTGGTATGAGTGGAGGCGGTAAGAGTACCGCTATGAAAATGTTGGAGGATGCAGGATTTTACTGTGCAGACAATATCCCGGTGGCATTGATTGACAAGTTCGTGGAACTGATCACAATGCCCAATTCTACAATACAGAATGTTGCTTTAGGACTGGATGTCAGAGCGGCGCAGTCATTTGATGACGTGAATCAGGCAGTTGCAAGACTGAGAAAATCCAAATATTCTTTTGAATTACTGTTCCTGGAAGCTTCTGACCAGGTACTTTTAAAAAGATATAAGGAAACCAGACGAATCCATCCCCTGTCTACAGATGGAGATCTGATGAAAGGCATTACCCAGGAGAGAGCCTTGCTTGCAAACATCAGAGAGCAGGCTGACTATGTCATTGATACAACGAACCTGCTGACCAGAGAATTAAAGGCGGAGCTGGATCGTATCTTTGTAAATAATGAGAAATATAACAGCCTTATGATCAATGTGATTTCATTTGGCTTCAAACATGGAATACCACAGGATGCAGACCTTGTATTTGATGTAAGGTTTCTGCCGAATCCTTTTTATATAGATGAAATGAAACCTAAGACAGGACTGGATAAGGAAGTCCATGATTATGTCATGAGTTTTCAGGAAGCACATCAGTTTCTGGATAAGCTGACAGATATGATCACTTTCCTTATTCCCAATTATGTGAAAGAAGGCAAGAATCAGCTGGTAGTAGCCATTGGCTGTACCGGAGGACAGCACAGAAGTGTGACTCTGGCGATAGAACTGTATAACAGACTGAGCAATCAGGGTGAATACGGGCTGACTCTGCGGCACAGGGATATAAAATAAGAGGTAACCTATGTCATTTTCAGGAGAAGTGAAAGAAGAACTGGTCAGACTCCTGCCGGAGGCAAGACACTGCGGGATCGCAGAGCTGGCAGCGATTCTGGAGTATACCAAAGCTGTGAAATGTGACGAAAAGGGAGCGAAATATATTGAAATTCAGGAAGAAACTCCCTATGTTGCAAGAAAAGGCTTTACATTACTGAAGAAAACATTTAATATAGAAGGCAAAATGGATAATTTCGTGAATCTGTTTCGATACACGGAAGAAGACGTTGTGCAGAGAATATTGCAGGCGGTGAAGTACGAGGAGAAGAGCTTATGCGTCAATCCTCTGGTCATCAAAAGCCTGTGTTGTAAGCGTGCCTTTTTACGAGGTGCGTTTCTGAGCATTGGCTCCATGAGTAACCCAGAGAAAGGGTATCATCTGGAATTCGTATGTGAAAACAATGAACAGGCAATGCAGATACAGGGAGCCTTGGCAGATTTTGATATTGAAGGCAAGGTCGTACAGAGAAAGCGCTACCTGGTAGTCTATATCAAGGAAAGCGAAGGCATTGTAGAACTACTTAATGTCATGGGTGCCCATCAGTCACTCATGAGTCTGGAGAATCTGCGGATTCTGAAAGATATGCGCAATTCCATTAATAGAAAAGTCAACTGCGAAGCTGCAAATATTACTAAAACTGTGAATGCAGCAACAAAACAAATAGAAGATATCATGTATATCAAGGAACATTATGGTTTTCATAATCTGTCCGACCAGCTGCGGGAAATCGCTGAGGTCAGACTTGATTATCCCGATGCGACACTGAAAGAGTTAGGTGAATATCTGAATCCCAAAGTAGGGAAGTCAGGAGTCAACCACAGGCTTAGAAAGCTGGGTGAGTTGGCAGACAGATTGCGGAAATAAAGGAGGAGAATATTATGGTTCAGAAGTCAATGGAAGTCCAGTTGGACAATGGTCTGGAAGCAAGACCGGTAGCAGTATTCGTACAGGTTGCCAGCCAGTATGAAAGTACCATCTATGTGGAAGTGGATGACAAGAAGGTAAATGCAAAGAGTATCATGGGTATGATGAGTCTCGGACTTGATAACGGTGAGACACTTACAGTTGTTGCAGATGGTTCTGATGAATCCGCAGCTGTAGCACATATTGAAAGATTCCTGAGTGGACAGGATGCCTAAGAAAGTTCTTTTCATCGTGAATCCCCATGCCGGCAAAGGGCAGATCAGAAATCATCTGCTGGAGATCACAGATACTCTCGTCAAGGCTGACTGCGAGGTGACGGTATATACCACACAGAGCCAGGGAGATGCGATACGCGTCACCAGAGAGAGAGACAAGTCCTATCAGTTAGTTGTATGCAGCGGAGGAGACGGCACCTTAGACGAGATAGTGACCGGCATGATGCAATCCGGGTTCAAGACCACTGTAGGATATATTCCTGCAGGAAGTACCAATGATTTTGCAAACAGCCTGAAACTTCCATCTCAAATGAAGAAAGCAGCCGATATCGTGGCAGCAGGACATACATTTGCCTGTGATGTCGGAGTGTTTAATCATGATGTATTTGTATATATTGCTGCCTTTGGCCTGTTTACTGAAGTTTCCTATGGAACACCGCAGGAAATGAAGAACGCACTGGGGCACATGGCATACATTCTGGAAGGCATGAAACACTTACAGAATGTGAAATCCTACCATATGAAGGTAAGCTATGATGACACTGTCATTGAGGACGATTTCATCTTTGGAATGATTACCAATTCCTATTCTGTAGGTGGATTCAAGAATATTACCGGCAGAAATGTGGCACTTAACGACGGACTCTTTGAAGTCACATTGATCAAGCGACCCAATAATCCTATCGAACTGAATTCCATCCTGACGGCATTGATTAGTGAGAGAGTAGACACCGCTTATATGTATTGCTTCAAGACAGCATCCCTTACCATAGAGTCTGATGAAGAGATCGCATGGACACTGGATGGGGAATACGGCGGTAACCATACCAAGGTAGAGCTGTCCAATAAACAGCAGGCAGTGGATATTATTGTAAAAGAATAGTGTGAAAAAACCATATATGGTAGTTTTTTCACACGGCCAATTTGTACCTGTGGTCCAAATTTGCAAGTTACAGAAATATATTACAAGCGCACAGGATTTTTGTATCCTGTGCGCTTTTTTGAGTTAAAATTATAACGTTAAAAAATAAACAATTTAGTTTACAACCCAGGGAAAACGGTTTATAATGTATTTTGTCAGGGACAATTGTGTTCCAATGATAAAGAGGCAAGCAGTAACTATTAATTCTGCAAAGAATTATGGAGAGTTATGGCAAGTAATGAAAATGGAGGTTTGGAATTATGTTAGTTTCAGCTACAGAAATGCTTAAAAAAGCAAAAGCAGGTCATTATGCAGTAGGTCATTTCAACATCAACAACCTTGAATGGACAAAAGCCATTCTGTTAACCGCACAGGAATTAAACAGCCCTGTAATCTTAGGTGTATCAGAAGGTGCCGGCAAGTACATGACAGGCTTTGATACAGTTGCCGCTATGGTTAAGGCAATGGATAAATCACTCGGAATTACAGTACCAGTTGCGTTACATCTGGATCATGGTACTTATGACGGATGCTACAAGTGCATCAAGGCTGGTTTCACATCTATCATGTTTGATGGTTCTCATTATGGAATCGAAGAGAACATTGAGAAGACTAAGGAATTAGTAGCAGTTGCTCATGCAATGGGCATGTCCATCGAAGCAGAAGTTGGTTCTATCGGTGGTGAAGAAGATGGCGTTATTGGTATGGGCGAGTGCGCAGATCCTAACGAGTGTAAGCAGATCGCAGATCTTGGCGTAGATATGTTAGCAGCAGGTATCGGTAACATTCATGGTAAATATCCTGCAAACTGGCAGGGACTGAGCTTCGAGACTCTGGATGCAATCCAGCAGAAGACAGGTGTTATGCCTCTTGTACTTCATGGTGGTACAGGTATCCCTGCAGAGATGGTTAAGAAAGCTATCACACTTGGCGTAGCTAAGGTTAACGTTAATACAGAATGCCAGTTAGCATTCCAGGAAGCTACACGTAAGTACATCGAAGCTGGTAAGGACTTAGAAGGTAAGGGATTCGATCCTCGTAAACTCTTAAATCCTGGCTTCGAAGCTATCAAGGCTACAGTAAAAGAGAAGATGGAACTCTTCGGATCTGTTGGCAAGGCAGAATAATTGAGAGAATACACGGCTTGGCTGTGAAAAAAGAAGACCTGATGGAGGGGAGAAATCCTTTCTGTCAGGTTTTTTATATGCTTGAAAATATTGTAGAAAATAAAAAATCCCCATAAAAAGGGAGGATGCCAAGTAATCTCTGATCACTTGGCATTATTATGAAAAAGTTATTATAAGTAATGTTATTATCACTTTTAAATTTAAGGTGGATGAACGTTGCATCCTCCTTTGCATTGCTGCATCTTATGATTATAGTATAGGGGAGTTTCGTGTCTAAATCGTGTTGATATTTTGAACAATTCTGAAAAGAATTATGAACAGAATATGAATAAGAAGCTTGAACATTTCTGCTGTTTATTTTAGAAAAGTACCATTATCTCTGGCACAACGGAATGTGTATTCTTCCAGAACAGCATTTGCCGAAGGAGAGATATCAACTTTATACATAAGTTTTCCCCTTTAGTGCAGTGCGCAGATTGACAGAAGCACTGTGGGCATCCATGTCAGGTGCGCCGGCACGCCTTAATTCTTCAATTTCAATTAATTTTTCCCTAAGTTCCAATTGCTTTTCTCGCTGATCATAAGTGGCTATATCCATAACAACCAGATCGCCTTCACCGTTTTTAGTTAAAAAAACAGGTTCACCGGTTTCTTTGCATAGGGCAGCTATCTCTGTGTAATTTTGACGAATGGCAGCGGATGGTCTGATTAGTGTTTGCATAGCAGAACTCCGTTCATGACAATATTTTATATTAATTCTAATGCTATTATACTATTATATGATGAAAAAGACAAATAAAATAGGGGAGTTCTGTTGACTAAGATGGAAAATATCATATAAAACTGTTATAATAAAAATAAATACGTTAAATATGTATGCGTATGCAGACCACGCAGATTCGGAAAATCTATAGCAGCTAAAATGTTGGTTGCATATTATAGCAAGGGATGTGATTCCAAAGAACTTTTTAAAAATTTGTCCATTAGCAAGCAGCCTTCTTTTGCTAAATATATGAATCAATATGATGTAATCAGGTTAGACATACAATGGATGTACAGTGTATCTGAAAATTAAGTGCTACTGATAGAGTTTATTCAGGATGAAGTAATCTATGAATTAAAGGAGTTATCCAGAGTATATAAAAGATAAGGAGCATTCTCAGGCAATAGCACTTTCGGATATTTTTCATGGAACAAAGAGAAAATTTGTTATCATTATAGATGAGTGGGACTGTGTATTCCGTGAAGAAAAGAAGAATGAATGCGAAATAGAACAGTATAAAGTGAAAAAACGTTAAAAATCAGGAAAACAAAAATGCAAAATTCGTTAAAAATCATGTGAATGAAATTTGAAAATTCGTGATATAATGAAGTAAAATTACTTGCTTGCAAGTGTAATTTTACGAAATGCATTGAGTGAGCTATGCTCACGATATAATAAAAGCAGTGTATATTTATGGAGGATCACCCTATGATTTTTAAACGAAAAATATATGATAAATTACTGGAATGGAAAAAAATGTCTGGTGGAACATCAGCAGTTATGCTGGAAGGAGCCAGACGAATAGGCAAAAGTACAATAGCTGAAACCTTTGCACAGAATGAATATAAGGATTACTTTATCATTGATTTTGCAAAAGCAAATAAAGATATAAAAAATAACTTCGCAGAGAACATAGGCAATCTTGATGTTTTCTTTCGAAATTTATTCCTGCTGATGGGAAAAGCTTTGCCAGAGCATGAAGCTGTAATTATATTTGATGAAGTACAGCTTTTTCCATTAGCAAGGCAGGCTATTAAGTATCTTGTAGCAGATGGAAGATATGATTATATTGAAACAGGATCACTGATTTCAATCAAGAAGAATGTACAGGATATTCTTATACCATCAGAAGAATATAAGCTTAAAATGTATCCTATGGATTTTGAAGAGTTCTTATGGGCCAATCAGGATACAGTGACAGCACCGGCAATTCGGGAAGCATTTGCAGCCAGAACGGCCATGGGAGAAGCAATTCATCGTAAAATAATGAAAAATTTTCGGACTTATATGGCTGTTGGAGGTATGCCACAGGCAGTAGAAGCATTTGTAAGCGGAAAAGATTATACACAAATAGATTTTATAAAAAGAAATATTCTGGCATTGTATGAGGATGATCTGCGAAAATATGATCAGGATAATAAAGAAAAAGCTTCAGTAATTTACAAAACAATACCCGAACAGCTTGAAAACCATAATTCACATTTCAAATTTTCTCTTGTAGATAAAAATGCAAGATATGTGAACTATATGGAGGCGGTTAATTTTGTAGCAGAATCTATGATAGGAAATGAATGTATTAACATTACTGCACCGGAAATTGCAATGGAAGCTTATGCAGATCGCAGCAATTTTAAATTGTATATGGGAGATACAGGACTGCTCGTAACTCAGATACTGCAAAGCAGCGAAGATACAGAAATGAGTATCTATAAATCATTGATTTTTGATAATCTGGGCATTAATCAGGGAATGATATTGGAAAATATGGTTGGACAAATGCTAAGAGCCAACGGATATTCCCTTTATTTCCATGAATTTTTATATCATTCCAAGGATTCTGCAAAAGAAAAAAAGTATGAAATTGATTTTGTAATTGTACGAAAAAAGAAAATATGTCCAATAGAAGTGAAATCATCAGGCTATCGAAGCCATGCATCATTTGACGCATTGATTCAAAAATATCCTATCAAAATGGAAGACAGATATATTATTTACGGAAAAGATTTGAAATATGAAGACGGTGTGACGTATATTCCATTTTATATGACTATGTGTCTATAAAAATCCTCAGTATAAAAATTCAGAAAAATTCAAAATTCTATCGCAATTTACATAATAATGTGATAGAATATTTATAAGTAAAGGGAACATTCCAAAGATATACTGGGGAGTATGAAGGAATTAGAAGACGTAGAAGAATGACTTTGTATGCAGGCAGCAGCTATTGACCGGAATAGCACTATAGAGACAGTATATCTAAGGAAGTGGATAAGTGCCACTTACTTTTGTGTTAGTAAGAACCACATTTTTGCTTTGAGTGGCTCTGATCGGCTGCGCAAAGGGAAGATTTACAAGGAATGTACGATATAAGGGGATATATATGAGAAAGGCACAGAAAAAGGATATTCTGGACATGATCCAGACACTTCATGAAGCACATGAGGAAATCAAGAATCATATCGACAGGAACAATACCATATCTGCACAGGATCTGCTGGCACAATGCCAGGAGTGTGCAGTCAGCATAGGGAATGCCATTGAGACAATGGAAAAAGAAGATTGCATTACCATTCCCTACATACAGGATTATTGCGACCTCGTTTATCAAATCTATGAAGCGTTGCAGAGTAACACAGACAGCAATGCTAATAAAATCTACAAGAATCTAAAAAAACAGCTCCTTCGAATTGAAAACAATGTAAAGAACGACATTCCTGTCCGCAAGGAAGTTGTCTTTTTCCCATACAAAGCATCCATGTGGGATTCTCTGGAAAGTGTCTATCTGGCAGCTAAAGAAGACCCGGAATGTGATGCTTATTGCGTACCGATTCCATATTATGACAGAAATCCGGATAGAAGCCTTGGACAAATGCATTATGAAGGCAATGAATATCCGAAGAATATTGAGGTAATAGACTGGCAGAGTTATAACTTTGAGGAAAGAAAACCAGATGTGATCTATATTCATAATCCGTATGATGATTGGAATCTGGTAACTTGTGTACATCCAAGATTCTTCAGCAGCAATTTAAAGAAGTATACGGAAAAACTGGTGTATATACCGTATTTTGTATTACAGGAAATTGAGCCGGATGATCAGAGAACTATCGACAATATGAAACATTTTATCTGGACTCCTGGAGTTATCAATGCTGATAAGGTAATTGTACAGTCTGAAAAGATGAAGCAAATCTATGTAAATGAATATCTGAAAGCAGCACAGGAAAATGGACTGCAGGGAAATCATTTAGATAGAAAATATCTGGAAGAAAAATTCCTTGGGCTGGGATCTCCAAAGATTGATAAGGTATTAAATACAAAGAAGGAAGATCTGGAAATACCCAAAGAGTGGTTAAAGATTATACAGAAACCGGATGGAAGCTGGAAGAAGATTATCTTTTATAATACCAGTATTGCAGCATTGTTGGAGAATAATGAAAAAATGCTGGAGAAGATGAAGGATGTATTTAGAATCTTTAAGGAAAATAAGGATGAAGTAGCATTGCTGTGGAGACCACATCCGCTGATTAAAAGTACAGTATCTTCTATGAGACCACAGCTTTGGGTAGAATATGAGAAGCTTGTAAAGTGGTATAAAGAAGAGGGTTGGGGGATTTATGATGATACCAGCGATATGGATAGGGCAGTGGTATTGAGTGATGCATATTATGGAGATTTTAGTAGTGTAGTACAGGTGTATCAGAAAACATTAAAAAAGATACTAATACAAACAATAGATTAAGAGGTATGTCATCATGCTTACAGAATTGATAAATAATATATATAGCAGATTAGAAGACGAAGAGTCAAAGTATATTTTTAATTTACGATTACAATTAAATTTAGACAATAACATGAAAACTTTCCTCAAAGGTATTATTGATCTAAATAAAATTTGGAAGCTATCCCCCTATGATGATTGTATTCAGTTATGTAAAGATAAAACAGTTATTATTTGGGGCGCAGGAATTAACGGGGAAATGACAGTACAATTATTAAAACAGAGAAATATACATGTGAATTTCTTCTGTGACAATGATAGTTCCAAAATTGGACGCAAACATTGTAATATTCCAGTTATTTCTGTATCAGATGTAAAAGCAAATTATAGGGATTCATATATCATTTTAGCTTCACAAAATTATGCTCCAGTTTTCTATAAAACACTTATTGACTCATACTTTCCAAGAGAGAATATATTTTACCCTAGAATAGGTACTTTATTTGCAACGAATGGGTGGCAATATTTCGATTGCCCCAATATGAAAAATGATGAAAATGAAATATTTATTGACTGTGGGTGCTATGATGGGGAAACAAGCAAAGAGTTTGTAAAGTGGTGCAACGGAAGATATCAGGAAATTATTGCTTTTGAACCAGATAGAAATAATTACAAAATTGCTGAGCAAAACTGTAAAGAGATAAGAAATTTTCGGCTATATCCATATGCAACTGGAGCTAAAAGTGATAAGGCATATTTTAATATGGGCGCTAGTAGTGGAAGTAAAATAGATGCATTAGGAAATGAAGAAATTATAATCGAAAGCATTGATAATATTTTGAATGGAAGGGAAGCTACTTTTATAAAAATGGATGTAGAAGGAGCAGAACTGGAAAGCTTAAAAGGAACAAGGAAAACAATAGTACAGTACAAACCGAAATTAGCTATTTGTATTTACCACAAATTAGAGGATTTTTATAAAATTCCAGAATTTATAATGAGTTGTAGAAGTGATTATAAATTTTATATAAGACACTATACTTCGTGTGAATATGAAACGGTTTTATATGCTATTTAAAAGGAGTTATATGGATACAAATTTATGTGTTGATGAAGCATATATTTATAATGAAATTCTTTATGGATTAAATTATAAGTATGGTGCATTGGTATTTTGCGATCTGAAAGAAGAGTATGTTAAAAAAATTATAGTTTTAAAAAAACAAAATCGTATACTTCAGTTTTCAAGATTAAGTGAAATGTATCATCACTTGATAGTAACAGATAATTATGCATTTATATTAGAGTATCATACTAATCAAATAATCAAAGTGGAATTAAAAACATTTGAACAGAAGACTATAGAGTTATCAATAAAAAAACAGGTTGTAAGTTTTATTGGAATTTCAGAAGATAGAATTCTTCTATATGCTGTAGAGACTGGAGAAATTATAACTTATTCATTTCACAACAATTTTATCATTTACAATCAAGTCCCAGAAAAGTGTATTGGAATCATTAACGCTGGAGCAATACGATTGTATGATAAGAAAGTCTACTTTACCGGTTATATGAAAAATATAATTATAAAATATGATTTAGAAAAAGATACTTTTTCTAATCTGGTTATTGACGGAGTGGAAAATGATATATGTTTGTGTGAAAAATATAAAGGTGGGTTATTGTTAATAACACAAGAAGAATTAATATTCCTAAGTGGACAGCATATAGACAAAAGTATTTATTTGCATTTCGAAGAAAACAATTTAGAAAATCTGCCAATCATGCCCTTTTATAATTTAATTGTTATCGAGGATAAATTGTTCCTGTTCCCATTTAAAGGGAAGGATTTTTACATAATTAACTTGGTAGATATGACATATAAAAAAAATGATGTGAATGCAATTCCCATCTCTGAAAAGAAAACTCGTTCTTTGGGATACTTTGGGGTTTACATGCGAGATATATATGGTATTAACAAGGAAGGAAAAAACGTTATATTTAATATTGATAGCAATGAATTCAAACAGATAGATTTTGCAACGGATAAAAATTTGTTAAGTAAAGTTGAAGAAGAGATTTTTGAACTAAATGATATTTTTTCAGAAGAACAATATACAATATTTGATTTATTAGGACATACACATCATGTGAATAGGCATAATTCTAATATAGTAATTGGACAGCAGATACATAATATAATGAAAAGGTAATTAGGGAGCATTTTATGAAGATATCAGTAGTTATTCCAACTAGGAATAGAGATAAATATTTGGATAATACTTTAAATTCCTTAGTAAATCAGACATTAGATCAGGAATGCTATGAAGTAATAGTTATTGATAATGGGTCATCGGATAGGACAAGAGCAATATGCAGAAAGTATTCAAAAAAAATAAAAAATTTTAAGTATCTATATGATAAAAGACCGGGTTTACATGTTGGGAGAAATAGAGGTTTTTTAGAATCCAGAAGTGACATAATTTTATATGCAGATGACGATGTGATAGGAAGCAGAACATGGTTACAAGGTATTATTGATGGTTTTGTAGATGACAGTGTTGCATTGGTAGGAGGCAATGTTTATCCCAGATTTGAAAGCGAAAAACCTGCATGGTATAACCAATTTATTGTGAAAGATGGGGAGTATACGTATGTTACTCAATTAAGTCTTATTTGGAGTAAATCAAAAAAAATAAAGACAATTAATCCATATTATGTGTTTGGATGTAATTTTGGAGTCCGAAAGAAAATATTAGAAGAATGTGGAGGATTTCATCCTGATGGCATGCCAAATAATTTATTGATGTATCGTGGAGATGGTGAAAGCTATGTGAGCAGATACATTAGCGAACACAATTATAGAGCAGTGTTTAATCCTATAGCTTCTGTGGAGCATATGATACCTAAAATAAGAACAACTGAAAGGTACTTATCCCAGAGTGGCTTAAAAAATGGAATTTCTGATATGTATTGTATTTTGAGAAACAAAAATCTCATGGATGCTGCCCTACAATATAAAAAAGATTTAATGACATTCAGAAAAGAAAAAAATGGAAGTAGGAAAATATATTTGCGTTTTGTATGTCGTGGGGAAATGTATCTTTTGACTTATTATATTTTATATAAAGAAATTAGAAAATGGGTAAAAAAAAGTAATTATCTATAAAATAGAGGTGAAAATTATAAATATTTTTTTGAAAAAAATTCAAGAACTATACTATTGTAAAGTAAAAAAAATGATTATTAGATTGTCTAAAATTATATTTTTAAATTCTTTTAGCAAATTAGAAAAGAAACAAAAAATGATTCTGTGGAAGAGAAAAGAAGAAAAATATTACAATGCATTATTTTTACAGCAAACAATAGGTATAAAACAAGGTATAAATTTATTGAAAGCTGAATTAAAAAAAGAAATAAATATTTTGCCACGTATCATTATTGTTATTTCTACTAGATGTAGCATGAAATGTGAAAAGTGTGGTGAGTTTATACCGTATTTTGAAAAGAAAAATGATATAAGCACAGAGTACATTATTGATGAAATATATAATCTATTTAGACAAATAGATTATATATATACGGTAGAAGTAATAGGGGGAGAGCCTTTTATTCATAAAGATTTTGCGAAAATAATGAACACATTATTTCAATTTGACTCTCAAATTAATAAAATTCAAGTTACTACAAATGCAGTTTTTAATATTCAATCAGATATAATACATGAAATAAAAAATAGTAAATTGGAAATATTGATAAGTGAATATCCTAATAACAAAGCAAAAGTTTGTCAATTAGGAAAAATATTAAAAGAGGAAGGAATAAATTTTAAAATAATTCGAGCAAAATATTGGACAGATTTTGGACCAATTTGTTATAACAATTTGAAAAATGAACAAATAAATCATATGTATATGCAGTGTAATGCATCGAGAGATTGTAGAACACTATATATGGGTAATTTGTTTTACTGCAGTAGAGGACCATACATGATAGAGAACGGTTATAATCCAAATAGAATTAGCATATATAGTCCAAATTTTAAAAGAAAATTATACGCCTTTTATAATAAAGTGGGTAAGAATACATGTGGCTATTGTAATTATAATAGAAAACCTATTCCTGTAGCAAAACAAATAACATAATTGGTGATTTAGTAATGGAGACAAGTAAAGTATGAAAGCTTCCTGTATACTTTAAATAGGTCAAGAGATTGACGAAAAAAATACCTCAAG
>OBXM01000610.1_pt1 | contig 32395 bp, 26 predicted proteins | sample 1538141 | NCBI WGS metagenome assembly OBXM01 (sample SAMEA2580153, study PRJEB22360) | human gut metagenome | biome: human gut; feature: human-associated habitat; material: faeces | place: Denmark | collected 2008/2010 | reverse complement strand
GAGTATTTGGAAACCTACCATAGCAATATGGCAAGGCGCTGGGTACTTAGCCTACTGTATGACAGCTTTCTGGCAGAGCAAAGGGAAAAAGGAACCCGGATTCCTTCACCTGGAAATTCCTTCGATCTCTACGATCTGGCCGCATTGGCTTATCTGTATAAACGAATTAAGGAGACGGAGGTCATCCAGGAAGCAAGCCATGTGGTTATCGATGAGGCGCAGGATTTTGGCATGATGGCCTATGGGGCATTGAAGTACTGCCTCAGTAAATGTACGTATACCATTATGGGCGATGTGTCCCAGAACATCTATTTTGATTACGGACTGACAGACTGGGAGGAACTCAGGAGCCTCATGCTGCCAGGGGAATTTGATTATTTCGGGCTGCTGAGAAAAAGTTATCGAAACACGGTGGAAATCTCTAATTTCGCAACGAAGATTCTGCAGCATGGGAATTTTCCTATTTATCCGGTTGAGCCGATTATCCGTCACGGAAATGAAGTTCGAACGACGGGCTGCGAGGATGAGGGACGGCTGATTGCAGAGACCGCGGGCACTATTTTGGAATGGCAGAAGAAGGGCTATGAAACGATTGCAGTCATTTGCAGAGACGAAGAGGAAGTGAGCAAATTAACGAAAGAGCTGCGCAAAAAAGTAGAGCTTCGGGAGTTTGGTGCGGAAACGGAAGAGTTTGGAAGCGGTGTTATGGTTCTGCCGATCGAATATGCAAAAGGTCTGGAATTTGATGCAGTTCTCCTTTATAATGCCAGTGAGGAGAATTATCCGTCAGAGGATGGCTTTGCGCGACTGCTTTATGTGGCGGCTACGAGAGCGCTCCATGAACTGGTGGTGCTTTATTCTGGGAAATTGACAGATTTGATTGGTACCACTGTATCAGAGGAGAAGAAACAGAAGTACGTAGTCGTGCGGCAGGAGCAGCCTGCCAGGCGGGTGCGTGAGGAGAAGCCCAAAACCAACAGGGAAATAGAACTGGAACGCGTATCCCATGGGAAATTCGAGATGGAGCTGCGCAACCGCATCGGACCGAAGCGAATTGTTGTTCAGAATTCCGTCGAAGAGAAGCGGTCAGAAAAAGCACGCGCTGCAAATAGCCCGTCAGAAAAATCGGAATTTGGAGTAATTCCGGGTACGAACAGCTTAAGACCGCTGGGCCATTCCAAATTAAATCTGGCAGTACGATGGGTGACCGGCAATAAAAGCTATGTCGAGGTGACGAATGCCTGCGGAGTTCTTCGGATCACGCCGATCTCGGAGAACACGGTTCGAATCAGTTTTGCAGGGGAATCATTAGGCCAGCTTCCGGAGATACCGGCAGAGATTGAGCCCACACCAAGGCTTAAATGGAATTACAGGGAAGACAAAGGCCGTGTGGAAGTAAAATTTGGAAAGCTGCTCTTGCGGATCGACAAGAAAAACGGCGGAATCTCTTTCTATACTGAGAAAGAGATGCTTCTTCTCAGCGAAAATCCATCACTGCCAAGACAGATCGCAAACGCTGCCAAAAATCAGATGTGGACCTATTTCGACTGGAGCAAAAAAGAGGTACTGAAGGCGAGAGGGGCGGTCGACCAGCAATGGCTTGATTTGAAGACCACGGCGAAGTATATCTCTTTCGGTGCAAAATCAAAGAGGCCTGCCTGTGTCAAGTCGAACAGCGGCTATCAGATCCTGGTTCCAGGGGGCAGAAGGGTCATGTGCTGCACGATACCGATGTATGGCTCTTATTTATATACGGAGGGGGAAGCGCAGATTGATTATTTTTTCATTTCATAGGAACGTTTGCCCTATGAAATGAAAGCTCTCCGGTGGACAGTGTGCCAGGCTTTATCGGATATGTGCACTCTAAGCTAAGGAAATATGGCCGCTGAAGTGACCGCGCTCCGGTGCAAGAGTATAGCTTGGCGGGCTCATTATTCGAATGGCATTATAATTATGATTATCTTATTGTTGCATGTAAAGAATTATGTTTTGGATCGGGGCTGAAAAAATGGAGTTGATCTGACTCCATTTTTTCAGCCTCTTTCATTTTTTAGAAGATGTAGAAGAAAAGCTATAAAGAACGCATTATTATCCTATCTCTAAAAATAGACAGATAAAGAAAATTACGAATGAAAGTCGGTTTTTTCACCAAAATTGGTCGGGAATTTACGTGGAAAAAACTCCGAGTTGTTTGTAGGATGATAGTGGGAATATTGTAAAATCCACAAAACAGGAGGAGAATCATGAGAGGAATCAGAAGAAAAGCACTTCAGGTGACGGCTCACGCATTAAGCCTGACTATGTTGTTTGGCAGTTTTGCGCCGGCCCCTGTCTATGCTGAAGCGATGGCGGCTGCCGGTTCTTCCGGGGGAATTACGGAAGTAGCTGTTGACAATCCTGCATATGGGAGGTCAACCGTGCTGGAGGTGGACGGAAAGCCATTCTGGTATAATGGAATGCAGATCCGTATTGATAAACTCCGGGAAGATCCGGACTATATGGTGAGTGATGAAACATTGGGGAAATTGTTTCAACAGGTAGCGGATGACGGGTTTACGGTTGTAAACAGTCAGATCAGATGGACCGATGTTCAGCCGAATCATGTGGCAGTGTCATCAGAAAGTGCTTACGTTTATGGAGGAGACGGTGCTGATTACGCGTATAAAAACTCTGGAGGGCTGAAAATTCAGTATGATGCCATGGACGAATCCAGGCAGTCTCTGGGGTATGTAAAGTTCCGGCTTGAGGATATGACACAGGACCAGATTGATGGCGCCAAGATTCGATTTTACAATAGAAATACATTAGGACAGAAGCGGAAGCTGGAAGTATATGCTTTGGCAGATGACAGCTGGAGCATGGATACTATTACGTGGAATAACGCGCCTGGCCATGACGGATATGAAATGAAGAGTGATAGTACGAAGCTTCTGACAGATTCAGAAGACTGGGATTGGATCCAGGGAAAAAATTATTATGACTTTAATATTTCGGACTATATCAAGAACAATGACTGGGCCCAGGACAAAACAGTCTCCTTTATTATCCGGGAGGCCTCAGGAGATCGGAACGATCCGGCTGTGCCAATCACATTGGGCGGCGCTGATGATGAAAGCATTGAAGGAATTGATGCAAGGCCACAGCTTATTTACTCCGATGCCGATGAGTTTGACTTTTCCTATCTGGATCAGGCAATTGATTTTGCAAAGGATGCGGGGCTTAAGTTTGAAGTGCTGTGGTTTGGAACCGATACGTGTACCATAAGCTGTGATAACCGAGTGCCGGTACATGTGCAGATGAATTATCAGAAGACCATGAAGCAGGAAGCGGATGGAAGTCTGACACCGTTGTTCAGCAAAAGCGGCGCCGCCTCCATTACCGGCATTTACAATTATCTCATGTGTAAAAATGACATGAATTTGAGGGAATTAGAGGCCAGGGCGGTCAAGACCGTATTCGACCATATCGCGGAGCGCGGAGATCATGTAGTAATTGGCTGCCAGGTTTCCAATGAGTCGGGAGTAGGCAGATTACACGGGTCGAAAAAAACAGAGCGTTGCATGTGCGATACCTGCACAGCAAAATATAAGGCTCTGGGCGTGACCAACGCTGACTTCAGGGAGATTACGCTGTGGGAGTATAACAATAACATCGCAAAAGCGGTGAAAACATCAGGATATCCGGTGTGGACGAGGGTGAATCTCGATGAGAGCGCAGACGTAAAAGCAGTACCGTATAATGAGAAGATGAGGAACTCCGCTCAGGGAACCTATATTGATTTTATTGGAATCGACCATTACCGAAAGACACCAGCTCAATTATCCGCGGTAGGTATTTTGGGAAATCAGTTCGCGCAGGGAAAAAATCTTCCAATGATTATGGAGCTTGGACAGAAGGATGCCAGAGATCAGGGCGTATTTTTAGAGCAGGATGTGCTTGCGGCTTTATCGGGCGGAGCTTATGTAAATATTTACGACGCTTCCAGCAATGACGGTTCAAAAACTTATGAGTACGACAAGAACAGTGAGACATTCCGTCCATTTGATGAGTATGTGCCGAATCTGTTTAAAACCAACCACATGCTGAAGAAGATAGGGTATGATCTGGCTGTCAGGGCGCCAGGAAAGGCCGGCGGAAATCAATTGATGTATTTTAACGCCAAATCTGATGCCTCCGGTTATTACACACAGGCAGAAATGCTGGGAACTAATAAGAGCATTATTTTTGAAACGGAGCAGAATGGTGTCGGAATTGCGGTTAATAAGGCAGAGAATGAATTTGCACTACTGAATACGAGAGGCGATACGTTTATCATTGAAAATCTGGCAGATGCAGAGGCGGTTCAGACTGCAGAACTGGGATACTACGATGAGAATAACACCTGGAATAAGGAGAGTGACTTAGACAGAAGCAATATTACGGTAAGAGGTGGCATGGTTTCCATTGCAGTGCCTGCATATGAATGTCTCCGTGTTGTAGTCGACCAGGCGAAATTGGGACCAGTCGAGGAGAAGCTTGAGATAAGAATCGAAGCAGAGTCAAATGCATCGGTACAGGAAGGCCTGGTTTCAGAAGTATGGAATGACGGCGCGAGTGCAGGCGGTTGGCTGAAGGTATATGCCCAGAATCCGGGAGATTATGTGACAATCAATGCGGAAGTACCAAGCAGCGGGGTATATAAGATCGAGACGTGTTACCGAAGCGGAAAGGACCGTGCCACGGTACAGTTAAGCGTCGATGGAAACAATGTCGGGGAGCCGTTTGATATGTATGCGAGCGGTGCGTCATTTAAAAAGATATTTTCCGGTGAAATCGCATTATCCGAAGGATTACATACATTTACATATACGATGACAGGCAAAAATGCGAATGGAACAGGGACGATTATTCCGTTGGATTATCTGCATCTGACAAAGGCAAAAAGCATTGTGGTCAAGACAGAATTGGAAACGCTATATCAGAAGTATAAGGAAATAGAGCAGGGAAACTACACGGATGATACGTGGAATAAGCTGTCAGAAGCGCTTGAAAAGGCGAAGGAACTGCTCGAAAGCGGCACAGCAGCTCAGGATGAAGTCAATAACCAAATTAAAATTCTGAATGAGGCATATGAAGGCCTGCTGATCAATACCGATAAAACAAAAGAAGAGCTGGCCGAAGATTTAAAAATACTGATAGACGAGGCAGATGCCCTGCTGCAGGATACGGAGGCGACCTATACAGAAGAAGACATCGCTGCATTAAAGCAGGCCATGGGAGAGGCAGTAACTCTGATTGGTCTGGTAGACGACCCGGCGGAATCACCGGAAGTATTCGCAACCTGTGTGGAAAAAATGCGAAATGCCATTGAAACGATGAGGCAGAATGCATTAAGAGTCACGGTACTGATGGAGGAGACGTTTGACAGTCAGACAGAGCCGGAAAATTTCGGTTTTGATAAGGGCGCTTCGATTGGCGAAGGCGTATTGACAATTACACATGATATGAATAACAGCGAGATCTCTGTTAAAAAGTTTTCGTCAGAGATTTCAAATCAGGCTTCTGTGGGTTTAAGCTTTGACTGGGTATCCGGTCAGAATGGAGCAAAGGGGAAAACCGGCATTGATTTTAGAGATTCCTATGGAAGGCTTATCGCCGCGTTCTGTGCGTCGACTGATGAAAAAACCGGAGCCCTCAGGCTGAGAAGTTCAGCGGCAGGAACTGCGGCAGAATCTTCCGCCTTCAGTTCCACCTGTGAGCCGAGCTGGAGCGAGGCACAGATTACACCGGGCAATCGTTACCATATGGAGCTGTGGGCTGATTTTAGAGAGAAGACCGTAAGTGTAGTTGTGAGCGATGAGGACGGAAAAACCATTGCAAGAATTGATGAAGCGAAAACAGAAGCCGGAGGTCTGGCTCAGATGATTGCCTGTAACTATTGGACGATGGATTCGAAAGGGAACCGTTATCCGGGAGATCAGCGGATGGATAATTTCAAGATTTATACGACAGAAGCCGGGGTGGAACTTCCGCTGAAAGGCAAAAAAATTATCGCATTTGGTGACAGCATTATTGCCGGACACAAGTATAAAAAGGGTGGATTTGTAGAATTTACCGCTGATAAGGAAGGCATGACTGTAGAAGAAAATTACGCTCATAATGGTGCAAAGATCATGCCAAACGGCGATTCGTCGGATCAGCTCGTAATTCTCAATCAGGTTTTGGCCGCCGATGCCGATGACAGAAATCCGGATTACATTATTTTTGACGGCGGAACAAATGATGCGTATGATACAATCCTGGATAAACTTGGAACTGCGGATGACACAGAACCGGATACTGATACATTTGCAGGTGCATTCCGGAGCACCATCATGGCAATGAAGGAAAACTGGCCCGATGCAGAAGTGATATATGTCGCCGTTCATAAACTCGGTGCGCGCGACAGAGCAGTACAGGAAAAACTTCACGAGCTGGAGCTTGCCATCTGCAGGGATATGGGGATTACAGTGGCCAATCTATACGATGACACGCAGCTTGATACATCGGATGATGCCATGAAAGACAAGTATTCCTTTGACACATTGATAAACGGTCTCCCGGCATCAGGGAAAACGGCTACAGGAACTCATCCGAATTTCCTGGCTATTGAAGAATTTTACGTGCCGCTGGTTTCAGAGGCCCTGAAACAGGCTGGAGAAGCAGGGGTAGAAAAGGAACAGCTGGACGCTCTGATCTTAGAGGCAGAGAGTAAGGCTGCACGGACTGACTACTACACAGCGGAAAGCATTGATAAACTGCAGCAGGCGGTGGAAGCCGCAAAGAGGATTGCGGAAGACAAATATGCAACTCAAAATCAAGTGAATGAACAGATAAAGGTTCTCCAAAAAGCGATTGATGCGCTGGAAGTGATCGATGTGGTATACTATACTACACATATCGAAGTAGCAAAGAAACCTGCCAGACTAATCTATGAAATTGGTGAAGACTTTGATCCGAGCGGGATGAAAGTTGTGGCTTATGAGAAAGCCAGCCCAAGCAACGCGGAAGCTCCGGAAAGGAGAAGAGAACTGGAGGAGGACGAATATGAGATTCTGCATGAAGCGTTTGATGAAGCCGGAATCAGAAAAATTACTGTTGTGTATGAGTCGGAATTTACCTGTTCCTTTGAAGTAAAAGTAATGGAAGCGACTGAGGAACGCTATACAACAAGGATAGAAGTGGTGAAAAAACCGATTCGATTGGTGTATGAGACAGGAGAAGATTTCGAACCGGATGGAATGCAGGTTTGCAGGTATGAGAAGGCCAGTCCCAGCAATGCGGTTATTGAGACGATGCTGAGTGAAGACGAGTACGATGTGGAGCATGAAGACTTCCATACAGCAGGAAGTAAGAATGTGACAGTCACCTATTATGGCGAAGGGAAAGATGGTGAAGAAAGAGAATTTACCGATTCCTTCACTGTGAAGGTGATCCAGAAGACCGAAGAAAGCTACACGACCAGAATTAAAGTGACGCAGAAGCCGAAGAAGCTGAGTTACAGGACAGGAGAAGCGTTTGATCCCAGCGGGCTGGAGGTCACAGCCTATGAGAAGGCCAGCCCGAGTAATGCGATATTGGAGCGCATGCTGGCAGAAGGAGAATACGAGGTTGAACATGACAGCTTTGACACCGCCGGCACTAAAAAAATCCGAATCTCTTATGAAGCAGAGTGGAAAAACGGTGAGACGAAGGTGTTCCGTGACAGCTTTACGGTAAAGGTAACAGGGCGGCCAGATTCATCGAGTTCCGGAAGCGGCTCTGGAAGCAGTAATTACGTATCGGACAGTACTGTCTATGGAAGCTGGCAGGGAGGAAACGGGATACCGTGGAAGTTCCAGAAGACAGACGGCAGCTGCATCATAAACGAATGGGCCCGGATTAAAGGCTTGTGGTATCATTTTGATTCAGAGGGAAATATGCAGACTGGCTGGCTGCAGGATCAAAACAAGTGGTACCTGCTGAACGATGACGGAATCATGTACGAAAACGTATGGCTGCTGATAGAAGGTAAATGGTATTTCTTAAATCCTGATGGATCTTTGAAGTGCAGTGAGTGGTTTCTGCACAACGGCGAGTGGTACTATCTTAATGCAGATGGAACCATGCTGACTGATGGAATGTCGCCTGACGGATATCGTGTCGATAGGGAAGGGCATTGGATTCATTGAGAGATTGGCGGTATTAGATAAAACGGCATGAGAGCGGGAAGCGTCCGGATCTGACACAGAAGTGGCGATCCGGGTGCTTTCCTGCCATTTTATGAAATAATTAGAAAAGAGGCGGAAGTATGTTTATTTTTAGCAGAAACACAGTGATAAAATCAGAGCGAAAGGAAAAACCGGTATTGCATGGAATCGATATGCTGGAGAGAGACCGGGATAAAATTTTCAAGGAGTCGGATTGTCCGGCAAATGATATCGTTTTAGAAGAAAAAAACGCTTTACCGGAGGAACAGTTTACTGTAGTGGTGAGTCATGATAGAATAACAGTAACTGCGGGAGATGATCTGGGGTTTGTTTACGGCCTTTTATATATCAGTGAACACTATTTAGGAGTAAAGCCGTTCTGGTTTTGGCTGGATCAGCGATTTGAGAGAATAGAGAGGATCGATCTTGAGGAGACCAGTTATGAGTCTGTAACACCGGCAGTACGATTCCGCGGATGGTTTTTTAATGATGAAGTCTTAATGTTGAAGTGGAAAAAGAACGAGAATGGGGCAGATGGCTGGAAAATGGCGTTTGAAACACTTCTGCGATGCGGCGGCAATATGACGATACCGGGGACGGATAAGATGTCGCGAAGAAACCGGAAGATGGCTGCAGAGATGGGCCTGTGGATCACGCACCATCATGCCGAACCGTTGGGAGCGGAAATGTTTGTAAGAGCCTATCCGGATGTGGAGCCTAACTTTATGGAGCACCCGGAACTGTTTTATCGGCTGTGGGAAGATGCCGTAAGGGAACAAAAAGATTATAAAGTTGTGTGGAATCTGTGTTTCCGCGGCCAGGGAGACGTGCCATTCTGGGCCAATGATACGAGCGGTCAATTCGATACGCCGCAAAAGCAGGGAAAGCTGATCAGTGACCTCATAAAAAAACAGTGCGATATTGTAAAAAAATATGTCGACAACCCCGTTTTCTGTACGAACCTGTATGGAGAGATCATGGAGTTATATGAACAGGGGTACATAGATCTCGATGAGGACATTATCAAGGTCCGGGCAGACAACGGCTTTGGAAAGATGGTGACCAGGAGACGTGACAATCACTGTGTTCGGATTTCTTCCATGCCGGATGAGCGGGACAACGGAGCACAGGGAATCTACTACCATGTGTCTTTTTACGATCTGCAGGCGGCAAATCACATTACAATGCTGCCCAATTCGGTCTCGTTTGTGGATAGAGAATTGACAGAGGTTCTGGAAAATGGTGGGAGTGATTTCTGGGTAATTAATTGTTCCAATGTGAGACCTCACGCTTACTATCTCGACGCAGTCAGTAAAAAATGGTTCGGCAAAAGCATTTCAGATGAAGAGCAGAGCCGGGAATTTGCTTTGGATTATTATAATGGCAGCGATCCGGTTGCAATGTGTTACAGGAAATATCCTGAGGCAATGATTCCCTACGGTGAGCATGAAGATGATCACATGGGTGAACAGTTTTATACTGAGAATCTGCGGATTATTGCACACCACTTTCTGGTCGACAGAAATCAGAATGCGGAGAGCCTGTACTGGATTGCGGGAACAGGGTCGCTTTATGATCAGACGATGAGGGTCTGCGGGCTGTGCAGGAACGGTATGGAAGGGCTGAAAGCGTATTACCATCTCTGCGAACAGGTGAGTCAGTCGCTGGCGGGGGCTGAAAAAACGCTTTTTGATGCTACTCTGTTTTTACAGGTAAAGATTCATGCTTTTTGTGCGGAAGGTGTTGTCCTGTTTGGAGAAGCATATGATGCATATGCGGACAGAGATTATAAGAAAGCGTTTGTTCTGTTTGGTAAGAGCGCGGAGGCCTTTGATTCCGCCGATGTCGCCATGCGTGCATCGGAATATGGGGAATGGAAAGATTTTTATTTAAACGACTGCTTTGCGGATGTGAAGCATACGGCATATATGATTCGAAAAGTGATGGGAGTGATCCGGGAGCTGGGGGACAATGTCCGGCACGATGCCTGGTACCATGAGTACTGCTATGCCAAAGAAGATCAGAATGTTTATCTCTTACTGGTTACAGATAATCATATGACGGACTGGGAGCTATATGAGGTAATGAAGGAATAGGGGCAGATGAAAATGTGGAAAAGGATTCAAAGAGGAACAAGATATAAAGACAGCAGCCTGCAGCAGAAAATTATGATTATCTGTCTGCTGGCTCTGGGCAGCATGACCGTGTTCAGCCTTTTTGCCATGCGGATCACTCAGAATATTTACGATAAAAAACTGTATGAACGGTCTGTTCTGGAATTAGAATACTTTTCCAAGATTGTAGAAGGGGAAATGGATGCAGTTGAGAACCTGACATTTGAGATTGCCATGGATGGGGAGTTTCAAAGACAGCTCTCCGAAGTTAATTCAGTAAAAGACAAGCAGGTGAAGTGGATGGCCATGTACAGTCTGAGAGATAAGATGAATGTGGAGTCCATCCGTGATAACACGATTACGGAGATTATCTATGACAATAAGCAGGAAATCAAATATGAGATTCGCAACGCGGGCCAGGAGATACCAAATGAATTATATGATACGATCCTGAAGCGTACGACCGAGGCCAACGGAGCTTATGTCTTTTTAAATCCGACCGAAGAGTATCCCTATATTCTCTCTGGCCGTGATATCAGAAACAGGATCGATCTGTCGCTCAAATACATGGGAACGCTGATTATCGCTTATGATATAAAGGGAATTATTGATAAAAATATCAAATCACTGAGCGGGGTTGAAAATAACGTGTGCGTGTATACAGATGGGCAGATCGTATACAGCAATAATGACGAGCTTTTCTCAGGGATTCTGGACGTGGATAATCCGATGAAGAGGCACGCGGCTGATGAGGGCGGGGCGGTGAACGGCTATGAGATTGTAAACAAAAATGGAAAAAAATACTTTCGATGTTATTTGAAATCGGAGAAAAGCGACTGGGTTTTTGTGAATGAATGTACTTATGAGAGCATATACCGTACGCTCATCTTTGCCAACCGCGCTCTTATTGTGGCCGCGATCCTTTTATTTGCCGTATTTGCAGTGATACTTCGCAAGGTTTGCGTTGTCATTACCTCACCCCTGACGAATCTGGCGGAATCCATGCGGATCGTGGAGAACGGGGACTTTGAAAAGGCAAAGAGCATCCTGCTTCCAGTGGAAACCCATGACGAAGTGGGGCTACTGAGCGAAGAATTTCACATTATGCTGGATAAAATAGTCGTATTGATCAGGGAAAACTATGAAAAGCAGCTGACACTGATTGATACTCGGTATAAAGCGCTGCAGGCGCAGATCAACCCGCACTTTCTATATAATACGCTGAATTCTGTTGGCTGGATGATTAAGGCGGGAAGAAATGAAGAGGCACAGAAAATGCTGACAGCGCTGGGCCATCAGCTGCGCTCTGCATTCAGAGAGGAGCCTATGGCTTCGATTGCGGAGGAGATGGAGCTTCTGGAACACTATATTTATATTCAAAAGATCCGTTATGCCGAGCGTGTGGATTTCATTCTGCAGGCAGAGGACGAGGTAATGGATACCAGGGTTCCGCGGCTGTCATTCCAGCCGCTCGTTGAAAATGCGATCAATTATGGGGTGGAGTATTCTTCTGAGATGTGCACAGTAAAGGTACATGCTTACCGCCAGGGAGACCGTGTCAGGATTGAAGTGTCGGATAACGGCGTTGGAATGGATCCGGAACGCTTAAGGAAGGTCCGGAATTTTACGATGCAGCCCCGGCAGCATGGGATTGGGCTGAAGAATATTAATCAGAGGCTGGAACTGATTTTTGGAAGTTATTATCAATTCCTGATTGACAGTCAGGAGGGCGTCGGAACGACGATTATAATCGAAATACCATGGGGACAGGGGAATGATTATGTATAAAATGATTATTGTTGATGATGAGACAGTTGAGCGGGAGGGCATGATACAATTCATTGACTGGAACAAATATGGGATTGAGATTGCAGGCGCTGCGAAACATGGACTGGAGGGGATGGATCTGATCCAGAAGATGAATCCGGACATCGTGCTGACGGACGTAAAAATGCCGTATATGAATGGGATCGAAATGATAAGGGAGGCAGCCAGTCTGTGCCCTGATACCATTTACGTTGTTTTATCCGGCTATGGCGATTACGAGTATACCAGTCAAGCCATGCAGTTGGGTGTGAAGTACTATATCCTGAAGCCGTGTGATGAGGATAAGCTGTTAAAGGTTTTGGAAAAAGTTAAGGAGGAGCTAAAGGATAGAGAGAAGGAACGCCTGTTTGAAAATGAACGGTATAATCAGGAAATTCTAAAACTGCTGCCGAAGGCCAAGATACAATTCCTAAAAAACGCGATCACCAATCCCTATCTGCCGGAAAAAGAGTTCGATTTTTACGAGGAGGCCTGCGTTCGTTCCGGAGAAGAACTGTTCCTTCTGGTATTTTGCGGCGATACTCTTGAAAACCACTTAAGCTCCTTTGTGGTGGAGAACATTGTGGAAGAGCTGATGAACAGCAGAGATATTCTTATGAAGACAGAGGTTCATAACCATGTGGTATTCCTTCTGCACAGTGATGGGAGCGTACGGCTTGAAATGATCACCAGGCAGGTGAATCAGCAGTTTGAAAGGATTTTCGGTATGGCTCTGCGCTCTGCCATCAGCGATAAAGGAAGCATAAGAGATGTCTACCATATGTATGAGCAGGCGAGACAGAGGCTGGAGACATCGGATGAGAAGATTAATGAGGTTTTAAAGAATCTGGATCTGGAGAAAATGAAAAATATCGATGATTTCAGTGACTTGCTGCTGGAATACCATGCAGTTTTCATCCTGTTTCAGATGTCACAACTGACCATGTATGAGATGGCGGAGGGCTGTATAAAGCTGCTGGGAATTATTTACGGTAAAGATGAGAGATATCAGAAATGCAGGCAAATAAAAAATGAGCAGGGACTGTTTGAGAGCGTCATTCAGGCCGCCCGCGAAAAGACAGCTCTTGTGCTGACTGCGGGAGAAGAGAGGGTGGAAAAGATATTATTTCTCATTTATGAATACTCGGCGGACAGCAGATTGTCGATACAATGGCTGGCGAAGCAGGTGCTCTATATCAATGAAGACCATCTGGCACGTATCTTTAAGGCAGCGATGAAACAGAAGATGCCGGACTACCTCTGTGCCGTGCGCATGGAGACAGCGAAAAGAATTCTGAATTTTAACAGAGACTGCCCGCTTGCGGAGCTGACCCATTATACGGGTTATCATGAGGATGGGAGATATTTCTGCAAAGTATTTAAAAAGTATTTTGGGAAGACGGTATCGGAATATAGGAATGAAATCTAGATTATAAGCGGCTTCACACAGTGATTACGCCCTGGAACGTAAAGGTCGGGAATCCATGTGAAGTCGCCTTTTTGCAACGAAAAGGTCGGGATAGTTCCTTCAATGAAAAGGGGAATCCATTTATAATATAATTATAAGAAATAAATAAGCATGTAAGAAAAGGAGAGGTATAATGAGAAAAACAGGTAAAAAAATATTATCGGCAGCATTGGTAGCAGCCATGGCAGCATCCGTAACAGCATGTGGAGGTTCTGCGGGAACTGCTGATAAAACGACAGAGAGCGCAAAGACCACTGAAACAGCCGCAAAGGTGACGGAGGGAACCAGTAAAGAAGAGAGCTCATCAGCAGAGGCAGGTGATGAACCGATTACGCTTTCTATCGCCTGGTGGGGCGGTCAGGAAAGAAATGATTACACGCAAAAGCTTCTGGACCTTTATACTTCAGAGCATCCCAACATAACATTCCAGACATCTCCGTCCGGCTGGGATGGATACTTTGACAAATTGGCAACGCAGGCAGCTGCTGGAGCGATGCCGGATATCGTGCAAATGGACTACTTGTATATTTCCACCTACGCAAATAACGGATCCATTACGGATTTAAAACCATATATCGATGACGGTACCATCGATGTTGCCAATATTGATCCGGTATTATACGGATCAGGAGAGATTAACGGTAAACTGGCCGGCATGGTGGCATCCAGTTCTATTCTTTCTTTTACATATAATCCTGAGGTACTGGCCAGTGCAGGTGTGAAAGAGCCGGCTATGGACTGGACATGGGCGGAGTTTATTGAAGACTGTACTCAGATCGCGGATAAGACGGAGGCCTTCGGGATTGAAACAAACTTTACTGATAATATAAACATGCTTAACTACTATGTAAGACAGCGGGGGGAGAACCTGTTCAGTGATGACAACAAATCCCTGGGATATCAGGATGACGCGATACTGGTTGATTATATTAATATGATTTCTTCATTGGTGGATAAGGGAGCAATGCCGAACCCGGATCAGTACGCAGCGATTTCGGCTTTAGGAAAAGAGTCCTTCCCGGTTGTAACCGGAGATGCCGGTTTTCGTAATGACTGGTCCAATTATGCGACAATTGTAGAAGGTTCTAACGACACGCTGAAACTGGTGACACCTCCAATGACAGAGGACAAAACGAAGGCGTTATGGGTAAAGCCCGGAATGTTTTTCTCGATTGCCGAGACATCATCGGATGAAAAGAAAAAAGCGGCAGCTGAGTTCATCGACTGGTTTATCAATTCTGAAGAAGCTAACGATATTATCCTTGCAGAAAGAGGAACACCGGTATCTTCTGCTATAAGAAATTATTTGTCTGAATCAGGAAAACTGACGAAAAAGCAGGTTGAGATGTTCTCGTTTGTAGACGATGCGGTTACAGTATGCGCGGATGCGCCGGCGCCGGATCCGGCAGGAATCTCAGAAATTTCCGAAACGTATCAAACGGAAATCTACAACGTTTTATACGGCAACAAAACACCGGAAAAAGCGGCGGCAGATTTCAGAACAACTGTCAACGAGATTCTGGAAAGAAATAATTAGTAAAAGGGGAGATATCAGGAGAATGCAGACTTCCCTCCTGATGTCTCCTTTTTTTACCTAAAAATGCATGATATTCTTAAATTCATCTGAAAGGACATGGTAATTCATGAAATCACTATCAAAAAAGGCGAGGTTGAATGTCATTGGATATATACTGCTTGCTCCATGGCTGGTTGGCTTTATCGGGCTGTATTTGATACCGTCCTGTATGTCAATTTATTATTCCTTCACGGATTACAATCTGCTCAATACCCCTAAATTTATCGGATTGAGCAATTATATCAGAATGTTTACAAAGGATGCGCTGTTCTGGCAGGCTTTGAAGGTAACTTTCGTATACGTTCTGGTTCTCGTACCGTTTCGTCTGGCATTTGCATTATTAATTGCAATGCTGGTTAATAAAAAGCACAAAGGAATCGGATTATACCGCACGCTCTATTATATTCCATCCATAATAGGAGGCAGCATCGCTGTTTCTGTGGTGTGGAGGCAGTTGTTTGGAAATAATGGCGTATTTATGTCCCTGGCGGCAGCTTTAGGCTTTCAGCAAAAGACATCAATACTCGGCAGCCCGAAAACAGCGCTTTTTGCCATTATTTTACTTGGGATATGGCAGTTTGGTTCTTCTATGCTGACATTTCTGTCGGCGCTTAAGACGATACCGAATTCGCTCTATGAATCGGCTGCGGTGGATGGTTCGAGACCAGTTTATACATTTTTTAAAATCACAATTCCCATGCTAACTCCTACCATATTCTTTAATCTGATTCTCCAGATAATTAATGGCTTCCGGGTATTTACGGAGAGCTATGTAATTACAGACGGGGGTCCGTTAAATGGGACATTATCCTATGTTCTTTATATGTATAAACGGGCTTTTAACTACTTTGATATGGGATACAGCTGTGCGCTGGCATGGATTTTTGTAGCAATCATATCTATATTTACCGTTGCTCTGTTCTGGACACAGAACAGATGGGTATATTATGAGTCTGATGCGAAATAGAATGGAGTGTGACAAACATGAGCAACAAAATAAGCAGAAGCGGAAGCTATGGCATGAGCACGAAGAAAAAATGGGAAGCGGTACGTTTCCATGTATTAGCCATAGCGATTGGATTTATCATGGTCTATCCGTTATTATGGCTTCTTGCCAGTTCCTTTAAGAGTAATGACACAATTTTTAAAGATTCCTATTCTCTGATTCCCAAGGTATGGGATGTGATCACAAACTATACCTCCGGCTGGAAGGGAATCAGTGGGGTTTCGTTTGGCACCTTTATGATGAACTCTTTTATCGTGACGATTGCCGGATCTGTCAGCGGTGTCTTTTCCGCGCTTCTGGCAGCGTATGCATTTTCAAGAATTGATTTCAGCCTTTCGAAATTCTGGTTTAGCTGCGTCATTGTAACACTGATGATTCCATCTCAGGTCATGGTGGTGCCGCAGTACATAATATTGAAAAATATTGGCCTCATTGATACGAAAATCGCTCTTATATTGCCGTGGGCCTTTGGCAGTGCATTCTTCATTTTTCTTATGAACCAATTCTTCCGAGGTATTCCGAAAGAACTGGATGAGGCGGCTAAAATTGATGGCTGCGGAGAGATTGGAATACTTTTTAAAATTCTGTTTCCTGTTGTCAGGCCAACGGTGATTACCTGCTTTATATTTTCCTTCTATTGGATCTGGCAGGACTTCTTCCAGCCACTGATTTTTATGAATTCAGTGGATAAATTCACCGTGTCGCTGGCGCTGAATATGTTTTTAGATCCGAATTCCTATAATAATTATGGAGGTCTGTTTGCGATGTCTTTCGTATCTTTAATTCCAATTATTCTGTTCTTCGTTATATTTCAAAAGTATATTGTGGACGGAATTGCGATGGACGGGATCAAGGGATAGAGAAAGCATAACATAAAAGAATGGGGGAAAGAGGCGATGAAGGGTTATTCAGGATGGAGAAAAAGAGCGGCGGCAGGCCTGTTGTCTGCCGCAATGATCTTAAGCGCTTTGCCGTCAGTGCCTGCATACGGTGCGGAGACCGGGACAGCTCAGGAAGGAAAGATGATTATTGACATAGCCGGAAATCAGGAGATGAAGGCGTATGGAGAAAGCCTGATTCAGGGGGGCCAGGGCTGTCGTTTCTATGGGAGTACCGGCGGCGCAGGCGTTAGGGACAACGTATTACGTGGATTCACAAGGCGGAAGCGATCAGAATGACGGCACCACTTCGGATACGCCCTGGAAGAGTTTCGAACCGGTCAACATCAGGAGCTTTCAGCCGGGAGACCAGATTCGGTTAAAGGCGGGAAGCGTGTGGGAATCCACCACACTATCGCCCGGCGGGTCTGGCAAAGAGGGCAATCCCATCGTGCTGGGTGCTTATGGCGAGGGAGAAAAGCCGCGTCTGGCAGGAAAAGCCGAGGTGGGAGAGGTCCTGTACTTCTATAATCAGGAATATTGGGAGATCCGGGACCTGGAGATTACCAATACGGCGGAGGGCTTTACGGGAAAGCAGAATGATACCAATGGAAACAAGTTAAAGGATGTCCGCGGGGCCAGGATTGTAGGTCAGGATGGCGGAGAATTAAATGGGTTTTTCCTGCATGACTTGTATGTGCATGATGTGACCGGATTCTGTGCCTGTATCAGCGGTAATACGTCCGGCTATCCCGCAGGAATTTTCGGAAAACAGGGTTGAGATAAATCGAAAAGAACCGGTGGCATCGTTTTTGAAGTCATGGAGCCGAAGACAGCGGAACCGACGGTATTTCGCGATATTACGATCGCAAATAACGTGATAAACAACAACTCATTTGGAGGAATCATAGTAAAGCAGTGGAAGGGCGATGATACCGTCGGTGTTCACTGGGCCTCCAGAGAAGAGGGGAAGAATAACGGGGCGAACAATTATGCGTGTGACAACTGGAACCCCCATAAAAACATCGCCATCCGTGACAATTATTTGAGCCAGGAAAATTCTGACTATGCATGTAATACCATATACCTCACAAGTGGCCAGGACGCGGTCGTGGAAGGAAATGTTTCCAAGGCTGCAGGAACCTGCGGAATCGAAATGTATTATGCGGACCACGTGGTAGTGCAGAATAATGAGGTTTACGAGACGCGGGTAAAGGCGGGGGGCGCGGACTCGAAGGAGAAATCAGCGAGGATGCAGCGCTGCTTCGCGGAACAGTTACAGACGGAGGCATTCCGGCCGTAAGTGCAGAAGTGACGGTCAAGAGCGGCGAAATGCAGTTTATCACGATGACAGACGAAAACAGTAATTACTCCTTTGATCAGGAACTGCTGCCAGGAGGAGTGGTGATCACGGTTACGAATGGCGAAAAGTGGACCGTAACGAAAACAATCATGCTGGAAGGCGGAAAAGTGAACCACTTTGCTGTGACGATGCCTGAAAAGAACGTTTTAGAAGCCCTGATCGCCCTTGCAGAGCGGGAAGCGGGCGAGACAGAATGGGTATACCCAGGAAAGCATTGAGGCGCTTAAAAAGACCATTGAGAAGGCGAAGACGACCGCAGAAGACGAGAGAGCAACCGAGGAAGAGGTGGCGGCTCAGACTGTAGCGCTTAAAAAGGCCATGGACGAGATGAGCATGCTCGAATCGGCTTACGTCACGTATGCAATCGCGGTTACGAGAAAGCCGGATAAGCTGGAATATGAGATCGGCGAATCCTTCGATCCGGCCGGCATGGAAGTGACCACCTATGAGAAGGCGAGCTGCAGCAATGCGGCCGGCAGCAAATCGGTCGAGGTGAGCTATTCCTGGGAAGACAGGGATGGAGCGGTGACGGAATTTACCGATTTGTTTGCGGTGACGGTTGGAGAGGCTTTGGAAGAGGAGTACTGCACGCTTACCATCAAGTTGGAGAGAAAGCCGAACAAGACGGATTACGAGATCGGAAACGAATTCGATCCGTCCGGAACGAAGAAGGTGACGGTTACCTATCGCGGGGAGAATAAAGACGGGGAAGAAGAAGCATTTACGGCTTCCTTCACGGTCAAAGTTACGGAAGTCTGGGAAGCGTATTATACCACCGGAATTCAGGTGAAGAAGAAACCGGATAAGACCGCATACAAGACGGGAGAGGAATTCGATCCCACCGGAATGAAGGTCGCGGCCATAGAAAGGGCCAGCGCCAGCAATGCGGCCCGCAGGGAACGCGTGCTGACGGAAGGGGAATACGAAGTGGAAGTCCCGTCCTTTGAGACCGCAGGAACGAAGACCATCCGGATCGTCTATGAAGCTGCCGATAAAAACGGCAGGGATAAGGTGTTCCGCGACAGCTTCACCGTCAAGGTGACGGCGGGATCGTCATCGAATGGAGGCAGCGGCGGCGGTTCCATGAAATGCAGCGAGTGGTATTTATATAAAGATTTCTGGTACTATTTTGGAGAAGATGGTGATATGTTTACAGCCAAAATTACTCCGGATGGCTATGCGGTCGATGGAAAGGGCCATTGGATTTCATAAGAAAAGGACTGTGCATAGATAATTCTTCTTTCATGTAGAATAGTCAGAGCGGGACGGCCAGCAGTCTTGCTCTGACTATTTATTGATTAAAAGCCTTAAGAACGTTATAACATTTTTTTTGCTCTGTAGCTTCTTTAGGCGCTTCAAATTTCCTTTACTACGTTCACCATAATCTCTACAAAAGCCTGTTTCTTTTTTATCTTTCAAACGCTTCTTTATTATTACATGTGAACAGTTTTCCATTGTTAAAATATGTGATAAACTGAGTCAGCACAATACTGGCAGTGAAAAACGATTATGGTTATTATACCTGGAGGGCGGAAAATTCTAAGGAAAATCGAGATACCGTTTGTTCTGTAAAATCATCGCACTGCTTACAGAAATGAATGAAACGCTGGCATACGCAGGGAAAAAAATAGAAACGTATACCGAGTAGATATCGGAGAACCTGGGGGTTCTTCTGTCTGGATATGATTTGTTGTTTCTATTGGTCATAATCTCTATACATTCCATAACAAGCGTGTAACCCCTTTGTATTATTCCATAGATTGAGTAAAGTATTTGATAAAATATACAATTTAGTATACTATATTATCAAACAGGACATCAAAAACATTCACCCACGGAGGTACCCTATGCGAAAAGTAACCCTATTCATCGCCATGAGCTTAGACGGCTATATTGCGGATAAAAATGGCAGCGTAGACTGGCTGGCCGGTCAGGAACCGGATTACGACGATATGGAAAGCTATCATGAGTTCATCAAAGACATTGATACAGTCGTTATGGGCTGGAACACGTATCATCAGGTGGCAACTGAGCTGTCACCCGATGAATGGATATACCGTGGGCTGACAACCCATGTTGTGACCCATCGGACCATGGTTTCAACGGAAGAAATAAAGTTTACGAAGGAAGATGTCTGCAGTCTGGTAACCGCACTGAAACAGGAAGATGGAAAAGGTATCTGGATTTGCGGCGGGGCGAACATAATTCAGCCCCTGATAAGGGAAAACAGGATTGACCGATACCATATCTCCGTCATACCAACTATTTTAGGCTCCGGCCTTCCTTTATTTCCGCGGACAGCGAGTCCGGTGGGGGCGCCTGCAGACGAGGAAATTAAATTAAAATGCATCAAAACCCGATTATATAACGGCATAACGGATCTTATTTACGAACCAAGATAACTTTCGTGTAAACGAGGAGAGGAGCACTATTATGCAGGAACGTCCAATTCTGGAACGAAAGAATATCCCCATCGCCTCCCTTTTGAGAACCCCATCCATACGAAAGGAAATTCATTCTATTTGTCAGAATCAATGTGTGGATGACACATTTCTAACCAGCGCATCGGTTACGTTTCGCCAGTTATTTCTTCTGTCTTCGAAAGAGCGGATACCCGGCGGGACGATGGAACTGATATTTGAATTTTTGGCCTCAGAAGACAGGAGCCATCCTGTTTTCCTGGAAGAAGAATACGCTTATTTAAAAGAGCCCGCCTGGTGTTTGAATATGAGTGAAATCAGTTATATGAAGGTCTCTTTGGAGAAAAGAGGAGAGTATGTTTTCTCCATACGTAAAATACAAAAAGAGATTAATCCTGTGTCCGGGAAGCCGTATCTGATACTTTTTCCAGAAGATTCCGGGAAAACCAATGGCTGTTCAGAGGACAGGGAAAGAATGGGGGAAGAGAGGAACGTCACTTTTGATCATGAATATCAGATGCAGGAATTCATGAAAGAAATTATATTAAATGGAGTGGTTGATCTTGAAGACTATTCATAATAAAATGGCAGATTGATAAAAAACAGCCTCATGGTTTCAATCAGAAATTCACTTGCTCTTCTGTTTGAAATCATAAGACTGTTTGATATGAAAACGATCTCTGCCCCAAACGATCCCTACAGGAATAATTCAGTCAGAAATACAGCCGTACATGCGACCAGTGATACGACAAAAAGGCTTTTTCCTCTGTAAGCCAGGAAAATAGCAATCACGAGGGCAATCACAGCCGACCAGACACTTGCCGTGGCGGTTAAGATTGCCGGAAACGTCATAACAGACAGCGTCACATACGGCACGTAATATAAAAATGAGCGGATATAAGTGTTTTTAATTTCTTTTCTTATCAAGGTCAGGGGGAGAACGCGGATCAGATAAGTGACTCCCGCCATGACGAGTATGTATAAATAAATACGGTTATTCATGCTGTTCCTCCCCTGTCTCTTTTACCGGGAATAAATATGCGGCCGCCCCTGCAATCAGCAGTGTCAGAATAATAATTTTAAATCCCGATGAAATGGTATTCAATACCGGTGTTGCTGCAAAGATCAGGCTGCAGACCATGGATACCACGATAACCCCTGATAAAATCCGGTTTCCCTTAGCGGGAGGGATAATAACTGCAAGAAACATGCCATACAGGGCTACATTTAGTGCACTCAAAATACGAGGAAGCAGGAAATCTCCGGAAACCGCACCGAGAAGAGTACCCAGAGTCCAGCCCGGTACTGCGACGGCAATCAGCCCGTAGCTGAAAAATGGACTCAGCCTTCCAGGCCTGCACACGGAGACTCCGAAAATTTCATCGGTAACACCGTATCCGATCAGGAAGCGGTGAAAAAATGGCGTCTTTTCGTCCAGCTTCTGGGAAAGAGAGCAGGACATAAGGCAGTATCGCAGATTTATGATAAATTGCGCCACGGCCATTTCCATAAAGGGCGCCTTCGCTGCAATGATTCCCAGCGCCGCAAATTGCCCCGCCGATGTCAGATTTGTAAAGGACATGATGACTGCCTGCCAGGGTGAAAGACCAGCGCCGGAAGCCATAATGCCAAAGGTAAAGGACACTGCAAAGTATCCGAGACAGATGGGGATTCCGTCTTTTAACCCATTTCTCCATTGAATCGCATTCGTATTCATTTTTATAACCTTCAATTCTTGTATTCTTTTGTTATCAAAATAGTTCCTACAAAATATACCACGAAACTTTACATCAGTAAAGCAAATGTTTATAATGAAAACATTGACCTTCCGGCCGGCGGAGAAATATGCCGATTCGGACTGTTTGAGAGACAAGGAGGAAATCTATGAACAAAATTCATATATCACTGTTCAGCGCGATTGTGCTGGTAATTATTCTGGCAGCATTGTACGGAAATCTGACCGGAAAGAATGATCCGCTGTTTGACCAGGGGACGAAAACCACGTTTTATGCAGAAACAGAGGTTGGAAAGGAGCCGGATATCAGGGCTGAGAATTATTTTTCTGAAGAGGAATATGATTTATCGAAATTTACCTTTGATTTGAGCAGCTGCAACTGGGAGCAGGAAGGAATCTGCCAGATTCCGGTACTGTATAACGGAAAGGAAACAAACTGCGTGGTTTCTCTGGAAGTCATGGGGGCTGCGGGCAGAATACCGGAGACAAAAGCAGGAATGAACGAGGATACGGCAATCACCAATTAATATTTATTTTTTTTCACCCAAAGTGTCACAAATCTCTGGCTGGATTGTTTTATAGTCAGAAGGAGGGGAGGGGCATGGAACAGGACGAGTTTACAACTGTATACAGGCAGTTTTACAGGCCGCTTTACGTCTATGCGCTGTCTCTTTCCGGTAACCGGTCTGATGCGGAAGACCTGGTGCAGTCCACATTTTTAAAAGCGCTGTTGTCTTATGAGGGAGGCGGAAGTCTGCGTTACTGGCTTACCAAGGTACTGAAGAATGAGTATTTCAACCTGTGGAAGAGGCGTAACCGTCTGGTGGATGAAGGAGGCTTTGATTTATCGCTTATCAGGCAGGAGGATCACATTCTGGAGGATCTGATTCAGGATGAGGAGAAGCGTCTTTTACTGGAAGCGATTATCACGCTCCCGGTTCACTATAAGGAAGTGCTGCTGGATTCGGTCTATTTTCATTTAAGCGACGAGGAGATCGGAAGATCCATGGGAATCACGAAAGAGAATGTGCGGCAGATCCGGTCCCGTGCAAAGAAACAGGTCATGAGGTTGTTGGAGGTGAAAGATCATGAAGGATTTTGATGAACTGGCAGAAGGCTTGAGTGATCTGCCGGAATGGAATATTATGGAGGACAAAGGCCTGGAGAGGCAGATTGAGCGTCAGATTAACAGAAGGATTACAAAGATCAGCCTTCGCACGCTCTTCGCAGTGGCGATTGCGGCGGCGGTGCTGCTTCTGATCATTAATCCTGTGATGAAACTCTGCAGTTTTAATCCACGCCCCCTGTTTACATCGGCTGAGGCGGCCTACGAGAATGAATTTACGAAATATATGAGGGTTTATTATGAAACTGCCCAGCCATATGTAACGGTATACGATTCCAGCCTGAAGGATTGTGGATTTGGCCGTTACGTAATTGAAATGAGTGTTCTGGACACCAGCAGTCCCATATATGTGGGACTTCCTCCCAATGTTAAGATGAATGTAAACTGGGGCAGAATTGCAGTTGAAGATCCTCAAAATCTTACGGCGGTTACCGCGAACCGTTATGGCTACGGACTGATGAGCGAAGAGGATAAAGCTGCGCTTAAGGAAGAGATGGAAGAACTTCCGAATTCCAGTGTGATTCATTTATCACTCAGTACCAGGACCGCGAAACCGGTATCTGAAGTGATCGACGCCCCGATCCAGATAAACTGGGTGGAAATATATAATGAAGAAGGAAAGGTACGCGGTGGTCTTACGATCAGAAAGAGCATTATGGGAGAGGATGAATGCGACCGGGTGGGAATGACAGATGAAGAGTTAAAGCAGGAGTATCTGGGGAATCTGGAATATCTGCTGTCACAGCCGCAGCTGTTGAATGCTTTGGGCCTCCGTATGGGAAGCAAAGGACGGTATTACGTATATCCTACGACGGTGGAACCAGTGAAGGAATTGCTGGATCAGACCAGGGAGCAGGCGGTACTGACCACGAAGAACTACTGTATTTCCGGAAAGAAGCAGGAGATACTGGATTATTTGAATACCATAGACTATACTTCTGTCATGGTGGATGATGTACGTTTATCAATTTTGGAACGATGATTACTAAGGATAACAATTTTGGGGAAGAGGAAGTAAATTTCATGCCGCATACAAATTTTACAACACTTTGTTATATCGAAACGGAAGACAGCTATCTGATGCTGCACCGGGTGAAAAAAGAAGGGGATATGAACCGTGATAAGTGGCTGGGCGTAGGCGGCCACTTTGAGAAGGGAGAGAGTCCGGAGGAGTGTCTGCTTCGGGAAGTGAAGGAAGAGACCGGACTCACACTCTTAAGATGGCGTTTCCGCGGCCTTGTCACGTTCGTTTCTGACCGTTGGCCGGAAGAGTATATGTGCCTGTATACAGCTGACCGCTATGAGGGGACGATCGGTGATTGCCGGGAAGGACAGCTTGAATGGGTAAAAAAGGAGCAGATTCGGGAACTGAGTCTATGGGAAGGCGACCTGATCTTCTTTGAATTGCTGCAGAATAACCAGCCTTTCTTTTCGTTGAAGCTTTGTTATAAAGGGGAGCGGCTGACTCAGGCAGTACTGGATGGCAGTTCTCTGGAACTATTGGATGAACGGGATGCGGATGGTTTCAAACATCTGTTTACTTTTTACTCCAATTTGCGGTAAAATGTACTCAGCCCATAATCTGTTATGAGGTACAAAATCTATGAAATCTATTACCATTACTGCTAAAGTCAAACTATACCCTACATCAGAGCAGATGATGATTTTGAACAAGACACTGTCCGTTATCCGGGATGTACTGAACTTCGTCTCTGCTTTCGTTTCTCGAAAGTATCTTTTCGAAACTTTGAGTATGATCTGGTATGGAACCGGGATTATTCCATATCAGGTCAGTCCGTTAGTTTAAATACCCTTTCCGGCAGGCTGCATATCCCATTTGAATTAAAAGGGATGGAACACTGGTTTCTTGCCGGAGGACGCTTTGGCACTGCTAAACTGATCCGTAAAAACAGGAAATACTATCTGCATATACCGGTTACTCTGGAAGCAGAGAACAGGAATATCTTAAATCATATCGTTGGAATTGATCTCGGTGTGAACCATCTGGCAGTTTCCTTTGACGATGAAGGGAACACCAGATTCTTTTCCGGCCGCACTGTCACAGAACACGTCCGTTTAAAATCCCGGTACGTCATGGTCTCCTGGGCATTCTGCCAGTTCCGGGAGATGCTGGAATACAAAGCTGCGCTGTCGCAGTCAGAAGTCCTTGCGACAGAACCGAAGTACACCAGCCAGAGCTGTCCGGTCTGCGGAAATACGACAAAGGCCAACCGTAACAGGAGAAAGCATGAAATCTGCAGAGTCTATGTATACACAAGGCCGATAGAAGCAGATCGGCTGAAGCTTCAGAAGGAAGAGGTAGAATCTGTCATGTGGATAGACTATGACGAGTGCCTGTCCCGAATCGAGAATCATACCCTGAAAAATTGCCTGAATGTGAAAGAACTCCAGATGGTGAAAACGTGGTGGACAGAAGGTGGAAGGAAATTCCGTTGACATTTGCAGATTGACATGATATAGTAGCGATAAATAAAAATGATTGGAAGTGTGTGTTTGTTAATTGCATCTGAATATGGCGCATAGAAAGAGAATAGCGGGAACAGGAACAGCTTAAGAGAAGATTGATTTTGTAAGGCAGAATCTTCTTTCTATTTTGTGTACCTGTTTGGACCATAGGGATGTGAATGGCAGTGATATACACGAAAAGGATGAATCGTTATCTGCAGGAACATAGCCAGCCCTATGATCCTGCAGTTTTTTGTGTAACAGGAAAGTGCTCCTGTTACACAAAAAGCCCTCCGGGCAGGATGCGCACTCCGCGCTAAGGAAGTATGGTTGCTGAGGCAACCGCGCTCCGGCGCGAGAGTCCGGCTCGCCGGACTCTTTATTCGTAATAAGAAAAGCTGCTGTCTATTCCTCTTCTGATGCCGCCTGGCTGCTACTGGTGAATGAACAATAAAACAGGAGAAAGAACAATGAACAACACATTTCATACATTAGAATTTGACCATATATTAAGACAACTGGAAGAACTGGCATGTACAAAGTCAGCAAAAGAGAGAATACGCAGCATGGAACCGTATCTGTACGAGGGCGATGTAAGGAAGAGTCAGAAGGATACGACAGAGGCGAGACGGATTATTGAAAGTGCAGGTATGCCGCCGATTGCGTCCATGAGTGATGTGGATGACATCCTGATTATAGTCGGACAGGACGGCTGTCTGTCAGCCGAACAGCTGGAATCGGTCGGTATGACGCTGACGGCGGTAAAACGCCTGAAGGACTTTTTGAACCGGTGCAGATATTTAAACACAAGTCTGGCCTGCTATGATGAGGAACTGGATCCCCTGGAGCACTTGAGGGAGCAGCTCGCGGAAGCTGTCAGAGGAGGACGGGTCGAGGACGGAGCCAGCCGCCTTCTCAGAAGTCTGCGGCAGGACATAATCCGTATGGAGGAAAAGGTCCGGGCTAAAGCGGACTCAATCTTAAAGAGCAGGAAGAACTGTTTTGCTGATCATTACGTGACGAACCGTAATGGCAAGATGTGTCTGCCTGTAAAGAAGGAATACCGGTCATCGGTACCGGGAAGTGTGATTGATAAGTCCGCTACAGGGGCCACTCTTTTTATCGAACCGGAAGCGGTTGCCTCTATGAATTCAGAGCTGGAGCTGCTGAAGATGGAAGAAGAGAATGAAACGAGACGAATTCTCTATGAACTGACGGCCATGGTGGCGGAAAACCGGGAGGTTTTCGAAGCCGACAAGAGACTGATTGAGAAGCTGGACTATATATTCGCCAAAGGAAAGTTAAGCGCTGCTATGGAGGCGAAAGAACCGCAGATCAACATGGAACGGAACATTCGAATCAGGAACGGCAGACATCCGCTGATGAGTCGGGAACACGCAGTGCCTTTGAGCTTCGAGCTCGGAAACCGGGGAAATGGTGTTGTCATTACAGGACCCAATACAGGCGGGAAGACTGTGACGATGAAGACGGTGGGGTTGTTCTGTATCATGGCGCAGTGCGGAATTCACGTGCCATGTGAAGAAGCCAGTCTCTGTATGAATAATCAGGTGCTGTGCGATATTGGAGACGGACAGAATATATCTGAGAATCTGTCCACCTTTTCCGCTCACATTACAAATGTGCTGGATATTTTGAAAAAAGCAGGACCGGAGAGTCTGGTACTTCTGGACGAACTTGGGTCCGGTACGGATCCGGCGGAGGGAATGGGAATTGCCATTGCCATATTGGAGAGTCTGAGGCAGTGCGGATGTCTGTTCCTGGTTACGACCCACTATCCGGAGGTGAAGGGATATGCGGAAGCGGCCGATGGTGTTGAGAATGCGAGAATGGCCTTTGACCGGGAGACCCTGCAGCCGCTTTACCGGCTTGTACAGGGAGAAGCGGGAGAAAGCTGCGCCCTGTTTATTGCTAAAAAATTAGGTATGCCGGATGCCATGCTTTTAAGAGCGGAACAGGCTGCATACGGCAACTTGAAACCAGAGCGGCTTCAGGCGGAGAGCGGAGACAAAAAGAAAAAGCATGTCATTCTTCCGGAAGGCCCCCGTATTCGGAAACAGAAGGAAGAAAAGGGAATTCAGAAGGAACTGGCTGTGAAGTTTACAGTTGGCGACAGTGTTTTAGTTCTGCCGGATAAAAAGACGGGAATTGTATGCAGAACGGTGAATGAGAAGGGCGTCCTCCAGGTGCAGCTGCAGGACAGGAAGATATGGATCAATCACAAACGGATAAAGCTTTTAGTCGCAGCAGAAGAGCTCTATCCGGAAGATTACGATTTCTCGATTATATTTGACACAGTGGAAAATAGGAAGAATCGGCATCAGATGGAGAGGAAGCACCAGGAGGGTGTAGAAATCAGGATGGAGGATGAATGATGGAGGAAGAACGGCTTGACGGGTATCTGGCTTTTATAAAGGAGACAGAGCTTTTAAAAAATGTACTGCGCACGGCGTGGGGATCTGCAGGGAGACAGGAGAGCACGGCTGAACACAGCTGGAGGCTGGCTCTCTTTGCCGCTCTGATGCTGGGCGAATATCCGGAACTGGATGGAAAGAGGGTACTTATCATGTGCCTGATCCATGATCTGGGGGAGCTGTATGACGGTGATATATCGGCCGCCCTGCTGCCAGATGAACAGCAAAAGCATGCGGAGGAGCAGCGGTCTGTGGAACGGCTGTTTTCATTTCTCCCGGATAAAGATCGTGAGAATTTTATGGCGATCTGGAAGGAATATAACGAGAACAGGTCTCCTGAGGCCCATCTGGTGAAGGCTCTGGATAAGGCGGAAACTATTTTGCAGCATAATCAGGGGATGAATCCGTCCGACTTTGATTATGAATTTAATCTGCAGTACGGCGCAGCCTATTTTCGTGAAGACGGGCTGATGGCCGTACTGCGTGACAGACTGGATCAGGAGACGAAGAAACACATTATGTAGGAACCTGAGTAGTGGGCTCCGGTGATTCAGCCGGCTCCGAGTGCGTTTCTGGTTCCGGCATGGAAAACTCGGATAAGAGAGAACGGAATATCTTGACGTGAAGCTCTTCATCCGCGATGATGCGGTTTAAAATTGACCGAATATGTCCATCTTCAATCCATTCGGATTGAGCATGGTATTTGTGGATAGCCTGGATCTCTCCTTCGAGTGCATTAGTGAGCAGTGCATGAATCTGCGTCGGATACTGGTTGCATCCGGGACACCAGTAGTACATGCGCCCTTTGTTATAGCTCCATAACCGCGGGTCAGTTCCCAGCTTTAAAGCAAGTTCACCAAAGATATCGAGATGCCGCATTTCCACAAGATTGATCCGGTTGAAACATTCGGATACGTCGTGATAGTGCTCCCTGGTGATCAGGCTGTTATAAAAGTAAAGGCTGACTGCGGTCATCTCGGAATTGCAGGAACCAATATTGGAAAGAATTGCGGCCGCATACTGGGGATTTTTGCCGTCCACCTTTACGGGTGGATACGGAATGTGATCTGAGTAATGAAATGTTGTTATATCCATGAAATATCCTCGTTAAATAAGGTTCTTATTCAATATATAAGCAAAAAAAGACGAGTTATGACTGGAAAGTTAAAAAAGTGGCGGCAGGAGGGAAAAAGAGATGGATTTGAAGGAAGCATTAATGGGTTACATACCATATAATGAACAGGAAGAAAAAGACCGGGAACAGATTCTGAAGTTTTTGGAGCGAGGGGATCTGGTATATACGAGAGAGAGCAAAGACGTCCATATGACTGCCTCGGCATGGGTGACAAACCGTGAGCGCAGTAAAATTTTGATGGCGTATCATAATATTTACGATTCGTGGGCCTGGCTGGGCGGTCATGCGGATGGAGAGAAGAACCTGCTTCTGGTGGCTCAAAAAGAGGCGATGGAGGAGAGCGGGCTTCGCTCTGTGAGCCCTGTCACCGAAGATATCTTTTCCATTGAGATACTGACTGTGTCCGGTCATATGAAAAATGGAAGCTATGTATCGTCTCACCTTCATTTGAACATCACCTATCTGCTGGAGGCGGATGAAGAAGCAAATCTGCATGAAAAAGAGGATGAAAACAGTGATGTGCGCTGGTTTTTGACGGAGGATGGAATCAACGCATCAAAGGAGCCGTGGATGCAGACCTGGGTTTATCGAAAGCTTGCAGAAAAGATGAAGAGTTATGAATATTAACAGAAAATTGATAACTATTTTGTGATTTGCTGTTTTATTTTTTCTGATTATGCTTTATAATAGAACCAGCTTATATATTTGCCAAGAAAGACAACGAGGTGATTGATATGAAGATAGTTTATGCAATTGTCAGTTCCGATGATGGAAACCGTGTGACAGATGTACTGAATGAAAACAGCTTCAGCGTAACGAAATTGGCTACTACCGGTGGGTTCTTGAAGAAAGGCAACTCTACTCTGATGATTGGTACGAATGATGACAAGGTTGAGGAAGTAATTAATTTAATTAAGGATACCTGTGGAAAGAGACAGAAGATAACCTGTAATGTTCCGGCACCGAATATTGCATCTATTTCAGCAGGATATATGATGATGCCAATGACCGTTGAGCTTGGCGGGGCAACGATATTTGTAACGGACGTGGAACGGTTCGAAAAGATTTAACAAAACAAGCGAGAATTCCCCACCTCTACAGATGGAGGAATGAAACGCCAAAAATAAGCTTAACGGCAGTGGCGGGCGGAGAGAAATCGGTCCCCCCACTGACAATAAGTCAAGCCGCGCATCTATAAGATGTAGTCGCACTCTGTGACATTATCGAGCGTGGATTAAAACAAAGCGGAAAGAGGGATTGCAGGAAGCTGTGATCCCTTTTATTTTGCCGTGATAATTGGAAGTAAACAGAACCCCTAGAACTCTTTTTTCCTGTTGGACATAGAATAATAATGGAAAGAGAATTCAGGAGGTTTTTTATGAGTTGTAAATATTATCCGAAGGCGGGGGGTCCGTTTGGAATCCCCAATTTCGATAACCATATATCCGATGGACAACAGGAGTACCAGTCTGTTTCACAGCAGTCGCCGTATACAGACCGTCCAGGCTGTCCGAATGTATCAAATCGTAGCTGTGGAGGTACTTGTGGTAGTAATTGCGGTGGTAATTGCGGTAATAACTGTGGTAATAACATGTGCCACTGCTGTCCAGGGCCTCAGGGACCGAGAGGGCCGCAGGGACTTCCAGGTCTTCCGGGGCCGCAGGGTCCGCAGGGCTGTCCTGGGCCGAGAGGGCCTCAGGGCGCGACAGGTCCGCAGGGGTCTCGTGGGGCAACAGGGCCGCAGGGTCCACAGGGACCAAGAGGCTTTCAGGGTGTTACAGGTCCGCAGGGGCCTGCCGGTGTTACAGGTCCTCAGGGTCCGCAGGGTGTAACCGGACTTCAGGGACTTCCTGGAGCAACAGGTGCGACCGGTGCAACAGGAGCTGCAGGTCCGAGAGGAGCTACAGGCCCGACAGGTCCAACAGGAGCAACCGGCCCAATCGGTCCGACAGGTGCGACTGGCTCTACTGGAGTCGCAGGCCCAATCGGCCCGACTGGCGCAACGGGAGCGAATGGCCCGGCAGGTGCTACCGGAGCGACTGGAGCAACGGGAGCAAACGGAGCCGCAGGTGCGACGGGTGCAACTGGTGCAACGGGAGCGAATGGAGCCCCAGGTGCAACGGGTGCCACTGGCGCTACCGGAGCCGCAGGCCCGATTGGCCCGACCGGAGCAACAGGAGCTAATGGAGCAGCAGGTGCAACAGGAGCTACCGGAGCAACGGGAGCGAATGGAGCCGCAGGTCCGACAGGCCCAACAGGAGCTGCCGGAGCCGCTGGAGCAACGGGAGCCACCGGAGCAACAGGAGCGACCGGAGTTGCACCCGCCGCGGGGCCGGGGGGACCCACCGGCGCTCCCGGAGCCACTGGTGCTACCGGCGCAAATGGTGTGGCAGGAGCTACGGGCCCGACAGGTGCCACAGGAGCAGCTGGAGCAGCCGGTGCTACTGGCGCCACAGGTGCAACCGGAAGCGCAGGTCCGATGGGAGCCACAGGCCCGACAGGCCCAACAGGTCCAACAGGTCCAACAGGAGCAACTGGTCCAACCGGAGCCAACGGAGTGGCCGGAGCCACGGGAGCCACCGGAGCAACAGGAACGGCCGGAGCCGCAGGCGCAACCGGAGCCACGGGAGCGACCGGGGCTGCAGGAGCGGGACTCCTGTTGC
>OBXM01000594.1_pt1 | contig 33228 bp, 53 predicted proteins | sample 1538141 | NCBI WGS metagenome assembly OBXM01 (sample SAMEA2580153, study PRJEB22360) | human gut metagenome | biome: human gut; feature: human-associated habitat; material: faeces | place: Denmark | collected 2008/2010 | reverse complement strand
GCTTCCTCCTGTTTCAAAATGTACTATTTTTAAGCTTTTACCACTTAAATTACTACTTAAAGTTCGTAGTTTTGATTTTGCATCATAGACCGCTTCTGTTGGAACAGTAAAGTATGTATAGTTATCATCCTGATCAACTGCTGCTGCATCAACTGTAGTACCTCGTTTATCTGGCAGTGTGCCTGTCTTACCAACTCCGGCTGTAGCACTGTTAAAAGTCTTACCAGTAACAACGTCTTTAAGTCCTGCACTACCAGTAACGGCTGGAACAGTAACCTGGCTAAGAACCTTACCACTGTCCGGCTTTACTACCTGCTGAGATGTCGATAAATTAACGCTCTTAGTCTGAGTAGTAATACTTGCTTTAACCTGGCTAAGTCCATCATAGCCGGGGTCAGGGGTAAGTGTTTGTGTTGTATTACTGGTATCCAACGTAACTGTTTTAGTCTGTAATGTCGGGTTGGTCTTTATCTTCCTTACATTAGCTGCCATTGTAGCAAACTCAGCGTTTTGCGCCGTAGTAACTCCCTTGTCAGTGATGGCGCTTGCTACAGCTTTTTTCCCATCACTGACAGATGTAAAACAATCATCTACCTTGGTACTCATTTCATCAATCTGGTTTTGTAACGTTCCCTTTGTTGATACCTTTACATCACCTGTTATAAGTTTTATTAAATAAAATAATTTATCCCAGAATCCCCCTACTTCCGTAGAATCTATCTTATCACTGCTCATAGAAATATCTCCCTTCTAGTCAATAGTGGTTTTATGCCTGTTGTTGAGCATCAGGAAATGCTTTGTAAAATGCCTGCTCTACCATATCCTGCCCCAGTGCATTTTTCAGAACCAATGTGTTTTGAAAGATTGCTGTCGTAACCCCATTAAATAGATCTGCATGTGCTGGATCTGTAGTTTCAAAGCTTCCTATGCTTTTGGAAAATTCCGGACTGTCTGTTGTATAGTCTTTCATAGTCATCCTCCTAGAACTTATCATCCATTTGGAATGTCATTTCCATCCCGCCGTCCTTAATCTTGGGCTTAAATGTCTTTACGATTACCGTATCACCTTCCGAATCAATTAACGCCATTTCACTTATCTCTGCATCAGCCATCTCCGCTTCTCCTAATACAAGGGAAAATCTGTAACAGGTATCTGTTACCTTGGTTATACTGGAGACTTCCTTTTTAATCAGTTCATGTGCAAGCTGCTCTCCCGGTTCCAACACATTATTATCAGAATCAACGCCTCCATCTCCCAACGCTATATGTGTTATCGCTGGCAGACCTGCAATCCCGGCTCTGGCTTTTGCCATCTTGCTTCTTCCTGCTAATGTAACTAAATTCTTCATTCCAATGCCTCCTCCCTTATCCATGCATCCACCATTCTGCTCCCATCCATTGGAACAGTTCCATCAAGATACCACAGATCATGCGACACGATCACGCTTCCTTCAATGGTCTCAGTATTCTCTGTAATAAACCGATTTGTAGATTGTGCTGCCACGTTGTTCATTTTGCTGTCAAGTACTTGTGTGCCATCCAAATTCCATGTGCCATCAAGATACAGACCATTTGCAAAAAAATATGTCGTCAAATGTACTATAACTTTCAGATCCGTGTTTTCCTCGTTCTCATTGACAGCAGGATAATAAAAAATATAATGTGGCAATGTACTGGCTCGTTTTACTTTCATAACTTCCGATACAATACATCTGAAATCAATCGTACGGTCTTCATCCACAGATCCTGTTAAGAAATTGATATTGATTTCAGCCCATCTGGATGCATCTGTCATATATAAAGGCTCAATCGTGCAATTGCTGTATCCCAATGCATCTAATGCATATAACAGACCTTGCATGGTTCCAGCCATTTCTGCAATCTTAGCTTTCATCTGCAGCCTTTTGCGATATGCATCATAGGTCTCACCCTTTAGCTGTACCATGTCCCTATCCTGTCCGGCTACCTCCAGCATACAATTACTGCATGTCTCTATCAGGGACTCCTTACGTAGCCTAAGGACTGCATCCTTAATATCATCAAATGTATCTCCCATCATTCTGCTGAATATCAATAGCTGGTTCTTACTCTTATTTCGCTTTAGTACCGCCGGTAGTAAATACTGTATATATTCACTAAAATTCATTATGTCTCACCTTCCACGGTTACACTCAAGTTGCCTAGCAGAATTACATTACCCTTTGCCAATGCTATATCTGTCGTAGGTTCCTGGATCTTAATGTTCTTCAGTACAGGCACCTCTTCACGTATTGCACAGTAAATATCCAGAAGAATAAGTTCATTCAAGTCACGATCCGTATTTACCTTAAAATAATTTCGGACTGCATATTCTATACGTTCTTGCACTCCTTCACTGGATACTAAAGCTGGCAGCACTGCCTTAATAACCACATCCTGATTAATTGTTGTTGCACTCTTGACCAGGAGATTATCATAGGCTCCTTTTACCTCTTCTACAGCCTCTGTAACTTCTGCAATCAGTTCTGAAGATGCAGCTCCGGCAGTAGATGTGACTATAATATCTACGCTTCCCTGCCCTCTCGGATGAAGCTGATCCACGTCCACATACAGAACTCCTGTAACTTTTTCTGCGGCAGCCTTATACTTAGCAGCTGTTGTCCCTGTTGCAAGATCAGACCAGCTATTTAACGTCCTTGATCTCAGAGATTCAATATCCTCCAGATCAGTGCCTTCTTTTGTGATCCAATCCGTTTCATTGGTTATAGTATCCACACCCTCCAAATGTCTTGTACAGTTAACTATCTGACCAGCTGATACATTGTAAGCAGTGCCTTCCTTTTCTGCAACCACAGGCACTTCTATCTGTTCTGCACCTGACAGTAGGATAATATCTTCTGTACTGAAGAACCTCAATTCGTCACCATTGATATCCTTGGCTGTTTTGAAAGTCGTACCCTTTGGAATCGTCAGTGAATCATGGGATTTCATACATTTCAGCATCAGTACCCCATATGTCTTGGATGCAGGTTTTCTGGTCTTAGAATAATCACCAGCTCTAAGCTCCAGCCATTGTCCAGTAGCGTGTTTTACATACATCTGGTTCAATACGGTTCTAAAGAACCTAATAAACTCTATGTATATCTGAAGCGTGATCATCATCAGTGTATGGAATACGCCGCCCGAATTGAAATTAGTGATACAAAATCCTGCATCATTTAATTCCTTTATTTTGGCTTCTTTTAGTTCATCCAGTTCCGGGACTGGGAAAATCTCATCCAGAATGTTATTGCTAATCATACTACCTCCACTTGTACACGGTTCAGGCTCAAAGTAAGGCTCTGCTGCGTACCAGATATTAATTGAAATTTAATATAGATATTCAGGAGATCGTCTGTCCACTCCTGGCTGATTCCAACCGAATCAGGAACGATTTCTTCATGTACTGTCAGCTTCCGTCTTATCCTGCTGGATATTTCAATTCTGGTCAGTTCATTGTCCTGTTGATGGATAAAGTCTAAAAGGCTCCATCCAAAATCTTCATCGTAGAATAATTCCCCTTCCTGTGTCAGTGCTTCGATCTGTAGTGTCTGAAGGAATCCGGACTCATCATCCGTAATTGGGGCATCCCCTGTGGCTGCCGGTGTCAGCTGCCAGTCATCATCCAGTTTGATATCAACCATATAATCAGCCTCCCACTATGACTGGTTTTATCTCTCCTCCGGTAAATACCACTGTAACCATATCTCCCGGTTCATGCTTTTTTGTGCTTTTCAGCCCCGGAAGTATGGGATAATCTGTTAAAACATTTCCAGCGTTATCCAATATCGCAACAGAATATACATATATCGGAATTTCCAAAATGTACTCCCTGCGGTCTCCACCCTCTGCCAAAGTCAGGAACACATTCTGTATATATGTATCCTCTGTTTTTTGTACTGATATAATCTTTGCCTTCATAGCCCCCGGCACTTCCACCTGGGGATATTTGTTCTTTACTTCCTTGGTTATTTCTTTTATCAGATCTTCTATCATAATGGTGTCCCTTCAAAATATATCCTGGTCCTTATGAACCCTGCATCATTGGTCATGAATATAATCTTTTCCGTTTCAAATATCCCTGAAAGTCTCGGATGTGTAACCTGTATCTTCTGGCTGTGCTGCAGGCTTGGAATGGATACTGTTACCAGCTCCCACTGATTGTTGACCTTATCCAGGGATATAATATTATTGGCATATTCAAACTCCAGTATTTCTGACTGTTCCGGGATTGTTCCCCAGTAGAACACGCCCTTTATAAAGCCACTCTTAATATCAAGCCCCCATGCAGTATTGATCTGCTTTAAGACCTGGATCATATTTTTGTTCTTTATCGTGACTGTCAATGGAACATATTGTGTCTGGCTAAGATGGTATTCTTCTATACCAGCAAGTCTGAGCCCTTCCAGCAATATATCCTGTGGCGTACATCCTATAAATGTTCCTGATATATATGTCTTTTCAAGTTTCAACGTTCGGTCTTTAAACATGATCTCATTCATAGCGTTATACCCATCGTAACCATCTACGACATTGCCAACAAATACCTCCTGTAATTCCCCATCATAGCCAAGCTGGATGCTTATCTCATCCTGTGCCTGCACCTGTATATGTTCTTTGTATGGATTACTGAAGCTTATCTTCCCCCAGTCAAATGGACGGTTCCTGTCAATATACGTTTTCAATGATATTCCCTGGTCAAACTGGTAATCCCCTATCGTTACCAGCAGATCAGGATAAAATAATTCCTGTTGCTCCATACAATCACCTGTCTTCTGCTATCGGGGAAGCACTTGTCTTATTGCTTTTCTTAGGTGCTTTTCCCCTGTTGTTCTGCAGATAGTTCTTATAATCAGCGGAAAGATTATTCCCGGAAGATGATGAACTTCCTGACTTCTTTCCTTTGGATGCCTTGATCGTCATGGTCTCATACTGCATCAATTCAAGGTTTACTACAATTTCGTCCTTTTTATTCGTTTCCTTGGACGTCATATTTTTGACAATTACTTTGTGAATTCCACGGACTGATGAATGTACACTTACAAGTTCATGGACTGTAGGAACGGACTGGTTCTCCGCCCTGAACATATTCTGTATTGTCAATAGCTTATCTTCCTTTGTAACCGTTTCAGAATCCCTTAGGGATATCTCAATGGTTATCTTGGCATCATCATATCCTGTGGCTTGCTTCGGCTTTTTGGATGAGCCTTCTACTTCCTGCTCATCCACCTGTGCATCATGATTGATTTCCATGCTTTTATAGATGCCGGGGAGAATTACACCCCCTATCTTAATGCTGTCATCATCAAAATATATCATGTTCTTCTCCCCTTTCTCTATGCAGGTTCCAGCCCGTCATCATCATTGTTGCTGTTAACGTAATCCTCTATCTCATCAACAAGCTTCAGCAGCTTGCTCAGTTCATCAATGGATTTAGGATCCACATTCAAGATCAGCTTCTCAATAATTGTACGTCTCTTGGATGTTGTGCTTCTCTGTTCAGGTTCTTCACCAGTTTCCGACTCATCAGTCTCAGTTCTTGGTCTGGATTCTTCCTTAGGTCTGGCTGTCATGTCAATCTTTTCAAACGATTTCTCTACAGCCTCTGCCGGAGCATTCTCCGTTTTCTCAATACCGGTTGTAAGTGTCGTTAAGACCTTGGTTCCGGATAATGTAAGCTGGTTTAGTGGGCCTTCCTTCGCATCAGAAAACGGCAGCATATTTCTTATCTTCTGGAGTCCTGCCTTAACAGCCTCTACAGGTTTATTGACAGCCTCTTTAATACCGGATGTAAATGTATCCATGATTTTGCTTCCGGATGTTCTGAACCAGCTTATGCTGTCTGTAATCCGCTGCTTTATCCCATTAATTCCATCTGTAAATTTGGTCTTTATTGCTGTAAGCTTGCCGCCTGTCAGATTATCCACAAATGTAAATCCCGCTGTATAATAGCCCTTTACTGCTTCAACCGATGCTGCGGCTATACCCCTGATACCGCCACCATTCTGGGCATATGCATTCTTAATATTGTTGAGTTTTTCAGTAACTGTATCCTTCGCTGCGTCCATCACAGTATCAGTAATCTCTTTCACAGGTGCTAATCTTTCTGACCACTTATTCTTGATCTCTGTAAGCTTACCGCCTGTCAGGTTATCTAAGAAGGTAAATCCCGCTGTATAAATACCCTTTACCCCTTCAACTGCTGCGGCTGCTATACCCCTGATACCACCGCCATGCTGTTCATAAGCATCCTTCATATTGTTGAGCTTTTCTGCAACGGTGTCCTTTGCTGCATCCATTACAGTGCCTATCACACTTCCAAGGGACGTAAAGATTCCCTTTACAACATTCAGCCCTTTCCCAAGAACCCCCACAATTACAGATGCCAGGTTATTGACCAGATTGCGGAACCACTCGCATTTGTTATATAACAGTACGATTGCCGCTATCAGTGCCACGATCCCGATTACCACCCATGTTATCGGGTTTGCCAGCAATGCTGCTGTAAAGCTCCACACACTTGCGATCACAGGCTGCATTGCGGATATGATACTGATAAGTGCTGTTCTCAGGGATGACAGCAGGGTAGTTCCAAATGCTCTCACCACCGTCATCCCCATCCGCACAGTACCTGCAAATCCCTGGATAAAGTTAAATGCTGATAGTCCTATCCGGATCACCTTGGTAACTGTGCTTCCAATTACTCCAACTGTGGTTAGTACAGTTCCTCCGACTAACAAAAATGCAGCCAGTGCAGCCAATATTTTAAATATAACAGTAACTACCTGTTCATGGCTGGATGCCCATTCAGATGCCTTATCTATAGCACTTCCTACCTTTGTCGCATACGACATTACAGTAGGTGTCACGATGTTACCAATCGTTTCAGCCATGTTCTGGGCTTTCTGCTTTATCAGCTCGAACCGTGCAGGATCACTGCCGTTAATGGCGTCTGCCATCTTCTTGGTGGCTTCAGTCCCTTCCCCCAAAGTTCCATACAGGGATACGATGTTGCCCTGCAGTGCATCCGTTTTGTTATACATAAGGTCAATCAGCTTAACAGATTCAGAATCTCCAAAAGCTTCCTGAATCCGCATCTTCTCTGCGGCATCAATCGTATCTCCAAACTTACTGTGCAACAGATCCAGTATCTCCGGCATGCTCTTCAGCTGGTTGTTCGCATCCAGAAATTCCAATCCTAATGCCTTGCCGCCCTTGGCTGCACTTCTCAGGAATGCGTTATACTTTGTACCAGCCTCTGAACCGGACATTGTTGCCTGCAGCATGCCGAGGATAGATAACTGTTCTTCCAGGGGCACCTGTGCGTTAGTGGCAGACGCCCCTAGGGCCTGTATCGCCGCAGCCATTTCATTGCCGTTAGTCTTGAACTGCTTGACTGATTCCGATATGCCGGAGCTGAACATTTCCGCAAATTCCATGTCCGACATATCTTGGTAATAATCTTTATAAATACCATATCCGGTTGCAAATAAACTGGTCATGGTTGCTATTGATGATTTTGTCGCTGTCGCCGTAATGCCGGATAATTCTGTGAATTTTGCAACACCCTCATCCGTCAGGGATGAAATACCCGATTTTATGTCATAAGCTGCTGTGATGAAATCTGCTTTATTCGTACCAGCCCATGTAGAGCTGAAATCCGTTGCTGCCTGTTCCATCATTCCCAGCTGCTCTACTCCCAATGAAGACAGTTCCGATATAGCCCTCTTGGTATCAAACGTCGCTGTGACAGGAGCTGCCAGCGCTTCCGCAAGCTGCAAGCCTGCTCCGGTCATAACTACACCTGTTTTCTGCATAGCTGAGAAAGACTGTGAAAGCTTATCTATGCCGCTTACACTATTCTGTGTGGCCTGTCCAATGTGCTGCATAGGACCGCTGACAGAATCAACTACCTGCATGATGACGCTTAGTTTGTATAATGATTCAAATCCCATTGCCTATCTTTCTCCTCCATGCTATAATCAAGTTAAAGAGGTGATTGTATGGCATTTATGTTTATGTGGTATCTTGTTGTAGCCAGTATAAGCCTAGGTGTACTTATATTTGGTATTGGATTGCTGATTATGTTGCCTTTATTTATTTACTCATTTCCATACATTTGGTGGACAGGCTGGACTAATTCCAAATCTAAATATCCCAAAACTGCAAATAATGGCTTGCTTGCTGCAACCGTCAACGCAACAAAACTTTATAAACACTGGATTTTCCATAAGGAGCTGGAGTTCTGACCGGCTCCTTATTTTTGTATAAGTAAATCCGCTACTGCACTTGCAATTACACTTTTCCATACATCCTGTAAATATCTTGCCTGTGCCAGATACCTCATAAATTCCGGCAGATCGATTGTGTCAAGATCTACTCCCTTTAGAACCGGTTCTGGAAGAAAGCTTAGTATTTCTAATCTGCCTGCATCAATGATATTGCCTTTAAGCTCTTCCAGCTCCGACTCTAAAGTTTCTTGAAATTTATATTGTCACCAAGCCCGATCACGCCAAGTAACTTCTGTCCAATATTAAGGGCAAGTCCAGGATATGATTCACATTCCTTCTTAAGTGCGTCCTTCTGTTCATCAACAATATTGTCCATTACGAATGTCTCTGTTGATGTAGTCATGTTCTTTGAAGCAGTCTTCATATATCTGTTGAAAGATGCTGTAGAAGGCTTTTTGAACATGAATTTAAGAACACGACCCTCATTGTCATCATCCTGATCAAGAGTTACATCTATCTGCCATACCTGACCATATTTGTTTTTAAGGCCATTTTCACTCAGCACATTTGGTGCAGTACTTTTTGTTTCTGTATTCTGATTGTTAAATGTTGCGTTCATTATTTCTGACATCTTCTATACCTCCACTTTTGTCATTTATTATGAGATTAAACAGGATCATTTCCATTCCATACGATCTTGCCTGCAATGATAAGATCAAGGTCTACCTTAAAACTCTTATCTCCATTTGCAGCCTTCATGGATCGCTTGGAGAAAGAAACATTATTCAATACGTCTGTTGCAATGGAACCATCCCCATTTGCATAAGATACAACGATCTTAGGGAACGTAAGGTTATAAAATGGGATTCCATTGCTCTTGCAATAATCCAGAATCGCTTCAAAGTCATCCCTAAGCATTGAGATCTTGCCGCTTGGCTTATAGTTTCCTGTACCGTACCCCCTTGGCAGCTTACCATGTCCATAGACCAGTTCCTTCTCCAGTTCATCATCATAACTGATCTCTTCTATCTCTGTTGTTACACCTGGGAGCTTTAAATCAACGTCCCCCCAGTCATAGGTCTTTCCATTTACCTTTAACATGTCCTACCTCCTATGATGCATATGGGTTGCTCTTACCCACGTCTACCTCAATGCTCCGGATAATCCCACGTTGTACATACCGCACTGTCAGATACAGCTTCTCTTCCTTCAGAATGGATTCTGCTGCATCATCAGGAACCGTTACCTCAACACTGGAGATTTCCTTATCATTCACCATGGTATCAAGGGGTGCCTTGATGAACTCCACTTTTGCCTGAAGGTCTGCTGTCGGATTCTCCAGGTCAATGTCACTCTGGAGCTGGAGTAATGCCTGCTTGCGCGTTTCACGGATTATCTTATTTACTACCCTGGCATCTTCAGCATACCTGTAATCTGTTCCATCAGGTCCCAGTGTCCTTGCATTGTTCACATAGTAGCCTTCCAGTCCGTCATACTGTCTGAAGGTCAGATAACCATTATCATCCAGCTCATCAATCACATCATCTGTAATTCCTTCCGGTAAAAGCTTCAGGAGCTTATCTTCGCTTATTGCCATGGTAGCAGTCTGTCCAATAGACTGATTAACTGCTGTCTTTCCATACATGCCGCATACTACAGATGCCAGATTCACATTCCTTGTTATGCCGTCCATGCCGATGTACATTGCTCTGGATGGTACCACCTGTATTTCAAAATTCTTGACCTGCTTTCTGGCGCTGATCAGACGCTTTACATAGGCTTCCATTGATTCTCCTGAATCAGGTTCAAAGGCTTCCAGTACAAACATAAGTGGTTTATGGTACTGAGCCTGAAGCGTGGACTGCAGCGTAGAGATTGCTGCCCATGTATCTGCATTGCTGCAGCCTACGACATGTACCAATTCAGCTTCAGCCTTTACATTCTTCACTGCATCAATGCCATTCAGAATGTTTTCATTTGTAAGCTGTGGAGCAGTTGTTGACCATTTATAGGTATCACCTACCTTAAAGGTCTTCTCCCCGTCAACTGTAAATGACAGTGTAATTCCTGTGTCCGGCAGCTCATAAGTGCCACCAAGTGGTACCGTAAGCTCTTCAGAATAGGTATACCCGCCATTAATGGAATACTTAAATGCTGCTGTATTTAAGACTCCTTGACCGGTTATTTCCACAATAATTTCAAATGCATTGTTTGGCTTACCAGTCACCGAAACAGAACCAGAATTTTCACCTACGCTTGGTTCTGCGGTTGTGATCACACCCTCTGTTCCTGGTGCAACAGGAATGCATATAATCTTTGCTGCCCCATTCTCAATGGAATCCATAACCGCATCTGTCAATGGGCTTAACCCCAGCTTATTTTTTATATAATCCAGATTTTTGCTGCTGGTGATGATGATTGGTTCGGACGACCTCACCGGACTTGCACCGATCTTAATGTGTACTCCTGTACCATTTGAATTTCCAAAACCCATCAGACCATCTGATATTTTATGTACTACATCATTTAACATGTCTGCCTCCCGTTCCGGATAAGAAGCTGCTCACTGCTGCTTCATATTCCTTCTGTGTAATCTGTGTATCTTTCCTGATCCCGGCACGTACACAGGTGCCGGTAAAGATATGCTCTTTTGTACCCAGCTGTTTCTTCCACTCACCGGCTGTCTTCATACAACATTTCTCCGGTGCAGGATCAGCAGCCATTGCTTCCCTTTTAGCCATTTTCATTCTCCTTCTCCTTCAGCGCATTGATTTCTACGTCACTGATATGACCAAACTCTGTATCTTTATACACACCGCCTTTACAGACAATCTTGACCTGTACGGCTGCCTTGGCTTTCAATATTGTGTCCTCATCGTCAAACCATTCAGCCTCTGTAGGTTCAATTCCTACATAATTTCCATCCACGTAGATGCCGGTCGGCAGTTCTCTGAGAAATGTATCATATAATTCCTGCACTTTCGTTATGTCATATTCCCCGATCACGACAGTAAAGCTCACTTCACGGTCGTATTTCTTCCTGCGTTTCCTGCGTCCGTCCTCAGATGCATAGATACGTTTGGATGGATTACTTTTCAACCCATCCCCTTCAAAAAGAATTCCCCCTACACGGCTTTCATTGCATAAGGACAATAGCTTTCTGGATGTGAATATCCGCTTTTTATCAAGCTTTGTTTTCAAAAGGCACTCCATAAGAGTATCCCTGCATTGTATATACATTTACTTCCCCTTCATCATGCTGTCCAATATTGACCTGATATCCTGGTCATCCTCTTCTGATATTCCAAGGAATGGTCTTGCCGGTATATTGACTACTACCTTCTTCGGAGATACCCACTGCCCATTGATCTGGAATTTCAGGCACTTCTTTTTCTTTGCCCTGATGACCCTGTGCGGATCTCCAAACTGATGCGTTGCTGCATAGATGCTGTTAGTACCAACTGCCATGCCCGTTGCATCATATTCTGTATGGATGGAGTTGCGGAGGTTGGCACGATTGAGCAAAGTCTTTCCACCCTTTTCCTTTACCCTGATTGATGTTTTCCACTTCTTGCCGTCAGGGGCTGTGGATGTGTCGAAACGCCGTACAGTCGATTCACGGAGACCCGCGCCAATCGCTGCCATTGCCCCTTCTGTATCCACATTCTCCAGTCTGGCAATCTCACGCAGCAATGCACTATAATCACCTGCAACTTCAACCTGAATGCTGGACATCCTACCACCCCTTCATGCTGTCCCGGCTGAATATCCGGTTGCTGGATTGCATGTGGAATCCGACAGCAGAATTGGCTTCCGGTGTATATGCACCTATCTCTATCCTGCCCTCTGCTACCAGCGTCAGGAACTTGATTGCAGCATTGTATCTGGTCAGATAGGTCTTGTCCCTGTCCTGTTCATCAATGCCGACTCTGGATACCAGATTATATGCAGCTATATCTTTAGAGAATTTCTTTAATACTCCCGGCGGATTCTCAAACGGGAGCTTGTACCGTTTGGAAAGATATCCGTCTATCTCAGCATCTGCATCAACAATGGCATTCTCTGTCAGTTCGTCAATCTTTGCCTCTTTTTCCTCAGCTTTCTCCTCATCCAGATACTCACATCCGATTATCATGTTATACATGTCCTCTTTTATCAGGTCCTTTACATCCTCAACGGTACAATATCCCATTTAATCCTCCTGTTCTGACTGTCAGCCTGCTATCTCTCCTGTGGATCCATATGCAAGCTGCCAATAGCTGTATCCTGTGTTGTAACGGCCGTCAGCACCATACAGGTACTGATTTTTGTTAAATACATTCGTGTCATTCTCATTTACCAGTGACACGAACTTTGTCTTCTGGCGCAGCTGGAAGATGATCGGCTTGATCACTCTTGATGTATCCAGCAGGAACCAGTTATCAGGATGCTCATCATTTACGATGTTGGCATCCACAAGAAGCTCTGCACTTCCCTTCCATGGGTTAGTAGTTCCCTCAATCAGTTCTGCTGTCAGGATCTTTCTTGCTTCAGCTTCCAGTGATGGAGGCACTACCAACAGACAAGGCTTAATATTGAGTGCCGTACCTCTTTCATTTCGGATGCTTGCCATGGAAGCCCTTGCAGCTCCGTAGCTCTCAGCAGACAGTTTCGCAGTACCCTTATTGCTGTATGTTCTGTCTCCGATTGCATGATCAGTAGCAAAGAACGGCTTATCATCATATGCCAAACCCTTGAAACCACCCGGAAGCATCCCGATAGCCAGAATGTCCTGATGTTCCTTGGCAGACTGCCCCATCTGCTGCATCTGCAGCGTATACATGCCGAGGTTGTCATCCTCAATATCATCCCTGTCAACTGCTACAGTCATTTCGAAGTGCTTGTTTGTAATGTTGTATGCCTTTTCAGACAGGTTCTGGATCTCACGTTCTCCGATCCATTCCTTCATCTGTGGAAAATCGCCAAGCCATCCATATGTATTTAACTTGGATGAACTTGGAATCGTAGTAGCAATCTTTTCTTTCTGTGTAGTCGTTGTTTCAAGTGCCTTATTAAAGGCAGCTGAAAATGTAACCCGTAAACCCTGCAGGTTCGCATTATTAATAATCATGTCCTTTACCCTCCTATGGCTGAATTAATACTGTTGCATATGTTCCATCTACCTCAATGAGCTTACCGACCATGGAAGAACTTACCGAACTGGTAGTTACCGTCTCTGTATCCTTGATATAAGCTGTCTTCATGAGGTCAGTCTCCTTGATCCCATCCTGCCTGAATACAAAACCGCCGGACTGGAAGGATGCCGTCTCATCACCGTCACTGCCCATTCTGTTATCTGCATCGCTTGTGGCGATACCCACTACCGTAAGCCCTTCCTTCTTGGTTGCCTTTACCAGATACCCATCTGCGTTCAGTGCGACCATATTGGTCTTCCGGATCAGTTCCCCGGCAGCGACCGGGGCATTCATGTTGATTCCCCCGACCCTCTGGTTTCCAACTCTGTTCATCATGTCCTACTCCTCCTTATCTGCATATTTCTCTAAATCTTCCTTAGACAGCCCTGTTGCCTTCAGGATAAATTCATCAACTTCGACTTTTTCCTTATTCTTGGGCGCTTCCGTGGTATCCAGCTTGCCAACCGGCACTACTGCAGGTGCTTTCTCTACGAAGCTGTCAAAGCCCTTCCTGTCTTTCAGTGCATATTCCTTAGCCCAGTCCTTCTGTGCTGCGGTAATCTTGCCTGCTTTCAGTGCCATCATGACTGCATCATCAGCATCTCTCTGACGAAGGCGCTCCATAGTCTCCTGAATCTCCTGATTCTGTCTGCTTACACCTGCTTTCAGCGCCATGATCTTAGTTGTGACATCTTCAGTCTTAGAATCAGCCGGAAGCTCCAGCAATCCAAGGATTACGCTGTTTGCTACAACTTCTTTGTCCTCTTCTGGTTTAGGATCCGGTGCATCTTTCACCTTTTCAAGCACTTTTACCAATGCATTCATGACATCCTCTTCCGGGGTTTCAGCCGGAAGTCCTAAAAGTTCCTTAATTCTCTGTAAATCCATTTCCTTACCTCCTGTTGGTGTGTTGTATGTATCAAAATCAACGGAGTTCACGATTGCGAACATCCCATTAATGGCCGGTATATTGGTAAGTGCCAGACTGTGCAGCACTACCGCCTTGGAATCGCTCTTCCTGGTCAGTACGACCGGGCTTAAATAGCGGTATTCCTTATTCTTCAGGTATTCCTTTGCCTTTGGTGTCCATTCCACCTTGGCAACAATGGCTTCCGGTGTATAGATCAGGTCTTTTACCCATCCACCAGCCGGGGCCTGGACATCCTTCAGTGTCTGGTGCTCATAGTCGATCACAATATCTATGCCCCTGCGCTGCATTTCTGCTTTCATCTCTTTGTAAGATTCCTGGTCAACAATGAAATCACCTTTTTCAGAATTTACAGTCCCGACCGGGAGTATTTTTACCTCTTCCGGACACTGCCCGATGTCGTTCGTCAAGGTATAAATATAATTCGTTTGTTTTGCTTCCATCCATGTGCCTCCTTAATATAGCGTGGAAACGCGTTATAACGCGTGGAAACAGGGTCAAAACCTTTTTCCCTTCCAATCCCCCACAACCAGTCTTCTTAATCGCTTAGAATTGATTTCAGCGTTTCATTGAATCCGGACATATCCGGCTGCCATGGAGTAGTCGCCGGATTATTGGAAAATCCTTTATCCGGGAACACGGGAATGTCTCCAAATTCAGTCAGTGATGTTGGCGGCATGGATGATACTTCCAGTCCCATCCGCTTTACCTGTTCCTCTGTAAGGGAGACTACTGTGCATCTGCAACGGTAGCCATTGGGCGGATACCACACATTCCAGATGGGGTCATCCGCTGCATAGACCTTATCCTGCATGGCTGCATGTGTCTCACGCACCCTGCCATCCCCTGCTGTCTTATACTGCCAGTACGGTCTGTACTTTTTGGCTTTCTGCATGGTCTCATAGTGTCCGGCATTATATGCCGTCTGGACATTTGTTTCAAAGATCACGCTTGCATGCCAGGGATTCACCGCCGTGTATCCGTTCCTTTCCAAAAATGTATTCATATTTTCCAGGAATGTATCATAAGTCGTGCCATCTTCCACTGCATCCACAAGCTCCCTCAGGAACTGGTTCAGCACTTCCGCACTGGTATAATGGCTCACTGAGAATGCCCTGTCCCTTGACTTCTTCTCCAGTTCCTTATATACCTCCATGGGAACAGCTTCCTTACTGCCCAGGAACTCTGCCGCACCCTTGAATATGAAATCTTCTGTATTCCCATATTTCACCTTCATCAGTTATTGCCCCTTCCCATAAGCTCTGACAGATACATAGCCTGTGAGAGCATATCCTGTAATTCCGGGCTGTCCATCTGGTCAAGCAGTTTCTTCAGCTCTTTTGGGTCTTTCAGTTTCGTTTTCAATGCCTTCAGGTCTGTTTCTTTGCCAAGTATTTTGATAACAGGGGCAAACATTTTCTGAAAGATTGGCTCACTCATTCCTGTGGCCTGCTCTATGATTCCATCCAGCTGTTCCTGCTCTCTTCGATATGGGATATCATCCTTTAACTTCAGGGGCTGCATCATTGTCTGGTGGATTTTCCACGGCTCCAGGACTGCTTCCCCTTCTTCCGGTTCAGGGATTGCGAACTTGCTGTACAAATGGTCCTTTGGGATTGCAAGCCCCATGTCCACAGACAGTATCTTATAGATATCTACAGTCTGTTTCAGGTCTTCCGGGTCTTTACAGTCAAACTGGAATACCGGATAACCTACATCCGGGCCGAAATTGTACAACACAAGCGGTCTTACAATGCTCTCTGTTATCGTCTCTGCCAGTGACTGTGCATCTGCAATCGTCAGGTCCCTTCTTACATCCGCGTGTACCTTGCCCTGCGCATAGGAACCGCCGCCTGTATCAGCAGTCAATGTCTGCCCTACGATTGCCTTGGACATCTGCTCATCACAGTATCTTGCCAGATTCTCATAGATCTCTGCGCTGGTTGTTTTATTGCTTTCAATAAAATCAATCTGGGCAGAATCAGGAATAATACCCGCGGCATCCGTTCCCAGGTTAATGATTGCCTCTGCCAGGGCTTCCTTGTCCGCATTGGATGCTGCTGCGCTGTACTTGCCAAGTCTTAAAGGCATCCCAAATACCTCACAAAAAGACACCCAGTCCTTGACATCGTAGTTTTTGAATAAATACATCCAGGACACAACCCTTAATATCCCTGCCCGGCTCGGATGTCCGGAACGTGCTTTATATCTATGTACTACGAATTTATTTTCCGGAAGAGATATTCCGGAAGGATACTCCTTCGTACATATCTTTAATTCATCCGTAAGGTAATCCCAGGTAAGCTTCTTAGGATGTACCCACTCGACACCTGCTATCTCATACATTCCTGCTGCATCAACTTCCCAGTCGATCTCCGATATGGAGATTCCCTTGCCTATGGCATCGAGGATATCCAGCATGACTTCCCTGAGCCTTGGGATCTTCCTGATCTTACGCTCCACAAAGTTTGCAACATCCCTGTCCCTGTCGGTCTCACCGGCAGGTTGTAAGTTCCAGTCAAGCCCTGTCACAGCCAGCTTGCGTGTCTGCATCTGGCTCATCACATGTGCATCCTTTTCTTCGATCTCTTCAAAAAGCTCCATCTGGCTCATGACATCACCCTGGTCTGCTTCCAGGAATATCCTTGCAAGCCTCCTGGGGTTCAGTGCGTTGGACGGATAGCTTGAATATTTATCATTAATGTCCCCGACCGCTACTACGGCGGTGACAGGTCTTCTCTCCCCTGTATCAAGGACTGGGTCAAATGGTTTGACTTTGCCCTTTTTCTTCTTATTTTTTGCCATTACCAAGCTCCTTTTCCAAATCTTGAACGTCTCCTGAGGACACTTTTATATTCTGTCTTTCCAGCAGTAGCCCTGACCATCTGTGCCAGAGATACCGCCATCTGGAGACCATCCGGGGCATCATCGTTCTTCCCCATCGGGAACTCTGTAAGCTGTTTCAACAGTTCCTTGTCCTTATGTCTGAACTTCAGCCATTTATTTTTGATAAAGGGCTGCAGACTCCTGATACGGACTACCTTGTTCACGTTGGAGTGTATCTCTTCTATCGGGATGTATTCCCCTGCTTCCAATACCTTGGCAGCCATGACCTCTTTAAAGAAATACTGGAACTGCACAGTCTCGACCCCGAACTTATAATATCCCTTACCGATATCCCGCTTATGTCTGCGGTGTGTCTCAATCACATCATCTATGATGACATCCGGCTTTCGTTTCTCCACTGATGTATCATAGACATACATGTATCCGGTATTCAGATCTAGTGCTAGGTCAATGATGGATGAAGTATCTGACTTCTTATTTTTTCCAAGTGACGGGTCATTCGCCCCTACGATCACAAAATTGGGCTTACTGAAATCCGGTTCCGGTCCATCATCGTAAAAATCAAACCATTCTTCATTGAAATCTGCATTCTCAGGATCAATGGGATTATTCTGCATTTCTGAGTTAAAAGCTGCGATTCCTTCTGTGATCCGCATCTTCATCAGCTCTACATACGACCATTTCTCCAGCCACAGTACTTGTGTACCCTCAAGCATTTCTGCCTCATGCGCTTTATAAAAGGTCTCTGCATTCTCCTTGTGCTTCTCATCAAAAAGATTCGTATAAATAGCTTCCCACTGCTCCCACAATCCCTTGTTGGTCGCTTCTGAAATCAGTGCCTGATATGTTCTGGTCTCATATTCCGCTTTCGTCATAACGTTAGCTAACAGGGAATCATAATGCAGAATCGTACCGATATACATGATATCCGTATAGGTATCACCAGCCTTGGACACTGCTTTAAAAAACCAGCTGCTCAGCTTCCGGCGCTGTTCCGGGGTCTGTACGTTCTCATCATTTTCAATATCATCCAAAACAATAAGATCAGGTCTCCATGCTCTGTGCCTACGGCCTCTGACCTTCTTTCCGGAACCAAGTGCTTCCAGCTTTACATCAGACTGCGTAATCAGGACACTGCTCCTCCATGCCTTGTCACCTTTCAGCTCCCCGAAATCCTGAATGATGTTATAGTTATCTTCCAGTTCCGTCTTGATATCATCCAGAAATCCTTCTGCCTGTTCTGATGAATCAGAAATGATCATAATATAATGCTTGTATTTATACAGGGTCGCATGCAGCGTATCCTTGAATGTGAAGTTCGTGGACTTGGCGTGTCCTCTGGGTGCTGCAATGGCACTATGACTACCACCCTTTTTATCTATTTCTTTATAGTCCACATAGGGATCCAGCCATTTCATGACACCCTTGCACCACGTATCATCCAGCTCCTCATGGAATGCCGGTGATTCCCTTTTGAAGAAGTGCTGCAGATATGCCCTGCCAAAATAGGACAGGTCAAACGCTGCCAACTGCCTGCGCAGTCCCCTCTCACCAAATAATCTGGACGGATCCTGTCTGTACTGTCTTGCCAGTTCAGCTCTTTTTGCATGGAATTTGTCATTTTTCCTGAGAACATACTTCATAAATAGTTCGTGCTGGTACTTCTCATTATCCTTGATCTCCGTATCGTCCTCTTCGCCCAGTCGGTCAATCCAGTCATTAATGTCTATCATTCTGCCATCATCCTTGCCCTTGCCTTCTCCAGTATCTCTTTCATCTGTGCTGCAGACTGTTCATCCTGCTTTATCATGGACATGATGTCGGATTCCATCTCCTGCAGTGCCAGGTCTGCTTTCTTCTGCATATCCTGCCTTACCTTATCCTTATAGGTCTTGGTCCTTGCAAGTGACGCTACCAGCCGTCCTGCCTTATCAAGCGGCATCGAATCAAACTCTTCTTCTGCAGTTGCCAGTCTGTCGATCAGCCCGGCTGTCAGTATCTTCATCGCCGGTTCCGTGAAATCTGCATCCGGATTGCTCCGGATATAAGATACCAGTTTTTCCGTCTGATCCTGTGCCTGCTTCAATCTGTTAAAAGCAGCCTCACTCTTCTTGGCATACCGGCACAGGGATGACCGTGATATGCTGTAACCATTTTCCTTAATGTACTTACAGATACTGTCATATGTGTTCCTGTAATCCCCCAGCATGCAGTCAACTTCCAGCTTCAGGTCAGCAGGAAGCTGCTCTACTGATGAGTTTGTCCTTGTCCTGTTCCTCTGCTTACCCATATCAGATCTCCACGCCGGGGTCAGTGATCGTACCTTCTGCCAGGTTGATGCCCTTATTGGTCAGCTTGATGATCGCATCATCTGCATACGAGGTATACGCCTTGATCTTCTTGTCTGCGAACTCCACATAGCCGCCATTTACCAGATAATCCACATATTTGCCAATGTCAGGACTCATTATCATGCCCTGTACGAATAGTGCATTGGAGATATGCTTGGTAATTGCGCTGTTATTGCTGCCCTTTACAAGGCACCTTACAATATATCCACGGATGGATTTATTCTGCTGGACTTCCTGCAATTCTCTCTCATTCAGTGCCATTGTTCTTTCTCCTGTCCCCATCTGTTACTATCAACAGAATCTTGTCTACTTTACTGTTTGTGTCCTTAATGTTCTCTTCCATACTGTTCATATAACGGAAGAAATCCTCCCGGAGGACAAATGTCGTAGCGAAATCACCCTTGATATCGTTCAGGTTCTGCCTAAGCTCCGTGATATCCGCATTGGTCTTATCCTCCAGCTTGTTGATTCTCTCATTTACCTTGTCATGGTTCTTCTGGATATCCTGCTGCAAGTCACTCTTTATCGCTTCAATCCTGGTACTGTTACCAGCTATCCCATTATTGATCTGGTTGAAAGAATGCTTTATCAGGAATACCAAGACCGCCCCGCATATACTGAGTACAGTTACCAGTGTTATAAACTGTTCTGTCCCCAGATAGATCGCCCCACTGTTCATACGCTATTTCCTCTCATCAGGACCGGGGACAAATCTCTTCCAGATAGAATACAGGGCTTCCCATCCGTTGATGCTTAAATACCCAACGATAAAAGCAGCAAAGAAAGCACCGACCATGTACCACCATACGAAAGCTGTATGTGATGCATTCAGATACAGCACCATCGCACCTGCCACCACTACAACCGATATGATCAGTGCAGTCAGTTTGGTGGGAATCTTTTTGATGACCCATAAATCCTTTATCATTTCTGTTACGATCATTACGATCGCTGCCAAAATGCCGATAACAGAAAGAAAATCCAACGTGTACCCAAGTAATGTTACTGTCATGATATTGTCCTCCAATCCTTTTTTCACAAATCAGCCTTATCTCCACCACGTTCCAACCGCGCATCCATGACGTCCTGATATACGCACAGCTCTGTAAGCCTCCAGCCGCTTATTATATTTTTTTTACTGTCTTACCCTGACCTTTACGTATCAGGTCTTCTGTGGCTGCTCTTTCTTCCAGGGTGGTTGGAACAAAATAAGAGCATGACTTATGTCATGCTCTAAGGTTACTACAGTTCCTATTAAGTTTTTAGTGTAAGCATTTTAGGAATATAACTTCCGAAAAAACTACAGTTTTTCAAGGATTGCGACCATTGCTGAGTCTACAATTCCTGTCTGTTTCATCCCCAGTCTTCTCTGTACTTCCTTACATGCCGTATCACTGTCTGCTCCAAATAATCCGTCGATCTGTGTACTGTCCGGAAGTCCTTTCTCATCCAGATATACACCGCATCTCCATAAATGCCACTGTATCCATTTCACGTCATCCCCGCGCTGCAGGTAACGTCCTTTTTTATAAAAGACTGTACGTGCAGGCTTCGGATACGGGTTATCGGATGCTTTTACCGTCCCGGTGTCAGTCTGTACATTATCCAGGATATTCACTGTCTGTTTTCTCTGGATGTCAAAATATCCCCTGTCCAGGTCAATGTATTTGCTCGCCACCCCGTATGTGCTCCCTGTTCCACTGGAAGTATGCTGCCAGATATAAGGGTGTCCGTCCTTGCCCTTCCCTGCGTATGTCCCCATATCGTTGGAATACTTGGCAAACCATAACGGATATGCACGTACCAGTACAGGGTCAAATTTGTTCTTTACATAATCCTGGTTCGCATAGATACCTGCCTGATATCCTGCCTTCTCCAGTGTCTGCTGGAATGTCTTTACCAGGCTGCTCCTTTTCGCATTGGACATGTATCCGGCTTTCTTATCAGAGTCATATTCCAGGTCACACCATACGCCACAGGTTATATATTCCTTATATGGGGCAATCGCCTCTATACATGCATAAGCGTTTTGCTCTGATTCCTGTGTATTGCTTGCATAGATAAACCAGTACACACCTACACATATCCCTGCCGCCAATGCCCCTGCAATATAGCTTACAAAATACTTGTCCACCTTAGTCCCATAGCCGGCACGGATAATGATGAACCGGATGCCTGCCTTATACATCTTTGCAAAATCTACATTCCCCTGCCAGTAGGAGATATCGCATCCTCTTATCACTTTCGTGTTATTCATTGTCATTACAGTACTCATGATCCGAATTCCTCCCATTCTTTTCTTCTGGCTGCGATCTCCTGTGCATTCTCCTGTTTAAATGCCTCCAGTTCATCCAGTTCCATGTCTGCGAAATTTGCAATGTCCTCATCACTCATACCGGCAGCTACTGCCTTTGTCACTTCACACTTCGTATCTCTGTCCATATTTCATCCCTCTTAAATCACATCTACATCTGCCTCTTTACCAAATGTAAAAAGGTCCATCTGCCCACCCTGGGGCAGTCCCTTAATGATATTCAGTATCTGGGGCAGGGTAAGGTTATATCTTGCCGCCAGCTCCTTGGCATTATAGCCATTGTATTCCTTCCTGATCCTCCGGTTACGTGCCGGTGCCAGTATGCTCTCGACCTTAGGGAAATACAGTTCATCCCCTTTGGCATAATCAGACAGCCTTATGTAATTCTCCACCCCGACTATCTCTACGATTGCCCTGTATCGGTCCGGGATATCCGGAAGTTTTGTATCTGCAATCAGTTCCTTTATCAATTCCGGACTCATACCGTCAGCCTCCTAATACTTAATACATGCATCCAGTGAAATCCACGTTCCTGCCGGATACGCTACCCTGCCATAACCGTTCTTTACTTCCAGGATATCAAATACCCTGGTTCCTTCCTGGTCTGCAATCCCGAACAGGTTACTGTTATCAATCTTGAACTCCGGGCTTGTCCTGAGCGCTACTTTCTTATCCTTAATCTGTACCCTGAACTGTACTTTCTCCTGTTCCGGTTCTGCTTCCGCTTCCGGGTCAGGCTGTGTTTTCTGTTCCGGTTCAGATTGTGTTCCCGGCTGGACTTCCTGTGCCTCAGGCTCCTTGCATTCCTTATTTTCCTGTGTTTCTACCGTTTCATCAGCTTTCTTCTTAGGCATTTCTATTCCTCCTCTACGTCGCTTGCATCTATTGTTATCTTGGTACTTACCTCTACGATCATGCACTTACGGATCTCTTCTATCTGTGCATCCAGTCCTTCATCAGGCAGGAACACTCTGATCAATTCACCATTCTTGATCCTGTAAATGTACAGAAGCTCCTCTTCATATGTATCCTTGCCAAACATGGACTCCAACAATTTCCTGTCCTTAACATATTCACCGGACAACTTCCTGAGCAGCACCTTCTTCTGTTTTGCATCTACCTCATGGGGGAATAATCCGGGATCTGACAGATACTCGTCCAGCGTCATTTCAAAGGAATACTCGCCCTTGAATATCGCTTTCAGTGCCTGTTCCAGCTTCTTGTCATATTCATATTTTACTGTAGGTGTCACCTTGACGAACTTCTCATACACGCCCTCAGGGAGCAGCTTTTTCAATCTCAGGTCATCCCCGATGGTCAGTGTCTCCGCATCAGTCACGGCACAGCTTCCATTATTCCCATAATATTTGGCAAAACGGGTATTGGTATTGTCCATGAATATGGCTCCACGCCCCATGATCTCATTCTTGTATTCTGTCACTTCCTTGACCAGCCGGGCACGTTCATTATCCTTCCTGATCAGCTCCGTCACCAGCTGTCTGTTGTCCATCTGTTTCAGTTCCATCTGTAGGCTCCTCCTTTCCCATTAACTTCCACCAACAGGGCAGACACATCCTGACTCCCCTGCGTATTGCCACATTCTCCGTACCCTTGCAGAATACACATCTGGGTTCACACTTTGATAGTAAAATATCTCCATTCTTCTGCACCTGGATCTCCATTGCATCCCTGTGTGAGATGCCAAGGCTTGCCCGGATCTTAGCCGGGATGGTAATGCTGCCATTACCCTGCACAATCTTATACATATAAGCTCCTCCTTCCTTAATGTGCTGAATGTGGCACAAGCACTTTGTCAGCTAAGTGCCTGTGCATTATAAAAAGAGTTGAGGGGGTTGTGGCTTGCGCCACATTCAACACATTATATGGGGTCTTACAATGGTAAGCACAATCTCCATATGCCCCTATAATTTACTTTAGGAGCAGCCGCTCCAGCTCATCGAAATCATAATCCTGCTTCTCTTTCATTCCAAAAGAATTTTTAGGTTTTACACCTGACTGCTTTCTCTTCTGCAGGTTCCTCATGATCCCAATGGTATAGGTTTCCTTATATTCAGGATACCTGTTAATATGTATCTGTAAGGCTTCCTTTACAACATCCTCATCATAAGCCTTCCATTGCATCTCAGCCCGTTCCCTAACGGATGGGCTTATCTTACCGGACTTTCTTGTCCTGCTTATAACTTTCCAGTAATTCTCCCTTAACTCATCCATCTATGCTCACCTTAAATCTCAGTTTAACTCTGTATTTGATACAATCTCTTTGACTTTTTTCTCATAAAATTCTTCTGAAATATACTCTTTTATACTAGGAAATTTACTATCTGTTAAAACCGCATACGCTTCCGCCCAAGACAGACCTCCTCTTTCTGCCAACCTGTCTAATGTCTGTCCGCAGTGGTTTTTTAATGCCTGTTCCTCATGCGGTTTAATAACATCGTAAGGAATATATTCCTTACCCTTATTCTTCATAATCGGAAATTCTTTCATCTTGTACCTCCACTAAACTTTAATCTTAGTTTACCAAAGAATCAAACTTTGATTATCATCAAACGAATAATCTGTTATACCATGGGCAAATCTATCTTCATCAATAAAGTAAACTTCTGAATTATCATTGTTCTCTTTCAGTTTGCCACTTTCTACCAATTCTTTTAAAAATTCATATAGGGCATATGCTCCTGTTACATTCTCCATAATTTCAATTCTCCTTAAATCCTTATTTGTATTCCATTTCAGATAAGCTCATAAAGTCTAATGATAAAAATCCATCAAATAAATCGTCAATCTTTTCAAGAAAGTCTTCGTCATTAATTCCGTCAGCTTCCATCTGTTTATTGAAAGCATTATCCAAAGCTTTGCATCCACCAAATATTTTTTCATTTCTTTTTTTATATACATTACCATTGTTTAATTCAATGGTTTCAATGCAACCATTCTCTGTTGTTTCAATTGAATATTTCATTTTTAATTTCTCCTAAATTTTTATATCAATGTCTGAATATCTTCACCTTTTGACACTTTCAAAAGGATTTCTCTCATTTCTGCTTTAGACCAAATCTGCTGATACAACATCGCAATCAAGCCGTCTACGGTATCATATCCATATTGGAGATTATCAAGCATAATCTCATCAAAAACCTCATCATCTGTCCAAAACTCATATGGAAATCCTACATTTTGTGATTTATATATACTTCTTATAAGTTCTCTCGCAGACATATCAATGCTATAATTCCTATACATTGCTTGACCATCTTTTACATAGCAATCATTATATGCAAGTTCGCACATACTCATTTCATTAACTGGTTTCTCTCTCAGATTAATTCCCATATTCATTACCTCCCAAAATTTTTAATATACTTTCTGACCGCATCCGCAATAGCCCGGATATTTCATAAGGTTCTTGCATCTAGGGCAAAAATATCGACCTTCGATTATTACTCTTGATACTGGTATTTGCTTTTCGAGAGCATTATTCAAAACGTTAATAAGGTCTTCCATTTCATCATTTTTCAGCCATTTATCATCTAAATTCCATTGAGAGAAATTCTTTATTTTGTCTTTTGCTTCCTGTTCATTCATATCATTATCCTCCTGATTTTTTATTTCCTCTAGGCATCTTACACATTTCTCTTGAAACAGAAAAACAAGAGGAGATGTGTTCTATGAAGCGAAAAGTATTTAATATTATTTTTACAATTATCTGTTTAGGCATTTATGCTATTCTCAATAGGTATGATACGAACTTTATAGTTTTTATAACCTTGCAGAATTTTGATGCCATCGTTCGTAAAACAGGTAACTACATAATTAAAGTCCTTGATAGAATAGAATGCCCATAAAAGGCATTCTATTTTTATGCCTCAATATTTGACCTGTTTACTGCCTGTCATCCTCGCCCCATCTCTCACTCCTGGTATCCCTATCCATCTCTCTACCTACAGCTATGTACATGACTGCTGATACTATTGCGGCGATCAACGCCATAACTGATCCTAATACCCATTTCATACTTCTCCAGCTCCTTCCTGGGCGGCAGTGTACATCTGATTTTCTGCCCACAATGTGGGCAATATCTATAATCCTCTGCCACCATCATTCCACATTTTCTGTTCGGACACCGCCACTCCGGGAACTGTTCCCCGCCGATTGTCAGCATCCCTACAAATTCAGCATCTTTACATTGTAATCTCATTGTTATCCTCAATCCTGGCAACGACTGTATCCCGCTCTACCGCATGGGTCCTGAACAGTGGCGGCTGTATGCCCTCATCACGTGTGATGATATAGCCATCACCCCTGTTCTCCCAGTACCAGCCGCTTACGGTTTCGCCGGTATTGATACTTTTACCGAAAAAGGTCACTCTGTCCTTACTTACTTCCAACTTTTCCTATCCTCACTTTCCCCGGAAGGGAACCGCCTGCAGCAGCATACGGTTTTTCCCGGAAATATTTCAGGGCTTCCGGCTGTCCTTCCCTAGCCATGTTAAAATAGAAACCATTCCTGTCTGACTGGATGATATGTCTCCTCTGGGTGGAGTCACTGTCCTTATTTATCATCTGCATTACCTCCCGCCTGATGGTCAATGAGCTTCTTCATCCCCTCGATCAGGATGGCGCACTGCTCATGGTTCAGCCATTCAATAGTCTCAGTCCCTACCATCTTCCTGGCAAAACCACGTACACGCTTGTCATTCCAGCCCAGTTCCTTCATCAGCATGTACATCTTTCTGCGCTGGCGCTCCGTTGCCCGGTTCCCCCTGCAGGTAAAGTTACGCTTATCCTTCTTCCCGGATGCACTGTCACGCATCTCCTGGAGCTTCGTAGTCAGATCCATTAATTCCCGTTTGGTCAGCTCCTTCAGGCTGTCCTTGCCTGTCATCCCGCCTACCAGAAGATGCAGCTCCTCATCCGTCATGCCAAGCTGCGGACTCTTTGCGATCGCATAGATAGCACCATATTTATTCGACATAGGCAGGTTCCCTCCTGTTCAGCATGCACATTACTTTCAGTTCCTTCTCCGCATACACGTTGACATTTACAATGTCAGAATCATGCAGCATCCTGTCAACTGCGTCCCTGATTGCTTCCGCTTTCTCATCCTGTGCCGGACCATTCACCTCAATGATTACCCTTCTCATATCAGTACCCCCCTATAAGACCATCATGCCGGATGCTTCTTTCAGGACATCATAAGTGATGGCATTTTTGTCAGAAGTCCTGAGAATCCTGATCACGTTATTGAGTGTCCTGTCGAGTAACCGGAAACATCCTGTATTACGGTTGCATGCTCTCTGGTACAGCTCTTCCAGCGCCTCCGGCTCAACGTCATAACCGCTGAAATACTTCTCCACTTCCTTACGGGTAAGCCCCTGGAGCTTATAGATCAGCCCCATCCGGTTGGCAAACCGTTCATCATATGCTTTAAGGCTGGCTTCCAGTGCCGGCTCCCCGGCGAGTACCACACCCACACCGGAGCCGTCAGCAATGTTACGGATAAGCTCGATCTTCTTGATCGTATACTTGCTCAGGAGCTTGTCTGCCTCATCCATGATCAGCAGATATCCCTTATTTGTCGTAAAGAAAGAGCATACACGTCCCATTCGTTCATCAATGCTGCCAGAACCTTTTGGAAGCCCTATCGCCTGTTCAATACGGCGGATAATATCCTTACAGTTCATAGTCTCATTACATTCGATATGGATTACCTTAGGAAGCTTGGCATAGTTCCTTAGTGTATAGGTCTTACCATATCCTGACCTGCCTACCACGATACCCAGGTCACTGGTCTCCTGGCAAAGGCTGCACAGACCAGTAATGCCAATATAATCAGCAGATTCAAAGTTATCACGCTTCCTGATCGGTCCCAGTACTGTGCCGGGTGTCTCTGTTCCATCTGCTCCGGCTGCATATACAGCAGCCTCTCCATGCTCATCCAGCCAGTTCTCACAGAACTCTTCAAACTCCCTGATCTTACGTGCAGCCATACTATTTGGCTTACCGTTCAGGTAATTGCTCACTGCGGTCCTGCTGGCTCCGTAAAGGTTGGCAAATTCTGCCTTGGTCATGCCTACTTCATCTAACTTTGCATTGATCCTGTCTGCTATCGTTGCTCTACTGCTTAACATCTCTGACATAATAATTCTCCCTTCCCAACTTCTACTCTTCTCCGATTGCCTTGATCTTCCTTAATGCCTTGGCGGCTGCCATGCTCAATACCTTGGATTCCTGCCTTGGCTCTTCCTGCTTCCTGAAGATATCGTTCTCTCTGTATGTCCTGTCATTCGGCATGGATACCACACGCGCCTTCGGTGTCTTCTGGTTCTTACCGATCATCAGGGGAATACCGCCTGTCACTGGGTCAAATCCGATCAGCTCATCATTCAGCTCTGTAAATGGTCTGTTCGCATCCGCAAGTACCTCCCGGTCATGTTTAAGCTGCTGCTTCTGCATCCTGATATGTTTCTCCAAAGCTTCCTGATGGACCTGTGGGGCAATCTGCAGCAGTTCCTGGCACTCTGCTTCACAGATCCTTTGATTCTTCTCGCCAAAAACAAATATGCTTGTAATATCTTCCGGGTCATATTTCACGTTCACATACCGGTCTATGTAATTGGCAAGCTCAACACTTCTATAATAATGGTTGAACATCCTGATTCCCGTGTTGTATACCCTTACATGCCTGTTCTCCAGCAGCAGCATGGTTGCTTCTGACTTAGGCGGCACAGGCTTGAAATACCGTTCCCCATTCTCAAACAATGCCCTGGGGGTCTTATATTCCTCTTCCAGCTTCTTTAATTCTGAATGTACATGGTTCATGTACTTCTCTTCCAGCCATTGGCTCCAAAGTGCAAAGAACTCATCCATGGTAAGGAGCTGGTCATTCTCCAGCATCTTCTTTATGTCCTTATCTATCTTGGCTATCGTCTTGGAACCCGTAAGCGTTCCGGTGTAGCTTGTCATCCATTTGGTGAAACGGCTGCATACACCGCCAAAGAATCTCTCTATCTGCCCCTTGCTCCATGGTTCATATGGCATGGCCCGGTGGTCATCCACTATACCGATCGATCTATAGAAACCCCTGACTTCATCATCAAACTCCAGGTCAAAGCACTCTTTTCCATCAATCAGGCTCTTATATTCACTGCCCCTGTCATTACGCTTACGCCCTGTCATTGTCTCCGCTGTATAGTCCTTCCCATTATCTATAAAAAGATATTTGGGTACACCATCCGCATTATGGTAGATCAGTTTCAGTAGACTCTTTTTTAGGATTCTGCTGTTAGCATCCTTGCATATGACATCTCCCATTATCGCCCTGCTCCGCGTGTCAATCCATGCAACGAGCTTCGGCTTGATGGCAGATATCTTGCCATTCGGATTCTTATAGGCAACCCAGCAGTCAAAGGTATGCTCATCACCCTGTACAATCTCCATTACCTGCAGTGCTGTCGTATCACGTACACCCTTGAGCATCCTGCGGTTCTTATAATCCCTTATTCCATAGGAAGCAAGACACCACGCATTGTACATGTCCTCATCATTCATAAGGTAGTTGATATAACGTGCTACTGACTGATAACTTGGTATCTTCTCCCATTTGTTCAGCTTTGCCATCTCCTGAAGCTTATCGTAAAGCATTTCCCTTGTACCACGGTTCGTGGCAAAGTCCTTATTGAACCATATGTTCTTAATTAGCTGCTTTACCTCCGGTGTGAAGCTTGGAAATTCATCCGTAGGCTTTGGCTTCCTGCAAAGACACAGCACCTTGAAATAGTCATAATTCTTTCCGTCTTCCTTGCCTTTTCTGATCGCCCATGCACTGGCTTCCACATAACTCTTCATGTAGCGGTACAGTGTACGCTGTCCCTTGCCAAGATACTTCTGGGCAAATTCTTCTGCATATCTGCTCCGGTTGTTCTCATCATAGTCAAGGAACTGCCTGATAATGTTTCCAAGCTCCACAGCCTTATAGTACTGCTCCTCAAAGTTCTCCATGTACCACTCCGGATCAGTTCCGACATACCATGGCTCTTCCTTCGGTGGTTCATCTGCAGGCTTCGTTGTCATCTCCTGCATGTGGCGGTAAGACTCTTGTGCTTTACGACTTAATGAACTCACTAAGATAAGTACGCGTTCCTTTCCACCTATTTCTGATGTTTCATTTTTAATTAAATACTTCTTATCCTTACGTTCTAACCTTTTAGCAAATGTCTTATATTGTACTTCTTCCAAACGTGCTGCTTCATCCAGCGTTACATATTCTTCCATATGTATCTCCTTCCTTAAGCTGCATCAAGCTTCAATATCTCCATGATTTTTCTACGGTACTTGATACCGGAACGCTTTCCTGTACAGATCTGGCTCATATACTGCGGCTTAATATTCAACAGTTCTGCCAGCTCCCTGCTAGTCATTCCTACAGCCAGAAGTCTGCTCTTTACTCTTTTTCCAAATGCTTTATTTGCTTCAACGTCTGCCGTCATTCTTTCATCACTCCCCGCTTTCTTCTTGACATTGTTGTTCATGTGTGATATGGTACTGATGACTAATACATTCGTGAGGTTATTGACCTCGCCCTAGGCTGCCGTTGCTCCGGCAGCTTTTTTTGTTACTGCTGGCTCCGATGAAGAGCCTGCTTTGGCAGATGTAATATTCTGCCATTTATGTTTTCTTTTAAATGCCATATGCATGCCTCCTGTTGAATCCTATGTAACCATCCTTTATACTGTACTTACAGGTCCCGCCAGGCTGAGTACAGATGAAAGGAGAAACACTATGACTGAGGAAGAAAAATATGACTTCATTCAAAAAGTTACCGAATACCTTGATGAATCATGTGAAGAAGTTATAAATACTTTGGGTTCCAACATTGAAGCCCGTATGGACAACTTCCCACAGTTCTATTCCGGTATTCCTGAAAATGTTAGAAATGCATGTTATCTTGTTGCAAAAGAATCTTACCTTGCATCAACAAAATCATTTGAAGAAGCTTTAAAACATGCTTTAAGTGATTAATTCAAAAGTCAGGATTGTCTCCAGTATGTTCTCTTACATTCTTCCAATAATCTATCCAACATACCGGGAGACAATTCTACATCATATTTTGCATGATGAATTATCCAACGCTTCATCAACTTCCGCATTTCTCCAAACGAAAGTTGCTCTATATTTTGCGCTTTTTCTGTTATGCTCTTATCCATCTCTATTTGGTTCATTACAACAAATTTAATTTTATCTATTGCATCCATCATGTCGAACCATCTATCAAATTTTTCACAATCTTGATCTGATAACTCTCCTTCAAAATCTTCGTCATCATAGAGTAAATGTATAAAATTAGATATATATTCTATTGCTTCTACTTCTTTATCTGTAATTCCAAGTACTACTTTCATTCTCATCGTTCCTTTCTGTGCTTTTATTCTTTTCCCTACCTATTTGTGGAGAACCCACTGAAATTTTTATCAAGAGATTTTAACGGATAATTGATTATTATCTGTTGATGTGTTAAGTTGTTTATGGTAGATATTCGATAGTTATTAAATTGCTATTCGATTTATCTATCTTGTTTACATTATATATTCGGTTTTCCAAATTGTCAATTGGTTTATCCGAATTATTGTGTATTTCTTTTTGTGATTGGAGTATTTAATTATGATGATAAATGAACGTATCTTTCACTTATTGGATAAGCAAAACAAAACTGCAAAGGATTTAGGTAAATTTATAGGCGTAAATGCAAGTAGTATAAGCGCATGGAAAAACGAAGGTAGTTTCCCATCTTCCAAATATATAATTGGAATTTCCGAATTTTTTAATGTTTCTATTGAATACCTATTTACAGGTATTGAGGATCCAAACCATATCTCGTTATCTGAAAGTCAGCAAGAACTTATTGATACGTACGACCAACTAGATCGTCGTGGACAACATCGAGTACACACAATAATATATGAAGAATTAGATCGAATTGAATCACAGATCAATAAAGCATCTACCGATTCTCAAGGATCATACTTATACAGTAGCCGACACGAAGAACCTACCTGTATTGTTTGTGAAGATACACATGACTATGGCACAAACCATACTCACTCAATATCAGTCCTTGGTTATGTAGCTGCCGGAGAACCGATTTTAAGTTATGAAAACAATATAAATACTATTGTTCCTGAAAATCCAAAAGCTTCCTACGCTCTTATTGCCAAAGGAAACAGTATGGAGCCAATCATCATGGATGGGGAAGTAATAGAAGTTATCTCCCAGAAAGAATTGGAGAACGGAGAGATTGGAATTATCAAAGTTGATAACGCTGTTACATGCAAATGTTTTTATTCGTTAGACTGTGACTATGAATTGAAATCTCTGAATCCTAATAATGATCCAATCATCATCGAAAAGGATCATCGTTCAAATGTTCAAATTGTAGGTAAAGTTGCTTTGACTATTCATCAACAAGAAAGGTATAATTCTCTCTATAAAAAAGTAAAATAATAAGGGACAAATTGCGGTAACATAATCGCTTTATTTTTTGCTTTCAAATGATTTATTAATATATCTTTTGTTAATCATTTTGTACCAATTTTGTCGAATTGACCACACATTAAAAAATATCAATTAAAATACTCTTAAACCCTTTAAAATAGGGCAATGGGACATCATTTTTTATAAGTGTAAAAATGTCGAATTGCTTTTTATCACATTTTGGTGTTTAAACGCGTGCAAACGCGTTGGCGTTAAATTGCGTTAGGTTCAGTATTCATGCATGTTTCAGGGTTTTTCTTAACGCGTTCTAACGCGCGTTACTAACGTTCAAAACTTGTCAATTTGTTCAAAAAAGGTCTTACACCCAAGAAACCGCGTATTTACGCCATTTTTTAAGTGTAAGACCTTTTTTCAATTTTTCTCGGTTGATTTTTTTTATTAATCACACCTGTTATTTTGTTCTCGTTTTTTTTGACAATGACGCTTAATTTTCATGTAACAAAAACCGCCATATCCCCAGTATTTTCGCGGTGTTCCATCATTTCCCGCCTAGTCTTTTTTGTTCTCATTTTATTAGGTCCTCATTGACAGATATTCTGAGAAACTACACCATTCCCGCCGGGAAAACAACTGCACTCAGAAGCCTGCCCAGTGAAGCATTCTCTACCGTAGCTGCTGCCGTAGTAGATGCCACTCCCGCAAAGCCTATGAATAAACCTGCAAAAATGCCTAAAATAATCATCTTCCATGCTGACAGTTTTACCTTATGTATCCCGATTTCCACAAAGTTCCTTGCAATTTCCAAAGGTGAATGCATATCCGTTTCCTCCAGTCTTATTTCCATTTCATATAG
>OBXM01000587.1_pt1 | contig 33606 bp, 22 predicted proteins | sample 1538141 | NCBI WGS metagenome assembly OBXM01 (sample SAMEA2580153, study PRJEB22360) | human gut metagenome | biome: human gut; feature: human-associated habitat; material: faeces | place: Denmark | collected 2008/2010 | reverse complement strand
AGAAGGGTAATCAATGGAAGTATAGCGGATAGTGAGGGATAAGCTGAACGTGCGCCGGGAGGGCGCGTGGATCACACGCTTCGCGGCGGCGGCCGGCGCGCAGGAGATCTGCCGCCTGCTGGATGAGGAAAAGCAATACCTCGCCCCCGCCCTCATCCGCTTTGAAAACGCATTGGGCGGCATTGTCTGCGTGCTGGCCGCGCCGGTGCGCACGCTGGGCTGGCTGTGCCGCGGCCGCGCCGCGCTGCTGCGCGGCCTGCTGCGCGGGATGCCGGGCTGCGCGGAGCTGCCCTTTGTGGAAGGGGACGCGAACCTCGCCCCCTTTTATTACGAGGACGCACAGGGCGGCGGCCTGCTGGGCCTTGTAAACTGCGGCCTGGACGATGCCCGCGCCGTGCTGCCGGACGGCCTGCGCCTTGAAAATGCATTGGACGGCACAGATGCGGAACCGCTGCGCCTGTCCCCGGTGAGCGTAAAATTTTACCGGACGTGTCCTCAGCAGCGCCGGAACAAGGAGGATATGCCATGAAGCTTACCTATCTGGGCACAGCCGCAGCCGAGGGCTGGCCTGCGGCTTTCTGCAACTGTGACGGCTGCCGCGCGGCGCGGCGGCTGGGCGGCAGGAACATCCGCACGCGCTCCCAGGCGCTGGTGGACGACGCGCTGCTGCTGGACTTCCCCTGCGACGCCTGGCTGCACGCGCTGCGGCAGGGGCTGGACTTCTCCGCCGTGCGCTGGCTGCTCGTCACCCATTCTCACACCGACCACTTTTACCCCGCCGAGCTTGTCAACCGCGGCGGATGCTATTCCCACGGCATGAAAAGCCCTACGCTGGATATCTTCTGCAACGAGGCCGTGCGGGATTACTTCTACAAGGCCGCCGGGCATGAGCTTGTGCCCGACGTGGAGCAGCGCCTGCGGTTTCATATCGTGCGGCCCTTTGAATGCGTTTCTGCCGGGCCATATCGTGTAACGCCGCTTCCCGCAAAGCACATGGACACCGAGCAGGCGCTGTTTTACTTAATCGAGCGGGAGGGCCGCAGCCTTCTGTACGCCCACGATACCGGCCGGTTCTATCCGGAGGTGTATGAATTTCTGGCAGGGCGCGCCGCACCGCTGAGCGCCGTCAGCCTGGACTCCACAAGCGGCCGTTTTGAAAACGGAGAGAACGACGGCCATATGGGCCTGCCCGGCGCGGCCGGCGTGCGGCTTCGGCTTCTTGAAGCCGGCGCGGCGGGCCCGAATACACGTTTCATCGCGAACCATTTTTCCCACAACGGCGGCTGGCTGCACGATGAATTCGCCCGGAACGCGGCCCCCTATCAAATCGAGCCCGCCTACGACGGCATGACGGTGGAGCTGTGAACCGCCCGGCGGGCATCCAAACGGAGGACGGCTATGGAAAATGTTCCAAATGAGATTCTTCGCACCCCGGACTGGCTGGTCGGCAACCACAGGCGCACGGGCCCGGTGACCGCGGCGGCAGGCTCAGACGCCTGCACGCCCGCTTTGGCGGCGCGCTCTGCGGGGTCCCTATGCGCCGGGACGCCTATGCGGGCATGTGCTGGCTGATAGACGGAGCCGAGGTGCCGCTGTCGGCCGTGCGGCGCAGCGGGCGGCCCGTTTACACCGGCCGCTTTTCGGCAAACGGGCTCGCGCTTGCGCTGTCGCTTTCCTACGCGGCGGACAAAGCGGGACGGCTCACGGTTTCCGCAGCCTTGCAGAACGAGGCGGACACCGCCACGCCGCCCTTCCGGGCGAGCCTGCGGCTGGGCTTCGATACATTTCTGGCACAGTATCCCGATTACAACGATCAGCTTTTCCCCACACTGCTCCGCTGTGAAAAAACGCACCTGTGGGGTTATTTTTCTTCGCCCTCGGGCAGACTGCTGGCCCTGTTCACCGACGCGCCCACGGCGTCCTACACGCTGGATTATGAAAAAAACGCACAGGGGATCTTCACGGCCTCGCTGGATCTCCTCCAGCCGGGACGGCTGCCCGCCCGGCATCCCCAGGGCCTTGACAGGCTTTCCGCCGGCGAAAAAAAGACCTGGCACGTCACGCTTCTGCCCGTGGGGCCGCTTTATGGCATTGGAGCCATCAAACCCGCCATTGCCGCAGCGTCGCTTCTGCCGGTGCTGCACGCCGGCCGCTATACGCTCGCCGCGGACGAGGCGTGCCGCGTGACCGTCTTTTCCCGTTCGCCCCTGCCGGAAAATACGCTGACACTGAACGGCCCCGACGGCGGGACGCGGCGTTTGCCGCTTGAGCCGGACAAGCCGGGCGTCTACCGCGCGCTGTTCCGCGCCGCAGGAGCCGCCCCCGGCCTTTATACGGCCCGTGTGCGCAATGCGGCGGGGTATGAGGCCGAAATGTGCCTCTTTGTGCGCCGCCCCTGGTCATGGTACATCCAAGCGGCCCGCAAGGCCGCTGCCGACGCGCCGCAGAAGGCCTCCACGCACGCGGAGAGCTGGTACGGCTTTTATTCTGCCTACACCGCGCGGAGGTATTTCCCCGACGCCGTGCTCGACGGCAGGCTCGAACGGCGCTTTCATGAGGTATACCCGCTTCTGTACCAAAGCGGGACCGGGCTTCCTCTTGTACAGGAGGACAGAATTCAGAACCACTCGTCCATGCTGGGTATTTTTGTCTGCCGGTATGCATGCACAGCGGACATTGCAGACCTGGAGCAGGCGCACCGCCTGGCGGAGCTCGTGCTTCGTTTTCAGCGGGAGGACGGCGGGTTCTATAAGGGGGATACGGATTATACCTCCGTCATCTACCCTGCAAAATCCATCATGGAGCTTGTCCGGGCACAGCTGGCCCGCGCCGAAGACGCCCGCATTCCGCCCGAAGACCGGGCGCTGTGGCGCGGGCGGGCCGAGCGGCATATGGCGGCGCTGTACCGCGCCATGGAGCACCTTGCCGGGCTGGACGGGAATTTTCAAACGGAGGGCGCTACTGCGTCCTGCTACGAAGACGGGGCGAATTCATGCTCGGCCGCACAGCTGAGCGAATTCGCGCTGATGCTTGCGGAAGACAGCCCCGACAGGGAGCGCTATACCGAGGCCGCCCGCCGGATTCTGGAAAAGCACGCCTCCCACGAGCAGGCGCTTGTCCCGGATTGCCGGATGGCGGGCGGCACGCTGCGCTTTTGGGAGGCGCAATACGATGTGGAGATGGGCGGCACGCCTTCGGCGCCCCGTGCCCAAATGATGAATTCGCCCCACGGCTGGTCGGCCTGGAATATCTACGGCCTGTTCCACCTGTATGAGCTCACGGGCGAAGTGCGATATCTGGAGCGCGGCATGAACGCCATGGGCGCCTGCGCACAGCTGATGGGGCTTGACGGCACACTGCGCTGGGCGTTCGTGCCCGACCCCCAGCGGCAGGCACGTGTTTTTGTAAAGGATGAAGCCGCCGCGGCGCAGGGCCGGGTGGCCGGCAGACATGCGGAGCGCACCATCGGCGAGGAATACGTGCCGATGATCAGCAGCTGGTGGACCGCGCCGCCGCACACGCAGGTCTCAGGCTACACCGCCATGGGCGGCGCGGTGACGCAGGGCGCCGCCTGCGACAACGATGTGCATGAGGTATTCAAGGCCATGGGCGAGCTTGTCCTCACCAAAGCATATATCGCAGAGACCGGGGACGGCCATTTTGAATGCTACAACGCTTCCTGCACCCCGGACGGCGAGGGCCTTGTGGTCACCCCGGCGGAAGATGTGGTCTCGCAGGTGAGCGTGCGGCTGACGCGGGAACGCGCCGTCGCCGTCCGCTTTTCCTCCGGGATGACGGCCGGGACAGTCACTCCGGGAAAACCCCGGTGGATCTGCGCAGCGGAGCGTCCGGCGCGCGCTTATAAACCGGGGCGGCCCCCGCGCCGGAAGCCGAACAATGAAAAGACGGAGGCAGATCCTTGAACAACGCCACTTATCCCGCAAAAATCACCGGGCTGCGCCGGCAGCACCTGTTTTTCGCGCTGTGCTGGACAGCCTATTTCAGCACTTATATCGGCCGTCTCAACTTCACGGCCAGCCTGGCTGCAATCTCTGCGGCAGCGGGCTTTTCACAAAGCGAGCTGGGCCTCGTGAGCAGCGGTTTTTTTGTCGGATACGGTATTTTCCAGCTCGTCTGGGGATTTGCCGGCGACAGGCTGGACCCCGTGCGCATGGTGTTTTCCGGTGTGCTGTGCTCCGGCCTGCTGAACCTCGCCATGGCCTGCGCTTCTTCCCCCGGCCTTATGGCTGTAATTTGGACACTGAACGGCGCGGCACAGTCCGCTGTGTGGTCTCCGCTTCTGCGTCTCACTGTCGAACGCCTGCCCGGTGTAGAGGCCATGCGCGCCAGCGTGCGCTACTCCACGACGGTGCCCTTCGGCACGCTGGCGGCTTATGGGCTGGCGGCACTCTGTTCCGCAATGGGCTGCTGGCGCGCGGTGTTCGGCGCGGCAGGGCTGTTCCTCACAGCCACCGCGCTGTGCTGGCTGCGCGGGATGCGTGTTCTGGCACCTCCGCTGCCCGCCGCACCCGCCCGCAGCGCCGCGCGCGCGGCAGCCCGCCCCCTGCCCCATCGTCTTCCGGCCGTGCTGGCGCTCATCTGCCTTGCGGCTCTGGCAAGCGGAATGATCCGCGACGGCATCCAGACCTGGACGCCAACATACCTCCATGACATTTACGGGCTGGACAACACCTTCGCCATCGTGCTCACTTTCACGCTTCCCCTTGTGAACCTGTGCGGCGTATACATGGGCAAATGGGCAAACGACCATATATTTCACAGCGAAGCCGTCACGGCCGCAGCGGCGTTTCTGGCCGCATGCGCCCTTCTGGCGGCTCCTGCCGTGGGCGTGCGGCTGCCGCTCTGGGCCTGTCTGGCGCTGCTGGGCCTGTGCGCCGCGCTGATGCTGGCCGTAAACACCATGCTTGTCACTCTGGTGCCCCTGCGGCTGCAAAGCACGGGGCGCATCAGCGCGCTGAGCGGGCTGCTCAACTCTGCCACCTACGCAGGCAGCACGCTTTCAGGCTACGGCATGGGCCTGCTGCTGGAGCGCTCCGGCTGGCCTGCGGCGCTGCTGGGCCTCTGCGCAGGGGCGCTGGCAGCCTCTCTTTTGTGTGCGGCCGCGGCACGTGGATGGAAACGCCTGCGCGGATAAGCCCGTATCCTTCGCCGGAGAGGGTCTTCTCTGTTTTCAAGCACCACAAAAATTCAAGCGCGGCACGAACCAAATCGCCAAAGAACGTCATTATAGCATACTGTCAAAAAAGGCAAAGAAGTAAAAGAAAAGTCCGGAAAAAAACTGGCGGCGGCAAAGCCATGCATCTTTGCGCAGCAAAGTGCAGGCCACGCGGCGAATGCCTCCAAAAAGGGGGTGGCGACCGTGCCCGCAGGCACGTATCGGAGCGGTGCGAAGCCTCCCTTGGGGATAACCGCGCTGAAAGCGCGGCTCTTAGCGCGCAGACACCCTTTTTTCATTTAAAGTGACCCCGCGGGGCCAGTGCCGAGATGTGTAGAGCGAAGCGACCGCCGAAGCCCGCCGTGCGCGGCAAACGGGTCCAAAGGCCCTGTTCGCAGGCAGCTTGGTGAAAAAGCTGCCATTACAGAAAAAATAAAAAAGGAGAGGAATCATGAAACAGCATCATCCCTTGCTGCGGCGCATGCTGTGCGCCGCTCTGGCCCTTGCCGTTGCGTGCATGGGCACGCCCGCCCTGGCCAAAAGCATCCCTGCCCTCGACCCTGAAATGACCGTCAATTCCAGCCACGCCATTTATTACGGCAGCGAAGCCAGCCTCGCGGATGGTGTATACGGCGCGCAGGAAAATGTGGACGGAGGGGGCTGGGTCTACGTGCAGACGGCTGCCGACGGCACGGACAACCATGTCGTATTCACCGTAGACCTGCACGAAACCCGCACTGTGTACGCCTCCGGCATCGGTACCATCGTCAACGGCTGGGCGGAAAAGATGGAAAACCTCACGCTCTCCGCCTCTGAAAACGGTACGGATTATACCCCGCTTGCCGCCTTCGACAATGCGGAGCTGGCTGCCGAGTGGGGCCACCGCCACGAATGGGCCTGCCCGGAGGGCGCGCCTGTCACAGCGCGGTATCTGCGCTATGAATTTGATATCGCGACGTCCCAGATCACCGACGGCGCCGTCCATTACGTCTGCGTGGATGAGATCGACGTGCGCACCGAAGCCGATACGCCCGAGCCTCCGCCCGTGGTGGACCCGGACCCGGGCGACTGCGTAAACCTTGCCGCCGGACGCCCGTATACCAGCGCGTGGGCAGCCTCCGGCAGCTACGCGGATGACGGCGGGCAGCTCACGGACGGTGTTTACAGCCGTGCGCTTTCCTGCAAAGCGCCGGAATGGGTCGGTTATTACAATGAGGTGCAGGACGGCTTTGAATTCATCGTAGATTTGGGAGAATCCAAACGCTTTGAACAGGTCAAGATGAATTTTCTTCGCGAAGAAGGCTCCGGCATCCCGACGCCGTATTCCGTGCGCATCGAGCTTTCCGACGACAGCGCAAGCTGGCGCACACTGGCCCAAACGGATGTCGCCCCAATCATCGAGGGCAGCGGCATCAAGCGCTTCGTCTACACCGTGCCCCAGGAAAAACGCCCCGAGGCGCAGGCCCGGTATGTAAAACTGCACATCAATTTCCAGATCTGGCTGTTCATCGACGAGATCGAGATATTCGACCGTGAAACGCCCGACCAGGGCACCGACGTACCGCCGGACGACCTGCCCAGCGTGGATCTGGCCGACGGCCTTGCTTTGGAATGTCCGCGCGAGCTGCTGTACGGCGCGCCCGCCACGATCCTGACGGACAGTGTGACGGCAGGCCCTGCCTGGAACGACTCCGACTGGCTGAGCTTCAACGGCACAAATCCCGCCGCACCGGACGCCAACCGCACAGCGATGGTATATGACCTCGGCGGCAAAAAATCCGTGTCTGAAATCCGTCTGCGCGCTCTTTATGATACCGCCAACGGCGTTTTTCTGCCCCGCGGCCTGAAACTGGAGGTCTCGGACAATAAAGCAAAATGGGTGACGCTCAAGAGTTTCGGGCCTGCCCCGTTTTCCGTAACCGACCCCGGTGTGGGCGAATATGTGTGGAACGGCGCAACGGACGCGTTCATCTCCACAACGGAAAACGCCGATATGGTCTATTTTCAATATCTGCGCATCTCGTTCGACTGTTCGGGCGTATGGACGGCGTTCGACGAGCTGACTGTCATGGGCAAAAACGGAAAATGCACAACAGCCGGCACGCTGGTCGGCACACCGGACGGCCCGCAGAATCTTGCGCTGGACAAGCCCTATACAGTCTCCCACGCCGCGCCGGACGCCTACGGCGACACAGACGGCAAGGAGCTGACGGACGCATCCTTCGGCAGCACGGACATGTATGACGCCGCCTGGCAGGGACATTCGGGCGAATGGCCGCTGCGCACCGCAGTCGTGGACCTGGGCCAAATCTGTGCGGTGGAGCAGGTGAGCATGAATTTCCTGCAAAAAAGCGGCTCCGGCATCTGCCTGCCCTCGCGCTTTTCTGTGTATGTTTCCTCCGACGGACTCACCTGGGCCGCGCTGTATGATGAAAAAACCTCCGCAGCGGCAGACGGCGTGCACACGCTGCAATGGCTGGGCGGCGCGGGCCAGCCCGGCAGCAAAACAGACGCCGCCCGCGTGGCCGCGCGGTATGTGCGCGTGGACGCGGAGCTGAACGGCTGGCTGTTTTTCGACGAACTGGAGGTCTTGGGCCAGACGCAAGCCGGAGATGCGGTGACCCTGTCTCAGGACGCGGACTTTGAAGGCGCGTTCCTTTTGTCCGGGCCGCAGACAGGCGGCATCCGGGACATGGTGCTGATGTACAACGGGCCCTACAAGGATTACGGTGGCAACCCCGGTTACGGCAACTGGAGCAAGGCGGACTGCAAGCCCTATGCAGCCTATGTGGATGAAAGCGGGCGCGCCCAGGATGTGATGTTTGACAGCGCATTGTTCCTGGCACAGTCCTCGCCTGAGACAGGGCATCTGTTCATTGAGAGCAGCGACTACGGCGCAACGCCCAGCAACCTGGCCGACTGGCAGAACTACATTTCCAAGACCATCGACCGCGGCGGCGACATGGACGCGCTGGATGCCGCTGTGGCAGAAACAGCCGCCGAGCTGGGGCGTCCGGGGCTTAAAATGAAAGTGACCGTTATGGTCCCCTTCCCCGACGCGCTGTGCACAGATTTCGGCATGCTTGACGGCGCGGCGCTGAATCTCTCCGGGGAGGCAGACGCGCAGAAAGCACTGAACTGGTATCTTGCAGAAGCACTGCGACGTTTTGAAGCGGCGGATTATAAAAACCTGGAATTTGCGGGCTTTTACTGGATGCATGAAACAAACTACCGCAGTTCACTCATCCGTTATGCATCCGAAAAGGCGCAGACGCTGGGATATCCCATGCTTTGGATTCCCTTTTACAATGCCAGCGGCTGGAACCGCGGCGGGGATATGGGGCTCTCCGCCGTCGCTCTGCAGCCCAACCATTTCTTCCCCTCGGGCGGCCCCTCGCAGGACCGTATCCGCGACGCGGCAGCACTTGCCAAAATGTACGGTCTAGGTATGGAGCTGGAAATGGACGACCGCGTTTTCAACGATCTGGATAAATACAACAAATATCTGGATTACCTGAACGGCGGCGTGAAATATGGTTTCATCGGGCCCAACAGCCGCGTATACCGAAACTGGTACAACGGCATCAAAACGCTGCTGGAAGCGTCCACGGGAGTAAACCCTTATACCGGCAAAGCCGACCCCGTGGCCCGTGCGCTGTATGACTTTACCTATCAGGCCATTCGGGGCACCTATTCCCCCCAGCCGTACCGCACCTCTCTGGAGCCGGATGTGAGCTCTGACGACAGCTCCGGCGCCCCGGCTTCAAGCAGTGCTTCTTCGGGCATATCCTCCTCGGGCGGTTCTTCCTCCGGCGGTTCTTCCGCTCCGGGCACCGCTCCGGACAGCGGCACGTCATCCTCCGGCAGAAACAGTCCGTCCGCCGTCAACGTTCCTCAGACAGGAGACTACGCGCCTCTGTTTCTGTTGAGCCTTGCCGCAATACTGTGCGCGGGAATGCTCATACTGCTTTTGCACCTTAAGCGGCGCGCTCCGAACGAAAAAAAGTAGCGATCCTTGTTCACCTGGCCTCTATCGCTATTTTGTTGATTAAGTATAGCTTTTCTGATTTTTCAAACAAGGCCTGATTCAACGGTTCTGACTACTGTTTGACTACTACTGGAACAAAGCCTGCGAAGGCCGACGGCAAAAGGCTTCGCGGGCTTTTTACCAGTCTTTATAACTTGTGCACTTCATCTACAAGCAGCACGGTTACGCCATTTAAATCTGTCTGTCACAGTTCTCCGACCCGGAAAGCCGCTGGTTCGAGTCCAGTCAGGCGCACCAGAACAGCCCTCGGAATTCCGAGGGCTGTTTTTCCTTTTCCTCTATAGTCCCATCGCCTCGGCCAGCTTCTCCTGTGCGAGCTTTTTGTTCTTGTCGAACGTGTGGCTGTAGATATCCAGCGTCGTGCTTGGCTGTGCGTGCCCCAACAGGCCTGCCACAGTGCGTACATCTACACCCTGAGCAATGAGCATGCTGGCGTTTGTATGCCACAGGCTGTGCACGTTCAAATTGTCCGGCAAATCGCCCTCTTGCAGAATCTTTTTGAACCGGAATGTGAATGTACCCGGCACCCTCGAATCCCCGCCGGGCTGCCGAAACAGATAGTCCTCTTCCTCCAGCCCCCCTTCACCACGCTGCTCTTTCTCCCACCCACTTTCCTTACAGGATCCGAACGGCATACATCTTTGAGCTCTGTATTTGGCTTCGGCCTGCCGCATGCGGAAAAATACCGTTCACTCGGTATTTCGGAAGAGATTTTTCCCGATACTATGGGCTGCTTTTCCGCTTTTGCTGGAGGCTAAAGCCCGTTCCGGCCAGTTCATATTTGACTGTGCCTTTTGGGGCTGGCGGCATCTTGCCTGTCGGTTGTTCCGGGTCGGTACATTGGAGTTTGAATACCGTCCCGGTCGATTCAAGCGAACCGCTTCCGTCCGGCATTGCAGCACACTGCCCTGCTCTGTCCGTATACATTCTCCCGGTTGCCCAACTTTCAGATCATGCGCTGCGCGATTCCTACGAACAGGCAGAGCGCTTCTTTGCTCTGCACGCTTCGTCTTTGTATGAGAACGGTAAGCCCTTGGCCGTGTTGTGCAGCACCGGGCTTCTCTGGCCCGCGCTGGACGCATTCCTGCCGGAGGACTCCGGAATTCTCTGATTTGGAAACGACTATGAGATATACGAGGCAGGCCCCGAAAACCAATCCTTCTATTTGTGACCATTCAATGGAAACAGCTCCCGCTGCGCTGCCAAAACAAACCCGCCTGCAGCGCACTGTTGCCGCCCATTTGGAACATGGCGGCTCATAGGCTCCGGGTACGGAAGCAAAAAACAACCGTAAAGGCTTTCCAAAAGCTGTTTTGCTGCATCTTTATCACCTCGCCCGGCTTCCGCCGGGTGAAATTTTTGCTGCGGGCATCTGAAAAACAGCGGCGCTCTCCATTTTGTAAAAAGCATTGTGGATTTTTCTTGTGATTCCAAAGCCATTTTTCAGATGTACTTTTGTTTTCTCTGCCGGATAATGATATAATTAGTTTATCAAGAACGCCCGGGAAACCAACCCCCGGACAACTGTATATGGGGGAGAAGCGCATGCGCAGCAAATGGATCATCCGCATCTGGCTCGGCCGCCTGACACGTTATCTGGTCGTACCTCTCGTGTTCTGCGTCATTCTTTTTCCCTTATACGGCCTGATGCACCAGCAGACTGAAAAAGCGCAGCTCACCGACGCCGCCGAACAGCTCGCCACTGCCGTGAGCACCTTTGAAGGATATCTCAGCGACCTGCGGTTTACCACGAACAAGCTGTTCAACAACGATTCCTACAAACTGCTGGCCGTGAGCGATGACGATTCGCTGATGGGCGACTACATGACGTCTTTCAACGCTTCCACACTGCTTCAGGATCTTACTTACAGCATGTCTTACACCGCTTACAGCTACGTCACCTTTGCGCGCAACCATTTTGTGATCGACCCTTATCGCGTTTTTTCCGGATATGAGAGCTTTTATCCGGGCGCGCTGGAGTACCGCGATGTCCCCCAGGACACCTGGGCCGCATGGCAGGACGCGCGTGAGACGCTTTACCTGCCCGCACAGAGCGTTGTGCTGAACCGCACGAATTATCCGGATTCCTATCTGACGATCACGCAGCCGTTCATCAACTCCGGCGGACAATTCCGCGGTGCCTGCAATATACTGATTCGGGAACGCACTCTGTCCAACCTGTTTCTGCCCACGGAAAAATGGCGCAATGACGGCTTGTTTTATCTCGTGCGGGACGACGGCACGTTGCTGAGCCAGTACCGCTGCAACGGGGCCGCCCTCTCCTTCTCCGGAAATGAAACGGGAATCGAATGGTATGATGGGCAGAAGTATCTGTTTGTTTCCCGTAGCATCCCCAGCCTTGGCGCCAGCGCCGTGATTGGCCTGCCCTATTCCGTTTACGCCGAAAACCTGCGCGCCGTCAACCGCGCCATATGGTTTTACATCGGTGCGGGGCTGCTGGGCTGCTTTTTGCTCAGTTCCGCAATGACGCTGTGGGAGCTGCGCCAGCTCAAGCCCATACTGGACACGCTGGATGATGCCGAAACGGCGAACACCCGTCTGTTCAACGATCTGCTCGTCCAGAAGCTGCGCAACCACAGCCAGCTTTCGGCTGAACTGGAACGCGCCCGCGGCGAGCTGGACCATAGCCGCGTAGAAGCATTTTTAAAGACCGGCGCAGCGGGCACGGCCGAAGAACAGAAAAAAATGTGCGAACAGATGCATCTGACGGACTACAACTATCTTCTTTTGATCCCCGCGCAGGAGCGGCAGACAGAGACGCACGTGGGCGAGGAGCTGCGCTTGATGATGATCGCGGAGCAGGTGCGCCAGAGCTACGGGCGCACGCAGTTCGTTTACAACACCACCGAGGGCAGCGTACTCGTTGTTCTGACGCTGGACAAAGGTACCGAAGCCGAGCAAGTACAGATGTGCCGGCAGACCGAGGCTCTGCACGGCCTTTTGGAAATGACGGAACCGCTGATTCTCAGCGGACGTTTTACGCGGCTGGAACAGCTTTCCTCTGTATATTGGCAGGCGCGCAACATGGCCGCTTATTCCGACCGCACACAAAAGGTATGCTATCTGAGCGGCGAAAGCCTTGTCCGTGTAACGACAACCGATATCACCAGTCTGGAACGGCTGAATGAATACCTTTTATCCGGCCGCGCACAGGAAGCGCAGTCTCTCATCGGCGAACTGTTCCATGTGGACGATCTTTCGCCGCAGAACTTTCAGCAGGCATTCTTCAGCGTGCGCGGTGTGCTGATCGCCGCGGCGCAAAAGGTGGAGTGCGAAGACATCGCCTATCTTTGCTCTTATGATAACCGGCAGTCCGCCAGGCGGCAGGTGCAGAACCTGCGCGACTGCTGCTTTGAGATATGCAGCCATGTCGATTCCCTCAAGCGCAGCCACAACGAAGCTCTTCAGCGGCGCGTTCTCGCCTGGCTGAACGAACAGTACACCCGGCCGGACCTCAACATCGCCATGGCTGCCGAACAGTTCCATATCTCAAAAAAATACGTCACACAGTTTTTGAAGGACCAGACAGGCAAGAGCTTTACCGAGTATGTGGAGGAATTGCGGCTCTCCCGTGCAATGGAGCTTCTGCGCGGCTCTGAGCTGGGTATAACCGAAATTTCCGTACAATGCGGTTTTTCCACGCAAAACACGTTTTATAAGGCTTTCCGCCGCAGGTTCGGCATTTCGCCCTCGGCGGTGCGCCGCGGGGACAACGCAGGCTGACCGGTTCCTCTCTTTCTGCCAAAAACGGCAGGGCGTGCATGCCCTGCCGTTTTTTGTGCGCCTCTTTGGCCGGCGCTTTATGTCTGCCACTGATAAAACGCATAGGTGCGCGGGGCTGCAAAACGCAGGCACAGGTCGCCTGCGGGCGTGTATCCCTGCCCAACCGGGCCGTTTGCACACAGCAGGCGCAGCCGGGCCTTCTGCGGCATCCGCGTAAAGGTGAAGGCGCTTTCCGGCACATTTTCACGGAACAGCAGGAGATATCCCTTCTGCCCACAGGGACTTGTAAATGCAAAGCCTGTGAACGAGCGGCCATCCGGTTCCTGCCCGACCGGGCGCACATCGCACGCCCACATCGCCTCCCGGTGCAGACGGTACACACCGATGATCTGCTGCAGGCGCGCCGCGTCCTGCCGCCCCAGCCCGGAGAGCTCCATCCAGAGCAGCGGCTGCGCGGCCATAACGGACGCAAACAGATAGTCTGCCGTATACCGTCCGGGCGCAAGGGGGTCGGCCCGATACCGCTCTGTGTTGCGCGCCGGATTCAGCAGCTCGAACAGCATCCGCTGGGCCGGGACATACCGGGCAAGCATCCACAGATTGCGCAGCGTACGATGGGGATAATAATTGCCGAAATCCGTGTAGCGATTTTCCACAAACAGCGTGCCGTATTCCCGCGCAGCCAGATATCCCATACGCTGCTCGGCGGTGATGTCCTGCTGAAGCATCACGCGCCTCCCACTTTGTGCTGTAACCATTTCCAGCAGGGAAAGGTATTTCGCGCGCGCCGCCGGCGTGCGCAGCTTGACGCCGTCCAGCTTGAATACCGCCACTCCATAGGTCCTCCACAGACGCAGCAACGTTTCCGCGTCCCGCCGCCAGTTTGCAAATTCTCCGGAGGAATCCGGAGAGAACCACAAGCCCAGCGCTACGCCACGCGCGGCGGCATGCTCCGCCACTGGGTACAGCCCGCGGGGAAACCGTTCCGGATGCGGCGTCCAGAAGTCCGCATCCGCCGCGTAATAGCCCTCCCACACGCCCCCCCAACGGACGCGCGGAATTCACCGTCGTGCCCTTCTGCCAGCCGTCGTCGATCTGCACCGTGTCCAGGCCAAGCGCTGCGGCGCGGTCGATCTCCTGCAGCACGAACGTCTCGCACACCCGCGCGTCCCTGTTCCGGTCTCCCCAGGTGTTGGAAAGCAGCAGCGCATGCCGCTGCCACGGTGCCTGCCAGCCCAGCCGGTAAAACGCACGGTACTGCTCCCACAACCGCTCTGCAGGCGCGGTGCCCAATACACACGTACATCCCACCGTTCCGGCGGGCGGCGCGCCTGCACAACCGTTTTGCAGTACACACAAGCAGTTCTCCGCCAGAAGAAACTGCGGGCCGGGCGCCGGCGTTATGGGCGCATGGCGGGCCGCAAGCAGTGTTTCTCCCGTCCGCGTGTCTTCCACGGTAAAGAAACTTCCAGACGCCTCTACACGCTCTGCGGGATAGACCGGCGCGCCCTGCTCCCACACAAGAGTGTCATGCACATCCGTCTGGTCCGCAAGGCGTATGCACCGCCACCGCAGGTGACCGCGTGGCAGCGGCACGGCAGCCATAACATCCCCGGGCACGCTGTGCGCCGCCGCACGCGCGCTGTCCCGCTCTACGCCTGTCGCGCCGGGAACTGTCTGCCGAACAGCGGCAAACACCCCTTCCGGAGGAGCCTCCCATTCGGCCCATATCGTGAGGAACGGCGTTTGCGGATACAGCAAAAAACACCGGCTCACACTGCGAACGCCCTGCCTCCAGGTGCAGCGCACGGACCAGTGCTCAGCACACAGGCCTGCCGCCTGCGGCCGGGCCTCCCATTCCGGTTCCCCGTCCGGCGGGGCCATGCAGGCCGGAGCCAGTGCCGCACCGTCCGCGCTCTGCCAACAAAAGCCCGTAAAGCGGTTTTCCACGCAGGCCAGCGCCAAACCCTCCGGCTCAAGCCTCCAGCATGTGCGCAGCGCGGCATTTTCCAGCACGACCTGCGTGCCCTCCGCCGTAAGGCGGCAGTCCTTCCATTCCAGGCGTATCATTCGGCGCAGCTCCCCTCCGGCAGCAGGTTGAGTCTCACCGGGCCCGGCTGCTCCACGTCCAGCGTGATCTCCCACAGGCCTGCGTGGCGCTGTTCCGCCGCCACGCCCAAACGGCAGGAAATGCGCATTTTACCCGGTGCAAGCGCCGCCAGAACTGCAGTACGCCCGGGCCGCGTACAATAAAGCTCCGCCTCCAGCCCCGCGTTTCCGGGCAGCCAACACGCGCACTGTACAAAGACGTCGAAGCCGGTTGTAAGCGTTCCGGGTACGTAGTAGGCCGCAAACCACTGTGCTACGGGCGCGGAAAGGCCGCCAAACTGGTGCCAGCCCGCGCCCCGGCGGCTCTCGATCATAAAATGCTCGAAGCAATGGTAGGACGCCGCGCATTCATCCTGCCACAGCCGCAGGGCCGTATCCGCGATACGGAACGCGAAGCCGGTTTTGCCCGCATCCAGCGCCGCTTTGAAGAACATCCACTGGTATGGCATCCACACCGCGCCGTTCCAGTATCCGTCCCTGCGGTAATAGGGGGCGGACCGGTCCACTGTGGAAAGGCCGCAGGCGCTCCACAAATGCTCTTCGCTCGCCAGCTTTTCCCACAGGCCTTCGGCCTGCTCCGCAGTGCACGCGCCGGCAAACAGAGGTGATGCGCCGCCCAGCCCCATGTTATGGTTCACGCCGGAAGCGTCCCGCAAAAAGCCGGCAGTCCTTCCCTGTTCATCGTGCAGCACATACCCGAAGTATCCGGCGCCCTCGTCCCACGCGTGCTCCTGAAGCGCCCGGGTGAAACGCTCCGCATCCTTTTCCAGCCGGTCTGCGTCCTCCCCGTGGGCGAGCAGGTACGCAGTATAGGCCAGGATGCGGGCGCACCGTACCGCGTGCGCTGTTGTGACCACAGGCGTGCAGCGCTTTTCCAGCCGCTGCTCATGGACGGCCTTTTGGGGCGGATAATCGTCCCAGCCGCCGGAATTGTAGAAGTAGTCCCACGGGCGCAGCAGGCCGCTTTGCAGGTCCGCCGTGGTGGAGCCTCCCGCCTGCCCGGTAAAAAATGCATAGTATTGCATCAGGCGCGGGTAACAATATTCGGCCAGTGCCCGGCTCTGCGTTCTGTTCAGCAGCTCGGCAAACAGGTAAAACTGCGCAGGCACCAGCGAGCCGTGGTGGATGAACGCGGCCTCGTCGTCACCCGGCGGCGTGAGGTAGGCGTTCAGACAGTCGAACCCGCGCCGGGCGGAAAACTGTGCAAGCCCCATGCCGATGAAGCCCGAATCCCAGGTGTACAGGCTGTCCCACCAGCGTCCGGGGGTATTGTGGCGGATGTACTGTCCCCGGGTGTAAACGGGATATACCACATTGGTGCACAGCACCGCCCGCATCAGCTGCCCGCCGAGGGCAAAGGGCTCGCCCGCAGGCAGCATGGGCGCCGGCTCCAGCGCCGGTGATGCGGCCTGCCACACAGCCTCAAAGCTCTCGCGCCGCGCCCGCAGCTCCCGGCACAGCGCAGCCGCTTCCTCCGGCGTGCCCGCGCTGCAGACAGCGCCGTAGACCCGTTTCGACTGTCCCGCCGCCAGCGGGATGGGGCGCAGAAACACGTTGGTGAAATGTCCTTTTCCATCTCCGTGCAGCGTGGAGGAAACATGGTCGTGTACCGTTTCGCGCAGAAAAACATCCAGCTCGCTGTTTTCGATCTGCCGAACCTGCACGCTTTCATAGTCCCACAATACGCCATAGCACTCGCGGATGTGGGGATATTTCAGGGTGAGGAAGCCCTCTTTTTCGTACAATTCCATTTCCGGACATGCGCCGCTCCCCCGCGGCGTGACGCAGAACGCTCCGCTGTCCGCCGCTTCGCACAGCGCAAAACAATCCAGCTTGGCGCCGCCTGTGCCTGCGGCCGTCAGCGTCAGCGTGTGCGCGCCTGCCGCCAGCGGCCGGGACAGGCAAATGCGCGCTACCTCCGGCTGCGGCACGGGCGGCAGCTCCAGCACATCACCCGAGGAAAGCCTATATCCCGAGGCTGCGCTGTCTGCGTTGATATAGCGCACACACAGACAGGGCCTCTGCAGCGGCTGCTCCAGCGTGAACGTATAGGTTACAGCGTCTCCCGCGCCGCTTGGCAGCGGCTGACCGAACGGCCCGTACCCGGCTGCACAGCCGAATCCAAGCCCCACGCCGTATCCGCCCGCAAAGCCCTCCACCGGCTCCTCGGCGCGGCGCATGCCGTCCCATCCCAGCCCGTCCGTGGGACGCGGCACGGCAAAGCGCAGGTCGTCATAGTCTTTGGCCAGCACAAAAGCCGCGTGCTCCGGCAGGCGCACTTCCGCGCCCGTCAGCGCAAACCTGCGGTAAGAGGGCACGGGGTCATGCGCGCTGGCCATATAATGCAGCACAAGATTCTGCGGCGTGTCTGTCCCGTTGCAGCATTCCACACGGATCAGACGGGCGTTTTCGCCCAGCGGCGCGAACGAAACGTCCGCGTATACGCGATCTTTCCATTCCAGCTCGTGCCGCAGCGTATAGCAGGAAAGGTCCGGCGCGGCCTTCCACACGTGATATCCGCTTTCAAACCGTACGTTGGGCACATCCACACGGCGGCGGTACAGCCCGGGAAATACGGCAAGGTCAAACCGGACGCCGTCGTTTGCGGCCGGGATATGGGAAATACCGCTGTACTGCTTTGTATACGGCCCCCACGCGGGCAGAGAAAGATCGTGGGTCTGATATTCTGTTTTCATTCTGTTCCCTCCCAAATGGCAAAAAAGCGGCGCGCCCATCTGCCGGAGCTCCGGCGGGCGCACCGCTCAGGCGCCTGCGCGCCCGGCTTTTCGAAAAAACGCCTGCGCGCTTATCCCTTGACAGCGCCGATCATGACGCCCTTTACAAAGTATTTCTGCAGGAACGGATACAGGCACATGATGGGCAGCGTAGCCACCACCATGGTGGCATATTTCAGGCCGTCGCCGATGATCTCCACATCACCCGAGGAACCCGCCATATTGCTGATGTCGCTCTGGATGAGTACTTCACGCAGCACCATCTGCAGGGGATACAGGCCGCGGTCGCTGATGTACAACAGCGCCGGAAACCAGGAGTTCCACTGCGCCACACCGTAGAACAGCACCATGACCGCAAGAATGGGGCCGGAAAGCGGCAGCACGATGCGGAAAAAGATGACAAGGTCGTTGCAGCCGTCCAGCGAGGCGGATTCCACCAGCTCGAAGGGAATGGTGGATTCAAAAAACGTGCGCATGATGATGAGATTGTACGTGCTGACAGCCGTTGGCAGAATCAGCGCCCACATCGTATTGAGCAGGTGCAGCCGCTGTACGATGAGAAACGTGGGGATCATGCCGCCGGTGAAAAACATCGTGAACACGAACACACCCATGAACAGATTGCGGCCGTAAAAATCCTTGCGGGAAAGCGGATACGCCGCAAAGGCGGTGAGCACCACGCTGATACAGGTGCCCAGCACGGTATATACAATGGTATTTCCATAGCCCTGCCAGATGCTGGCGTCCTTGAATACCTTTTCGTACATGGAAAACGTAAAGCCCTTGGGCCAGAACGATACCTCGCCGCGCAGCAGGGCCATGGGGTCGCTGAAAGAACCGCTGACGATATGCAGCAGGGGGAAAACGATAATAGCGCAGAACAGGATCAGGATCGCATAGATCACTCCGGTAAAAATGCGCTCCCCCGTACTCTCTTTGATTTTTGTCCTTTGTTTTGTCCGTTCCATTACCAGAGGCTCACCTCGCTTACCCGTTTGCTGATCTTATTGAACACGATGATGACGATGAAGTTGATGACGGAGTTGAACAGGCCCACCGCCGCCGAGAAGCTGTATTCGCCGCCCTCGAACGCGCGCCGGTATACATAGGTGGAAATGACGTCCGCCGTCTCATACGTGGCGGGGTTGTACATCAGCATGATCTTCTCGTAGCCCACGGTGAAGATGCTGCCCATACGCAGGATGAGCATCGTCATGATCGTTGGCAGGATGCAGGGCAGGGTGATGTGCAGCAGCTTTTTCCATTTGGACGCGCCGTCCACCGTCGCCGCCTCATACAGCGAGGGGTCGATGCTGGTGAGCGCGGCCAGATAGACGATAGAGCCGTAGCCCGCTGTCTGCCAGATATCCGAAAGCACATACACCGTCTTAAAGTATTTCGGCTCGGCCATGAAATGGACGGGATCCCCGCCGAACATTTGGATGATCTGGTTGAACAGGCCGTTGCTGGGCGACAGCATTGCATTGATGAGGCTCACCACAACGACGGCGGAAATGAAATGCGGCATATAGACGATGGTCTGTACGCCTTTTTTGAAATACTTGCTGCGCACCTCGTTCATCAGCAGTGCAAGGATGACCGGAATGGGGAAGCCCACCACGATGGAATACACGCTGATGCCCAGCGTGTTCTTCATCAAGCGTACAAAATATTCCGATTTGAAGAACTGGATAAAGTATTTGAAGCCTACCCATTTCCCTCCGGTGATGCCGAGGGCGGGCATGAAATCACGAAACGCGATCTGAGCGCCGTACAGCGGCGCATACATGAAAACGATATACCAGACAAACGTGGGCAGCAGCAGCAGATACAAATACCTGCTGCGCCAGATCTTCTTGCCCGCATGGCTCAGTCTGCCGTTTTTATCGGTGCGGGAGGGTCTCGCCTGTCTGGAGGCCACGGCGGTTTTCATAAATGTGTCCTCCTTCCAAAATAGGGCCGGGGCTCGCAGGCCCGCCGCCCGTCATACGGTGTTCGCCGGAGAACGCCGCGCACCCGGACATCAGGCGCGCGGCGGGCTTCCCGGTTCTGTTTCAGCTGTTCCAGGCGTCCAGGGCTTCCTGGTAGATGCCAATGACGTTCTCAATGCCCATTTCCTTCACTTTTGCCACATAGGTATCCCAATTTTCGATGGGTTCGCGGCCGGTGATGAATTTCATGACCATCTCGTCCACATAGGTCTCGATATCCGCCATGGCGGCACGGCGCTCGGCGTCTTTCTCAGATGAGAACGAAAGCGTGCCGGGAATCACATATTTGTTGGATTCCTCCAGGAACGGGATGATGCAGTTCTCCTTGGCCTCCAGCACGGCAGCATCGTCCAGCTGGCTGGTCTCGCTGAAGCACAGCACAGAGGGCATGGTTCCCTGCGCGATGGTGAACGTCCCCACCGCCTGTTTCGGGGAAAGACCGTCCGGGTTGTTCAGGATATAATCGGTAAAGATGGGTTCGCCGTCCTGCATGGTGTAATGCGTGCCCTCAATGCCCATGTTCAGCAGCATCTGGCCCTCGGCGCTGTACATATAGTCCAGCCATTCCACAACGCGGTCTACATTTTTGCAGGTGGAGGTGATGGTGGCGCCCACAACGGCGCGGGGGACAAGGTCGATGTTGGTGTGAATCTGTACGCCGGCCTCACCTTTCGGCGGCTCGGTGGCGGCGACGTGGAAGCCGGGCACGGATTCCGCCATCGTGGCGTTCTGGGCGGCCAGCATGCCGCCGAGCGGGCCCGCGAAGGAGCCGACGATGTTCTGCGCCAGCTTCGCGCTGAAGGCCGAGTAATCTGTGGTGATGATCTCCTGGTCAATGTAGCCCTTGTTCCACATGTCGTTCATCCAAACCAGGGCTTCCTTGTATTTGTCCTCGATGGGGCCGTAGTGCACCTTGCCGCCGTCGGTGGGGTCGGTGTAGAAATCGTCCAGTACGCCCCAGGCCGTGCAGAAATTGCGCAGACGCTCAATTTCATAGGCGCTGAAGGGGATCTCATCATTTTTTCCGTTGCCGTTCAGGTCGGTGGTCTTGACGAGCGACCAGTAGTTTTCCCAGTCCTCGATGGTTACGGGGCGTTCCAGTCCAAGCTGGTCCAGCCAGTCGGTGCGGACGATATACGGGATGTTGCCCGAGGGCGTCTCATCCAGCATGGGAAGATAGTAAATGTTGCCGTCAGAGTAGGTGAGGGCTTTCTCCACGCCGTCGCGCTTGTCCATTTCCGCTTTCAGGTTCGGCATGCTGTTTTCAATGTAATCATTCAGCGGCAGGATCACGCCCGTTTCGCCGTATTTCAGCACATCCGTCACCGGGATCTCCATGATGACGTCGGGCAGTTCCGTTTCCATCATCACAAGGTTCAGGCGTTCGGTGTAATTTTCCTGCGGGGGATTGTCAAATTCAAAGTCGATGTTGAACATCTCACCCATCACCTTGAATACGTCCATCTGGTCCATGGCCACCTCATGGGAGGCCTTGCTGCGGAATACGCGGACTGTGATGCGTTCGCGCTCCGCGGAAGACGAGCCGGCGGAGGCGCCGCCGGCGGACGAAGCCGCAGGTGTTCCGGGCGAAGAGCCGGCGCAGCCTGCAAGCATCCCGGCAGCCAGCGCCAGGGTGAGGGCTGCACTGATAATGCGTTTCATCTTTTTCATGTTGCTTTCCTCCATATGTAATGAAAACACGGTATAGGGTACTCTTTTCAGGCCGGACGGCTTACCCGTACGCTGTACGCCTCCTGCCTGCAGCCGCATGCCCGCCGGATGGCGGAGCAGCCAACTGCTTACGAGGATACCACGGCAGGAACTCCAAAATCAATAGCTTTTTGTGTGTTTTGCCCAATTTTTATCCCAAAAATCAAGCATGATTCACATACATTTTATACAAAGATTTGATTTTTCTTCCTTCCGTCAGGGTCCGGAAAACAATTTCAGGCTTTTCTCCCTTGACTGCCCGGCGGCGGCGGCGCTATGCTGGATTTGTATACGGGCGGCGTTCGGTTCCGCTCTGCCCTCTTTATTTTTCATCACATCAATCAGGAAAGGATCTGTCCGTAATGGCAAAACAAATCACAGCGATCATCGTTGGCGCGGGGCATCGTGCGCTTCTGTACAGCTTGTACGCCCTGCAGAACCCGGAGAAATTCAAAATCGTCGGCGTGGCCGACCCGGACCCCATCCGCCGCAGAAAAACGGCGGAGATGCACGGGTTTGGAGAGGATATGTGCTTTGAAAGCGCCGAGGCGCTGGCGGAGCGCCCCAGGCTGGCCGATGCCGTCATCAACGGCACCATGGATACCCAGCATGTAAAAACCGCCGTCCCGCTGCTGCGCCGGGGCTACGACATGCTTCTGGAAAAGCCCTTCGCCGTCAATGAGGACGAGATGTGGGAGCTGCAGCGCGTCGCCGGCGAGACCGGCCGCAGGGTGATGATCTGCCACGTACTGCGCTACGCGCCGTTCTATGTGGCCGTGAAGGAGCGCCTGCTGGCCGGGGAGATCGGCGATATCATCAACATCCAGGCCACCGAGCACGTCAGCTATCATCACCTGGCGGTGTCTTTTGTGCGCGGCAAATGGGGCAACGAGGAAAAGTGCGGCGCGCCCATGCTGCTGGCCAAATGCTGCCACGACATGGATCTCATCATGTGGCTGAAAAGCGGCGTCGCGCCCCGGCAGGTTGCCAGCTTCGGCAGCGACTTTCAGTTCGACCCGGCCAAGAAGCCCGCAGGCGCGGGCAAGCGGTGCCTGGTGGACTGCGGCATCGAGGAAAACTGCCTGTACTCGGCCAAAAAGCATTACATCGACCATCCGGACCGCTGGAGTTTTTATGTGTGGGACTGCCTGGAGCATCTGGAAAAGCCCACCATCGAGGACAAGATCCAGTCGCTGAAAACGGATAACATCCACGGCCGCTGCGTGTGGGACTGCGAGCACACAGTGGTGGACCACCAGTCGGTGGCCATCAATTTCGCGGACGGCGCAACAGCCACGCTGAACATGATCGGCGGCACGGCCAAGGCGGAGCGCAACCTGCACATCATCGGCACAAAGGGCGAGATCAAAGGCGTGTTCGACGATTCGGTGTTTACGGTGCGCACCATCGACACGGCCAGCGAGAGCGGCTGGCGCGAGGAAGTGGTGGACCTCGCCATCGGCGGAGACAAAAGCGGCATGACAGGCTCCCACGGCGGCGGAGACCTGCGGCTGGTGGAGGACTTTGTGCGCGTGCTGCAGGGCGAACAGCCGTCCATCTCCTGCACGAACATCAACGATTCCCTCAATGGCCATCTGGCTGTGTTCCGTGCGGAAAAATCGCGCAGGACTGGCACGGTGGCTGAGATGCCTCAGCTATAAAGAGACCTGTTTCGCGCTGCTTTCCCACGTGGCCAAGCGTCAGACAGATGTTTTTATTGCTGCACAATATTTCTGTGACTGCGCCCTTTCTTAGGAGATATCCGGGCCTTATTGAGCCATGCCACTGGTACTGACATAAGTCTCATTGCACAAGAGCTGGGCACCATGCTTCTTTGTGATAGAATGGCGTGTGAGGCTGCTGACGACGCAGACGTTGCCTATGACCATGACGGCGAGCAGTAATCCACAGAATCCGAGTCATCGCTGAGCTTGCTATATTGAACCTGCACCATCTGGATATATGGATTTTCAGTCTCTTCGACGTTTTCAAGAAACGTTATGTATTAATAAGACAGCAATTTAAAAGGAAGATGGTGTGACCCGTTTTAGACGGATCACGCCATCTTCCGTTTTTGCGGTGAGTTCGGTGAAAGGCTGAGGCGCATCGTATATCTGCTCTGCCTTTTGGGCCGATTTTCTGTTCACCGGGCAGGCGCATTAAGCCCTGCCGCCGTAAAGCAAATATCGAAATGTTCCGAGAACTGTTTTTCTCTCTATGTCCCATCATCGCATCCAACTTCTGCTGTGCAAGTTTTGATTTCCGCGGAGCAAGATCATCGCAGTCCACGCTCTCCCGACCACTATCTGACTACTGATATACAAAAAATCCGCGGAACCTGCTGGCCTCCATCTCCCAGGGCTTTTCACCGCCCTTTACAATTAAGTGTATCCCAACCCAAAATAGCACGATTATTACCATTTAAAACCCTTTGTCACAGCTCTCAGACCCGGAAAGCCGCCGATTCGGTTCCAGCCGGGCGCACCAAAACAGCCCTCGGGAATAATTTTCCGAGGGCTGTTTTTCATTTTGCAAAGTTATGACTGTGTTTAAGACCTTTTAAGTTTTGTCAGGATGGAAACCACGCTTCTGACAGCCTCTTTCCTGCGCGCGTGGTATCCCCAGCGGTATCCGACTTCGCCGCATTTGTGCCAAAGCGACGCTGTAAAATATTTTCGATGCCGGAAAGGATTGCTTCCTCTCTCCAGCTTTTGGCGCAAAGCATTGGACAAATCTTTTGACCGTAAGGATGACAACGGTATTTTCGCCATCACTTCAGGAAGTACCATCAAGTGTGTCACTGTTGTTACCGCTCAAGCAGCTTGTCCTGCCGCTGCATATGCGTTTGAGTATGCAGCCGCCTTCTCCTTTCAGCAGCCTCCGATGCTTGTTCGGGTACCGGCGGATACTGTTTGGACGAATCCCACACAGGCCGGCCTGTAATGAAACTCACCAAACAGTATGGATACCGCATTTCTCAAGGTACGGGCAAAACGTGGAGCAAGCTCTTGATTTTAACAGTAGGAGTTTTGAAGAAATTCAACAAATCTTGTGATACAGCCGCCTGCCGAAAAACAATATTCGGAATATTTTTTGTATTTTCTCTCGGCGCAGCCACCCGCAAAAGTCAACTCCTGTATTATTTTTGACCCTGCGTTACGGATATATCTGTTGTGTATACTGCTTCCGTATTTTTCGCAAAGCAAAACACCAATATCAAAGCCAATAAACCGCCGGCCAGCTTTGTTGCAAAATATGCTGCAACGGCGCGTCCGTCTGCAACGCCAGCCGCAAAGGCCATTTGCCCGCCCAATACAAATGCCCCGGATACCGTAAACGCAGCGTTTATCATTCTCCCTCTGGCATCCATCCGGGGATACAGCGGCAGCATGGAAACACTTGAGACAAGGCCTGTCAAAAGCCCCAAAACAGCATATTCATTGACGCCCAGCCTGGATGCGGCCCACTCCAGCCACCGGCTGCACTTTGCCAGTACCAGCCTGCCAGCTACCAGAGAACCACATACGATAATGGTGATCTTCAGAATGATTACCAGCACTTCCTCCACTACGTCAGGCGGCATTACGGACCGTTCCGGTACAAACAGGCCCCACGTCATCCAGCAAAACAACAGGACCCCCAGCCACCGCACTCCCGCTCCAAACCAGCCAAGCACTCGGGCGCAGCCGAGCGGTGCAAAGCGCAGCGCAAGGCTGAGGATGGCACAGAGCGCCATCACGGGCCACAAGTTTTTCAGCAGTATACCCGGTGCAATTTTCAGGATAAGCGTCCCCAAAACAAGTCCGGCAGGCAAAGCTATGATCCCCCATACAATCCCTTGCATAAATTCCATTGCTTGCTGGTATTGCAACGTTCCCAGTGAGACCGGGAGCACAAAGCTGACCAGACACCCAAGCGTGGAAGCCACAAGAAGGCCCGCATACACCGCCAGTTCGGGCGTCGATGCCAGCGCCGCAGCGCTTGCCCATCCGCCCATATCCGGCGCGAGCAGCATTCCCGGCAAGAGAGACGAGTCAAAAGGGAGCGGTGCCTCTCCAGCTTTCTCTGCTACGCCGGGCAATGCCGTGACGGCTATGCAGTAAATGCCTGTCATAGAAAAGCACAGCGAACCCATGGACGAAAGGCCCTGACGAAACGCTTCCGCCACCCCAGCCTGCCTCCGCTTCCTTCATCCAGCGCTCCAAGCAGCGCAAAACACAGCAAAACGGCAATACACACATTCATCGTGCCACCGGCGCGCACGCCTTTTCCAGCCATGCACCTTCCTCTTTATTGAGATATGCGCCCAGTTCCCGAAGCACAGCCGCATGATAACGGTCCAGCCATTCCAGCTCTTCCCTGGTCATCAGCTCCAGCTTCAGAGGGCGCGTGTCAATGGGACAGTAGGTGAAGGGTTCAAAGCCATAAAACGCTCCATATTCTGTTTCACATACCGGCACGCACAGCAGTTCGTTTTCAATGCGTACACCGAGTTTGCCTTCTTCGTAGATGCCCGGCTCATCGGTGACGGTCATGCCCGGTTCAAACGGCGTGTCATTTTTTGCGGAAAGGCCCTGCGGGCCCTCGTGGATAACCCCCACAAATCCCACGCCGTGGCCCGTACCGCAGCGGTAATCCAGGCCGCGCCTCCAGAGTGTTTCCCGCGCCAGAATGTCGATATGCATGCCCGCGCTTCCCGCTTTGAACACCGCGCGCGCGGCGGCAATGTGGCACTTGAGCACAAGCGTATACGCCTCCCGCTCCTCGTCCGTCAGCGGGCCCAGCGCATAGGTACGCGTGATGTCCGTGGTGCCGTCCCGGTATTGCCCGCCGCTGTCCACCAGCAGGAACCCGCGCGGCTCCAGCTCCGCGCAGGTATCCTCCATGGGGGCATAGTGCATCATAGCCGCGTTTGCCCCATAGGCCGCGATGGTTTCAAAGCTTGCGCCCAGGCAGTCCTTCTGCGCCATTCTCAGGCTCGTCAAATAGTTGGATGCTGCAAATTCCGTCCAGCCTTCCCCTGTTTCCATGCGGCGGCGCAGCTCCATCTCGAACCGAACCATCGCCGCGCCGTCCCTGCGGTGCGCCTCTTTTTGGCCGGCCATCTCTGTTTCATCCTTCACGGCTTTGAGCAGCTGAATGGGGTCTTTACCCGCCGAGAGCGTCACGGCCCGGTTTTGGCGCAGCGCCCGCAGGAGGGTCCAGCTCGTACCCGCAGGCTCATACAAAAGCGCCATCGGCGTTTCCGCCGCAGCCAGAAAGTCCCGTATATCCCCATACGGATGCAGCGTTACTCCCTGCGCCTCCAGCACTGTCTGTACCCCGGCGGGCACGCGGCTCGTGTCAATGAACAGATGCGCCCCCTTCGGCTCCACCAGGCAGTAAGCGAGCGCAAACGGGTTGTACTCCACATCGTCCGCACGCAGGTTCAATAGCCATGCCACACTGTCCAACCGGCACACCAGCATGGCGTTTGCGTTCTGCCGGGCAAGCCTCTCCCGCAGGATATGCAGCTTTTCCCCGGCGGAAAGTCCCGCGCGCGACGGCTCCAGCAGCCATGCTTCTGTCGCAGGTATGGGCGGCCGACCCTCCTGCCAAAGTGCGGAAACAAAATCGTGGTCACGCAGGACAGCTCTTTTTTCCGCCAGCGCTTTTTCCAGCGATTCCACCACGGACACACTGGTGCAGGCGCCGTCCAGTGCCAGCGTTCCGCCGGCGGGCATCCTGTCCGCCAGCCATTCCTCCGCGGTGGGCACGCCGGGCTGGGCCATGCGCATCAGCGTGATTCCGCTGCCCTCCAGCTGCCGCTCCGCCTGGATGAAATAGCGTCCGTCCGTCCACAGCGCGGCGGCTTCCCGTGTCACACACAGCGTTCCCGCCGAACCCGTAAAGCCCGACAGCCACGCACGGCAGCGCCAGCGGGCCGGCAGATATTCCGTCATATGCGGGTCGCTGGACGGCACATATACGCCGTCTGCTCCTTCCGCTTCCATAGCCGCACGCAGCGCGACGATTTTTTCCACAACCGTCATCGTCCGATTTCTCCTTTTTTTGTGGTCTGCATCCTTGCTATGCCCAGTATACCACCTTAAAAGCCTATGCAAAAGACGCCTTCATGCAGAAAAAGGTATCTTCTTTCTGCACGGAAAAGCCGGGCCGGAAATATCTCCGGCCCGGCTTTCAGCGGATATCCGTCAGAAGGCCATGCGCGCCCAGCCCTCTTCCCTCGCGGGCGGGAGGCCCAGCAGCCTGCGCCCGGTCTCAACATAATAGCGGTAGTTGGCAAGCGGCACTCCGTTTGGGATACGGTGGTCAATGGCAAACACTGTGCCGCCGCCCATCAGAGGACCGGACATCTTGTATTCCAGCTCCGCGCGGATGGCTTGGAAATCGCCGCGCAGTACAAATTTGTCAATGCCGCCTTTAAAGGCCAGCCTGGCGCCGTACTTTTTTCGCAGCTCCATCATATCCATTCCCGCCGCCGGTTCGCAGGGATACAGGCACGTCACACCGCAGGCGAGGATCGCGTCGATCACGGGGTTCATGTTTCCATCACTGTCCTGGGAGAAGATCTTTGCTCCGTGGGTCCGCGCGCAATTCCATATTTTTTGATAGTACGGCTGCAAAAACGCTTCAATCTGCGCCGGGCCGAACAGAGGGCCGGACTTTCCCGCCATGTCCTCATGGATGCTGAGGCAGTCGATGGGGACGATCTCAGCCACACGCTCCATCACTTTTACACAGGTGTTTCCGATGGTTTCCAACATGTCGGCGATCAGCTCCGGCTCCTCGTAGCATGCGATACACAATTCTTCCTCGCCCATAAGCTGCCTCGGCTCGTCGAACCCGCCGGGCACCCACTGGATCGTCAGATAGCCTTTATCGCGCAGTTCCTTTTGATGCAGCAGCGCCTCCCGGTCAATACGCTCCTCCGAAAATTCATACCAATGCTTGACCTTCAGCCAGTCGTCCATTGTTTTGACGGGATATTCCATCGGCAGTGGGATCGTAGCGCTTTGCCTACACAACTTCGTTTTACGGCCCATCTCGTCCACAGAGACGGTAAATTCCGGCGTTTCCTCCAATACCCGGGGCGTCAGGCCTGTGATTGCCTCGCAATTGCCCGCAAGCGGCGCTTTGAGAACATAATCCCAATCGAAGGCCGTGAGGGCGATCTCCTTGGCGCTGGCTCCCTGCCTTTGCCATTCCTCTTCCAGACCGATCAGCGGGCCAAACAGATCACAGAACATCTCTCTTCCTGTAAACTCAAAATTGCAGTGCGCGATATAGCGTTCCCTATCCCAGATCATACGTCCCATTCCTTTCGGTGTTTGCCCTCAGTTTACCGGAACGGCGGAAAAAAGCCATGCAGAAATGGTTGAAATCTGGATAAAATTCCGCTATCATTACAAAAAACGGGCGTGTTCGGCGCAAAGAGGTGTACACGGATGTGGAATCATCTGGAAGTGGAACTGGATTATCTGGTGCGGCGCGCCACCTTCTGCGGCTGGCAGATCGCGCCGCGGCGCATTTCCAATTATGAGCTGGTATATGTACTTCGCGGTCAGGGCGACATCTGCCTGGGCAACCGGCAGTTTACGGTCCGAACAGGGGATCTTGTGTGCTTTTGTCCCGGCGTACTGCACAGTCTTTCCGTTGCGCGGCAGCCCTGCATGGAGTTCTACGGAGTCCATTTCACGCTGCCGTCGGACGTGGACCGCCTTCCGCTGCCCGAGGTTGCCAAAATCGAACCGCCCGGCAGGCTGGAGCCTCTGTTCAAATCCCTGTTTGAGATCTACAAGCAAAAAACATCTCTTTATCAATGGCGGCAAAATGTTCTGCTCGAGCAGATCTTATGCGAAATACTCTCCGCACTGCATGGGGAAAATGCTCCCGCAGAGCTTATCCGTATTAAAAAAGTGCTGGAACATATCCATGAGGACCCTGCCCGTCCGTTTACGCTGGAAGAGCTTACTGCCCGCTCTGGCGTAAAAAAGACGCTGTTCCTGCAATCCTTCCGTCGGGTGACCGGAACAACGCCCAAGCAGTATATTCTCGGGCTGCGGCTGGAATATGCGCGGGATCTGCTGCTGGAAACAGACGTCCCCGTCGCGCAGGTAGCCGAACGCTGCGGCTTTTCCGATTCCTTTTATTTCAGCCGCTGCTTCAAAAACCATTTCAGCACTTCGCCCCGGCAATATCGAAAGGAACACGCTTAGATTCCAAAAAGCCAATTTGCGCATGTTTTTTGCCAATTTCAGCAAAGAATATGCGCAATTTTTTTGTATTCTGAAGGTAGCGTTCCTCCCGCGGGAGAAACACGGAAAAAACAAGGGGGCCATAACTATGGAAAAAATCAAATTGGGTATCATCGGCGTGGGAAACATGGGCACCTGTCACATTGAGACGACAGCGCCGTGAAGCTGCCGCCCGAATTTTACACTATGTTTGCACGTGCTTTCTTCTCACAACTGATGAAGCGTTACGGCGGTGTCATTTTCCGCCGGCTGTTTGTATCCATCCCGGTGGCGGCCGCACAAAAAATGCAAAGCTTTTTACCCCTCCTTTGGCGGCATGCTTGAGCCGGAAAACATTTTTTCTTTATTGAAACTCGGCCTGTGCGTTCATAAGGCCGGCTATGGAAGATCTGTTTCAACTGCACTTTTTCCTGTGCCGCTCAGCGCATCGAAAGTTCCTCAATGTAATCGTTATACCATTGTACGGCAGTTCTGGCCGTCCTGCGAAGCTGCATGCCCTTTCCGGCCAGCAGTACAAGGCGGTTGTCCGCTTCTCCCTGCCAGGGCGTCAGACGAACCTCCGGCCCGGTGCAGTCGACGTAAAAGATGCCCTCCGGCACGCGTACAAAGCCTTTGATACGCCATGTTTCTCCCGCAAGCTGTACAAGGCACTTTTGCAGTGCCGCAAAGGGCATCGTGGGACGGATCTGCAGCACCGCTTTTTGCAGGGTGATATCCGGCATGTCCAATACCTCATCCACATCCACATCCGGTACGATCAGGGAAAGCCATTCCGGCTCGAACCGTCCGAACTGCGTGCGGCGGATGCGGGCCGCCGGGTTGGCGCGCAGGATAAGCGCTTTTGCTTCAGCGCACTGCGCTTCGGTGGCAAGGTCTGTTTTGTTCAGAAGCACGAGACTGGAGACAGCAAGCTGCCGGGGGCACGCCCGGGCAGTAGAGAAAACCTTTTCAAGCCGCGCGGCATCTGCGACACACACGCTGCCCTGGTAGGAAACAGCGGGAAATTGGGCCAAAACCCGGCGCACGTTGGTGGGGTCGGCCAAGCCGCTGGCTTCCACGAGCACACCATCCGGTGCATCCGCGCCCGCCTGCTCCAGCGCGGCCTCAAATTGGTCCAAACGGCAGGCGCAGAAAATTGAGCCGTTGCTGATCTCATCCAACGCCGCGTCCAGCTCCCGCAGCAGCGTGCCGTCCACGCCGGCGCGTCCGAATTCGTTGATGATGAGCCGCAGCCGCCGGCCGGCAAACTGCCGGGCAAAATTTTTGAGGAAGGTGGTTTTCCCTGCACCCAAAAAACCGGTGATGAGATACAGTTCCATTATATCGCGCCTTTCTTAGCTGAAAAGAGGCTCTAGACCTCCCATTCCGTTTTTTGCAGCAGCGCACGGGCCTGCTCTGTGGAGAACCCGCGGTTGAGGCGCGTTTCCAGCGAATTGTCGCGCGGGTTCACGCCGCATTCTGCATAAATCTGGTTTGCACCGGCCATCAGGCAAAGCTCATCCGGCTCATGTACGCACATAGCGCGCGGCGGCCGGGCGGTGAGCGTGGTAACGGCGCAGATCTTGGCAAGCTGCGCGGCCGATATCTCGCCCTGCGAGCCCAACGGCGTACCGGGCACGGCAATGCGCTTCATCACGGCCATCACTCCCACGGGGTAATCACGGATGCGCAGCATTTCGTCGACCAGTTCCTGATGCGTGTGCTCCGGCCCGATCGGTTCTACACAATAATACAGCTCCAGCCCTGCCCCGCGCACGGCATCCATCGTGCGGATGCGCGCCTGCGGACGTGCATTCGTGTCGGTGCCCTCCCGCAGACGGTGGATATGGTACACACCAGTAAATCCCGCCTCTTTCAGGGCTGCAGCATAGGCCGGACCAAAATCCCCCACATTGGCAACAAGGCGCATCTGCGGGGGCAGCACTGCGCGCACTGCCCTGCCGTATGCCAGAAATTTTTCCTGGGGGAATTCCGCGGTCGTCATCAAAAACAGGTCTTCGATCCCGCTGGCAGCCAGCTCACGCGCCAATTCCACCGTCTCTTCCAGCGTTTTGATGCAGGCTGGCTGGCCCCTGCGCGCGTCTGCGGCAAGGCTGCAGAATTTGCAGTTGACACCACAGGCCTGGGCGTCAATACCGATCTGCGCAAAAATAACGCCACGGCCACGGAACGCTGTGCGCGCATACGCATTGGCCGCACCCAGCAGTGCATAATATTCCGCACTGCCGGTGGCCACCTCCAACAGGCGCAGTGCGTCCTGCCGCTCCAGCAGCGCGCCTGAGCCTGCTTTGGCAAGAATATCCTCTATCATATGAAACACTCCCAACCGGCCGCCCCTGCAAAAAAGCGGCGGACAACGCACATCCGCCGCTTTTCCCGACGGAAAGCCGTAAATCTTAAAATGTACGCCCGGCCGGGCTGCTTTTACAGCACCTCGCGGACAGCGGCCTCCAGCTCTTCCTTGCTGGGAATGATGGAAGAAAATTTTAGTTTGCCGTTGATATAGATGCTGGGCAGGTTTTTCACACCCATCTTTTTACAGCGCGCAATATTTTCCTTGAGCGTGAATTTGTATTCCACCATATCAATGGCGTCCCCGAAGGTGTCCTTTGCAACATTGGCCGCGCCCATCATATAGGTGCAGGCCGCACATGTGGCGGAATCAAGCGTAAACACCTCTATGAGCGGACGGGGCAGATTTTCGTAATCCGGCAGCTCCACCGCAATGTCGTCCTCGGCGGCCACATAATTCTTCACCATCTCCCGGACGGCTTCCGTTTCAAGCACAGCCTGTGCAGCGCCGATGGTGTTTTCCACAGGTACGGCATAGGGCATATCACAGCCCGGCGCGACAATGAAGTTTTTATATTCCGGTAGCTGGGCCAGAAGATCCGCCACGAATTTCATATTATCCTGCTGCGTGCCGTGAAGCATGATGGACGTAAGCGGGATATTGCCGCCGATGGCCACATTGTATTTATCGCAGATGGCCTTGGCTGCAAGGATATCCACATTTTCGTCCACAGAAATAGAATCCGGCGCGGTGCGGCACATCACCTCGATATTGCGGGTGGCATTGCCGCACACAAAAAAGGAAGAGAACGCCTGTTTTTCTTCACGCAGATAGCGGAACAGTTCAGTGTAGGGTGCGGAGAGGAATTCTTCAAAGTGATCCGACGAGATCTGAGAGACCAGAGGGTCCACTACGGCAATCACATCCATACCTGCGTCCAGGTAAAGATCGCTCATGCGCTTGGCACAGTCCGCACAGAAGCCCAGCAGGTCCTTCACATAGTCCTCGTCGTCGAACATATCCATGAAGATATCATTGCCGCGCAGATGGCTGGCCAGTGTGAACGGCCCGCACAGCAGCCCATAAAGGGCGGTGGTATCTCCCACGGCCTCTTTCATGCGGCGCATGGCCGAAAGCACCATGGGCATGCGTCCGCTTTCGGCTGTGGGAAGCGTGCAGCGGCAAGGCACCGTCATCGTGTCGGCCAGAGGATGCGAAGAAACGGAGGGCGGGCAGTCGTCGGCCCACACCAGCCCGCAGCCCAGTACCTCGGCCTCCAGCTGAAGATCGAATACAACGGGCTGTCCGTCCGGCTTGTACAGCCGGTTCACTTCCAGCAAAGCACGGACGAGCGTCTCCTCGTCTGTGAGGACCTGTGTGGCGGTGGCACCCACCAGCGCGCCCGCGTGGACGCCTGCAAAGGGGACCCACGGCGCGCGCGGAGTAGGTTCGTGGCGCAGCGTTTGAAAAATCAGTTCTTTTCCGGTCATATGCAGTCTCCCGTTCATGCGGAGGCGCGGCAGAGAGCGACGGCGGCGTCGG
>OBXM01000585.1_pt1 | contig 33653 bp, 34 predicted proteins | sample 1538141 | NCBI WGS metagenome assembly OBXM01 (sample SAMEA2580153, study PRJEB22360) | human gut metagenome | biome: human gut; feature: human-associated habitat; material: faeces | place: Denmark | collected 2008/2010 | reverse complement strand
ATAATTAGATATTATCCTGCATCGTACCAATGATAATCATGTATTATCCTCGGTTAATAACACAATTATAATCCATTTAATGTCTTCTGACAATATTCTTTGGCACAGAATATATATGTGCTTACCCACAAAATATAGAATTCCTCTGCATATGGAGGAGCCAGCTGGACATGGAAATGCTGCTGGCGGGAGACGATTACACAGAGCTTCCCGATGCTTATGTTATTTTTATATGCGATTTTGATCCATTCGGAGAAGGGAAGTATCGATATACTTTTCAGACGATGTGCAGAGAATCTGGGAATGCAGATCTGAAAGACGGCCGGGTAATCATGTTTTTGAACACTCACGGAAAAAACGAATGCGAAGTTCCAAAAGAATTGGCAACCTTACTGCAGTATATGAAAGAGGACCTTGAGGGAAGCGAAAAAGAATTTCATTTCACGATCCATATGTTGAACAGCTGCAGAAGTTCATACGCGATATCAAGGGAAATCGAGAGATGGAGGAACGCTTTATGATTTTTGAAGAAATGCTGAAAGAAGAACATACCGCCGGACGTGAGGAAGGACTTGCAGAAGGGCTTACGAAAGGATGTATGGAAACCAGCAAATCTGTATTACTTTTATTTTTACAAAATCTGGGAACTGTTTCTAAAACTCTTTTGGATCAGATTCAGGAAGAACAGGATTTAGAAAAGTTAAAAGAATGGATACAGATTGCATTCCAGTCCAAATCCGTAGAAGAATTTGCCAATAGGATAAACTAAAAATCTGTTTCGGGGAGTCCAATCCCCGATCTGCTGTCACCGGCTCTGGCAGTTCTGACCAGAGCCGGTGATAAAAAAGAAACAAGTCAATGCCGTTTCCGGCAATTATTCAAAGAAAAGCAGAGGAATTCTATTTTTGCAAGATATCCCCAAAACATACGTTTTCTTATCTATATATGCATCATCCTGCTATCTTAATTGTATATGCATACTGTTTTGTGATGTTTTCCGGAAGTTCTATTACAAGATTTTCTCCTGACTGTTTCCACTCCAAAATATCTTCTGTTCCGAGTAGTGTAAGAACGGCATTTTCTGGAATTTCCAAATCTTTAATCTCAACAGTTTTAGAAATATCTTCATCCATAATCATTGCATAGAGATTTGTATCTTTCTTGGTAAATCTGATTTCTTTTCCGTCTGTTGTTTTACCCTCCTGTTTTTCCCAATAAGTTGTTTCGTAAATTGCTTCTCCATTGACTTTTAACCATGCACCTGTTTCCAAAAGCGGTTTTTTCTGCTCTTCCTGAATTGTACCATCCGGGCGCGGTCCTACATTTAATAAAAGATTCCCATTTTTACTTACAGCATCAATAAGCATATAAATAACATCTTTTCCTTTTAACATGTGCTTTGGATCTTCATTTTCATTATATCCAAATGACATACCCATGCCTCTGGTCAGTTCCCATTTCTTTTTCTGGAGTTTCATTTCATCTGCATACTCTGGAGAAGTATAATCACAGAACCCTTCCGGAACTAATATTCCACTGATTCCACCTGCTTCCAGCTGTTTATTTAATTTATCTACCAATGCCTGTTTTTCTTCTTCCGTTGAAACACTATATTGTCTCCAACGATCATTTACAACGCCTTCTGGAACGGTATTATAATAATCAGCAAACAATTCATTCAAATCGCACTGTGCCGGATATCCAATATCATTCCATAAAATAGAAGGTTTGTACTTGTGGATCAACTCTTCTGTCTGGTTCCATGCATACTGGCTGTATTCATCTGTTACAAGATGGTGATTGACCCAGTTTTTCATTCCATCAATTGGATAATCTTTAAATGTCCAATCAAAAATTCCAGAATAATACAGTCCCATCTTCATACCTCTTGCCCGAACAGCATCTGTGATTTCACCAACAAGATCTCTCTTTGACTGGTATCCTTCCATCTTTGGATTTTTATATTCACTTGGCCACAAACAATATCCATCGTGATGTTTTGTTACAAGCACAACATACTTTGCACCTGCCTCTTTGAAGAAATCAGCCCACTCCCCGGCATTCATTGACTGATTTCTCTCTTCAAAATCTTTTTGGAAATTAAAATAATTAAAATCCTCCCCATAAGTTTCTTTATGATGAATATTTGTGGGACTCCCTTTAATTCTGGACGTATTCAAATACCATTCCGCATACGGTGAATTAAACATCGAGTTTGCAAATCCGTCCCCTTCCTCGGATAATTCAGCCAGATTTTTTCCTTCTGCTCTTGCCCATGCCGGTACTGAAAATAATCCCCAATGAATAAAAATTCCAAATTTTGCATACTTATACCATTGCGGTACTTCATGCTTTTCAATTGATTCTTTCGTAGGTTCAAACTTCATAATAACACCTCTTTCTTTTTACTCTTTGTCAATCTTTTTTTCTTCTTGCGATGATCGTTGCGATCAAGATCAATGCCGAAATAATCATCTGCCAGAATGCATTTACACCATTGATCGTCAATCCATTTGATATAATTGTTAACAGCAATGCACCCATTACACTTCCGCTGATACTGCCTTCACCGCCTGCCATAGCCGTTCCTCCCAGAACAACTGCAGTAAGTGTATCCATCATCATATTTGATGCAAGATTTGGCTGTCCGGTTGCAAGCCTGCTTGTTAAGATCATTCCTGCAAAGCTTGCACATAAACCGCAGAACACAAAATAGATCAATTTATATTTCACTACTGAAATTCCTGAAAGTTTTGCAACCTCTGAATTTCCACCTATTGCCAATGCATATCTTCCGAGCAATGTTTTCGATAACACGATCGCGCATACTATAACAATTACTGCCATAAAAACAACCTGCGCCGGAATGCCTGCTATAAACCCTCTGCCTAAAAACTGAAATTCTTCCGGCAGATTATAAATGGCGGTACCTCCCGTAATAAGACTCGCGCTTCCATTTGCAAGATTCATAGTTGCCAGTGTTACGATCATGGATGGTAATTTAAATTTCGTTGTCAAAATCCCATTCACTAATCCAAAAAATGCTCCCAGAAGCAGCCCTGTCAGAATGGATACCGCCATAGAAACTCCGGATGTCAGCATTTTCGAAACCACCATACCTGTCAAACAGGCCACCCCGCCTATTGAAAGATCAAGCTCTCCGGAAATCATTACGAACGTTACTCCCATAGCAACTATGATCATAACCGCTGACTGCCTGACTATATTCATCAAGTTTGCGCCTGCTATAAATGTACTGTTCAAAAATGTAAAGATGATACATAAAACGGCAATTACTCCTATCAAACCAATTTGATTCAAAATTCCTTTTGATTTACCCAGTACTTTTTCTTTATTCATTATCATTCACCCTTCCTGTTGCATGCTGCATGATTGTCTCTTCAGAAAATTCTTCCCTTGATAATTCTCCGGTTATCTTTCCTTCATACATTACCAAAAGACGATCGCTCATTCCCATAACTTCAGGAAGTTCTGACGAAATCAAAAGAATCGCCATACCTTCTGCTGTCAGTTCATTTATAAGCTTGTAAATCTCCGCTTTCGCACCTACATCAATTCCCCGAGTCGGCTCATCCAAAATTAATATTTTCGGATTTGTAGATAACCATTTTCCAAGAACTACTTTTTGCTGGTTTCCTCCAGAAAGATTTTTTGCTTTTTGTGTTCCTCCGGTTGTCTTTACATGCAATTTTTCAATATACTCCTGGGACATTTTCCGCAGAGTGACATCATTTATTAAAAATCCATTGCAATGTTTATGTACCGTCGGAAGGCTTATATTGCTGTTCAGATCATCTTCAAGAATCAATCCTTCATGCTTTCTGTCCTCTGTAACCCATGCCATCCCAAATCCAATTGCATCTCTGCTGTTTCTTATTTTCACTGCAGCTCCATTTACGACAATTTCACCATGCCCAATTGGAAGCTCCCCAAATATCATGCGGATCAATTCTGTACGTCCGGCACCTACAAGTCCTGCTATTCCAAGCACTTCACCTTCTTCAAGCTGAAATGATATATTTTGCGGAATATATGCATTATTCAGCATTCCCTCTCTTGCTCCGGTAACATCTTTTAATTCAAAACATACCTTTCCAAAGTGCTTTCTCTCTCTTTTATAGAAATCAGAATACTCTCGCCCCACCATTAACCGGATAACTTCTTTTTCATTCGTTTGATCTGTATCTAACTCAGCAACCTTACTTCCATCTTTCAATACAATGATCTTATCCGAAAGTTCAAACACTTCCTCCAGACGATGTGATATAAAGATAAATGACACACCATCCGCTTTAAGTCTCTTAATAATCTCAAAGAACTTCTCTATTTCAGCCTGTGACAAAGATGAGGTCGGCTCATCCAAAATAATAATTTTAGCATTGTGATTAATTGCCCTTGCAATTTCCAAAAGCTGTCGTCCTGCAATTTCTATATCCATAACCTTTGTTGACGGTGCTGCTGTTAAACCTACCATGTCTAACAACTCCTGTGTTCTTTCCCGCATTTTCTTTTTATTGGCAAATCCATGTGATGCGATTTCTTCTCCAATAAAAATATTTTCTTCCACATTCATCAACGGTAAAATCTGCAATTCTTGATGAACCATTTTAATACCGATTTCTTTTGCCTGTTGTATTGTAAAATGATCATAACTCTTGCCGTTATAATATATAGATCCTTCATCAGGTTTCAGGCTTCCGGATATAATATTACAAAGTGTACTCTTTCCAGCTCCATTTTCACCAGCTAAAGCGTAGACTTTTCCCTCCTCAATTGAAAAACTAATATGCTCGATCACTCTTACATTTCCGAAAGATTTTGCAATATTATCTAATTTTATGATCGTATTTCCCATATGTGTTCAAACCTTTCTTCCTGAGTTTTCGCTTATTTATAAGATTCCAGTTCATCCTTCTTTGCCTGATCGTCCGCTAAATATTCTTCAACATTTTCTGCTGTCACAAGAATTCCAGGTACCACAACATCACCTGTTTTTTCTCCTTCAATTGCAGCAAGTGCCGCTTCCATAGCCTTTTCTCCGATAGAGTATGAATCCTGGGCGATTGTGGCTTTATAAAAACTTCCATCTTTTAATGCATTCAACTGACCTTCTTCATTATCGATTCCTACCAAAGCCACATCTTTTCTGTCGGCAGAGCTGACAGAAGCAAGTGCTCCAAGTGCAACACCGGCATTACTTCCATATATGATATCAAGGCTTCCTTCCGGATTTGCAATAAGCAGATTATCGGTCAGTTTTTGTCCGCCTTCAGCAGTGCATTCTTCTACTGTCTCTTCTTTGATCACAACATCCGGATATTCTTTCATTACTTCAATAAATCCAGCATTTCTCTGATTCATTGTTTCCAGTGCCGGGTAAGAAAGTACAATGACATTTCCTTTTACTTCACCGTTTTTCTCTTTTAACATCTCAGCCGCATATTCACCAGCTAAAGCTCCCATTTCTTTATTTCCACTGCCCACACGTGCATAAACATCCGCACCTTCTACAAATGAATCATAATTAATAACTGGAATTCCCGCTTCATTCGCTTCTTTGATCGACGGAACAAGTGCTTCCGTATCAACCGGTCCTACAATGATTGCATCATATTCCTGAAGCACTGCCTGACTCATCAGATCAGCCTCTTTATTTACATCAAGCGCTGCGTCAAACATATCCACCTGAACGCCTTTTTCTTCACCAATTTTTTTAATTTCCGCCCCGATGTAAACAAAAAAGTCAAACTGATTTGCAGGAGAAATAAAAGCAATTCTTTTTTCTCCATCTGCTTTTGTTGCAGTTTCTTTTTCAGGCTCTTTTGCCTCTTTTTCCATACTGCACCCTGCCATTCCCATAACCATTACCAAACTAAGAACTAATGACGCTGCTTTTTTCATTTTTCTTTTCATAAATTTTTCCTCCTTCTCTTTTACAATTGCGAGTTTTATGTTTTAATCCGTTTCAAATGACCTCCTTTCCACTATTTTTAATACATGTATTTGTTTTTTTCTTATACGACATTACTTGTCATTACAAGTTGGTTTAAAAAAAATACTCAGGAAGTGTATTCCAATTAAAAAACCAGGAATACACTTCTTTTCTGTATTTCATTCTTAAAAAGACTTTCTTCTTTGCAAATCATACTTTACAACTCTTCTTTGCTGCAGCATAGGGATCTTATTCTGCATCCTTTGCAATAGTAATTTCATTGCCTCTTTTCCATATCGACTGAAATGCTGCCTATACGTTGTAAGTCCGATCAAAGGAAAACTGCTCCAATTATAATCTCCATAACTAACCATTTTCAGCTCTTCCGGAATCCGAATCTTCAACTCACTTGCCGCTTTGTATGCTGCAAACGCTACAGAATCATTCATTGCGATTAAAACTTCTAATTCTGGATTCTCCAATAAATAATTCTTAATATCTGTTACCATATCAAATTTTACGATGGCTTCATGATATTCTGCCGATACTCCACATAACTTGAATTGCCTTGGACTCCACTGTACTTTTGAATCTTCCAACGCTTTTTTTACTCCTTCACACCTTAAAGCACACGTTGAAAAATGCTCGTTCCATGGCGAATAGAAACCAATATGTGTGTACCCTTCCATAATCGCCAGATTCGTGGCACGATATGCACTTTCAAAATCTTCCCCTGTAACGACATCAAACATATTGTCCTCTGGTTCTGAATCCAGAAAAACTAACGGAATTTCTAATCTTTTTAATTCATTCATCAGAAGATTATTGAAATAAAAACTATAAATAATGCCTTCCGGTTCTATTGTCTTTACGCTTTGTACAAACTTTTCAGAATCTTCTTTATTTCTAGGTTCCATCAACGTTACCAAAGACAGTTCTGTCTTTCTTAATACCTTCTCAATTCCGGATATCATGTCGGAAACAATTCCAGCGCTGAATAATTCAGGATAGTTTGGCAAAACAAGTAGTACTTTCCTAACTTTCACATCAGTACTAGCAGACTCTTTTGGTCTGACAAAAGTCCCGATCCCCTGTCTTCGATATAAAACACCTTTTGTAACAAGTTCATCCAGCGCTTTACGAACCGTAATCCTGCTGCTTCCATAAGCTTGACACAATTCATTTTCACTTGGGATTTTGTCATTCTCTTTATATACACCGCTGATGATCTTTTCTTCTATTTTATTTTTAATAATTTCATATTTTGAAATATTCTGCTCCATTATTCTCCCCATACATCAACTTGTCATTACATGTATAATACATCTTTATTTTCCTCTTGTCAACACAATCTGTAGAATTAATCAACCACAAAATATAAATGTTAATGTTAACTTCCCAAAAAATTAACTCTCGTTATGTTTAAACACCGTATTATTCATAGTCAAATCCATCTTCATTCCAATCTGGATACTGTTGAATACTTCCTTTTGCTTTAACTATACGAGGGCTGAAATCTTTCTGAACTTCAACAATCTTAGACACTGTAATTGTGAACATCCAATCATCTCCAAAATCATAATGAAGTGTAAATTTCTGCCCTTTACAAAGTCCAACTTCATCCAGAGTAACATCAGCTGAAGGTTCCTCTCCTTCAGGATCTGACTGATATGCATCTTCACTATATATGTGGTTGTCCATGCAAAATTCATATAGATGCTCGTCTATAAAATCAAAGGATTCCAGGATAACCCCGCATAACTGATTTAATGTGCTATTACCGCAAATTTCGATATTTCTGTAAACATCCCGCCCTCTACCGGCAGGATATACCTTCATCAAATACTGATTATTCATCATCCACCTCATTTCCTGACAGGAATCTCATCACTTCCTCAAAAGAACGTTCACTGTTGGTAAATGCCTCCATCAGTTCCTTGCTACGAAGTTCATCTCTTTTTCTCATCAGTTTCTCAAGCTTATCCAGTTCTGCTTCATATCTGTCTTTTGCTTTTGAAACCAGTTCTTTTTGTGCTTCAATCTTTTCTTCTATGGAAATGCTTCTTCTTGCCATGGTTCTTCTTAGCCTTCTTTCTCTATCTTCATCAGGTCTTCATTCATCACTGATGCCTGCGTCCTGATATTCGCCGCTGTCATGTTAAATGCCTTCAGTATTTCTTTCTGTGTAGCTGTAACTGCATAATCCATGCGATATTCACGGTCACTCTGCCGGATCAGTTCTATCTTTTCCAGTTCTCTGATTGCCGCTGGAACAGTCATATAATTTTTCTTTCCGTTCTTTTGCATCTGTTCCTTCAGACAAGTATAAAACCTGCTCCGGATAATCAGTGCCACAAACTCTATAAATATTTTTGCATGTACCGACTCGCTTGTATGTACCCGGAAACTTTTGTTTCCAAGATAGGATTTATCTCCACGGAACAACTTTTCTGATGCATCTCTGCTTTTATATAACTCCAGGGCCTGAGCAGCTGTCATTTTTTCTGAGGTTATAATAACAAAATAGCCACACAGACGTATCTCTTCATTGATTACATCACAAAGCTCGCGTCCATACATGAACTTTTCATCTTTTTTTCCTTTATTATAGTAGATCAGATCAAAGTACTTTGCAAAACCACTGCCTTTGATCTCATATTTTGTGCCTTCATGTTTATGAAGACATTCAGCCATGCGGTCAATCTTTGCTTCGATAGCCTCATGTTCACTGCTTCTCTTTCTGTCATTGTAAAAAATATGGAAATAACGTTCTTTTTCATCAGACGGATAAAGCTGTTTTTTTACAGTAATTCCACTTACTTTATAGTCTCTGATACTGTATCTCCGGTCTTCCTCAAAAGTTCCTTTTACTTCCAAGACAAGACTTTTTACAAGTTCTTTCATACCCTTCATCATAATGACAAACTCATATCCGTATTTGTCCATGTAGTGTATATTTTCTTTACTGAAATATCCTCTATCCAGAATAAAACCAACATTTTTGTAGCCATAACCGCCTGCTTTTTCCAACATGTACTGTAGCTGTGATACATCTACAATGCTTCCCGGATAATCCTCATAGTACAGTGGTTTTGCATTGTTTCTGTCATAGGCAACAGAATAATTAATAACAGGTGCACCGGTATCTTCCTTGGGATGACCATACTCTACAAAATCAATATCCCCTGCCTGGCAGTTTTTGTTTGTTGAATCATAAGATATGTATATCTTTTGGCTATGATCCTGTTTTTCATTCCATTCATCTAAAAATGCACGACTTTGATCTCCTGTAATACTGTTAATGAAGGCAGAAACTTTCGAGTCACTATAGATTTTCATCCTGTCTGTGAATAGCGGATGATTAAATGCATAATCAGGATAATACTGACCCGCATTGTTCTCTGCAATAATTGAATACACAGCCAGATCAAGAAACAAGCCACTATTCTTACCGATTATGTTTCCAATCATTTCATCCAGATGGTACTCTGCAATGATTCTACGCAGTACTAAATATGTACCAATTCTAAGACATCCGCTCCTGTGAGCCCCACCTTTTGTTTCTGGAAGTTCCTCAGACGGAAAAAACTTCAGGAAATTAGTATTCGGATACATCAGATCCGGTTCATCATCTGTACACTTACCAATTGATGTGCTCTTGGGAACCGTATATCCTTTTTCCGAACTGTAATTATGCTCATATGAGTAATAAATGTATGTGGTTCCTTTGATTTTTTTACGAGTTATCCCTGCTGAATCAGATGGTATTTTTACTTTAAAATCGAGATACATGGCACTGCCTTTCGAGAGTTAATTACTTCTCTTTTATTCTACCATATTTACTCGATTTTTCAAGATAAAACGTGCTTTTTTGCCAAATTTAAGGCTTTTTTAGTGCCTTCTCTACTTGTTTTGATGCAAACGAGAGTTAATTATCAAGGAAGTTCACACTGTATTTATGCGGTTTGAAAAGTATTTTCTTCACGGAATTTTAGGCACAATTGCGCAAGAGTAGGATTTTTATGGGAAGTTAGCAATTAGATTCTTTGTACGAAGAAAAGAAGGAAATCGAAAACAAAGAATTATTGGATGCAATCAGAAACAGTTCAAGAACACGGGCAGAAATCATTGCATTTTTAGAATCGAAATAATTATAAAATTACAGGAACCCCTACAAAAAAACGGTCGCTTGGGTTCCTGTTTTTGATTTGAGTAGGAAAAACATGGGAAGTTAGCATTAAGGCTTTTTTAGTGCCTTCTCTACTTGTTTTGATGCAAACGAGAGTTAATTATCAAGGAAGTTCACAGTAAACGAAGGGGCAGTTCACTGGAATGTCAAAACTGCTTTTTCGTTTACCCCATCATCGATTCTAACCTAAAGAATTCTCAACTTTTTTATCTATATGCACATACAAATCATTATGTTTATAATCTAACATTTTTATTAATTTTTCTAATACGCCAAAATTATTATGTGCTAAAATCAAATAAGCATGTTTATTTAACATAGTGTAATATCCTTTCAACTTCACGTTTAGCAGATATAGCAGCTTTATATTCCTTCTCTTTAGGATAACCAGCTACAACAAGAGCTACTATTTTGTGCGAATGTGGAATTTCTAATAAATTCTCTAATTTTCCATCCATATCAGGTTCTGAGCCCCATATTATTGGACATGAAAGAATATTGAAAGCATTTAACGAATATAATAAATTCATTACAAATATTCCGCCATCTACATAAACTGTATTCCTTTCAAATTCATTCTGATATAAATTCAAATCTCCCGTAACAGCAAATATTACAGATGGTTTATCAAATCCATTTAACCCACCATGCATTTTCATTATTTCATCAATTTTGCGACTATTAATACATGCATAAACTCTTGTAGCTTGCCTATTACATGCACTTGGTGCTGTCTGTGCCAATTTTATAACTTCTTTTATCGTATATTCACTTACACTTTTCTTTGAAAAACACCTAGAACTATGTCTCGCATAAGCTATCTCTGCAAAATTATTATTTTCCAGCAATTTATAATATGCTGTTCCTACTTTTATATCATTTTTACCATTTTGTCGATATTGTTCTGGTATAAAAGAGATATCTACATTATTGCTTTTTTGGAACTGAATGTATGCATTAAGCGTTGCAAATACTACATCTCTAATTTGATCATCTTCAGGATTTTTATACAACTTATATTTTTCATATAAATCTATCAGCTCTATTATTTTTTTCTTTCCAAATCCTGGCTTTGGCACCGATAATGAAAAACCTTTTTCAATTGCATGAGCTAAAAGTCTTATCTGTGTTGCAAGTTTTTTTTCTTCTCCAATTCCCATAAGTGAATTATCAAAATATTGCTTAAGATCATATTGATATAGGTAATTTAAATATCTTGTTCTTCCAAACTTTGTTTTATTATAAATGTATTGTTTTATTTTTCCAAACATCCTATTGCTTCCTTTAATTTATTGTGTGAAAAAAATCTATACTTTTCTAATCTCTCTTCAAAAGCTGCCGAATCATACTCCAGTTGCATTGTTTGTTCAAATTCATCGTAAGAACAATCTTTATCTACTAAATGTTCTCCTTCTTGCATTTGCAATACAATGCTTCTTACTTTCTCCCTATATGGATAGATGCAACATTTTTTATGATTTAACATTGTAAACACCGCCCCATGAAAGGTTGTTGTAAAAACATATTCTGCATTTTTTATATATGTACTAAATTGTAAAGCAGAGCATTCGATTACCTGATCTGCCCATATATGCCAAAAAAATACTGATACTATTTTCAAATCATGTTCCGTTGCGAATCTTTTTATTTGATTAATCAGCGGAGCATCTATGCCATACGTATACACCAAAAGATATTTATATTTCAGTGGTTTAATACTCTCTGACATTCTATCAACCGGTATTAACATTGTTGGATCACAAACCATATCATTACTGACATTAGTTATTTTTTGAACTATGTCATGAGTTCTGGTATCTCTAACTAAAATACGATTAAAATCATTTATACTATTTTTAAACGAATTATTCGCACATATTCTTTGTTCGTCTACCGCCCCTACACTTACAGCATATGCTATTTTAGGAAGTGTTTCATTTTCTCCCCAAAATAATCCATCTTGAAAATATGAATTATCCAAATTCCATATTTCATCGCTTCCGTACACTAAACCATCTAGTCTTTTAATATTATTACGTTTAATTAATTTTACCCTTTTAATATCTTGTATTGCATATGCAGCTCTTTTTAATCTTAAAAAAAATTCTCTTTTAGGATTAATTCTAAAAACCACTTTGGCTATAGATTCTCTTGTAGAATGACTTTGTACGATATAAACATCATTCCCATAAGATTTCAAAACTTCTTGTAATGCATATGTTTGCAAAAAGGAGCCCAAATTAGTTGTCGGCTCATACACCGTTATAATACCTACTCTCATACTTCCACCCTTATTTTCTCAAGATTTTCTTTATTGCTGTTTTCCGATCCTGGGCATTAAACATGATAAATAACGTGATTAAAGTTCCCACTATAACATCTACTATCCCATTAACAATCAGCAAAAGCCACGTATTTGGTACAATCAATCTTTTCATAATATTTTCAACTACAATCAGCAATGCAACATTTAATAAATTTTTTAAAATAACTGGATAAAATGTCCAAAATTTAAAGTTCAAACATTTCGCTGCATATATTGGTGTAAATGTTAAGTTTCGTACAATTCCATATATTGAACTTACACCTACTATGGCATATACACCTAAATTTGTAAATTTCAAACATAAAAATGTCGTTACTGTGCTTAAAATTCCTGTTATCAGTAAAACCATCGAATTTGCCTTCACTTTATTCGTAAGACTAAAAACAGAAAATAATGAATACACACATCCACTAATCAATACTGTTCCTGTTCCTAATATTGTTAAATTTCTCAGTAAATTTGCATCATTATCAGGTAACCATAACATATAAAAATCTTTTGCATATACGAGTAACATTGAAAGGCAAATGCCTGAAATCATAGATAAAATATTAATGGATTGTTTTATATTCTTTAATAATTCTTCTTTTCTATTCTTTGAATAATTTTCTAAAAACTCTGGATAAAAAGAATCTGATAACATTGCAACTAATGATGTATATAAACTAGGAATTGTTTTTGCAATAGAAACATTTCCTGTCATCAAACCATTTATAAACAAATTACTTAATAGCAAATCTAAACCATCTAACAAAATTTGACTCAATTTAGTAATAGAATTCCAAATTCCTGCAGTAGCCAATTCTTTAATTGCAGAAAAAGAAAAATATTTCTTCCTTACTCTTAGTTCTGGTGTATATTTTTTTGTATAATAATAATTGAAAGCATAACAATATAGTCCAGCAATAAAAGTTGCCAATACTACATAATAAATTTTTGTTCCTAATAAAACAAAAAATGTAACTGTTAATAAAACTCTTATAATATTAGACTCTAAAGTTCTAAAACTTCCTTTCCACAATATATTCTTTGCATATAATACAATGCCAAGGAAAGCTCCAAGAAGACTTACAACAAAATTAATGAAAATAATTGTAAAAGTCATTCTTGCGTCAAATAAAAGCCCCGAACTAATATTTAATATTTTAATATTAATAATCAACCATATTGCTGGAAGTAGCAGTATAAAAGCGAAAATCGTATTTGCAATTAATACCGAACTGTAATACGTATTAGCTTTTTCTGTATTTTTCTTGTATAATTCAATAATAATAAATCTACTTGCCATTGAATTAAGAGCGGCAGTAATTACATTTATATAATTAATAAAACTATTTGCTAACCCTACTAAGCCATATGCTTCTGTTCCTACATTTTTTGTAATATAGGGTGTTAAAAAGAAACTTATAATAAGACTTACTCCAAAGGATAGCACATTGGCAATCATATTTAATGCAACTGTCCTGTTATTATTTTTCATCATTCTATTTTCCAATAATTGCTTATGCAAATATTGTTAATCCTCTCTTATTTTTTTATTTTACACTTCCAGTATAATTTATAAATATTAATAAAACAAAATCTTGTTCGCATTAGCCTCTCTAGTAATTTAAATTTTCCATGAAACGAAGCATTTACAGATATTTGATTTTTATTTTTTTCATATATCTCTTTCAATAAAGCTCTTTCTGTTTTTTGTTTCGTCTGACAATATAACGAAATAATACTCAAAAACATTTTTTCATACTCAATATGTATGTATTTATCTAAATGATTCTTTTCCAAAGTTTTAATGCGTTCGTCAATAACCTTAAATATATCTAATTTTCTCAAATTAAATGCACTGTGAATAATACTATTTTCACGCATGACGTAATAGTATAAAACATTTGGAATATATGTAACCGTCATATTTTCTTTAAACGCATCAGTGCACCACATTTCATCTTCATGCTGTAGATTTTGAAATAAAACTTTCTTCAATAAATCTCTTCTGTATAGCTTAGTACAAGCAGAAGCTGCTTCTCCACCAAGTCTGTATAAATTATCATATAATTCTTTCAATGTCTGGGCTTTATAAATTTCTTCTTCTACCATCTCGTTACAATCAATATCCGTCTCTTTTATTTCCTGATAATGAAATTGTATAAAGTCTGATGGATATTGAACAATAGCTTTTTCCAAAATACTCACTGCGTGAATATTTAAAAAATCATCTCCATCAAGCAACATAATATATTCAGCTTTAGCAACTTTAATACCTGCATTTCGTGCCGATGAAAGCCCACCATTTACTTTATGAATCACCTTAATTCTCTTATCCTTTTGTGCATACTCATCACAAATATTTCCGCTCCTGTCCGTTGATCCATCATCTACTAAAACTATTTCTATGTCCTTTTCTGTCTGATTCACTACAGAATCAATTGTCTTACAAAGATATTTCTCAACATTATAAATTGGTATTATAATTGACACTTTTGCCATGTTCTCTTTCCTTCTATTCATTCAATATTTCCAGATCATCAAAATATCTATTTATTGTTTCCATCTCATCCCCTGAAAAGCCTTTTAGCTCTGGTATATTTATAGATCCTGGAACTTCATCATAAGAAAAGCAAACCTTATGCTGTAACGGTAATTCTAAAAAGTGTTCAATATCTTCTTTACTACATCCTTCTCTTTGAGACAATTTAAAAATCATATGTTTCGGATTAATTCTTTTTACTCTTCTATACCATTTATCGGACGCTTCTTTTTCGGACTTATAATGCATAAAATAAATTTCAATATCATCGAGCTTTGCTACCGGGTAAGGTTCTTCATTAATTAACGCATAATGATAACTCGCCTTTTCCCAAGGTATAAACTCTAATTCGCATTTAAAATATGTTTCCCAATCAGCACATAATTTCACAAAATCATGTCCTAATATATATAATCCTACAGTAGGAGACTTGTATTCAATTCCATATTTCTGATATGTAAAACTTCCCCAACAATTATTTGAAATTATCGAGAAATTTGTATCTTTTAGATTTTTTCTCAATTTTCTTTTTTCTAGTTCTTTATTTATTTTTACAATTCCATTCTTTATCTTACTCAAAATCTCACCTATTCTACAATTCCTATCTATACATTCTGTGATATAACACTTTCATTCTAGTAACCAGCGTAAAAACTCCTGCTTTAACAGCATATTTATATGATTGCTTTTTTTCCACATCTGACAATCTAGAATTATTTAATGTATAAATAATTGCCAATTCAAATATTTTAATCAGCTTTTTCTGTGAAAAATACTTATTTAATTTATTACATCTTAAAAGATGTACCAAACAGTCAACTAACTCTTCCACTTCCTTCTGTGAAAAAGTTTCATACTCTCCCAAACAGTATTTCATGAAGACTTTTTTTTCTATATCTGATGATTTAAAACCAATATCTGAAAATCTTTCTTCCATAAGTTTTTTCATCATCTTATAATATTTTTCGTCTTTTTTCTTTGTTATTTGAGAAGAATGAATACGATATTTAACCAAAAGATCTGGTATGGTTGCTATTTGACTTATTTTCGCAATCTTCCACCATAAATTATAATCTTCTGCACCAGCATACTCCAAATCATAACTTAATCCATTACTTTTTAAAATGTTACTTCGCATCATAACAGTTGGATGTGCAATACATGAATTAAATATAAGTTCCGCTTTCAATTGTTCAGGATTCGTTGTAAATACTCTTACTTGTTCATGAACGTCTTCACCAAAAATACAAATTCCAGTTCCCAAAACACCTACATCTTTATTTTTTTCCATAAATTCAATTTGCTTTTCTAGACGTTCCGCTACTGCAATATCATCCGCATCCATTCTTGCAATATATTCTCCAGTAGCATATTCTAGACCTTTATTTAAAGTAACAACAATTCCTGAATTTATCTCATTTTCCAGATAAACAATTCTATTATCAGAATATGAAAGAATAATCTCTTTCGTACTGTCTTTTGAACCATCATTTATAATAATAAATTCAAAATCTCCATACGTCTGATTAAGAATGCTGTCAATCGATTTTCCAATATATTTTTCAGCATTATACGCCGGCATTACCACACTTATCTTTGGCATTGCTTCACTCTCCTATCCATTATTAATCCATTTTACATAATCAAATTGATCATAATATCTTTCACCCTTCAAATTCACGAATGCACTTAATTGACCTGTTCCAATTTGATTTTCGAATCCTTTTATGTAGAAAAAATCTGGGTATTTTTCATTATCAATAGGATGATTTACAAAAATCACTTTATTTGCTATCGGAAGATTTTGCGCTCTTGCATAAATTTTTTCATCTTGTGCCATTCCCATAAATGTCCATATTAAATACAAGTTTTCAAAATGCAATCTTGCTTTTCTTGTTTCCCATTTTTCATTAGCTTCTGCAAAACTTTTATAATGTAAAAAATGTAATTCTATATCCTTATAATCCGCCCCCACGTAATATTGCAACCGGATAATCAGGAGCATTTAAATCATACTTAGGATTGGGGATTTCAATCAGTTTTTGGTTAATATAATATTCAAAGTGTTCTATAAAATCAAAAAAATCTAATCCATGAAAAAACATATTTATTGTTGGTGAATCAAAACGTAATCCCAGGTCATGAAGAATAAAACCACCTGTACAATTATTACAAAGAATTGAAATATTCTTTTTTTCTAATTGCGTTCTCTTTTTTGGCACAATCCATTGAGTTCTTAACCATTTATTTAACCGTCTCGTAATTTTTCCGTTATAAAAATCCATTATTATCTCCTATGTTTCCAATTTGCTAATTTTGCATATAAAATCAATAAAGTTCTTTTTTCTTTAAGTAACCATCTTGTTTGCATATTTACAATTTCCACCTTTTGAATAGCCTCTCGCAATTTATTATCTTGACATACTTTTTCTACTGCATTTTTTCGTGATTTTCTATTCAACGTCGAAGTTTTATAATAATAGTTGCAAATAGCCATTAACGCTCCACTAATAAATTGCTGTAAATAAGCAGTTTTATATTTTTCTTCCGCATTCCAGGCAACATTAATTGCCTTCTCTATCTCTTCTGCCGCTTTTTTATATGCTTCAAAATAATCCTCGTGAAATCTGTGAACTGCACTCTTCTCATTCATATAACGGTTATAATAAGATTCTTTGATATATGCAATCTTATCCGCATAACCAAATGCATAAATATTAAATATTCTGTCTTCCGAAAACTTAACGCCAAGCGGAAAATAAAGTCTTTCAGACTTTATTAGCTTGTCGTTGTATCTATTATTTTTATAGATACAACGCCAAGCGGACCCCGCCATCTCTAATAATAAAGATGGCGTAAAATCAGGTTTATTTAAAACCTGATTTTTTGATAACTGCGTTATCGTATCCGCTTGGATTTTCCCATCAGAATATACTGTTGTTGCATCACACATCACGACATCAGCATTCGTTTCTTTTGCCTCTTTTAAAAGTCGTTCATACATTACTGGTTCTATCCAATCGTCTGAATCTACAAATCCAATATACTCTCCTTCAGCGAGCTCAATCCCATGATTTCTTGCAACACTAACACCTGCATTTTCTTGATGAATTACTTTTACACGTTGATCCGTTTTTTCATATTTTTTACATATTTCGAAACTATTATCTTTTGATCCGTCATCAACTAAAATAATTTCCAAATTTGTTTCTGTCTGTTCTAATATAGACTTCACACATTTATCCAAATGCTCCTCAGCATTATAAATTGGAACAATAATACTTATTTTTTTCATGCTCCCCTATGCCCTCTACTTCTTCATCTAATAGTTTTATTCTTCCTAACATTATTCCCAGTACAATATATGGAATAATATTAGGATTTTCATTTACCAATCCCAACTCAACTGATTGTTGGATATACATAATAATGAAAGTAATAATGCAACCAGAAACGATTACATCATCAAGCCACTTTCTTCCCTTAGCTAATATCCTTTGCAATGAAAGAAGCCAAAAAGTACAACCAACACCACCATAAGCAATAAGCATAGTAACAACACAATTATGCCAATTTCCTTCTAATGTTCCACTACCAAATAAAATATGTTCTCCTAGTATTTTTAATCCACTTTCCCACAGTCCATCTCTTCCATTAAACAATGGTTTCTGAAAATTTCGCATACTCCAAAGATCCAATGTATTCATGTATGAACCATGTGAAACATTGATTACGAAAACAGCTATAAATAAAGGAATCAAAAGCCACAAATAATATCTTTTATCTGTTATCGTTATAATTTTTCTTGGCAAAATAGCTAAGGCAAATAGTACTGCAACTATCGCAAACCAAATACTTGAACGTGAGTCCGTAGGTCCAATTAAATTAATATATATTCCGGTAATAACCAGTATAATTATTTTGCTTTTAATATCATTCACATCGTAAAATGATATTAAAAATACCAGGAAACTGTACAATCCTATCATGCCAATAGTATTCCCATTCCATCCTGAAAGAACCGATGTATAATCATATATATACAGAATTGACATTCCTAATACCAAATATGTAAGTCCCGTTAATTTAACTGCTAAAACACTAACTCTGCTCCTTCCTAATATATATACAAGTAAAAATACCGAAATATAATGTGTCCCCATATTCCCATATCCTTTTATATATGAAACAGCAACTATAGTTAAAAGCATCCCGCCAAATATCACAAAATCATATTTATCTACCCAAAAATGTCTTTCTCTAAAAGATAGTATAACTATAATAATGAACACTACAAATATTACGCTTCTTGCTTTTTCGGTTGTTTGATAGCTTTGTCCAAGTCCAGAATCATTAAATAAATTAACAGCCCATAGCACAGACATAATTATAGTATATATAATAGAGTTCATGAATCAATTTTCCTTCCATCTATATCTAATAACTATTAAAATCCTCGTATCCCTTTATAATATAGCCACATTACAATACCTAATGGATATGAAATTCTTAATAGTCTCTTATATTTTCCATTATAAACAGATCTTTTTTCTCCTGCAAATATACAGAAGCATAAATATTTTCCTATTGTAATAATTCGGTTTCTAAAAGTCATCTGCATATCTATACGCTGCATAAAATACATACAATATCCAGCCGGATTTTTTTTCATAATTTCATTCAAATTATTGGATAATCCGTCCGTTTGATATTCACACACTTCAATTACTTTTTCCAACAAATGCATTCTGCAATTCATTTTATCGTATAATACACTCTCTGTCAGGAAGCGTTCTCCGGCAAATACTGGAAATTTGTTTTTTTTCAATAATTCTGTTGGAAATACAAAAACAAATTCTCCCATACAATTATACTCTTGATTAAGAGCATAAATATTGGAAACGCTCACTTCTTGCGGAAATTTTTTGCTCAAAAGTGCTCTATTTTGATCACACTTATACGCAATAATCCCCTCTTGTGAACCACACTGCTTTATTTTATATGTCAATGCTTCAATGCTGTTATTTTCTAAGTAGTCATCAGAATCCAGACACATAAAATACTTTCCCTTTGCTAAATCAACCGCCATGTTATGTGCCGTATGTTTTCCACCATTTTCTTTTTTATAATAACGAATATTCATTGAGGATTCTTCAATAAACTTGGACACAACTTCATTAGTATTATCTTTTGATCCATCATCTATAATCAACCACTCGCATTCACTATTCATTTGTTCCTCTAAACTTGAAAATACTCGTCTTATCTTATCTGCTCTATTATAAGCAGGTGTAAAAATTGTTAAAAGCATATTCTCTCCATCTATTATTTAAATATCCGTCTGACAAAATCTACACCAAATAACCGATGTAGCGGTTTACTAATAGTCGATCTTAATTTCTGTCCCATTGTAAGGCAACTTCCCATATACCAATGAATAGATACTGTATTCTTGGTTTTATTCAGGCACCCTGTTGTACTTTCGTACGGATTAAAATAATCTTTTGGATATACCGTCCCCCAAGGAAATCTCTGATATGATCCATCACGTTTCAATCCTATTTTTACTAATGCCTTCGTATTTAATTCCGGACACATAATTACACCATGTTTTCCATCTAATAATATGTCATATTCTTTAAGCATAGCCTGTAAGGCTAGGCCACTTGCGACCGAGCCGAAGGCTAGGCCACTATTTATATCAGCATTTTTTGGATTTGAAACATCCAGTCCGTCTGTTTCAAATCCAAAAAATGCTTGATCATTTAACAAAACATCAATGTTTCTGATAAGTTCTACATCTGTATCAAAATATACCCCTCCATTTTGATATACCACAAACAATCTGACATAATCACTTAAAAACGCATATTTCTTATTTTCATAACACCATTTTGTATAAGCATTCATATTTATATCAAAATTGTCCTCATTCCATTCAATTAATTCATAATCAGGACAATGTTTTTTCCAACTTGTAATACATTTTTTTGCTAACTTAGGCTTTTCTCCTTTTCCAAACCAACAATAATGAATCTTTTTTGGTATCATTTTTTCCTCTTTTCTATGTTTATCTATTCATTTTTCGTTTATGTAAATAATTATATAATGCTGTTGGCAACATTCCAACCACTATTGGTCTCAATGAATACAAATACATTACTTTAGGAAGATTAAATGTGCTTACTGCTAATCTTGACATATATGCTTCATTCAATCTATATCGAAATTTTCTTCGTTTCGTCGCTTTTTGATCATCCCTCATTTTATAAAGTGGTTCTTCCAGATTCTTTCCATATCTTCCTGATGCATATATCTTAATCCAAAGATGCCAATCTTCAACCCTTAATAATCTTTTTCCAACACTATACCCTTTTACGGCCCTTATAGCTTCCCTCTTTATCAAACATGGAGCATGTGCATGAACTGTACCGAAAACTAAATCTCCTTTTTTCGGATAATTATTATCACATTTTCCAACCCCCCATTCTCCATTCTCGTCAAAATAAATCATAGGACAACTTACTACGGAAAGATTTGGGTCCTTTTTAAACTCTGCTATTTCTTTTTCAAATCGAGTCGGTAAAGAAATATCATCCGCATCCATACGACCAATATATTCACCAGATGCAACTTTTAAACAATCATTCAATGTTTGATTCAATCCCTTATTCTTTTTATGTCTAAGTAATTTAATCTTATATTCAGGATGTTCTTGAATATATTTTTCAGCCACCTTATATGTTTTGTCACTTGACCCATCATCACACATAATTAGTTCCCAGTCCGTATAAGTTTGATTAGCAATAGAGTCTAGTGCTTCTGTTAATGTATCAGCACAATTATAAATCCCCATAATAATCGAAATCATCTTTTTCTAGTTCTCCTTCTTGCTTTTCTCACCAACATCTCTCTGTCATGTAGAATATATTTAAACAAATTCTTCTGTTCATAATTTTCTTTAACATTTTCATAACCAGACTGTCCTAATCTTAATGCAAGTTCTGGATCGTCATATATTCTTAAAATCGCATTTCGAAGCTCTTTTACATTTTTCTTTTCAATAATAAGCCCCGTCTTTCCATTATGAATAGCATCTGTCGGCCCTGGAATATTTGTGCAAATCACAGGAATTCCCATAGCTCCAGCCTCTACAACGGTAAGTCCAAAACCTTCTCTATAACTAGGCATCACATAACAATCCATCGCTGACATATATTTTTGCACTTCTTTAGTAGATCCACAGTAAATCACATGAGAATTTTCTTTTGACCATTCATACAGTTTTGTATTAACAGATGTTTCTTTTTCTACACCGCCTACCATTAATAAATAGATATCTTTATGTGATTTTAATATGTTTTTTGTAGAAGCAAGTAATTCATTAATCCCCTTATCTCCTGTGATACGTCCAACAAAACCACATACAAAAGCTTTTTCCGGAATTTTATATTGCTCTCTTATTTCGCTTCTGTATAACTTCTTTTTAGATATATCAAATTTTTCTAATGAAACCCCACTTGCGCTTCCTCTATGTACAACAGATCCCTTTTTTTCTGGATATAATTTTTCCTTATGACAAAAAGATAAATTTCCTCTACTATCAGGTTCTATCCACGTCGAAAGTTTACAAACAAGTTTTTCTTCACATTTAAATATTTTTCTTTTAACACCGCTAAATCCAACATAAGCCAATCCCCATTGACAATATAACCGTACCGGAACTCCTGCCAAACTTCCGGCTATAGAAGCATATAATGATGCATTTGGTGTAGAATATTGGATTAAATCAAATTTATTCTCTCTGAATATTTTCCACATTTTTGCACATGCTAAAATGCCACCAAGGCTTACGCCTCTTTCCATTTCAACCGGAATATAGTGTGTATAGTCCGGCAATTCTTTTTCAAACTCATCGTCCTTATTGCAAATAAAAGTGATATCATAATCACCATTTTCATGCATATATTTTGCAAAATCGAGAATGAAACTTGTAATCGTCACCGAAATAGTTGTAACAAAACAGATTTTTTTCATAGCAATTATGCAACCCCTTTCATTTTCATCATTAATTAATTACATTTTTATAAACTTTTATAGTTTCTTTTACTTGATTTTCAATCGTAAATTTCTCCTGCACAGTTTTTCTTCCAAGTTTTGCCATTTTCTGAATTTCATCTTGATTTTTATATGCATTCACTAAATACCGTGCCAAGCCTTCTACATCTTCTTTTTCGAAAACATACGTTATTTCTTTTGTATCGGAATATCCAGGTGTATCTGATCTTACAACAGGACACCCCATTGCTAATGATTCCAAGACTGTTAATCCAAATCCTTCTAAAACAGACGGTAAAACTGATATATTACAAATTCCAAAGAAATCTCTCGGATTTTGAAACCCTACATACCTCATATCTATATCATTTTCTTTGCTATACTGCAAAAGTTCTTGTAAATAAGTTTCATCATACACTTTTCCTGCAACCAAAAGTTTCACATTAGAAATTTGATATTTTTTTTGAATTAAATCTATCGCTTTCAATAAATATCTGTGACCTTTAATCGGAACCATTCTAGCTAATATTCCAATTACAAAATTATCCTTACATTCCCACTTTTTCTTTAAAATTTCTTTTTCATTCACCGACAAGGGTTCGAATTTCCCTATATTAATTCCATTATTAACCACCGTAATTCTATCTTCTGGAACATTATAATTTCTCTCCAACATCTTTTTTAAATCTGTTGAAACAGAAATTATAGGAAAATGAAAAATTTGCAAAATAATTTTAAACAATTTTGGCTTTGCAATCGCATCAATATGATTAGTCCATATATACGGCACTTTCATTCTCAGCTTTACTATCTCTGCAACAATACACAAACTTTGGCTATGCGTATGTACCAAATCTATATGATACTTTTTTATAACATCACAAAATTGATTTGCAACATACAGTATTTTTTTGATATCCGACTGAATCCCCAGCATACTTATAGAAAAATATACGAATTTTTCATTTTCTTTCAAATGGTCAATAGCCCTATCATAGTCACATTGGTTTTCATCTGTAACAAGAACAACTCGTTCACCATGTATCAGTAATTCCTCACACAAATCAATTATATGAGTATTCACCCCCCCATTAGCAATAGTCATATTAGTTACTGTTACTAAAATATTCATTATCTTCCACTCCAATTAACCAACATAGTATAATCCATCCGCATTCTTAAAATAAATTACTTTCATTCCCAGTTCTTTTGGTGCAATAAAATCTTTGGTTACATTATCTCCAATATAAACCATTTCGTTAAATGCAATCTTCCATCTATTCTGCATTAATTCAAACGCCTTTTTATTTGGTTTCCTATATTGAATACCACCAAGTTCATCTGTAATTATAACTTGATCCACATCAAGCTTAAGTGCCTTAATTTTATTTTTCTGACCATCAGGTCGTCCATCAGTAATTATACCTATCTTTTTCCCCTTATTTTTTATACGACTTAGCATTTCAGAAACTCCCGCATATAATTCAATCACAGGCATATGCGCACGATATATATTCAGAGCATTCTTTTTCTCTTTTTCATCTAGATTAGCTTCATCAAAGACCTTGTCTATAGCTTTTTCTCCTTTTAAAAAGGAATTCCATAATCTTTCTTCTGCATTTTCTATATCCGGATAATTTTGAGCAATTTTTCTATATCCGCTTCTTACATAATTCTTTTCAGAATACAATGTATCATCTAAGTCGAATACCACACCATCTATTTGATTTAAATATGACTCTACTTCTAAAATATTATTTATTGTTATCATTTTACTCTTACACTCTGATCATATCTGCTATAAATAGCTCCATCAACTGCTGCCCCGGCAACATATTCTAATTTTTCACCAGCAAGTAATCTCAACAATGCCTCTGCACTATCAGCTCCTGCTTTTATTGTTAATGGTGCTCCACCACCAAATCTTGGATTAATCTCTATATAATAATCTTTTCCTGTCTTTTTCTCTCTTATAAGTTGTACTGTAATCTGACCGCAAGGCTTATAATCTATAAGTAATTGCTTTATTTCATCAATAATTTGCTGATCTTGAACCATTTCTGTTTTTAAGACTTCTCCGGAGCGCACTGCTAAGCGAATTCTTGGTGTTATATAAATTGGTTTTCCCTCAAAATCACAAAATATGTCAACCGTATATTCTGTTCCATCAATGAATGGCTGTATTATATAATCTGGTACCTGCTCTGAAAAAGATTGTAATTCCATTTTATTTTCTACTTTATAAGCAAAAATACTAGAGCTTCCATCTTTTGGTTTTATAAATGCTGGATACCCCTCTTTATATTCATTCCAATCACTAACTGGATGTGGGCTTTTCAATCCAACACTCTCAAAATATTCTGCTGTTAACCTCTTATCTCTACAAATTTTTATTTTTTCTTGATCGCTAATTATGACCTTTGTATCTCCAAAGTTTTTCTTGTTTTGAGCTAATAGCAATAAATCTGTATCTATTGTCGGAATTAATGCATCTATTTTCTTCTCTTCGCAAATTTTTTGCAATTCCGGAATATAATTCGAATCTTTTATCCTAGGAACGATCACTGTATAGTCGCAAAAATATAGTGCTGGCGCTGATTCAGTTATGTCTGCACCATATATTTCCAATTTCATATTCAATTTTTCTGCCGCATTTTTAAATGCTTGAATTAATTCAACTCGACGTCCCACACTTGTAAATAATATTTTCATACTACACCTTTTCAAAAACTCTTATTAATCCTATATTATTCACGGCTTCGCCGTGAAAGTGGCTGAAAGCCACATAGTTACTACATTTTAACTGAATATTGCCATTCACCTATTAAGTGAATGAAAAAAGAGCATCTATTTGTGGTAAAATTTAGGTGTCCAATCTAAAAAATCTACCCAAAGGAGCCCTTTATGAGTATTGTAAACACCTTATCGCTTGAAAGCAATAGACAGATTAAAATTAATTTCAATGGAGGCGATTTATCCTCCGATACAGGCTTACTTCTCATCAAAGAATTCGTAAGCAAACTTGGCATTGACAGACTTTTCAGTCATTCATTTAAGACCAACGATTCTGCATTATTCAGATATCACACTGATAAGGCAAATCTTCTTCAGATGATATATATGATTATTGCCGGTTACTTTGAAGACGATGCTTCAGATGAACTTACCAATGATCCTGTGTTTAAAACAGTGCTTGAAAAAGACACTTTAGCATCACAGCCAACAGTTTCAAGATTCTTCAATCGTATGGATGAAGACACATTAAATCAGTTTCTTGCTATCGAAAGAATTCTGAGAAAGAGAATCTACAGCATACAGATGCCTGAAGCGGTTGTTCTTGATCTCGATTCCACACTTCTTGAAGCTTATGGCAAGCAGGAAGGCAGAGCCTTTAACTTTCACTATCAGAGTAATGGATATCATCCACTGGTTTGCTATGATGGAATCACAGGCGATTTAATCAAAATCCAATTGCGTGATGGAACCAAATATTCCTGCACAGGAGTTGTTGATTTCCTTCAGCCAATCCTTGATGAATATTTAGCGGATTATCCAGAAGTAACACTCCTGCTCCGTGGTGACAGTGGCTTTGCAACACCTGAACTATATAAGCAATGTGAAGAAAATGGCACCAGTTATGTAATCCGACTGAAAGAAAATAGAATTCTTCGTGACAAAGCATCTTTTCTTGTCGATGAGCTTGATGAAATCACGAAAGAGAACAAAGTTGATTATGCTGTTGTCTATGGTGAATTCATGTATCAGGCAGGTCCATGGCCTTATGAAAGACGTGTTGTCTGCAAAGTTGAAAAGCCTGAGAATCAGATGGTTTACATGTATACCTTCATTGTTACAAATATGGATTCATCACCAGAGTACCTTGTTAAATTTTACTGTAAAAGAGGTCTGATGGAAAACTTTATCAAAGAGAGCAAATCCGGCTTTGATTTTACTTCCGTAAGCAGTCATTCAAGAATTGTAAATGCTAACAGACTCCAGGTACATGCACTTGCTTATAACATATTTAATTGGTTTAGACGATTGGCGCTATCTGCAAATATGCTTAAACAGCGTATTGATACCGTCCGTTTAAAACTGCTGAAGATTGCTGCAAAAGTAATCCACTCAGCAAGATATATCACATTCAAGCTGTGTAGCAGCTGCCCCTACAAAAATGAGTTTTATGAAACGCTGGCAAATATCAGCAGACTGTATGTACAGCTGGAATAGCAACTATTAACGAACCTTGGCAGCTGAATAACTCCTCTAAAAATTGCCACAGGGATTTTATGCCCTTTTGGCAGATAATTTCAGAGTAGTTACTACTGCCAGAATCAATTTTTGAACTCATGGTACAGTTATTTGGTCGAATACTGATCCATGAATAATTCAGGTTAATATTGTTTAATCACTTTTTATTCTTCATCATTTGTATAACCAGACAAAGTCCCCGTAAATTCTTCCATTGTAGCTGAATTTTCAGAACTTATACCTTCTCTCTTTAATACAGTTTTCACTGTCTGAAAAATAATCTTCCAATCACCTAAAAACGACATATGGTCCACATAATACACATCTTTATCAAATTTTTCCTCCCAAGTAATAGCATTTCTACCATGTACTTGAGCATATCCAGTAAAACCTGGTCTCACCTCATGTCTCCTAGCCTGATGCTCACTATAAAGTGGTAAATATCTTACCAACAAAGGTCTCGGTCCTACAACTGACATATCACCTTTCAACATATTTATAAGTTCTGGCAATTCATCTAAACTTGTAGCTCGTAACATACGTCCAAACTTTGTCAAACGAATATCATCAGGCAATAGATCTCCCTTTTCGTCTTTTTCGTCTGTCATTGTTCTGAACTTGTAAAGAGTAAAAATTTCTCCGTTCAATCCCGGTCGTTCTTGTTTAAAAATAACAGGACTTCCCAGCTTTATTTTTACAAGTAAGGCTGTAATCCCCATAATCGGTGATAACACAACCGTTGCAACCAATGCGCAGCAGAAATCTTGTGGACGCTTTATGTATCTTTCATAAAATCCCTGTTTATGAGGTATGCATATAGATTCTTTTTTTCTTTTACCTATATTGCAGATTTTTTTTCCCATATATCCTACTATTGTTCCAAGACTCAATGTTCCGGCTATTATAGTTATTATTTTAGATTTTTTCACAATTACTCTCACTTTTTTCTATTCAAAACACGCCTTAATTACATCTATAATTCGATTCTGTTGCTCAACCGTCATCTTATTATCACTTGGTAAGCATAATCCTCTCGTGAAAATATCCATTCCAACATCTGAAATTCCACCAGCAATATAAGCATTCGATCTGGCACGTCCATTTCCATCTCTTACAATAAATGGATTCATTCTATACATTGGCTGCATGTGCATTGGTTTCCAGATTGGTCGACCTTCTGCATTAACGGATGCAATTGCTTCCAAAATTTCTGTCGGACAAGTCTTTCCCGTTTCTTTTACATAACAAACGTCCTGTTCCCCTCGCACCTGTTTGCACATAGCATCTTTATCAATAATTAAGCAAGAAAGCCAATAGTTTGGTTCTGACTTCTCAAAGTCCACAGGATTCATAGATACTGGCAAATTCTTCAGCCCCTCCTTATATCTTTCGTAGATTGCCTTTTTCTGTGCTATATGCTCATTCAGGTATGGAAATTGACCACGAATAACCCCTGCAATGACATTACTCATTCGATAGTTATATCCTACTTCTTCATGCTGATACCAAGCTGCATTTTCCCTTGCTTGTGTTGACCATTTACGAACTTTATTGGCCGCCTCTTCATCATTTGTTAAGAAACAACCACCAGAACTTCCAGTAATGATTTTATTTCCATTAAATGAGATTGTATTGTATTTACCAAATTTACCTGTCTGCACACCCTTATATGTGGCTCCAAGAGATTCCGCTGCATCTTCTACAAGAATCGCTCCATGTTTATTAATTACAGCGTTTAACTCTTCTACTTTCCCTGGAGTCCCGTATAAATGTGCAATAACAACAATTTTTGTATCCGGATAAATCTCAAATGCTTTTTCCAATGCCACTGGATCCATATTCCATGTATCATATTCTGTATCAATAAAGACAGGTTCTCCACCTTCATAAACAACCGGATTTACTGTTGCATCAAATGTCATATCCGAGCAAAAAACTTTTTTCCCTTCCAACGCACCGTGACCGATTACAGGCATCCCGTATGCCTCATTTCCAGCCAGTTTTATAGCCAAGTGCAACGATGCTGTTCCTGCTGAAAGGGCAACTGCATATTTACATCCTACATATTCACAGGCCAATCGTTCTACCTCATTAATATTCTTTCCAACAGTAGACATCCAGTTAGTTTCATATGCTTCTTTTACATATTCCAATTCTAATCCATGCATAGTTGGGCTGCTTAACCATACTTTATCTGTAAATTTTTCAAACGAGTTATTTTCTTTAAACATTTCTTCCCCTTTGCATAATGCACAATTTCTAAAGTTCCAAATAATTCTAAAATACTGCTACCTTCATTCCAACTTTCTTATGTTCTTCTTTCTTATCCTTTTGTTCTTCCAAATCAACTTCTTTGTTAACATCTTCCGGTCTTCTAAATGTTTGAACAACGCTTCTCAAAGCTTCTTCCGCTACCAAATCATCACCCTGGTCACATGCTGCTCTAAGAATTTCCAGCTTCTTTTCAATCTCTTCTCCACTCAAAGCATATCACGTTCAATAAAAATCAAACTGTTAGATGTTTTATCAAGTTCTTCCGTTTTTACTAAAAGCTCCTCATATAACTTTTCTCCAAGTCTCAAACCTGCTTCCAAGATGGATATTCCCTGCACACCTGACAATCGAATCATGTTCTCTGCAAGATCCATAATCTTAATCGGCTGTCCCATATCCAGAACGAATAACTCTCCATTATTAGCAAGTGCACCACTTTGAAGAACTAACTGTGAAGCATCTGGAATTGTCATAAAATACCAAATAATTCGTTTGTCTGTCACTGTTACCGAACCGTCATTTGCAATTTGACGTTTAAATAATGGAATAACAGATCCTGCACTTCCCAATACATTTCCATGCGTACTTGCACTCGGTACGATCATCTCACACATTCTCTTTGTAGATCCCATAACATTTGTCAGGTTTACGCCTTGTCTGTTGAAGCCATCATAAATTGTTCTGCATAATACTCTTCGCAAAGATCCACATGATTTTTTGTTCCAAATACATTGTTATAAATAGCTTCGATACAGTTGTGTTCCATCAATGGTATATGTTTATGTGCTGCTGCATTGATAATAATTTGCGGATGACACTTTTCAAATACACATTCCAATGCTTTTCGATGTGTGATAGAACAAATTTCAATTTGCAGATTTAAACGGCTTACATATGCTATCTTTAATTCTTGCTGAACGTCATAAACACAACTTTGTTTTTGTAGTATGTATTCATTACATACACAGTAGAGTAATCATATACTTTTACTTTATAACGTTCAAATAACGCTTTTTTTCTCAATCTCCATGTTTTGAATAGCAAAAATAACTTCCTGTATTTCATATTCTGCAAACTTTCTAAAAGTAGCGTCTGTATTAGACCATATAGGAATTTCATAAATTTCTCTTCCTACTTTTCCGGTATCGACAATCGCAACCTTGATTTTCCGCGCTTCTTTGTCACTACCGATTTCAATACCAGAAACAATCTCCAGCATTTTAACCAGAAACTTTCCATATGAAGTATCTCGATTTCCACACTTATATGCATAACAATACATCATACGAATAGATAATGCTCCTAATGCATTCACACTGGCTAAAGACAACATTCTCACAAATGTAATTTTATCAACTAGTAAAATCATTTCTAACGACAAATACATCAAAAATGCAATCCCATTCTCCAAAAGCAACCAAATTCAGCCTTACTGTGAAAATACATATCGCAAACAGACATACTTGCTGAGGTATCCCATCGGCGATAGCTTATCCACTCCACCATAGCGCCCCAGTAATATGACCGCAACAATTGCATATATGATCATGTCATATTCGACAAACGCCCAACGTATATTAGACTTATTTCGTTCGGTACGTTTTAAATTCAAGTTTTTTCTTCATTCCTTTTCATATGTTCTACTCATCGTTCGCCCCCAACAGCTTCTCATACACTTCGCCTTTTTTCTCGCTTCCATGTTCTCCCGCCGGGTGATAAGTCGTTACGACTTCTGCCACTTTTTCACAGATATCCTCTGCATTTGTATATGCCATATCCATCAGCGTTTGAAGCTCCTTCAAAAACGTTTCAACTTCAAAAGGAATCGGACATCCGATATGGATCAACTCGTTCCTTGTTTTCTTCAGCCCCTCTTCTGCCATCAGTTTTTCTTCGTAGAGCTTTTCCCCCGGTCTTAATCCGGAATACTCTACTTTGATATCAACATCCGGTTTTAATCCGGACAACTTGATCAGGTTTCTTGCCAGTGTATCGATCTTCACCGGACTTCCCATATCCAGCACAAAGATCTCACCGCCGTGGGCATACGTTCCTGCCTGCAGCACCAGACTGACAGCCTCCGGAATCGTCATAAAGTAACGGATAATATCCGGATGGGTCACCGTGACCGGACCACCTGCCGCGATCTGCTTTTTAAACAGCGGGATTACAGAGCCATTGCTTCCAAGTACATTTCCAAAACGAACAGCTACAAATTCTGTCTTAAGATTTTTCGGAATCCCCTGTTTTACCATTGCACCGTCTTCATCATCAGCATGCGCATACAAAATCGGCAGCTTTTCCGGCGTACCTTCTTTGATCATACGGTCAAAAGACTGGATGATCATCTCACACAGCCGCTTACTTGCTCCCATAATATTTGTCGGATTGACCGCCTTATCCGTACTGATCAATACGAATCTCTGACAGCCGTTCATCATGGCTGCGTATGCGGTCTTATACGTTCCGATTGCATTATTTTTAATGGATTCACATGGACTGTCTTCCATCAGCGGCACATGCTTATGCGCTGCGGCATGATACACAACATCCGGTTTATACGTCTCAAATACCGCATTGATCCTTCTGGAATCCCGAATGGAACCAACCAGAACCACCAGATCCAGTTTTGGATACTTTTTCTTTAGTTCCTGCTGGATATCATATGCATTGTTCTCATAGATATCAAAAACAATGAGCTGTTTCGGGTTATATGAAGCAATCTGACGGCAAAGCCCGGAACCGATACTTCCGCCTCCACCTGTCACCATCACTGTTTTTCCATTGATAAACTCGTGGATTTCCTCCATATTGACTTTGATCGGATCACGGCCAAGCAGCTCCTCCACAGCAACATCCCGCAGAGCACTCACTTTTACCTCTCCGGTAAGGAACTGATAAACTCCCGGAAGATTCTTCAGCTCACATCCGGTCTCTTTGCAGATATTTAAAATATCGCGCTTCTCCTGTGCCGTAGCGCTCGGAATCGCCAAAACGATCTTGTCAATCTTATAGCGCTCGACACAGGACATAATATCATCCCGTCCTCCGACGATCTGAACACCTTCAATGTATCTGCCCCATTTATTCGGATTATCGTCAATGATGCAGCAGACGATATCCTTCAGTTCCTTTGCCGTCTTGATATCACGCAGAATGATCCTGCCGGCCTTTCCGCCTCCGATCAGAAGCACCTTTTTTGCCTTGGCAAGTTCTTCTGTCGTTCTGCGCTTGTCTCGCTCCAACAGGACAAACCGGTATGCAAACCGCACTGCCAGTGTCAGTCCGAACTGAATCAGGATTCCAAAGAAATAGTACGATATCGGCATTCTTCCAAAGAAAATGCTCATCCCTGTGCAATGGAATATAAAACTGATGCCTGTTGCAAACACCATTCGTATCAGCTCATTATAGCTTGCAAATCTCCAGATACTGTTGTACAGATGCATACGCCAGAATACAAGCAATGAAAAAATCACATAGATTCCGATAAATTTGACATAGCTGCCCAGATATTCTTTCGGTATCAAAGAATATCTGCAGTCAAACCGGAACCACAGCGCCAGAAAAAATGCAAAAATAATCGCAATCGCATCATAACCTGCCAGCGCCATGGATACGACCTGCCAGTGTTCGATTCTTTTCTTTCTAAACTGAACCGAATCACTTTTCGTTTGATTCAAATTTTTACTCACAAAATCTCCTCCCGTTTCTCTCCATTCTCAACTTTTTCGAATATTTTTTCTTCCTCAAACCCGTAACCTTTATTAAATTTTTATAAAGATACGTTATCGATTTCATTCTATTACAATTTCCGCCATTTTTCAACAGTGCTCGACGTTTTGTACGTAAGCGCAAAATAATTCGACGGATTGTGTTGCCCTAAAAATGAATCCATAATAATCATTAGAAAATGCAAGCATTTCACTTCATCTTCTCTTGCTAGAAATGATAGATGCGAGCATTTTACTCTATCCGATTTATGGAGGTGTGCTCATGAGAAGCAAAAGAATACCTGCCGAAGAACAATACCGTCTCATCATGGAATGCCGTCAAAGTGGATTGACAGATCATC
>OBXM01000584.1_pt1 | contig 33703 bp, 28 predicted proteins | sample 1538141 | NCBI WGS metagenome assembly OBXM01 (sample SAMEA2580153, study PRJEB22360) | human gut metagenome | biome: human gut; feature: human-associated habitat; material: faeces | place: Denmark | collected 2008/2010 | reverse complement strand
AATTCATCCATTTTTTCACTCCTTTATCTTCTAATGATTTTAATAGTCCCTGATCATACATACCTTTATTATATTATAAAATTCATAGAAAAGAGACCAATTGCCGCTATTCTGATAATAATTTTTCAATTTAATATAAAAAAAGGATAAAAAGAAATAAATTTCTTTTTAATCTCCAATTTAATCTTTATAAAAATCATAATTAAACATTAATTTTGGCAACTATTAAAAGAAACAAAGCTACCGCCTTGTTTCTCTTTATTCCTACATAACCGTGATAATCGACTTTCCAGCCGTTACTTCACCATATTTTTCTAATTTTAATGTTTTTCCTTTAGTATCTAGAAAAACAATCATAATTGTATAGTCAATATTTTCATTTCTTAAATAATTAAGATCTAGTTTAATAATTTTTTCACCAGCTCCAACTTTTTGATTTTTCTTTTTTAATATTGTAAATCCTTTTCCTTTTAAATTAACGGTATCTAGTCCAATATGAACCAAGATTTCAACACCGTCATCTCGTGTAATTCCAAAAGCATGACCAGTAGGAAATAATGTCGTTAATACTCCTGAGCAAGGGGCACAGACCTCTGACGAGGTCGGAACAATAGCAACCCCTTCTCCCATTACTTTTTTTGAAAATACATTGTCATCAACATATTCAAGATTAAAACTGACTCCATTTACAACTGCATATACATTATTTGTATTTTTTTGATTATTTTTTAATGATTTAAATATCTTTATCATAGTATTAACTCCTAAATTTGCTAATGACTATTTTGTTGGAAGTTTTTATTTTTTACTGGAACATCTTCAAATCCTGAGAAATAACTCACCACACTAGATACAACAAATGCCGCAATAATTGCGATAATGACGCCAATAATCGTTTCCCCATAAATAGGAAGTGCCAAAATACTAGGATTACCATAAGCAAATGCCTTTACTCCAAAAAATCCAGCAATACAACCGCCAACTGCACCACCAGCCATAACACCATACATTGGCTTTTTTAGACGCAGATTGATTCCGTAGATAGCCGGCTCTGATACCCCGGCTAGAATAGCCCCGACACCACTACTAATCGCTTGTGAACGTAATTCTGGATTCTTAGTTTTTAGTGCTACCCCAAAACAAGCTCCTCCCTCAGCAACATTATGAACAAATTGTGTTGGCCTTAAAAAACCTTCATAACCTAATGATGCAATACTTTGCATCATTACAGGGCCAAAAACAGTATGCATTCCTGACATTATTACAAATGGCAATACACCACCGAGAGCTCCAAGCGCAAATGGACCAATCGTGCTTTGCATCCAAACTAAGAAATTAATAAAATATTCACCAGCAAAAAAACCAATTGGGCCTAATACAGTAAGGGTTAAAAGACTTGCAAGAACAAGCGTTAATCCACCAACAAAAATTCCTTTAAACATTCCCGGTAAATACTTATTCAAAAGCTTTTCAATATTTGCAACTGCTACAGTTGATAATATTGCTGGTAAAAAAGATGAAGCATAACTTGCTGAATAAGCTGTGAAGCCTAATATTTTTAAGGGCTCTTCAGCACTTAACATCCCAATAATATCTGGATGGATCAGTAGACAAGCTACTATCATTGAATAAATAGGTGTACTTCCTAATCTGATTGCTGCACCGTATGCTACAAAAACAGGCATAAAGTAGAAAGAAGTATTAACAATACCATTTATAACTAGATATGTTTGATTATCAACAATTTCCGGCCACGCTAATGAGGTTAGTACCAAAAATACTTTTATTAATCCAGCTACAGTAAGCCCAGGAATCATTGGTGTAACACATGCAGATAAGAAATTGAAAATATTTTTTATTCCTCTTTTCCAAATTGGCGAATCATCTTTTTCTTTAATATCTTCATCCAAAATTTCATCAATAATTTCTGCTACTTCAAAATTATAATTTTTAACTACTTGAGTAAATGTCGCAGATAAATTTTTCCCCATAATTATTTGAAATTGACCGGCACCAAAGGTTGAGCCCAACACTCCATCAATTTCATTAATCTTATCTTGATTAACTAGATTTTTATTTTTTAATACAAATCGTAATCTTGTAACACAGTGGGTTACATATTTAACATTATCCTGTCCGCCAATCGTTATAATGATTTGATCGGCTATTTCTTTATAATCCATATTATTCTCCTCTATATTATTCTTGAAATATGTACTAATAAATAAAATCGTTCCGCCTCTGATAGTACATAATCAAATTCTTCATTTAAATATCTTTCGATTGAATCTAACGTAATACCTATTTTTTTATTAATATCTGACTTAGCATTTATTATTAATTTTTCAAAATTCTCATCATCACTTTCACCCTTTATCACCCGCTGCATAAAAAATTTAAGATGAATCACTAGCCTAGAATAATACAGTGAATCTTCCTGTAGTTCAAGGCCAAAATTAGCTTCAATTATATTTAAAATATCATCTATGCTCTTTAAAATACTCGTTGTTTTGCTTACATTATTATTAAACTCAGCATTAATTAAGTGAAATGCTATAGCACTTGCCTCTTTTTTATTTAAATTTATTTGATAATATCTATTAATCAAATCTAATGCTTTAAGGCCGACTTCATATTCTTCATGATAGAATCTTTTTATTTCTTCACTAACTAAACTATAACTACCATAACCCTTTAGATAATTTTTGGAAACAAAGTTAATATGGTCTGATAGCGATACTAATAATCCTTGATTAAAATTTCTATTTAAATCAGTTTTTGCCATATCTATAATTTCTTGGGTCAATTCAATACATTTAAATGGAATTTCATTCAGTAAGGCTTTAAATTGAATTTTCAATAAATTATTTTGTAACGTATAAAGCTTGTAATTTTCTTTCATTGTTATATAATCATTAACTTTATGATTAAATCCTACGCCATTACCAATAATAATTATTTCTGTTCCATTTTCTAATATTTCAATGGCATTATTATTTAAGATTTTATTAATTCTATAGTATTTATTTTTCATATCTAATCCTCTACATTTATTAAAATGTTAAATCAGACCCGTTTGTTTTAATTACCTTCTTATACCAATAAAATGAATCTTTTCTATAACGCTGTAATGATCCTTGTCCATAATCATTCATATCAACATATATAAAACCATAGCGTTTCTTCATTTGTCCACTAGCTAAAGATATTAGATCTGTACATCCCCACATAGTGTATCCAAAACATGGTACTTTATCAATGACAATAGCATCTCTCAATTGTTTTAAATGTTCAGCCACATATTTTATTCTGTAATAATCATGAATTTTTCCATTTTCTAAAATATCTACTGCTCCCATTCCATTTTCAATAACAAATAATGGTTTTTGATAACGATCATAAATTTCATTTAAACAATAGCGTATACCTAATGGATCTATTCCTGCACCCCATTGGGTCTTTTTTAAATACGGATTGGGGTCCCCACCCATATGATCAACTTTAGAACCAGCACTAACAATTGAAGAACGATAATAACTAAATGAAATAAAATCTAAAGTATGTTTTTTAATCAAGTTTCGATCTTCCTCACTTACTTTCAATTTGACATCTTTCTTATTAAAAATATCTTTTGTATAATTTGGATATGACCCGCGAGCCATTACATCAACGAAAAATAATGCTTCACGTCGCTTACAATAAGTGGCAAAAACATCTTCAGGATTACATGTAGCTGGATAAATTTCGCTTAATGCAAACATTGCTCCGAATTTTATGTCTCCCATAATTTTCTTTCCCTGACTAATTGCTTTAGCACTTGCTACAAACATATGATGAACTGCTTGATATCTCGTCTGACTATCTTGTCTATGGGTTCCCATTTGAGCGTACCCACCTAAATTATTTATTTCATTAAAAGTAATCCAATATCTTACTTTATCTTTAAATCGGTTAAATAGTGTTGTTGCATAATTTACATAGCATCCAATCGTTTCTCGCCCCGCCCAACCATCATATAATTCACATAAATGAAAGGGGACTTCATCATGACAAATTGTAATCATTGGTTCGATATTATATTTTAAAAGTTCATCAATTATCATTTCATAAAATTTCAAACCATCTTCATTTGCTTTTTCTTCATCACCATTTGGAAAAATTCGACTCCATGAAATAGAAAAACGATAAACTTTAAATCCCATTTCTGCAAACAAAGCAATATCTTCTTTCCAATGATGATAGAAATCAGTCGCTTGATGGCTCGGATAATATATATCATCATAAATATACGGTATAGCTCCATCGGGAATTGAGTCTCGATAATCAATACTCCCCCTCGTTCCATTATTTAATTTTAAAGTAATTTGTCTTTCTTTATCTATGTCACCAGCAGTTTCAAAATCATGACTCGATAAGCCTCTTCCTTTTTCTTTATATCCACCTTCATATTGAAAACAGGCTGTAGCACCTCCCCATAAGAAATCTTTTGGAAACCTGATCATTTTCTTACCTCTCTTCCTCTCTAATTTGCCAATATAAAAAGGGCAATACCAAAAAGAAGCTAAATTCTTTTTTGGTATTGCCCCTTGTTTTTCCCGGGTAACAAGCCATATTTAATTGACACTTATATTTTATCATATAATTTATTTTTTGCAAGGGCTTTCAAAAAAATAAAACTATTTACAATATTTTGCTTATTAAAAGTAAAAGCACAAACACATAGGTAAAGAGACTAAGTAAAACAGCTCCAATGTATCTAATTATCAAAATACCAGTGAGAGTAAATATTCCTTTTTTGAATTTGGAATTTCTATCCTCATAATCATTAGAATAAAGTCAATCAAATAAATATCTAAAGCTATTGATGAAAACAATGTTTTAAAAAGATTTGATTCTAAAATGATTTTCTCCATTTACAACATAGTCACTTATCACATAGATGCTACCAGCACCATAAAGATTGCTCCAATATTAAAAGTACTTAAATAAGTTACTGTCAAAGATGGCATTATCGCTTGAATAAACGGCAAAACAAACCTTCCAATGTTATATACAGAAGCATTTAACATAGAGACACCTTTCATTGTTTTGGAATCTCTTAATTTAACATGATAGCCAACAACCGCCATAATTATATTATTTAAAATTTCTAGAATAATAAAAAGCATGATATTTTATTAAAATCTCTTCCGATCTGATATTTGATATCAATCGAATCTCACGGTTCCCGCAAGCAATGTCCATGGACATGTAATGTTTGTTATAAGTAAAGCAAGAACATACGAATCACTTTCTTTAATATATCCTCTTAATTTTATAAAACATGCTAAAAAGATAATCAAAATAAATACCATTGCTTGTTGTATTACTGACGTCATAAATTTTTATCTTCTATTCTTTTGTAATTAGTATGCTTATACTTGATGTATCGATTTTAATAATTCAATACCCGTTTTTGTTTTAAATATTTTTTCTATAAAATTTCTTATATCTTCAACGGAATAATTGCTGCTGTTTCAAGAGCTTTTAAGTCTTGCTGATTCAGTTTTACTAATTCACCAATGTTTTAGCATAAGCACGCACTTTTAAGAAATGTTTAATGTTATAGTTATTTCCATTAGCATATTTAATCATTTTATTTGCAATATTATAAATCATCACAATCCTTCTTAATCTAATAATTAATCCTAATAAAAGAATAATCTTCATATCTATTAAAATAAAGATTTTTTATATTCTCACTTATTTTCATTATTTAATAAAAAAAGCGCAACTAAATTACGCTCTAAACTTTTATATTTTTGATAGCAGTACGATTGTCTCAACATGGCTAGTATGAGGGAACATGTCAACCGGATACATTACCTCACCACGATAGCCAATTTTTGCAAAATACTTGATGTCCCTTACCTGAGTACTTGGATCACAAGAAATATAAACAACTTGTTTAGGATTCAAGATTTTTACAGCATCCATAAATTCCTGCGTACTGCCACTGCGTGGGGGATCCATAATTACACAATCAACTTTTTGCTTCTGTTTAGCTAATTTAATCATAAAAGCAGAAGCATCATCATTAATAAATTTAATATTTTCAATCTTATTCATTTTAGCATTATTGATGGCATCTTTAACTGCATCTTTATTTAATTCCACACCAGTAACTTCCTTAGTTCTATTAGCTACAATCATTCCAATTGTCCCAATTCCACAATAAGCATCTATAATTCTTTCTTGACCTGTTAAATTCAATAAATCTAGAGCTTTAGAATACAGTAATTCACACTGTTGATGATTAATTTGATAAAATGATTTTGGCGAAATCTTAAACTTCAAACCACACAATTCATCAACTATAAATCCCTTACCATAAAGAATCTTTTCTTCATTACCTAAAACCACACTCGTTTTACGTTTATTTACATTTAATACAACCGTCTTAATACTTGGAAAATTTTTAATCAACTCATTACAAAAATTTTTGGATCCTTTAAATACATTATCATTGCAAACTAGTACTACCATTGTCTGATCAGTAACAAGAGCACGTCGAATTAATACATGACGCAATAATCCGCGATTACGATTTTCATCATAAATACTAACTCGATATCGTTTTAATAAGCTTTGAATCTTCTTAATAATCATATCACTGAGTTCTTCATGAAGAAGACAACGATCATAAGGAATAATCTTATGACTATCCTCTTCATAAAAGCCAAATTCATATCTATGATTAAAAGCAACAATTATTTTATTACGGTATTCATAAGGATGCCCCATTCCAATAGTATCCTTGACTTCATACATGTCTAATTTATTATCTTTTAACAGCTTCTTACAATAATCTGTTTTAATCTTTAATTGTCTCTGGTAATCAGTATTAATGTATTTACAGCTACCACATTTCTTCTCTATTAAACATTTCATTTTATCACCTAGCAACAGTATAACATAACTAAAGCAAAATACTAATCAATTCCTTCTCTCATTATTATTTCTTCATAAATAAAAACAAGGTATAGTTTGTTACCAAACTATACCTACTATTAATCTTCAGATATCTCTTCTTCAATGTGCCCCACTACTTGAAATGACTTATCAGTATACTGCATAATTTCAAATTTATTACCATCAGGATCATGCACCCACATTTGATAGGTATGTGATGGACCTTTAGAAATAGGTGTATCTATTGCAACTCCACATTCAACTAGTTCTCGATAAGTTTTTTCTATATCCTCAACCAATAACGCAAAGTGTGAATACCCCAGCCTCTGGTTCCACTCATCATGTGGCGCTTGTCCTTCATCCTTTGGAAATAGTTCAATAAACTGTCCAGGGGCAATTTCAATATAAACAATGATAATTCTGTTTGGATCAACTTCAGCTACTTCACTATATTTACCACGATTTAGTCCTTTATAAAGTCCCGCCCTTGTTACAATTTTAACTTTTAATCCTAACTTATTTTCATAAAAGTCTCTCATCACATCCATTTGATCAGTGAAAAAAGATACATGCATCAAGCTTTTAAATTCCATTTGTCTTCTCCTTTAATTATCATTTGTAAATACTATTTTTTCTTGATTTCTTGCCTCATTCATGACTTTAGCTACTATTAAACTTAATTCCAGCATCTTTTTAGCAAAATCATAATCATTATTATCAATGATTCTAATAAATTCAATAAATTCATAATATAAGCGATGTTCACAATCATCAACTCGATAAATTTCTTCAGTGCCATCGTTAAAAATAATTTGATATCCGGTCATCTGATTAACAGGTTTATCAATTTTAATAACCCCTTTATCACCTTGAATCGTTGAAATAATCGGTGCTTTGCAATCTTTAGCCCCTATACTTATCCCCTTAAACGAACCATAATCGTACATTAGAATACCACTTGTATCAATTTGATTCTCAATATTTGCCATATACCCAATACTTACTGGTTGACCAAATAAACTTATTATTGCATTAACATTATAAACATTGATATCCATCAAAGCTCCACCTGATTTATGATAATCAAATGCCGGTAAAATTGTTCCTTGTTTAAAAGCATCATATCGTGAAGAATATTGACTATAATTAAAATTCATGATTTTAATATTTCCAATTCTCTTTATATCTTCTTTCAATTTTTTAAAAGCAGGTAAATAATGGATATTAACTGCTTCTAAAATAATTAGATCGTTTTCTTGAGCAATTTCTTTTAATTCTTCCAATTCCTTAACATTTGAAGTAATAGGTTTTTCCATTATTACATGCTTACCTTTTAATAAAGCTTTTTTAGCAAAACTAAAATGTAAATGATTTGGCAAGGCAACATACACTGTATCGATTTCACTTCGCAACATTTCATCATAGTCATAATAACAATGATCTAGATGATATTGCTTAGCGAGAATAGTAGTCTCTTTCTTAGTTTGTTCAGTCCCTAAAATCGAAATTGATTCAATCTTTAACTTATTTATAGTTGTTAATAACTCTTTAACAATCATCCCTGTTCCTAAAATACCTAATTTCATTTAATTTGCCTCCCTAATTATTTCTGTTAATTCCAATATCCTTTTTGTATCTTCCAAACTATGAAGTGCACTCTCAGTTTTATGAGCTCGTACATCATCAATAAAGCACTGAATCTCCATAGTCATATCATCTCCAATAATTGGATAATTGCGTTCAACCACAGTACCATCATTTTTTATGATTTTATAATCAATAATACGATTAAACATTGGAATCTCTATTTTTCCAAATTCACCTTCGATAATTGCTAAACGCTCTTTATTACGATCAATTGCCCCTTCCACAATCGCAGTACATTCATTATTAAAATTAATTTTTGCTTTAAAATACCATTCAACTCCAGCAACAATATCAATCTGTGAATTAACATTCTTTATATCTGAATCCACCAAAGCTAATACAAAACCAAGCAAATAACTTCCTACGTCATTCAGTGCCCCACCTTGATCAACGTTAAATAAATATGAGGTAGTTTGGTGAGCAGTAGCATCAAAACAAAAATTAGCTTCAATTTGTTTGATTTTACCAATCAATGATAAATCCTGTTTTAAATGTTCTAAACCAATATTAAATTTAGTCTTTAATGCTTCTAAGCAATATCCTTTTTCCGTATATACTTTTGTTTTAATCTCCTCAATATCTGCAACTGTCAATACCATTGGTTTTTCTGATAATACCGCAATATGATTATCAAGTGCTTTTAAGATCCATTCCTTATGATATTTATGAGGTAAGGCAATGTATACAGCATCAAGTTCTCGATCCTGTAATAATTCGTCATAATCTTGATATATTTTAACTTCTGGGTGAGCCTTTACATATTCATCATCACTTGTTAAGGAATGAGATGCAATTGCATAAATCTTTCCTTCGTCAGTGTATTCAATACTTTTAACAAATTTTCTTGCAATATTCCCAAATCCAATAATTCCAAAATTCATTGATTTTGCCTCCTTTTCCTTGTTATAACATAACTATTTATTATTTAAATATATTTATAATATTCTGGAAACAAAGTACTAAGAAAATAAAAAAAATACTGTGATTTTTGTACTTTTAGTACAATCACAATACTTTTATATAACCGTCATAATATAATTGACCCATAACCAGCTAATTGGCATAACAATAACCATTGCAGGAATCATATCCGCAATTGGAAATTCTTTAACCTTGATCATTCTAAATCCTGTAGCAATCATTAAAAAGCCACCACAAGCTTTAAAATCATTGATCATTGCTGGTGTAGTCAATGGAAAAATAAACTTTGCTGATAAAAATAAAATAAAAAAGATTACAAACTGCGGAATGGCAATTACAGATACCACATACCCTAAATTACAAGCAAAAATCGCAGCAGTAAAAAAATCAAGAATTGATTTAGAAATCAAAACTCCATTATCACCCGTCATTCCTGAAGTTAAGGAGCCATAAATTCCTGTTCCACTAGCACAAAATAACACAATAATAGTAATTAAAGTAGATTGAAACTCTTCCGAACTTAAATCACTACCATTATTTTTAAATATTTTGGCAATTGGCTTTTGCATTAAAATTGCTCCCTTATTGATCCAATCACTAAAGTGCAGTGATAATCCCACAATAGTTCCAATAATTATTGAAAAGATTACTGCCGGCATATTTTCCATTAATCCAATTGCATTGATTCCCATAGCCATAGCACAAATCCCAAAAATCAAGGTTATTTCTGTCTTAAGTCTATGACTTAATTTATGACCTAATAATGCACCAAATATTCCCCCTAATACAATTGATAAACTATTAATAATGACTCCTGTTGGCATTATTTTTCCCCCTTTATAATTTGAAAATTATTTCTCTAAAAGATTCCATTCACTCTCTTTATAAAGAATATCATTTTTATTAGATAATTGCCAATTAAAATAGTTTCTTGTCTTATTAAGAAAAAAAAGGACATAATTCTATAGGCTACAATATTTGAACCATAAAATACATGATGTTATAATATAAAGACAAAAAGGAGATGAACTATATGACAAAAGTAGATATTATATCTGGTTTCCTTGGAGCTGGTAAAACTACATTCATAAAAAAATTAATTAGTGATGTATATCCAGGAGAACAAATTGTCTTAATTGAAAATGAATTTGGTGAAATTGGAATTGATGGAACTTTTATGAATAATGCTGGAATTGAAGTAACTGAAATTAATTCAGGGTGTATTTGTTGCAGTCTAGTTGGTGACTTTGAAGCTTCATTAAAAGAAGCATTAGAAACATATCATCCTGATCGAATTATCATCGAACCTTCTGGTGTTGGAAAATTGTCAGATGTAATTAAAGCTGTTAGTGATGTACATAGTCATGAATTAGAACTTGATAATTATATTGCTGTTATCGATGCTAAAAAATGTCGATTATACACAAAGAATTTTGGAGAGTTTTTTAATAATCAAATCGAGTACGCCTCACTTATTATTTTAAGCCGAACTCAAGATATAACAGAATTTCAGCTAGATGAGTGTTTAAAAATTATTAAAGAACATAATAATCAAGCTAATGTCATTACAACCCCATGGGATCAGCTTACCAAAGAAATACTAATTAATGCCTTTAGTAATAGTGATAATCTTCGTGATGAATTGTTGGAACAATTAGATATTTGTCCTATATGTGCCCATCATCATGATCATCACCACGATCATGAACATCATCATGATCACGAACATCATCATAATCACGAACATCATCATAATCACGAACATCATCATAATCACGAACATCATCATGATCATAATTGTGAGTGTGGTCATGAGCACCATCATGCTGATGAAGTTTTCACCAGTTGGGGTAAACAGACACCTAAAAAATATTCTAAATCTCAATTAGAAAAAATCTTAAAAGAACTAAGTGACAGTTCCGCCTATGGAAATATTTTAAGAGCTAAAGGATATGTTGATAGTATTGAAGGTGATTGGTGGTATTTTGATTTAGTCCCTGGAGAATATGAAATTCGTATAGGAAAACCTGACTTTACAGGTCGAATTTGTGTCATTGGCGAAAAATTAGATAAAATAAAATTAGATAGATTATTCGATGAGGTCGCTTAATGGAAACAAGAGTATATATTTTCGCAGGCTTTCTAGATAGTGGTAAAACCTCATTTATTAATGATACTTTAATGAATCCTGATTTTTATAGTGAAGAAGACACCTTATTAATTAGTTTTGAAGAAGGTGAAGTTGCCTATAATGATATTTATTTAAAAAAATCTAATACTTCATTGGTAACATTAGATTTTGAAAATTTTACCACCTATGATCTAAAACATTTAGAATTAGAATATCGTCCTACTCAAATCATGATTGAAGCTAATGGAATGATGGACCTGAATATTTTTGTAAAAGAAACGATTCCTGAAAACTGGAAAGTGGTCCAAGTATTAACAACTTTTGATACTACTACTTTTTCAATGTATTTAAATAATATGCGTTCTCTTGTATATAGTCAGGTTGTCTTTAGTGATCTTGTTATTTTTAATCGCTACGATCCAAATATTAGAAAATCCATGTTAAGAAATAATATTAAAGCGATTAACAGTAATGCTCAAATCATTTATGAATTAGCTAACGGCACTATAGATACAATGAATCCTGAAGAAGAATTACCATTTGATATTAATAAAGAACATTTAGATATACAAGATCATGATTTTGGAATCTTTTGTATGGACGCTATGGATCATCCTGATAAATATAATGGTAAAACAGTCAAAATTAAAGGTAAGTTTATCGGTCTAGATCGTGTCATTGAAGATGGTTTTGTCCTAGGGCGTCAAGCTATGGTATGCTGTGAAGAAGATACCTCATTGATTGGGCTTGTCTGTATTAGTAAGCTAGCAAATAAATTGATTCCTGAAGAATGGATCGTTGTTGAAGGAAAAATTACAGTTGATTATGATCCGGAATATCAAATGAATGTTCCTATATTAACAGTGGAGCACCTCGATGTAGTCCCTCCATTAAAAAACCAATATGTGACATTTGATTAAAAATAAAGATGCCTGCTTTATTATAAAAAAGCAGACATCTTTATTATTTTCCGAGTTTTTCAACTATTTGAACTACTAATTCTTGACCATTCATCTGACCATAAACGAATGGATCAATTACTTCGATCGGTTTTTCTGGCAATAATTCCTTAACTCGATACAAATCATGTTTTATTTGAGGAGCAATAAAAATATAATCAGCATATTTCCCCAATTCATTAATTTTTAAGATTGGATAAGCATATACTTCATAATTATACCCCTCTTGACTAATATACCTTTTCATACAATTAACTAAAATACTTGTTGAAACTCCCTGTGCACAAAAGATATATATCCGCTTCATTATTCAGCCTGCAAATTATTTTCTTCATCAAGACATTTCTTATCGTATACTTTGATGAATGGATACCAAATAAGGCCAGATACAATGAACATTACAACAAAGATAAGCACCGCACGCCAATCTAAAGTACACAAGTATTGGAAAAACGGCATCGGAATATTAGAACTAGCAGCAATTACAGCTTTACCCATAATGCCAAAATTCATACAGCACCAAATTATTCCCATATTGATTGTGTAAAAAGCAATCCATGGAATTCCTAAAATTGGATTAAACATAATTGGAGCTCCATATTGAATTGGTTCCGCAATATTAAAAATTGCTGGAACAATCGATATTTTCCCCATTGATCTTAATCGCTCACTTTTACATTTTAAGAATAATAGAGGAATTATGTAACAAAATACTCCAGACATTTGGAACATTGGTAAAGTGAATATTTTTGTAGCAGTTTCTCCGGCTGCATAAGCAGCAGCATTAGCACCTGTATTGGCAATCAATAACGGAAGAATTATTCCAGATACAACATTAAACCCATGTACTCCCAAGAATTGTAAAAATGCAATAATAAATGCCATCAACATACAGAACCATAATGATTCAGAACCTTGAATCGCCGGTGTTAATAAACTCATTATCCAAGATGGTAATAGCATCCCTGTAAAATTTTGACAAAGTAAAGATAATCCATAGAAACCAGCAACGATCAAGCACATCGGAATAATCGCATCAAATGAAGCAGCTACTGCTGGAGGAACACTATCAGGTAATTTAATTTGAATATTACGTCTCTTTAGTAATTGCATGATTTCCACGGTTACCAAAGCAACAAAAATTGCTAAAAAGATTCCTTGTGATCCTAGATAAGTTGCATCCATATTATTATCAACAATTGGTGCTGCCAAAACAATAAATGATAACAGCGATACAATCGGCGCTTGTAATAAATCAAGTTTATATGTTCGTGCATGGTAATAAGCGATAGCGCATACTGCAATGACTCCAAATAAACCGAAAACCATATTATACGGGAATAAAATTGCATCCTTTATCGTCTCACTATAACTAGGTATGAATGGAAATATATCTGGTAATGCTGAAATAAGCTGGAAAATACTCCCAAAAATCGTTAATGGCATTATTGCCATTAATCCAAAACTAATCGATTGCAAATGCCTTTGTGTTGCTAACTTATTGCCCACTTCAATAAGTTTATCTTGTAATTTTTTCATTTTATTTTCCTCCTATATATTTGCTGCAATAAAATACGCATCATTAGTTGCTCCAACTACTTGTCCTAACTTTTCACAATCACCAAACATCATCGTTTCATCAGCTATTCCATACAATTTAAAAGCTTCCTCACGATTTGGTTTCATTCCAACAGCAATTATGGCATTATCACATTTAATAATAGATTCGCCATTTTTATTTATTATTTTAACTCCGCTTTCACTAAATCCTAAGCATTGACTATTTATTAAAATGGTCAACTGTTTTTCAAATCGTTTTAACAAACGCCTTAATCCTGCTCGATATAAAATATGCCCTTGACTAGCTATTTGGTCAGTCATTTCTATTACTGTTACTAATTTTCCACGTTCTAATAACTCTACTGCTAACTCTATTCCAACTTGTCCTCCGCCGACAATACAAACATTATCTTTTAAAGAATCCAATTTAGGATAAACGTTTTCAAAATAATCAACATATTCTAATTGTTCCCCTGGGAAATGGAGGCGAATTGGTGAAGCTCCAATGGCAACAAGCACCACATCACCATTTAGTTGCTCTAATAAATTTTTAGTAGCGGTCGTTTTATACATAACTTGAATATCTCGCTTGTTAATTTGGTTTTCTAGATAATCTCGATATGCTTTTAATTCCTGTTTATGCATTTCATGTTGGGCCAAATTTAATTGTCCCCCCAATTTATCACGTTGTTCAATCAAAATAACTTGATGTCCCCGATCATGTGCAGTTATTGCAGCTTTACAACCAGCAGGACCACCACCAACGACAATCACTTTTTTAATAATCTCACTTTTTTCTAACTTTAATGGTACCCGATGTTCCCGACGATATCGAGGGTTTACAGAGCATTGTACATTTGTATGTTCTGTAGCACTATGATAGCATTGTAAACAGCGAATACATGGTACAATATCATCGCTTTGCCCCTGCATTGCCTTTCGTGGTAAAAATGGATCTGCGACTAGAGGTCTACCCATTGAAATAATATCAACTACACCTTCTTGTAATAATTGCTCAGCTTCTTTTGGCGTCATTATTGAACCAATTACACCGACTAGTTTATTAGGAAAGTTTTGTTTAACTAATTTTGCCCAATGAACATTAGTTAGATGCGGTTCAAAAATACTTTGACAATGTTTCCCATTAACACTATACCAAGCTTCCAATCCTAATTCAGGCTCTATTATTTGATCTTCTGGAAAATATCCTGGAATCATATCCATCCCAGCTGATACATTGATCAAATCAACATCATCTTCGATTCTTTTTAATAATTCCAACATTTCTTCAAATTGGTAAGACCCTTTTAAATAATCACTCGCTCCTAACAATATAACAATTGGAAAGTCTGTGCCAACAGCATTACGAATCGTTTTAACGTGCTCTATTGTAAAGCGCATACGATTTTCTAGCGAACCCCCATATTCATCTGTTCTTTTATTAAATACTGGAGATAAAAACTGGGTTGTTAATTCTTCATATCCAACGTACAAATAGATAAAATCAAAACCAAATCGTTTGATTGCCAATGCATCATTTCTTGCCTGTTTCATAATTCCCTGAATATCTTCAAGCGTTAATTCAACTGCACGAGCGCCACTTCTTGTTAAATATGGTGATGGTGCTAAAACCTGCTTACCATCATAATGAGCTCGAATATCATTAGCTGCATCTTGTTTTAGTCGTGGTACACACCAAGTTCCAACCTTAGCCCCATACTGACGGGCTACTGAAATAGATTCACGAATACCATCGCGATCATGTTTTGGAAATTCACCATTGTCATTAGCCGCAGATTCAATTGATACAAAAGTCATTGCTGCTCCACCTACAGACTTATCTATAATACTAACATTTCCATAGTGAGTCGTAGATAATAATTCATGGCTCTTGGGAATCCCCATAGTTGATGCAATAATTCTATTTTTCAACATCATTGTATTAACTCTTAATGGTTGAAATAAATATGGATAATACTGATTCATTTTCCAACTCCTCCTTGCTCTCTTATTGTATGTCAAATAGCTTTTGCATCCAAACCAGCTTTTGCCACGATCATGGCAAAAGCTGAATCACAATTTTAAGATTTCTATCAAGAAGTTTGTTATAATATGATAAAGGAGTGATTATTTTGCTTGAACTTACCTCTAGACAATTTTTAATTATTCGTCTATTACAAAAAAATACCGTTCCACTAAGTGCTAATACGCTATCAAGATTACTAGATATTAGTCCTAGAACACTTAGAAACGATATTTTTCAAATTAATAAAAATATTGAGGATTTTCATATTTCTTCATCCAAAAATGGCTATCAATTAACTTTATTAAGCGAAAATGCCCATATGCTTATAAATGATATTAAAATATCCGAACAATCAAAGTCTACCAATATAATTTTACAATATCTGCTTAATCACCCATCATGTCACTTATTAGAGTTATCAGAAAATTGTTATATGAGTGAATCCAGTGTTGCTCGCTGTATTAAAACAATCAAACCGCTTTTAAACAAATATCATCTAACAGTTGAACGAAAAAATGATATTTTTTCGTTACATGGTAGTGAATATGATAAAAGAGCTCTTTTTGCTCATTTAATTGGGATTGAAGCTTCACAACCAATAACTAGCCTACAACACTTTCAACAGTATTTTCAAAATTTTCATCTTTCTGAAATAGAAGCTATAATCGACTCTGTTTTAAAGAAATATAATATTCGAGTTGACGATATTCACTATCAAAATCTTGTGATGAATACATCTATCACGCTTCAAAGAATTTTTGTTGGAAGCGACATCGAACCCCTGCCGTTTTCATACTCCTTATCTAATGACGAAATTATTTGCCAGCTGTCCAAAGACCTATGTCATAACCTAGAAGAATATTTTAATCTTCATTTTGCTCAAACAGATAATGAATATATGCAAGTCCTTTGTATTGGCTCGATTAAAATAAACGAAGAAAATTATGAAACCCAAATTTTATATAATGATTATAGTTTTGTTTATAAAATTAAAGAAATTCTCGATGATCTTGTTGAACACTTTTCATTGCAACTTAATTATCAAATGTCTTTAAATCATTTTGCTTTACATATTCATCGTTTATTTTTTAGAAATCATTCTTCGCTTTACTTTCAAAATGACTTCCATAATAACCTTAAAAATACCCATCCTTTCATTTATGAGTTAGCTGTTTATTTTGCCTATAAATTTCAAGAAAGTTTCAATATTACAATGAATATTAACGAAATTGGCCTATTGGCAATTCATTTAGGTTTAATGATTCAATCCAATGAAGAAAATAAACAATATCTAAAAGCACTATGTATTTGTCCAGAGTATAATGATTTACGAAAGCATTTTGCCAATCAATTTTTATTAAACTTTGGTGATAATGTACAATTAATTAGTTTTATTTCTTCTAAAAAGAATATTCAAGACTATCATTTTGATTTTTTGATTTCTACTATTAATGACTATGAAAGCCCCGATTGTATGGTAATCAGCCCCTTGCTATTATCACAAGATATTGATAAATTGAATCTTAAAATCAATCTATTAAAAGAGAAAAAGAAAAAAGATCTGCTAAAAAAGGAATTATCTAAATACATTGATCCTAAACTCTTTTTTAGAAATGTTGATTTTACTTGTAAAAAGGATGCTATTTTATTTTTATGCAGTCAAATGTTAAAACATGGTGATGCTAAAACAGATTTTGTTGATAGTGTATTTGAACGCGAAAAAATATCAACAACTTCATTTTTTAATAAATTTGCAGTTCCTCATGCAATTCATTTTGGTGATGTAAAAACCCGAATTACTTTTTTATTGAATGACAAAGCAATTCCTTGGGGTGATACCTCCGTTCATTTAGTCATGCTTATTTCAATAAATGAAAAAGACATAATGACTTTCAATACAATCTATTCTTCAATTATTGATCTTTTATTAGATGATGAATCTTTTGATGAAATGTTGAAAATCAAAACATTTGATGAATTATCAGTTTATTTAGAAAATCATGTTTAAAAAAGTTGTAATGCTTTATTCATTACAACTTTTTAATCTTTATGCAAAGATATTTCATTTATTAAAATATTATGTTCCCGATGATTTGAATCCACAAAATTAACTGTACCATTTTCATTCAACTTAGTAAATGTAACTAAACCATAATCTTGAAATTCAACCTGTTTATCCTTTAAATAAGCAATATCATTAGCATAATCAAGAATTTTATCATACGAACCTTGCTGATAAAGACTATAGTATATCTTAAAATATGTTAACATTGCTATCATTAGTGATTTAACTTGATATGTCTGGCCAGTTTTCATCTTCATTGAAGCATAATCACCGTTTATTGAATTAACATTTAATCCAACTCCAACTACAACCCCTTCTAAATCAGTTTGATAGATTGCCTCTACTAAGATTCCACAAATCTTTAAATCATCAACATAAATATCATTGGGCCACTTAATTTTAGCTTTTATTCCATAACGATCTAGTAACCCCGCCACACTACAAGCAACTAGCTGTGTCATTTTATGAAGGTCTTGAGGTTTTTTAAAATCTTTTACCAAAATACTCATCAGCAAGTCATCACCATTCTTACTTTGCCAAACGTGTCCATTCCGACCCCGACCATTTGTTTGATAATTACAACGAACTACACTTAGATTAGGAAGTTTATTTAAATTACGTTTTACGTAATCATTTGTAGAATCGACTTCATCTAATTCAATATAACTCATAATATCACCCCATTACTATACTTCTATTATATTAGAAATTTAGGAAAACAACAAATATTTATTATAAAGTTTTATTCTAATGCACCCTTTACTTTTTTTCTAGTGAAACAACGATCTTGACGATTAGCTAAAGCGCTAACCCGGGCTTCTAGCAGTATTTTTCTACCACTTTCATTACGAGTATAAATAACCTGATAATTACCAATAAACGGCTTCATATAGCCAGCAAATATATGCGCATCTTCTTTTCTTTTAGCAAAACTATCAGGAATTGCAAAATAACAATCTAATTTATTTTTTCGTTTAGGATTATAAAGAATATAACGTTGATTATCAATAGATGCAAAAAATTCATTGATGCATTTGGCAAACAAAGCCTTATCATGCCCTGTTCCCCCTAATAAATATATTGCATGTATCGCATTAAAAGAATCTGTTTCAACGCGACTATTCAAAGAATCCAGCTGATTGGTTTTTTCTAACGCATTTCTAATTCCTTTGCCAAATATTTCTAAACGACCTAAAGGATTTGCTAATGTATAAAGTTTTTTGATGCTCAAAAGAATACTCATAACAAATATTCCAACATAAATTATCACCACTAGATATTCTAAAATATCTATCAAGGTCAATGATTTTAGAAATGGTATTCCAATGACAGCACCAATAATCCCACTAAAAACAATTATCAGTAAAGTTCTTAAAGCATCCATAAACATAACGACAGTTATAAATTCTTCTTTAACTTCAGTTTCTTCAACAATTTCAATTTTGTCATAGACAGCTAACGAATCTTCCCATCTTTTCTTTAATTGACTACGCTTTGAAGATAGTTTAAGCATATCTTTATTAATTTTTTTTATATTTCCTGGACTAAATGGCAATTTAATTGCGCTAAGTCGCAAGATTCCATTTTCAATTATATCCTGCTGATAATGCAACCCTAAAAAATGTTCCATTCTCCTTGCAAGCGTTTGAAAATCTTCACTACCGCCATCATCATAATGACCCGTTAACTTTTCTTTTGGTCTAACACAAACTAAATGCCAAATATTACTTGTTTTATTGGGCGTTTTCTCAAAAACTCTAATAGCTCGTCCACGCATTTGATTACTTAACATATATGAGCCTACAAAGCTAGCCAAAATAAGCGAATTAACACACGGTGAATCCCAACCTTCTCCAAGTAAAGATTTAGTTCCTATCAAAACTTGCATATAACCCTGCGCAAATACCTCACTGATTACCCCTGTTATAAAATTACGGTTTCCACTAATTTCAACTTTTACATAATCATCTAATTTTCCAATTTGATGGAAGCTGATTTTACTAGGTTCTTCAACTAATTCTATTAATGCTGTTTGAGCATCCTTGGGGATAATAATCATTGTGCCACATAAAACACCAAATTTAATTGCTGTCTTATTTTTAGCACTATCACGCCTTAGTTGTTCAAAAAATGGTAAAACGCCTAAATTATTCACATCTTTGCTTTCATCACCTAATGCCCGTTCGTATTCTTTTCGAATATAATCAGTAAGAATCAAAAGTCGTAATTCTTGTTTCATCGTTTTATATTCATAATTAACAATTTCTTTAATGCTTTCACATTTACCAACCGAATTTATTAGCATTTTTTCAATTGCTTGATTTAAACACAAAGAAACTTTTCGTTTTTCGATTAAACCTTTAGACTTCAATTCACGAATCAATTCATCACGGTATTGTTCTTCAACTCGATATGAAGCAATATCATCATATAAAAAGCCTTGCAGTAAAATTTCTAACCATTTAAGTGATAAGGGTTCTAACGATTTATATCCTAAAAGCTTTTGATACTTATTCGCACTGCACACTCCCTTAGTATTTAAAAAAATTATCATTGCTGATAAATAGCTCGGATCATCTAATAGCTCATCATCACTTACTTCCTCAGTAAAAAAGCGATGACTCATAATAGCCTTACAAAAATATTCATCTTGTATTAGCTGCTCCAAAATACTTTGACTATTTTCCTCAAAGATACTTAATTTTTGTTTTTCTTGAGAGGCCGGATAATTGAAATAAACATAATCTTGATGTGGACATAAAGTACCATCTTTAACTAATTCTGGAACTGTTATCTCTTCATCAATATCACCACACATATCCATATACCTAGTCCACATGCTTAGATTAGAATCATATGGCGGAGTTGCTGTTAGAGCCACTGTGAAAATATTATTAAATGCTTTTTTAAATTCTTCTAATGATTTCCACCACTCACTTCGAAGATGATGACATTCATCTAGACATAAAGTTCCTAATTGGCATTCTTTAAAATTACTGATTACATCAAAATTATGATAATCAACTTCTTCAACTGTTTTAAATTCATCATTAGTCTCTACTAGTTCACCACAATAATGACTCATCGCACTATGTAGTGCCTGATATGTCACGACAGTAATTAATTTTGGTTTTTTTAAATCTTGAGAAAGATATTGATCGCGATTTTCTTGTTTAACTAAAAAAGCTTCACAAATACGCTCTACCCATTGTTCACGAATCGTTATTGATGGGACTAAGATTAAAGCCGAGTAATCGATTCTTTTTATTAATTCAATTCCCAAAGTTGTTTTTCCTGAACCCTCTCGTGTCAAACCGATGATAGATTATTTTTGATATTTTATAAACGCAGTTTACACTTTATTTTAACACATATCTGCCATCTCTTTAACTATAAACTCTTTCAATTTTTTCTTATCTGGAAGATGTAACATATATGTAGAAACAAACAATTGATTATCCATTCCAGACAATGCGTATTCAACCATCTCATTACCTTTGTCCGTACATAGTAATATACCTACAGGCGGATTATCTTCCTCTATCATTTCGTGCTTTTTATAGTAACCAACATAGGCATTTAATTGCCCTAAATCTTCATGTCTAAATTCATCATTTTTCAGTTCAATAATTACATTACAGTGCAGCAATCGATTATAGAAAACTAGGTCTACGAAATAATATTTATCGTCAATAATAATTCTCTTTTGCCTTGCTTCAAAACAAAATCCTTGACCAAGTTCAATCATGAATTCTTGTAAATGATCCATAAGAGCTTGCTCTAAATCTGTTTCAGATACAGACTCTTTTGCATCCAAACCAAGAAATTCAAATGTAAATGGATCTTTAATCGTCGGTAAAAATGTATTATCTTTTCCCTTTGTTACTTCTAATAACTGTTTTGGATTTTTACTAATACCAGCTCTTACATATAGATTAGTCTTTATTTGCCTTCTTAGTTCCCTTACACTCCAATTACACTTAATACATTCTGTTTCATAAAAGAATCGTTCAAATTCATCTTCTAATACCATAATTTCTCTAATATGAGAAAAAGATAAATTATTCAAAAGTGTATCTGCATCCGTTTTAAATTGATTAGATATCTTAAAATCTTTTGAATCAGTAGATAAAGCAAAAAGGTTCGACACTGTCGAACCAATTTGAGGATACACAAGATAAAACTGACGACAACTTTTAAATAAAGTTACATTCATACCTTTTTCGTCAATTTGTTTTTCTAAATTCTTTAATAGATTTGCACCATATTCTGCTCTATCACTTCCACCTTGTTCATACTCGACAATATAATAACCTATTGCCCAGTTCCTAAGTGTCATGGATTGATTTACTGCTCTTTTAGCAGCATTACTTGCTTGTAAATTTATTTCTTTAATACTATTGGCTAGTATTTCAAATTTCATGTTTTCAGACATATAATGTTCTCCTTAATTTTTACGATATTTTTTCCATAGAAGCGTCCCAGCTAGACCAGCACCAGAGATACAAAGCAATGCTAGGAAACCATATAAATTCGTTTGATCTCCTGTTTTTGGACTATCTCCCTTCACAGAAGTATTTGGAATAGTAAAATCATCAGGCTCATTTGGTTTATTTGGTTCTTTTGGTTTTTCAAGTTCCTCTGGTTTTTCTGGAATTTCTTTAATGCTTACTGTCTGTCCTTTATCTTCAATATCCTTGTGTTCTGCGACCTTTTTAGGCTCATCAAGATTACTTAAATCATATAATTCTTCAAATGTAACTAGGCTCTTACCACCAAGTGCAGAAGCATTAAATGTATATGAAATTTTAATTTCCATATTTTCTTTATCGGCAGTAAACTCATATTCATTCTCTACTTTTTTACCATCAACTAGTAATTCAGTATTTTCTTCTTTTAACATTTGCCAACCGACAAGTTTATATTTTGTACCAACTTCTAAGCCATCTAAAGTTACTGTATCAATGATAGTTACTTCTTTATTTGCTTCGATTTCCTTATTTCCATCTTTATCTGTAGCAGTGGTATGAATGTTGATAATGCGTTCTGTAATCAAAACAGTTTGTCCATCATCTTCAATATCTTTATGTTCTGCAACTTTTATAGGATCATCAGGATTACTTAAGTCATATAATTCTTCAAAGGTAACAAGATTTTTGCCACCTAATTTTGATGCATTGAATGTATAAGAAATTTCCACTTTCATTTCTTCATCATCAGCGATAAAAGTATAATCATTTTCAACAGGCTTACCATCTATAACTAATTCAGTATTATCTTCTTTAAGCATTTGCCATCCTTTAAGAAAGTATTTTGTACCCTTTTCTAAGCCATCTAGTTTTACAGTGTCAATAATTGTAACTTCTTTACCTGCAATAATTGTCTTTTCTCCATCTTTACTTGTTGCTGTAGTATGAATAGAAACTTCTTTTTCATATTCATCTGTTAGTGTGCCTAAATCAATGACATGATTATTTCTTGATACAACAATTTCAAAAGGTGGAATCAGTTCAAATCCTTTATTACTATTACATCTTAATTCTTCGATAATGTAAGTATCATAAAGCAAAGCACCTTTACTATCATCTGGTTCAGATGTTCCAAACCATATACCATCTTCGCTTGTCTTTCCTACATTGGTATTATGCTTATGGCTTGCCCAATTTGAAGAAGTAGAGAACTGTCCGTTATCATCTGTTACGATAATATGACTTTCACCTGTGGTTTTACTTGTAATCTTAAATGGAACATCTGCTAATCGTTTATGCGTACTAGTTCCAATTTTCACACCTTCAATATCTCCACGCTTTACTTGGTTATAAATAGAATAATCTTCATCTGTTAAATCAACAATTTGTCCATTTTCTTTAATTTCAAATTCAATCGGTTTTGCTCCATCAACTAAGTAACCATCAGGACTTTTAATTTCTTCAATTTTATATTTTCCATAAGGTAATAACTCATTTGAAGTAGTTGCAATCCCCTCGATATCGGTATAGATTATTTTTACTACTTCACTTTTCTTATAAAGTTTTCCTTCAACAAGTACCTTATTATCATTTAAAGAAATAATATCAAAAGCAGCACCTTTTAAGGTTGCACTACCTTGTGGTTTTGTATCGCCAGTTTCTAAATCTCTTTTTTGAATTTTTACACCACCACGAATAACCCTGTCAGAAACATTAAATTGATTGCTTCCAGCCAGCACTGCAATGTCACCATCTTCTGCAATTTGAGTCACATATAAACCTTTAATTTGTTCAGCCTTATCGCCAGCTTGCATATACGCTCCATCTAATAAATATCCGTTTGGAGATTTTGTTTCTTCAATCGTAAGTGTTCCTAAAGGAAGTACCACTTTATCATCTTGCATATAGAAATTATCTCCAGACACTTTATATGTTTCAGCTAGTTTTGTAACATAATGAATTGCTCCATCTTCATCTGTTTCTGAAACTGTTTTTGTAATCCATGTACGAGTTGCTTCGCTTGGTAGATTGTCTTTGTTATAAAAACCATCATAATACTTCCAAGTAAACTCTGCTCCCTCTAAAGAAGCACTACCTTGTGGATTGGCTTTTTGAAGTTCCATATCCATCTTAAATAGTTCAATTAAAATATCTGTTACCTTTGGTGTATCTGAGACTTTTAAAGTTGAAGTTTCCCCTGCTTTAATTGTCAATGAATACACTGTTTCATCTACTTTATAACCAAGAGGTGCAGATAATTCCTTAATATAAACTGTACCTACTTTCACTTCCTCAATATTGCTATTTCCATTTTCATCTGTTGTTAAAGTAGCTACTTGATTTGTGCAATCTTTATCTGAGAACACGCCATAAGTTGCACCAGCGAGTGAATAATTTCCGTTATCATCAGTAATGCTAGGATTATTTGAAACCTTTTGCAGTGTAGCATTTCCAACATTTAAATTTGCCCAAAACTGTCCAAGTTCTTGACCTTCACCTGAGTAAACATATCCGCCACACTCATAACGCCCTTTATTTTCTTTAACAAAGGCTCTTGCTCCTTTAAATACTTCTTCTTGTGTTGCCTTTGGAATTTCATCGTATGCTGCACGAACATTATCACATTGCCAACCAAGATGTTCGCTTAGTCTTTGCCATACGACAAGTTGTTTTAATAGATAAGCATGGTTTTTACTAATTCCACTATGATTCGATAAATACTGTTTTACATATTCAATGGATAAAGCTACATCACTAATCTGATCCTCACTTAATCTTGAGTTAGCATTTACTCTTGTCTTATATCCAGGTTGAAATGCTGTATTAATATCTACACAGAAAGCTTCTTCTCCTTCGACCATTAAATGTCCTTCATTAAAGCTAGCACTAATCGAACCATCATTCATAACTTGTTCAACCATACCAACATGACCAATTGATTCTGTCCAATATTGGGTACTTTCAGCATGAACTTGTGTCATTGGTAATGTCGTCACTATCGTAGCAATAGTGAGGAAACAAGTTCCTATTTGTTTCATTAAACTTTTCATAATTTTTAATGCTCCTTCCTCTCAAAATAAAAAGCACCTATTAAGGTGCAAATATTTAAAAAGGAACGCTTTTTATTGCGTTCCAGTTTATTGTTCTATTTATCTTCCGATATATTTTTCGTTTGTGATTCCAGTTCTAATAAATACTTATCAAAATCTGATGTAAATAATTGATCTTGAATAATACGGTATTTTTCAAATTCTGATTCTGCATGAAGTTTTGCTTGCTCAGCACTTATTTTACCAGCTCCTGTTAATAATTCTGTGCCATTAAATTCCAAGAAGCCGTCAAGTCTTTTTGCCCAATCTTCCATACTCATTGGAATATGGCGTTCTGCTTGTAACTCAGCATAGTCAAGATAAAGGGAAACAATTCTTTCTAAAAAAGACATTTCTTTTTCAGTCAAATAATTTTTAGCCACCGTTACATCGCTTTTTACAATTTTACCATCTGGAGCATTTTCCCAATATGTTAATCCTATATGTTCTTTATTGTGGTCTGCTCTTTCTACAATTAATTCTGCTGCTGTATGTCTATGTGTAGCATAATGCAGTTTATTTTGAACAGTCTTAAAGAAAAGTCTTGTTGTGTTAGCATCCTTATCATAATCAAAAGCTGTTGCATAAAGATCGGTTACTTTTTGATAAAATTTTCTTTCAGAAAGCCTAATTTCTCTAATGTTTTCTAATTGGCGTTCAAAGTATTCATCCGTGAATAAAGTTCCTTTTTTAAGTCGTTCTTTATCCATTGTCCAACCTTGAATCGTATAGTCTTTCACGATTTGTCCAGCCCATTTACGGAATTGAATCGCTCGTTCGTTATTAACTTTAAAGCCCACCGATATGATCATTTGTAAATTGTAATGAATAACATCTCGATTAACTTGTCTATTTCCTTCATCTTGAACTATTCGGAATTTCCTAATAGTTGAACTTTCGAGAAGTTCACCGTCACTATATACCTTTTTAATATGCTCATTAATCGTTGGTATACTGACATCATATAATACCGCCATCATTTTTTGTGTTAACCAAATATTCTCATCTTCATATCGCATTTCCATGCTGCTTTCTTCGCCACCTACAGAAGCTACATAGGTAAGATATTCAGCTGCACTAGAACGGATTGTAATTTCATTTATATTCTTCTTAGGCACTAAAATGCCTCCTTTCGGTTTTAATTGACATATATATTTTAACGCAATTTAGAAGTGGCATAAAGAACTATTTTTCTTTTGAAATAGGTCTATCAGTTATTCGAAATTTTCGAATAACTGAATTTACCTTTACTTCCATATAATTTTTTGAACAATACTATTTTCACAAATAACTGATTCCACATATTTCTCCATCAACTCTCTTGTGAGTTCAGTATCCGTTACTACTTCTTTTTGCTTAGAAGATCTTTTTATTTTTTCTTCAAGTTCGTCAATCATCTTGTCAACTTTTGTCTTATTTTCAATAAATTTAGCTTTGGTTATTTTGCCTAGCTTATACTTTTCGAAATCAGACATTTTCTTATCTTGAAGTTGGGTTATTTTTCTTTCTAAATCTTTTATATTGAATTCTTTTTCTTTTTTAGTTTCAATCTCCCCATATTTTTCTTTGATTAGCGATAGTACCTTTTCTTCTAATATCTCAACCTTTGATCCTTTATGTTCAACATTGTTGCATTTACAAATCCTACACCTAAAATATTTAAAATATTTGAAACTGCCATCTTTTCTCACATGTTTTGATTGAGTTAAAGTCAAGATATGATTACAAGTAGGGCATCTTGCAAACCCTTGTAATGGAGATTTATTTCGCCAAGGAAAATCTGTGTTTTTACCCTTTAAAAATCTATTTTGTTCTTTAATTTGTTGTACCTTATCAAAATCTTCCTTTGATATGATAGCTTCATGATGATTTTCCACTCGTCCCCATTTTTCTTTAGGAATATTTCTAATACTGCCAGAATTTAAAACTGACCTTTCTTGCATGTTATACACATAAGTTCCAGTATAATTTTCGTTAGATAAAATATGTGCTACTGTACCAAAAGTCCATGTAGGCTCTTCTCTTGCTCCAGTAGAGATAATATTATACTTATAATCCATGTTGGTTAATTCAGTTTTTCGTTTATTGGGTGTTGGAATGTTTTCTTTATTCATTATCATTGCAATTTTTCTTGTGGAGATTCCATCAAGTGCTAAACCAAATACTTTTCTAACAATCCAAGCTGTTTTTTCATCGACAATGATTTTATGTTTATCATTTGGATCTTTCATATAACCAAGAGGTGGACTCCAAGCGAGAAACTTACCTTGCTTTTTCAATTCATTTGCCACTGACTTTACCTTCTGCGAAATATCCTTGGAATAGAAATCATAAAGCAATCCTTTAAACTGTATATCAAGATCTGTTCCATTGCCTTTTTCCTTGGCACTATCATAACCATCATTGATTGCAATGAAACGGACACCCATAAAAGGAAAGATATTTTCAAGATAATCACCTAAAACAATATAATCCCTCATGAATCTCGACAAGTCTTTTACGATGATTGCTTGTATTGTTCCATTTTTTACTTCATCAAGCATTCTTTGAAAGGATGGTCTTTTATCATTTGTTCCACTATAACCATCATCCACAAATTCTTCTCTTTGAAATTCTTTAAATTCTTCATTTTTATCTAAATAATCATTTAAAAGTGACCTTTGATTAGTAATACTTTCACTTTCATCTCTATCCATTTGATCTTCTACAGATAATCTGATATAAAGGGCTATTTTACTCATCTAAAGCACCTCCCATCAGATTTTCTACATCAAATTTAAAGACGATTTCAAATTCATGTGTGCCATAAACAATAACCTTTTCTACTAAACTATGAATTAAATCACTGGATAACTTGTTTACATTTTTACTTTTGAATAAATCATTGATCCATTTAATAGATTTTTTCTTTGCTTTTTCTAAATCTTTTGCTGCATTATCAATAGCCACAACTTCATTGTTAATAGTAGTAATATGACTCATTGCTATTTCTCTTTTAAGCAAATAAGTATCTTTATCAACTTTTCCCAAACTATATTCTTCGTAAGCTTTTTGAATTTGCAATTCTTCTTTTTCCGATTTACCTCTTAGTTTAGAAATATCTTTTATCATTTTACCTATACTTTCATCAAATTTACTTGTAACTTTATTGATTAAATTATTTTTACTTGTAACTTTCAGGATACATTCTGCAACTTTATCTGAGATTGCTTTGTCTAAATCTCTTTCCATGATAAATACTCTTTTTTCCTGATTTAATCGACCCGTATAAGTATCATTTTGAAAACAATAATATAACCTATCATGATTTTTGCCATAAATTCTTGTTCTTCGATAAAGCTCTTTACCTGTAGCATTATTAAAAACCAAGCCTTTATATCTGTTTTCACTATCTCTTTTAAATTTATGCGGTCTAGAACCAAACGCATGATTTTGAAGTCTTTCTTTTCTTTCTTGTTGAACTTTTTCAAAATCTTCCTTGGAGATGATTGCCTCATGAGCATTTTCGCAAATGATATATTGGTCTTCATCTACAAAGTGTTGCTTAATCCCTTTGGCTAGATTTTGCTGTTTTACACCTTGAACTAAAGTACCGGTATAAACTCGATTGGTAAGCATTTTAGAAATCGTAGACTTTATCCATTGTGGATCTCCTTCTTCTCTATAAATTCTTCCAGTCTTGTAATATGTCATCCCAGTTGCATAGCCTTTTTCATTAAAGTATTTAGCAACTTCATATTGGCTTTTACCATCAAGAGTGAGCTGAAACATTTCTTCAATGATAAATCTTACTTTTTCATCAACTACCAGTTTTTGACCTTCTTTTAATTTGACTACCTTATAACCAAAAGATGGGACTGAACCAATAAAATATCCATTTCGTGCTTTGTTGTGTTTGCTTGTTTTTATCTTTACAGAAATATCCTTTGCGTACATATCGTTGACGATATTCTTTAAAGTTACTTCAAACGACTTTTTAGAATCAACATCTTTAACAGTATCAAGCTCGTCATTTACCGATATAAAGCGAACCCCTAAAAACGGAAACACTTTATCAATAAGCCTGCCCATTTCAAGATATTCTCTACCTAATCTCGATAAATCTCTTATGATGATACAGTTGATTTTTCTATCTCGAATATCTTGCATCATTTCCTGAAATCGTGGTCTTTCAAAGTTCGTACCACTATACTCGTAGTCAGTATAGAGTTGTACAACTTTAATATGTTCCTTTAATGCATACTCCTTGCAACAAAGTACCTGTGTTTCAATAGAAGATGATTTTTCACGCCACTCTTCTTTTCGCTCACTTGACAACCTTGTATAAATACCAGCTTTATAGATAACCTTTTGTTCTTGTTGGTTAGCTTTTTCAACATATCTTTTGGAAGTTCTTGCCATTAGCACACACCTCCAATCGCAGTTGATGAATTACTAATATCTAAATGATTACCTAGGTATTGATGTATTGAAATAAGTCTATTTCCATCATTTTTATTCGATTCTTTTTCACCTTCAACAATTGCTTCAAGCAGATGCATAGTTTCAATATTATTAAAGACAAAATGAATTGCATTATCTTCACCAATTTCAATACGATCAACAAAAGATACTAATGACAATCTATTAAGATTATTACTATCGATATTAGGAACCATTTCTGAAACTAAACTACCTTTATCGTTTATCTTCGCTTTTAATTCTTCTACGATATTTTGTTTTGTAATAATTTGTTTTTCAATTTCCTTAATCTTTAGCAAATAATTCTTTCTAAACCTATCAAATTCTTCTGTAGTGATAAGTTCTTCTTCTAAGTCCATATATAATGACTGTCTAAGTCTTTCGTACTTTTTCTTTTCAGCGTTTAATGAGTCAAAATCCACTTTTAAAGTAAGTTTTGAAACATCGATTGCACTGACTTTTTCAAGAAGTTCGTTATATTTACTTAAATAGTCATTTAAAGCATGAATTGTAGCCTTGATGATATATTCTTCTTTAACACTGTGCCTTGAACAATCACCAGTATTGTTATACTCAGAGCATATATAGAATATGTTGTAGCCATCTTTTGCTTTTACTTTTCTTCTTACCATCGGACTTCCGCAATCCTTACAATAAAGCATACCTGATAAAATACATGGCTTATCTTTTGATTGCTTTACATCACGAAGTAACATCTTATTTGCGAGTAAATAAATAGATTTAGAAATGATTGGTTCATGTGCATTTTGAATGACTATCCAATCTTCCTTAGAAACATCTATTTCCTTTTTGGACTTATAATTAAGCTTTGTTGTTTTTCCTTGTTCTAAAACACCAATATAAACTTTATTGGAAATAATACGATTAATCATCTTAGCGTCCCATTTGGCATTCTTCACAACAAAACCAGTATTGAAGTTATCTCCATTATTTTCTTTATGTTTTGATGGAGTTATTGTTCCAATACTATTTAAAAAATCAGCAATTGCTTTTGATGAATAACCTTCAATTTTCATATTAAAGATACGCTCAATAATATGAGAAACCTCTTTATCAATTACTAACTTATGTTTATCTTTATCATCTTTTTTATAGCCAAATGGTGCAAAAGCACCAATAAACTCACCATTCTTTCTTTTGACTTCTTTAGATGATTTAACCTTCATAGAAATATCTCGACAATAACTGTCATTGATGAAATTTCTAATTGGAAGTATTAAGTGCGTATCACTCATATCAGCGTTTTCACTATCGTAGTTATCATTTACCGATATAAATCGAACACCTTTTTCTGGAAATATCTTTTGAAGATATTTACCTGATTCAATATAATCTCTGCCAAAGCGTGATAAGTCTTTTACAATGATGATATTAAATTTACCTTTATTAAGATCATCAATCATGTTCTTAAAATGAGGTCGTTCAAAATTTGAACCACTATAACCATCGTCTACATACTCATACGATAACTTGATGTCATTTTCTTTAGCATAAGATTTAATGATTTGTCTTTGATTTGATATTGAATTACTTTCACTACTATCCCCATCTTCTCTTGAAAGACGAAGATACATGCATGCGATATTTTTCATGACAATCCTCCTAAAATGATATTTGGGCAAATAGTCATTTAGAAAGATTACTTCTACCACCTACATTTTACCGCACTACATTTTTTTGTCAGCCCCCTAAAGCTTAATACATGCCTTACAAAGGTACATTTCAACAATATCCAGTAAATCAATTGTTCCGTTTTTGCTAGTAGAGTATGTTATTTTCTTAGAATAATCATCAGCTATTTGCTTCTTATCTTTATTAGCTTCTTTTTCTTTTTTCATAGCCTTAACCTCACTATTAATTATTAAGTTTTATGACATTGGTAGGTGCATTGGCATGCTACATTGGAATCTCACCACCGCCCCTTATTAAGACGAGCCGGCTTAAACTATTGAAGTATCATTATCGCCATTTGTGTCATCGAGATAAGCTGCCACGCTTATCTTTTATGTATTCTTATTTATCGCTCATTTTCTTTTATCCTTGGAATTAACCAGTATTCATTTAAACCTAATTATTTAAGAAGAAAAGTCTTGGCGTAAGTCATAATTCTCAACAAATGGATAAAGTCCTACCATGGTCTATTCAGTTTTCAAAGATCTAACAGCCTGCGCTGCATAGGACTTCATGATTTGATTCTTTTTGTCACTCTCTTATCAACAAAAAGCCTTTCATCTTCCTACACTTTAATAATGAAAATTCGACCCCTCTGGTAACCAAATTTTGAAAAATAATTATATTTTTTTAAAAGGACAGGCGATTTACACCTGTCCTTCGTTCATTTTTACTTGATATCCTTTAGTAATTCTTTTAACTTTCTAAGAATCTTATTTCTTCTTTTTAGCAATGCAGGATGTGATATCTTCTTAGTTTCTGCTACTGTACGAAGTGATTCATCATCATAATATAGCCTTTGAATGATATCCTTTTCTTCATCACTTAGCTTTGATATAGCATCTCTAACTGCTTCTATCATCATTTGTGTTTGAATTACTTTATTCAAATCAAAACTTTCATCAGTGATATTGCTTTCAAAATGTCCATCTTTATCAAATGATGAAAATAAAAGCAGATGATTTTCCTTATCTATCTGCTTCAAATAATTTTCATGATTTTTTTCTTGCCAATAGACTTTATAAATCTCCTCACTGACATAAACTTTCTTTCCGTTTACAAACAAGTAATACTTTTTATCCATTTTGTAGTCCTCCTTTTCATTTCAAAAAACTTGTTTGAAAACAAAAAAGGAGGACTACGGCATGACAACATACCTAGTCCTCTTAAGCGAACGAAAACTGCTTTATAACTTAATTTATTTAATTTAGGATAAAGCGAATGTAAAATGCAATATGAATGGTAACTAGCTCCAAAATTTATGAATTTCCCTTGTGTAAATGCGTCTAATTAATTCCATATTACATACACATCCTTCTTACGATAATTTGTATAATTCCTAATTAAAATCAAATTATATATATCATAGCTACTTTAATCATCTAAATCTATTAAACCAACTCATTGTATCTTCCACACCTTTTAAATTTAAGGTGTAATAAATATAGTTTTTATACTTTCTTTCCGATACCATATTTACCTTTTTTAATATTGATAAATGGTATGAAACTTTTGAATGCGATAAAGAAAATTTATTAGCAATATCGCCAGCAGATAATTCTCCTTTAGCTAATTCATCTAATATATCTAATCTAATTGGATCAGATAGAGCTTTAAATTTTTCGCAATAATTCATTAGCAAACCTTCCTCTAATCTATTTCAAATATTTTCAAAATAATTATATCATTTAGGTTCTATCTCAAACAATCACTGTTTCAAATTTTCTTAAAA
>OBXM01000575.1_pt1 | contig 34393 bp, 29 predicted proteins | sample 1538141 | NCBI WGS metagenome assembly OBXM01 (sample SAMEA2580153, study PRJEB22360) | human gut metagenome | biome: human gut; feature: human-associated habitat; material: faeces | place: Denmark | collected 2008/2010 | reverse complement strand
GAACGGGAAGCAGAGGGCGGCAGGGGCGGGGAACGGTAGGGAACAATTGTCTTACTTAAATAAAAAGCTTTATAATTTATAAAGAAGAAGTTCACAGAAAATTCTCAAAAAATTTTCAATCGAATGTATTGACAAATGAGGGAAAAAAGAATATATTATGAAATGAAGATGTTAGCACTCCCAAACGTTGAGTGCTAACAGGAAGACTCAGAAAGGAAGTGTGGCGGGTTGAACGATAAGGACCAGTTGGACGGTCGTAAGGTTACGATCTTGAAGGCTATTATTAAAACGTACTTAGAAACCGGCGAACCGGTTGGTTCCAGAACTATTTCCAAGTACACCGATCTGAATTTGAGTTCAGCCACGATCCGGAATGAGATGTCTGATCTGGAGGAGCTGGGATACATTGTACAGCCGCATACGTCGGCCGGGCGGATTCCCTCCGATAAGGGATACCGTTTTTATGTGGATCAGATCATGCAGGAGAAAGAAGAAGAGTTTACTGAAATCAAGGACCTGATGCTAAAGCGTGTGGACCGGGTCGAGCTTCTGCTGAAGCAGATGGCTAGAATCCTGGCGCAGAACACGAATTACGCGGCTTTGATCAGCGCTCCCCAGTATCACAGAAACAAGCTGAAATTCATCCAGCTGTCCAAGGTTGATGATGGAAAGCTTCTGGTGGTCATCGTTGTAGAGGGAAATATGATTAAGAACACCATGATCCCCATCAGCCAGCAGCTAAGCGATGAAGGGCTTTTAAATCTTAACATTCTTCTTAATAATGCCTTAAACGGGCTGACCATAGAGGAAATCAATCTGGACGTGATCAGCAGATTAAAGGAGCAGGCCGGCATACACAGCGAGGTGGTTGACCGGGTTCTCAACGAGGTTGCAGAAGCAATCCGGGCGGACGACGATGATTTGCAGATTTACACCAGCGGCGCCACGAACATTTTCAAGTATCCGGAGTTAAGCGACGGAGAGATGGCAAGCCGTCTGATCGGTACGCTGGAACAGAAAGAACTCCTTCAGGAGCTGGTCGATGATGTGAACAGTTCAGAAAGCAGTTCGGGAATTCAGGTCTATATCGGCGAGGAAGCGCCGGTGCAGACGATGAGGGACTGCAGTATCGTCACAGCGAATTACGAGCTGGGCGAGGGCTTGAGGGGAACGATCGGTATCATCGGTCCAAAGCGTATGGACTATGAAAAGGTTTTGAATACGCTGCGGAATCTCATGACGCAGCTGGATTCGATCCTGAAAAAAGATGAAAGGTGAAGGGAAGAACAGTGAGCAGCGAAGAGACGAGAATAGAAGAGGAACTGGTAGAAGAGGCCATGAAGGCTGAAGACACCGGTTCCGTTGAAAAGGAAATAGAAAAAGGCGAAAAAGAGGCCGCGGAGACAGAAGCGTGTGCCGAGGACGCCGCTGAGGAAAAAACCGGAGAAGAGCCAGCGGAAGAAAAGCAGGCAGAACCGGAGAAAAAAGGATTTTTCGGAAAGAAGAAAGAGAAGAAAGATCCGAAAGACGCCAAGATAGAGGAACTGACCGACCGTCTGCAGCGGAATATGGCCGAGTTCGATAACTACAGAAAGAGGACAGAAAAAGAAAAATCTGCCATGTTTGAAATCGGCGCCAGAGATATCATTGAAAAGATACTTCCGGTGGTCGACAATTTCGAGAGAGGCCTTGCAGCCGTTCCGGAGGAGGATAAGGGCGCTCCGTTTGCAGAAGGAATGGAAAAAATATATAAACAGCTTATGAAGACGCTGGAAGAAGCAGGTGTAAAACCGATCGAAGCGGTGGGTCAGCCATTTGACCCGAATTTCCACAACGCAGTGATGCATATTGATGACGAATCCCTTGGCGAGAACACGATCGCCATGGAACTTCAGAAGGGTTATACCTACCGGGATACCGTGGTGAGACACTCCATGGTTCAGGTAGCCAATTGACTGTGAGCATTTAACAAGGTCTTTTCGAGTTTAGTGCGAACGTCGTTCACGAATCTTAGCGAGGTTCTTTCGAGCTTAGATGAGCTGAACATACCTTTATTTATTAAATGATAAAATTGAGAGTAAAGACAATTATAGGAGGAAAAAACTATGGGCAAGATTATTGGTATTGACTTAGGTACTACTAACAGCTGTGTGGCTGTTATGGAAGGTGGAAAACCGGTTGTTATTCCGAACAGTGAGGGTGTAAGAACAACACCATCTATCGTAGCATTTACAAAAAACGGTGAGAGGCTGGTAGGTGAGCCAGCAAAGCGTCAGGCAGTTACCAATGCAGACAGAACCATCTCTTCCATTAAGAGACATATGGGTACAGACTACAAGGTAGCGATCGACGGAAAGAACTATACACCGCAGGAAATCTCCGCGATGATTCTGCAGAAGTTAAAAGCAGACGCAGAGGCTTATCTGGGCGAGAAGGTAACAGAGGCCGTTATCACGGTTCCTGCATACTTCAACGACGCACAGCGTCAGGCAACCAAGGACGCAGGCAAGATTGCCGGCCTTGATGTAAAGCGTATTATCAACGAGCCGACGGCAGCAGCGCTGGCATACGGCCTTGACAATGAAAAAGAGCAGAAGATCATGGTATACGATTTAGGCGGCGGTACATTCGATGTTTCCATCATCGAAATCGGCGACGGCGTAATCGAAGTACTTTCCACAAACGGCGACACCCGTCTGGGCGGCGATGATTTCGACAACCGCATCACCCAGTGGATGGTAGACGAATTCAAGAAGACAGAGGGCGTAGACTTATCCGGTGACAAGATGGCTATGCAGAGATTAAAAGAAGCTGCAGAGAAGGCTAAGAAGGAATTATCCTCCTCCACAACCACCAACATCAACTTACCGTTCATCACTGCTACGGCAGAAGGCCCGAAGCATCTCGATATGAACTTAACGAGAGCGAAATTTGACGAGCTGACACTCGATTTGATCGAGCGCACGGCTGTTCCGGTACAGAACGCATTAAGAGATGCCGGAATCACAGCTTCCGAGCTTGGAAAAGTTCTGCTGGTAGGCGGTTCCACCCGTATGCTGGCAGCACAGGAAAAAGTAAAACAGCTGACAGGAAAAGAACCGTCCAAGACCTTAAATCCTGACGAGTGTGTGGCGATCGGCGCCAGCATCCAGGGCGGTAAGCTGGCAGGCGATGCCGGCGCAGGCGATATCCTTCTTCTGGATGTTACTCCACTGTCCTTATCCATCGAGACCATGGGCGGCGTAGCGACAAGACTGATTGAGAGAAACACCACAATCCCGACAAAGAAGAGCCAGATCTTCTCCACAGCGGCTGACAACCAGACAGCGGTTGATATCCACGTTGTACAGGGCGAGAGACAGTTTGCAAGAGACAACAAGACACTCGGCCAGTTCCGTTTAGACGGAATTCCGCCTGCAAGAAGAGGCGTTCCGCAGATCGAGGTTACCTTTGATATCGATGCCAACGGTATCGTAAACGTATCTGCTAAGGATCTTGGAACAGGCAAGGAACAGCACATCACCATCACCTCCGGCTCCAACATGTCTGATGATGATATCGATAAGGCTGTAAAAGAAGCGGCTGAATTCGAGGCTCAGGATAAGAAGCGCAAGGAAGGCATTGATGCGAGAAATGACGCCGACTCCATGGTATTCCAGACAGAGAAGGCTTTACAGGAAGTAGGCGACAAGATTGACGCCAATGATAAGGCTGCCGTAGAAGCTGATTTAAACGCTTTAAAAGAAGCCATCAACAGAGCTCCGATCGAAGAGATGACAGACGCGCAGATCGAAGACATCAAGGCAGGCAGAGAGAAGCTGATGAACAGCGCTCAGGCACTGTTTGCAAAAGTATATGAGGCTGCCCAGGGTTCTGCAGGTGCCGGCCCTGATATGGGCGCTGGTGCGGATAACGCAGGCGGCGGAGCTTCCTATCAGGACAGCGATGTAGTTGACGGAGACTACAAAGAGGTGTAAGATAGTCTGGTCAGTTGACAGGGCTTTGGAAAAAGTGTTGTAGTGATACAGCACTTTTTCCGCAGTTTTCATATCTGGTTGTCCGGCAGGCGTGAAGGGCCGGAACCAGGTAAAGCGATAAGTGAAAGGTAGACCTAAGATGGCAGAAAAGAGAGATTATTATGAAGTCCTCGGCATTCCCAAAGACGCAGACGATGCGGCGATTAAGAAGGCCTACAGGGCATTAGCAAAAAAATACCATCCTGATACGAACCCCGGCGACGCTGCCGCAGCGGAGAAGTTTAAAGAAGCTTCCGAGGCGTACAGCGTGCTCAGTGATCCCGATAAGAGACGCCAGTACGACCAGTTTGGTTCCGCTGCGTTTGACGGAAACGGCGGACCGGGCGGATTCGGCGGTTTCGATTTTTCCGGCGCAGATATGGGAGATATCTTTGGCGATATCTTCGGAGATATTTTTGGCGGCGGACGATCCAGAAGCGGTGCCCGTTATAATGGACCATCGAGGGGCGCCAATGTCAGGACCAGTGTCCGGATCACATTTGAAGATGCGATTTTCGGATGCGAAAAAGAGATCGAGCTTAATTATAAAGAGGAATGTGCGTCGTGTCACGGAAGCGGGGCGAAAGCGGGAACCTCACCCGTTACCTGTCCGAAGTGTAACGGAAAAGGTAAGATCATGTATACCCAGCAGTCCTTCTTTGGTCAGGTACAGAATGTCCAGACTTGTCCGGACTGCGGCGGAACAGGCCGTATCATAAAAGAAAAATGTCCGGATTGTTATGGAACCGGATATATTACGAAGCGTAAAAAGTTTAAGGTCACGATTCCTGCGGGCATCGATAACGGACAGAGCGTGCGTCTGGCCGGAGCCGGTGAACCGGGAACCAATGGCGGAGAGCGGGGCGACTTACTGGTCGAGGCCGTAGTATCCGGCCATCCAATCTTCAAACGTCAGGATACCAGCATATTCTCCACCGTGCCGATTTCCTTTACCAGGGCGGCGCTGGGCGGACCGATCCGCATCAAGACGGTGGATGGAGATGTGGAATACGAGGTGAAGGCCGGAACCCAGACAGACACCAAGGTCCGCTTAAAGGGCAAGGGCGTTCCGTCTCTGAGAAACAAGGCAGTTCGCGGCGACCATTATGTCACACTGGTTGTACAGGTGCCGGAACGTATGAATGAAGCTCAGAAGGAGGCGCTGCGCAGGTTCGATGAGGCGATGGGCGGCGACAGCTCCGAGGGCGAGAAGCATAAGAAAAAAGGAATTTTTAAATAGCAGTTATCAATAAGGCCGTCATCAGGCAGTAATTCCTGATGGCGGCCTTATCATTTACTGAAAATTCATGTAAAAATTTATGAATCCTTACAATTTTATACAATACACAAAATATAATTGGTTCTATCTTGTAAAAAACAGTAAAAACCAGTAAAATAGGAATCAGTAAAAGAAACGTATCAGTTTCGGTTTTGGGGAAATCCGGAAAGGGTAAGGGATGACAGAAGAAGAGCGGCAGGTTTTAGAGTTTGTCAGGCGGTTTCACCAGGTCTGTCTGGAAGAGCAGGATATGGAACAGGTCGGTCAGATGATTTCTGACGATATCGAATGGACTGGTGCAGGAAGATACAATACAGTAAAGGGACGTGAGAACATCTTATACGCCTTTGAGGCGGATCAGAACGGAAAGAAGTACGATTATCAGATACTGAATGCGGATTATGCGGTATCACTTCTCGCCGGACATATTTACTCATTTTCAGGAAGCTGTTACGTCAGAGGAACGCGGGTAGGTCTGGAGGACGGCGAGCGCGTGGTGCGGGCAACGGGCATCTGCCGGTTTGAGGACGGTGTCGGGTATATGATGAGACTTCATCACTCTCTTCCGAACCGTGCGTGGGAATCCGATCTGCAGCGCATGACACAGGAAGATGTGCGGGTGCTGCGGAGTCTGGTCGGATTGCAGTCCAAGGAACTGGAGGAGAAAAACTCTAACCTGGACGCGCTGATTCAGAATATCCCCGGCGGCGTTATCTGCTGCAGGGACGATGAGGATCTGGAGCTTATATTTTACAGCGACGGTTTTTTAAAGATGTTCGGCTATACAAGAGATGAGATGGAGACAGTCCTTGAGAATAAGTTCAGCCGGATGATCGTACCGGAAGATTTGCAGAGCACGCGTCTGGACGTGATCCGCCAGATGAAGAACGGTAATACCAAGGAGATCGAATACCGTGTGATCTGCAAGGACGGAAGTTATCTTGTCATTCAGGATAATGGACAGCTGGTCATGCGGGACGGCCAGCCCGTCTTTTACTGCATTCTGATCGACATTACAGAGCGCAGAAAGGCGGATGAGGAGCTGAAGATGAGTCTGGAACGGTACCAGATTATCTTAAATCAGTCAACAGACATTATTTTCGAGTGGGATATTAAGAGCGATACATTGACGTGCTCGCCGAACTGGATCAAAAAATTCGGATATCAGGTGGTCCGTGATCACATATCGGAAGAGGTATTGAGACGAGGCAATTTACATAACGATGATAAAAAGATCTTTGTGCAGATGCAGAAAGAGGTCCTCTTAGGATCCCCCTGCGGAGAAAATGAAATCCGGATAGCCACAAAGGATGGGCGCTTTATCTGGTGCAGGGTGCGTTACACGCTTCAGACGGATCAGGATAAGCGGCCGGCACGGGCCATCGGACTGATCGCGGACATCGACAAGGAGAAGCGGGAAAAGGAGCGGCTGCTGGAGCTGGCGGAACAGGACTCGCTGACCGGCCTCTACAACCGGGGCGCGGTTCAGACGCTGATCCAGCGGTATGTGGTGAAGGCGCTGCCGTCGGACCGCTGTGCGCTGATGATTCTTGATGTGGATAATTTTAAGAAGGTCAATGATATTTACGGCCATTTAAGCGGTGATGCGATGTTAAGAGACATTGCGGACATGCTTCGCAGACTGTTTCCGGAAAATGCGGTTCTGGCGAGAGTCGGCGGAGATGAGTTTGCGGTCCTTTTGTACCATGTGAAAACTTTGGGTGAGGTGGAGGAGAAGGCGGACGGGATTCTTAAAAACTTTCGATCCATTTTAAGGCAGCAAAAAGATATTATATCCTGTTCGATCGGTATCTCCATCGCTCCCGAGAACGGCGATAACTTTGCAAGCATTTACAAAAATGCCGATGCGGCGCTCTATCAGGCCAAGCGGCAGGGGAAAAACAGATATGCCCTCTATGCGGAATCGCTGGAGGATGTCATCACACCGGAGGGACAGACGGACGTGGCCGGAGCGGCGGTTATGGATCAGAAACTTGCAGACCAGAACCTGACAGGCTATGTGCTGGATATCCTGAGCCGCTCCAACAGCATGGAAAAATCCATCAATCAGCTGCTGGAGATTGTCGGAAGACAGGTGGATGTGTGCCGTGTCTATATTTTCGAGGATGACGAAGACGGAATCAGGTCCTCCAACACGTTTGAGTGGTGCAAGGAGGGGGTACAGCCCGAAAAGGAGAATCTGCAGAGCATAAATATGGAGGCTCTCGATCATTACTACGATAACTTTAATGAGGAAGGAATCTTTTTCTGCCGGGATGTCAGTACGCTTCTGACACATCAGCGCATGATTCTGGAAAATCAGGGGATTAAGTCCGTGCTGCAGTGCCGGATCATGGACCAGGGGAAGCCGAAGGGATTCATCGGTTTCGATGAATGCATGGAAAATCGTTACTGGACCGGCAATCAGATCCGGCTGCTTCAGACCATTTCCAGGATTCTCGGTATCTTCTTAATGAAGGGAAGGGCGCAGGAGCGGCTTGGCAGGGCTATGAACGGATTTTCCGCAGCATTGGAGGAGCAGAGAGACTGGTTCTATATTCTGGACATGGAGACGTGTCAGTTTCTCTACACCAGCAGAAAGGTGCAGGAACAAGATCCGGCGGTCGTCTGCGGCGGTGTCTGTTACCGTGTGTTCTTCGGGGCGGACCGGATGTGCGAGGGCTGTCCCATGCTGATGCTGGATTCTGTCAGGACCAGTGCGTCGAGCCTCGTCTGGAACCGGAATAGGAAATGCTACGTGCATACCCGCGCCCAGGCTGTATTGTGGCCAGGAGGAAGAGAGGCATGCATGATCAGCTGCCGCATTGTGGAGGGGCTGGAAAAACAGAGAGAGGAACCAGAAAATAGCTTGGAGGAAGAAAAATGAAAAAAATAAGAAAATTTGCATGGACGGCAGCACTGGCATTCTGCGCAATTCTGTGGTTTTCCATGGCGGCGTTTGCGGATGATACGCAGGAGGTACGGGATTTTCCGGGATTTAACGGTTCCGGATCGAAGCAGGTCGGACCGATCGAGGGCAGCGTCTCCTATGACTGCTGGTACGATGACGACGACAGCGATGATGACGATGGCGGACCGGGCGCCTATACGTATAAGAGGGGCTGGCGCTACAGCCCGGGCGGCTGGTGGTTCCAGAACAGTGATGGGAGCTGGCCGTCCAACGGATGGAAGCACATCGACGGCAGATGGTATATGTTTGACAATGGCGGTCACATGATGACCGGCTGGTACACCGATGGAAACGGCAATAAATTTTACTTAAATCCGACGGACGACGGTACGCTGGGGTCCATGAGAATCGGCTGGCAGATCGTCGGCGGAAAGGCCTACTATTTTAACACGATGTCAGACGGTACGCTGGGACGTCTCCTTGTGAATACGACGACGCCGGATGGCTACCATGTGGGTACTGACGGTATCATGGCACAGTAGCCGGGAGGGAGGGGCGGGAGCCCCCGTATTCTGAACAGCCTGGAAACATGGATGACAGATAAGAAATAACAGATGAGACAGAAAAAGGCTGAACCTGCTTGCCGCGGGTTCAGCCTTTTTCGTTTCGATTACAAACTCTAATTGCCGTTAGATTGTAATATGTGAAAATGCGTTCTGTGTCCGGTCCCTCATGACTCAGGGCGAGTGTGATGTGGTGTAATGCATTAAGGAATTTCGTTTTTCTTGATATTTTTTGCCCCTTGTGATCGGTATGGAACAGAAGTGATTTTCATCCGTTCAATAGATTAATGCAGGAGGATCGTGTTTTATTGCATCTATTTCAAAAAAAAATAAAAAAATTTTGTTTTTCTTTTTCGCTTCCATGCGTTATGATGGAACAGACGGACGTACAGGTCGAAAAATGGCGTAAATCCGCCATTTTTGAAAGAAGAAGGCCCCGGTAAATACAGTTGCTGTTGCAGCGATATCAAAACTATGCTATGATATCATGTGGTTTATTTCCGTGAGCAGCGAGCCAGACGGACATGTCTGCATGTCCAGTGGGAGGTTTTCGCAGGCGGCGGATCATGTCGGATTATCTGAATGACTGGAACCAGTCACAGATGAAAGAGAGGAAATGAATATAATGCACCAGTATCTGATTGTATGTCCGCTGGTATTCTTAGCCGGTTTCGTAGATTCCATTGCAGGCGGCGGCGGTCTGATCTCACTTCCCGCTTATTTGGCAGCAGGGGTTCCGCCCCATTTGGCGCTGGGAACGAATAAGATGGGATCGACCATGGGAACGGTCATCTCCACGGCGAGGTTTGCGAAGAGCGGCTACATCAAATGGAAGCTGTCTTTATTTGCGGCGGCCTGTGCGATCGTCGGTTCCATCATCGGTTCGAATTTATCCCTGCTTGCCAGTGAGAAGTTTTTAAAGGGAATGATGCTGTTCGCCCTTCCGGTTGTGGCTTTCTATGTTTTGAAAAATAAGGATATGGGCGATAATAAGAATACGGGAAGTCTTACGGAGAAGCAGATGATGCTGATCAGCATGGCGGCCGCGCTGGTGATCGGTACATATGACGGCTTCTACGGCCCGGGTACGGGTACCTTTCTTCTGTTAGTTTTAACAGGGGCGGCGAAGATGGACTTGAGGACTGCATCGGGAACGACAAAGGTGATCAACCTGTCTTCCAATATTGCGGCACTGGTGACATTTTTAATAAATGGAAAAGTATTGCTTCCGCTGGGGATTACAGCGGGCGTCTTCTGTATCGCGGGCCATTATATCGGCTCCGGTATGGTGGTAAAGAGCGGCCAGAAGGTCGTGCGTCCGGTTGTTCTGGCGGTGCTGTTGTGTCTTTTTGTGAAAATTGTGAAAGGGTAAGGGATTGCTATGAAATGGAAGAAATTTACGCTGAAGACCACGACGCAGGCCGTGGATTTAGTTAGCAGCATGTTTGATGAGATCGGAATTGAGGGAATCGAGATCGAGGACAATATTCCGCTTACGGCGGAGGAGACGAAAGGGATGTTCATTGATATACTTCCAGAGCTGCCGCCGGACGAGGGCGTGGCGTTTGTCAGCTTCTATCTCGACGACAGCCAGGACATCGCCGGCATCCTGAAAAGTGTGGATGAGGGACTTGATGACCTTTCCATGTTTACGGATCTGGGAGAGCGGACCATCACCGAGAGCGAAACAGAGGATAAGGACTGGATCAACAACTGGAAACAGTATTTCAAGCCGTTTACCGTGGATGATATCCTGATCAAGCCTACCTGGGAGGAGATTCCGGAGGAACATAAGGACAAGCTTCTCATTCAGATTGATCCGGGAACAGCGTTCGGCACGGGCCAGCATGAGACGACTCAGCTCTGTATCCGCCAGCTCCGCAAATACGTGACGCCGGAGACAGTTCTTCTCGATGTGGGAACCGGAAGCGGAATTCTGGGAATCACGGCCTTAAAGCTTGGTGCGAAGGCGGTGTTCGGCACGGATCTCGACGAGAACGCCATTACGGCGGTCGGTGAGAACCTGGAGGCCAATGGAATTGATTCAGAGAAATTCGCAGTTCTCCAGGGCAATATTATTGACGATAAAGATGTTCAGGACGCAGCGGGATACGAAAAGTATGACGTGGCGGTGGCAAATATTCTGGCGGATGTCATCATTCTGCTTCAGAAGGAAGTTCCGGTACATTTGAAAAAGGGCGGAATCTTTATCACCTCCGGCATCATTAATATGAAGGAAGAGGCAGTGAGGGCGGCATTTGCGGCCAACGACGCCTTTGAGGTGATCGAGGTAACGTATCAGGGTGAGTGGCTGTCGGTTACGGCCAGGAAGAATTAGGGAAGAGTATGTATCATTTTTTCGTAAATCAGGATCAGATTGGGCCGGAGACTGTGACAGTCACAGGGCCTGACGTGAACCATATAAAAAATGTGCTGCGCATGAAGCCGGGAGAAGAAGTCCTGATCAGCAACGGTGTGGACAGGGATTATTTATGTAAACTTGAGACGATCGCGGCGGACAGCGTGACCGCGGCGATCGTCTCGGTTACGGAGGGCGGTACGGAGCTGCCCGTGAAATTTTACTTATTTCAGGGGCTTCCGAAGAGCGACAAGATGGAGCTGATCATCCAGAAGGCAGTTGAACTGGGCGTCTATCAGGTGATTCCGGTAGAGACGAGGCGTACCGTCGTGAAGCTGGACGCGAAGAAGGAAGACGCAAAGGTGCGCAGATGGAACGCCGTCTCGGAGAGCGCGGCGAAGCAGTCGAAACGCCTGATTATTCCGGAGGTGACCGGTGTAATGTCATTTCGAGAAGCGCTCCAGTACGCGGGTGGATTCGATAAGAACATCATTCCGTTTGAGCATGCGGAAGGGATGGCGGACACAAAGGCGTATTTTGCAGGAATCAGGCCGGGCATGAGCTGCGGAATCTTCATCGGCCCGGAGGGCGGATTTGAGGATGACGAGATCGCGATGGCCTCGGAGGCCGGAGTGAAGCCGGTGACACTTGGAAAACGGATTCTGCGCACGGAGACGGCCGGACTGGCAGTGCTGTCCGTCTTAATGTTCCAGATGGAGAATTGACGAGGAGAATTTAAATGGAAGTTTATTTTGATAATTCGGCAACGACGAAGGTGCTTCCGTCGGTGGCCGATCTTGTGCTGAAGGTGATGACGGAGGATTATGGAAATCCGTCCGCGAAGCATGGAAAGGGCATGCGCGCGGAACAGTATATCAAAGAAGCCGCGGAGATCATCGCCGGGACACTGAAGGTATCTCCCAAGGAGATTATATTCACCTCCGGCGGCTCAGAGTCCAACAATATGGCGCTGACCCGGACGGCCATAGCCAATAAACGGGCCGGTAATCATATCATCAGCACCTCCATCGAACACGCTTCAGTCTACAATCCGCTGGCGTATTTGGAGGAACAGGGCTTTGAGGTGACATACCTGCCGGTGGATCATAACGGCCATATCAGCCTGGAGGATTTGGAAAACGCCATCCGCGAGGATACGATCCTTGTATCCATCATGTATGTGAACAATGAGATCGGCGCGGTGGAGCCGGTGGAAGAGATCGCAAAGCGGATCAAAAAGAAGAATCCGGCGATTCTGTTCCACGTAGATGCCATTCAGGCGTACGGAAAGTTTGTCATCCGGCCGAAACGGCAGGGTATCGATTTACTCTCGGTCAGCGGCCATAAGATTCATGCTCCGAAGGGAATCGGTTTTCTGTATGTGGACAGCCGGGTTAAGATAAAGCCGCTCATCTACGGCGGCGGCCAGCAGCGGGGTATGCGCTCCGGCACGGAAAACGTACCGGGGATCGCCGGACTCGGTGAGGCGGCCAGGGAGATGTATCAGAACCATGGCGAGAAGATGAAACAGCTCTATGAGTTAAAGGATTACATGATAAAACGACTGGATGAGGTCGAGGGAACCACGGTCAACAGCCTTCCGGGAGAGTTGTCCGCGCCTCAGATCGTGAGCGCCAGCTTTTCCGGAGTGAGGAGCGAGGTGCTGCTTCACGCGCTCGAGGACAAGGGAATCTATGTTTCGTCCGGATCCGCGTGCTCCTCCAACCACCCGGCGGTCAGCGGAACCTTAAAGGGAATCGGGGTAAAACAGGAGCTGCTGGATTCCACACTGCGGTTCAGCTTCGGTGTATTTAATACGAAGGACGAGGTGGATATCTGTATCGCAGCGCTTAAGGAGCTGCTTCCGGTGCTCCGGAGGTATCAGAGAGGCTGACAGCCATGAACAATCAGAACGGCTGACCTGGCAGAAGGCCGCAATGCTGAACTGGGCTTTCAGAACGGAAGGCCTGGCAGAAAAAAGAAAGGATCAATATGCAGTATAAATCATTTTTGATAAAGTACGCCGAGATCGGCGTAAAGGGAAAAAACCGTTTTATGTTTGAGGACGCGCTGGTGACACAGATCCGGCACGCTTTAAAGGATATCGATGGAGATTTTATGGTGGTGAAGGAGTCGGGAAGAATCTACGCCACAGCGGAATCCGAGTACGATTTTGACGAGGCAGTTGAGACGCTTAAGCGTATTTTCGGCATCGCCGCCATCTGTCCCATGGTTCAGGTGGACGACAATGGATATGAGGACTTAAAGAAACAGGTGCTCGCCTATGTGGATGAGGTTTATGAGGATAAGAATTTTACCTTCAAGGTAAATGCCAGACGCGGCAATAAAAAGTATCCGGTAAATTCCGACCAGATCAACAGGGATTTAGGGGAAGTGATTCTGGATGCATTTCCCGAGACGAAGGTGGATGTTCATCAGCCGGAGGTCATGCTCCATGTGGAGGTGAGAAACCGGATCAACATTTACTCCATCGTCATTCCGGGACCGGGCGGTATGCCGGTGGGAACCAACGGAAAGGCCATGCTGCTTTTAAGCGGCGGTATCGACAGCCCGGTGGCCGGTTACATGATTTCAAAGCGCGGTGTGAAGATTGACGCCGTTTATTTCCATGCTCCGCCTTATACGAGTGAGCGCGCAAAGCAGAAGGTGGTCGATTTAGCGAAGCTGGTATCGAGGTATTCGGGACCAGTCCATCTTCATATCGTGAATTTTACGGATATCCAGCTCTATATCTATGATCAGTGTCCTCATGAGGAACTGACCATTATCATGAGACGTTACATGATGCGGATCGCCGAGAGACTGGCCGTGGATGCCGGAGCACAGGCTCTGATTACAGGGGAGAGCATCGGCCAGGTGGCTTCCCAGACAATGCAGTCCTTAGCCGCCACGGACGCGGCCTGTACGATGCCGGTATTCCGTCCGGTTATCGGATTTGATAAACAGGAAATCGTGGATGTAGCCGAGAAGATCGGAACGTACGAGACATCGGTTCTGCCCTTTGAAGACTGCTGTACCATCTTTGTGGCAAAGCATCCGGTTACAAAGCCGAATTTGAAGATGATTGAGCGTTCAGAAGAAAAGCTGAAAGAAAAAATCGACGAGATGGTGGAGACTGCCATCAATACAGTGGAAAAGGTATGGTGCTGATGCATCGGACGTACTTTCCCGTGAAAGAACAGAGAGTCCGGCTCGCCGGACTCTCGCGCCGGAGCGCGGTTGCTTCAGCAGCCAAATTTCCTTAGCGCGGAGTGCGCATACCCGATAAAGCGGGGTACGCTGTCCTGCCCGGAGAGCTTTTTATGTAATAGCCTATTACATAAAAAGCTTCAACCGTGGGACACGGTTGAAGCGCTTACTTGTCCGATTAATCAACGATGTATGGCTTTAAGATGTTTACGATCTCATCCACGCTGCTCTCAGAATGAATGTTTAAATCGATCGGCTTGGATAAGTCTAAACTGAAGATGCCCATAATGGACTTGGCATCAATAACGTATCTTCCAGATACCAGATCAAAATCGGTATCGAACTTGGTTAAGTCATTTACAAAAGATTTTACTTTGTCGATGGAGTTTAAAGATATACGCACTGTTTTCATGTGAAAAAACCTCCTTGAGATTGTTCTTTTTTTAATCAGGGAATCCCCGCTTGTTCAAGTTCAATACTACTGGCATATGGGTTAAAAGTCAATGGTAATTTTACATGAAAATAAACTTCACATACTGTTTATTTAGATAGGAGAAAATAAAATGAGAAAGGCAGCCCTGCATAACCTTGGATGCAAGGTAAATTCATATGAAACGGAGGCTATGCAGCAGCTTCTGGAAGAGGCGGGATATGAGATTGTTCCATTTGCCGAAGGCGCGGATGTGTACATCATCAACACCTGTTCAGTAACCAATATAGCCGACCGCAAATCGCGGCAGATGCTTCACCGGGCAAAGAAGATGAACCCGCAGGCCGTGGTAGTGGCGGCAGGCTGCTACGTGCAGTCGGCAGGAGAGGCGCTTAAACTGGACGAAGCGGTGGATCTGGTCATAGGAAACAACAAGAAGACTGAGCTTGTGAGAATTCTGGATGACTACTTTACAAGCGAAGATCACACCGTGGAAGAGACGGTAATCGATATCGGGGCGGCAAAGGATTACGAGGCCCTGACCATCAAACGGATCGCCGACCACACCAGGGCGTTCATAAAGGTCACAGACGGATGCAACCAGTTCTGCAGCTACTGCATCATCCCTTATACGAGAGGCCGGGTACGTTCCAGAAAGCTGGAGGATGTGCGCGCCGAGGTAGAACGGCTGGTGGAAGCCGGATATAAGGAAATTGTGCTGACAGGGATTCATTTGAGTTCCTACGGCGTGGATTTTGAAGAAGGAGGGAAGAAGACGCTTCTCGACTTAATCGTGTGTCTCCATGAGGTAGAGGGACTCTTAAGAATCCGTCTGGGCTCTTTAGAACCGCGGATCATCACAAAAGAGTTCGCAAAAGCGCTGGCGTCCCTTCCAAAAATCTGTCCTCATTTCCATCTGTCCCTTCAGAGCGGCTGTGATGCGACGCTTGCGCGGATGAACCGCCACTACACGACAGAAGACTATTTAAGCCGCTGTGAGATCCTGCGTGCGGCGTTTGACTGTCCGGCGATTACCACCGATGTCATCGCAGGCTTCCCGGGGGAGACAGAAGAAGAGTTCCAGACCACAGAGGCGTTTTTAAAGAAGGTTCATTTTTACGAAATGCACGTCTTTAAATACTCCAAACGCGAAGGCACCCGCGCAGCCGTCATGCCCTCCCAGATCCCGGAGCCGGTAAAGAACGAACGAAGCGGAGTCCTCCTTTCGCTGGAAAAAGAAATGTCCCTGGAATACCGAAAACAGCATCTCGGAAAAAACACCGAGGTACTGATGGAAGAAGAGTACGAGTGGGAAGGAAAGCGATACATGATCGGCCATACAAAAGAGTACATTAAGGCCGCGGTACCGTTTCAGGAAGACTTAAAAGGAAGTATGATTTCCGGAATACTTGAGACCCTGTTAAATGACGAAGTATTTCTCCTGAAAAATTAAGAAGATCCATTCAGCCTCCACCCCCTGCGGATTTTCGGCGTAACTTATCCCTGTAAAATTCAGGAAAATCAGGAATTTTTATTTTTTTCTTGCCGAAACAGCAAATATGGTTTAGAATAGAGAAGAACAGTTAAAGGACGTGAGCGTAATGGGCGATATTCATAATACACAATTTTTTGGTTCAGTACAGGAAAACAAGCTGGATGTAAGCCAGGTTCTGGAGCAGGTCTATATTGCCCTTTCAGAGAAAGGGTATAATCCGGTCAACCAGATCGTGGGTTATATCATGTCTGGAGATCCTACTTATATAACCAGTCATAAGAACGCCAGAAGTCTCATCATGAAGGTAGAACGGGATGAGATCCTGGAGGAGCTTATGAGGGTCTATATCGATACGATGCTTAAGTAATTTTACGTGGTAAAGAGAATCTGTAATTTGACTGTCAGATGAAGGAATAAACGGACTCTGGCAGTTGTTTTTTCGTGTTGAAAAAATACCGGTTTTATTTCCAACGGCGGCGATCAGAGAGACATGCGGGCATGTTTATCCGGTAACTGCTGCGGGAGCCAATACCCCGCCATCTGCGGGGCGCAAATGTGATGCCCCCGTTGTCCGCGGCGGGTTAATTGAATTTTGCTGCAGTTCCTCAGATAACCGATAGAATGGCTGAACTGGAGCTTTTATTTCCGCAGGCAATGAGTCAGGCGGACATGCCCGCATGTCTGTCCGGCGGCCGCGAGGGTCAGGGATTTTGCCGTTAGCGGCGGAAGGTTTGACAAATATGGAGAAAATAAATATGAGAATAATGGGCCTTGACTACGGTTCCAAGACTGTTGGCGTCGCTGTATCCGATTCCCTTGGCATTACTGCCCAGGCGGTGGAGACGATTACGAGAGAAGACGAGAACAAATTAAGAAAGACTTGCGCCCGAATTGAGGAATTGATTCGGGAATATGAGATTGAAACCATTGTTTTGGGTTATCCTAAGAATATGAACAATACTCTGGGAGACCGTGCAGAGAAAACAGAGAGCTTTAAAGCCATGCTGGAGCGCAGGACCGGACTGCCGGTGGTACTCTGGGATGAGAGGCTTACAACCGTTCAGTCGGAACGGATTTTACAGGAGAGCGGAGTCAGACGGGAAAACCGGAAGGCGGTCATCGACAAAGTGGCGGCCGGATTGATTCTGCAGGGCTATTTGGACAGTCTGCCAGGCGGCACGACCAGAGGAGAATGACGAACGATGAGCAACGAAGAAAAGAAGATCACATTGGTGACAGATGACGGCGGAGCCGTAGATTTTTACGTTCTGGAAGAGACCAGAATTAATGGAATGAGTTATCTGCTGGTGACAGATGCGGCGGATGATGACGAAGAAGGAGAATGTTACATTCTGAAGGACTTATCGGAGAGCGACGATGCGGATGCTCTTTACGAGTTCGTAGAGGATGATAACGAGATAGATTATTTATTTAAAATATTTTCCGAACTGTTGGAAGACGCGGACGTGGATATTGAAAAGTGATGAAGATTTCATTGTTAGGAAATAACGGATTTTGAGGGACTCGTATATGGAACAGGAAGTTTTTAAAGACATGCTTCGTAAAAAGAGACTCAAAGTGACAAATCAGCGCATGCTGGTGCTGGAAATCATGGCGGAGCGCCCGGGTGAACATTTAACGGCGGAGGACATCTATGACCTCGCGAAAAAGAAATGCCCGGAGATCGGACTGGCCACGATATACAGGACCGTGCAGGTACTGGTGGATCTGTCGGTAATCGATAAGGTGAGCTTTGACGACGGTTTTGCCCGCTATGAATTAGGGGGCCTTGAAAGTGAGTCCAGACATCACCATCATCACGCAATATGCAGCCGCTGCGGCAGAGTATTTTCATTTGAAGGAGACCTCCTTGATACACTGGAGCAGACCATTTCCGATACCATGGGATTTAAGGTAACGGATCATGAGGTAAAGCTCTACGGGTACTGCAGGGATTGTCAGAAAATCATGGAAAAAGAAGATCAGGACGGAAAATAGATAGAAAAATGGAGGTAACAGATTGAAGAAACAGGACAGCAATGCAAAAATTAAGATCATTCCCCTTGGTGGAATGGAACAGATTGGTATGAATATTACCGCGTTTGAATACGAGGACAGCATCATCGTAGTGGACTGCGGACTTGCTTTCCCCAGCGACGACATGCTGGGCATCGACTTAGTCATTCCGGACGTAACGTATTTAAAACAAAACATCGACAAGGTGAAGGGATTTGTGATCACCCACGGCCATGAGGACCATATCGGAGCCCTGCCGTACATTTTAAAAGAAGTCAACGTGCCGGTCTACGGTACGAAGCTGACCATTGCACTGATCGAGAATAAGTTAAAAGAGCATAATTTATTAAAAAATACGAAGAGGAAAGTAATCAAGCACGGACAGTCCATCAACCTTGGATGCTTCCGTATTGAATTTATAAAGACAAACCACAGTATTGCAGACGCTTCCGCACTGGCTATTTATTCACCGGCGGGCGTGATCCTGCACACCGGCGACTTTAAGATCGACTATACGCCGGTCTTCGGCGAACCGGCCGATTTAGAGCGTTTCGCGGAGCTGGGCAAGAAGGGCGTTCTGGCCCTGATGTGCGACAGTACCAACGCTATCCGCCCGGGATTTACCCCATCGGAAAAGACGGTGGGAAAGACATTTGACAATATTTTTGCAGATCATAAATTTAACCGTATCATCGTTGCCTCTTTTGCCTCTAATGTGGACCGGGTGCAGCAGGTGATCAACTCAGCGGCCAAATATGGACGCAAGGTCGTGGTAGAGGGACGAAGCATGGTGAACGTCATCGGAACGGCCAGCGAACTGGGCTATATCGACATCCCGGAGGGAACCTTAATTGATATCGACCAGCTGAAGAATTATCCGGACGAGCAGACCGTGCTCATCACCACAGGAAGCCAGGGAGAATCCATGGCGGCCCTTTCCCGTATGGCGGGAAGTACCCACAAAAAGGTATCGATTAAACCGACCGATGTGATTGTGCTCAGCTCCACTCCGATTCCGGGCAATGAGAAGGCCGTGTCCAAGGTTATCAACGAACTGGCCATGAAGGGTGCCGAAGTAATCAATCAGGATACCCACGTATCCGGCCATGCGTGTCAGGAAGAGATCAAGCTGATCTACGCTCTGGTGCGTCCGAAATACGCGATCCCGGTTCATGGAGAGTACCGCCATTTAATGGCTCAGAAGAATCTGGTACAGGCTATGGGCATTCCGAAGGACAACATCGTTATCATGTCCTCAGGAGACGTGGTGGAACTGGGACAGGAGTCCTGGGGCATCGTGGATCACGTTCAGGCAGGCGGAATCCTGGTAGACGGACTGGGTGTCGGCGACGTCGGCAATATCGTGCTGCGTGACAGACAGAATCTGGCTCAGAACGGTATCATCATCGTCGTGCTGACGCTGGAGAAATACAGCAATCAGCTGCTGGCAGGCCCGGACATCGTGTCCAGAGGCTTCGTCTATGTGAGAGAATCCGAGGATCTGATGGAGGACGCAAGAGCGGTCGTGAATGACGCTGTGCTGGACTGCCTCGACCGCCATGTCAACGACTGGGGCAAGATCAAGAATATTATCCGCGACAGCTTAAGCGATTTCTTATGGAAACGGATGAAGCGGAATCCGATGATTCTGCCGATTATTATGGAAGTATAGGATAAGCATCAAAGAATCAGGACTTTCGTGTTGAAAGGGATGACAGTATGAGCCGTGCTACAAAAGAGATCAACAGAATAACGGGAGCCATCATCGGGATATCCGGAAGGCTGATTGTCTGCGCACTGGTCGTGCTGCTTCTTTACGAAGGCGTGACAAAGGGCTATGAATTCGGCCATGAAATTTTTTACGCCACGTCTGTGGAAGCTGCGCCGGGAAGAGACAGGAGTATCACCGTGGAGGAGGGAACCTCCATCACGGATGCAGCGAAGCTCCTTAAGTCGTACGGGCTGATTGCGAATGAATATTCATTTGTCATACAGGCCATCTTCTTCGACTACGAAGTGAACCCCGGGACGTACACCGTGAACACCTCTATGACCTCCAAGGAGATTCTTCAGATGATGAACGAAAATACCGGAGAAGAGGAAGAGAAGGAATGATAGGGAACGACAGAGTCACGGACTACATTAATTCGCTGGAGAGAAGCCGGGGAACGCTCCTTTCGGAGCTTGCGTCAAAGGCCCGGAAGGAACGGGTGCCGGTCATCCGCGAGGAGACAGCCTCATTCCTGATCTCTCTGGTGGAGGCGAAGCGGCCGGCGGCTATCCTGGAGGTTGGCACAGCGGTGGGCTACTCGACGCTTTTAATGGCGGGGGCCATGCCGGAGAATTGCCGCATAACAACGATTGAAAAATATGAAAAACGGATACCAGAAGCCCTGGAAAATTTCGAGAGAGCGGGGGAGAGTGAACGAATCACCCTGCTCCCCGGCGATGCCGGAGAGATCTTGAAGAAACTTACCGATCCCTATGATTTTATATTCATGGACGCGGCGAAGGGCCAGTATCTTGTATGGCTTCCCGAAATCATGAGACTCATGGTTCCGGGAAGTATGCTTGTCTCGGACAATGTGCTGCAGGATGGCGATATCATCGAATCGCGCTATGCGGTGGAACGGCGCAACAGGACGATCCATGCGCGCATGCGGGAATATTTATACGAATTGAAACATACGGACAGCCTGGCTACGTCGATCATACCCATCGGGGACGGCGTTGCATTAAGCGTTTTTAGAGAAAGAGATGTAAAAAGATGAGAAAGACAGAACTGCTTATTCCGGCTGGAAGTCTCGAGGTGCTGAAGACCGCCGTGATTTACGGTGCGGATGCGGTCTATATCGGCGGTGAGGCCTTCGGTCTGAGAGCGAAAGCAAAGAATTTTACGAATGAAGAGATCAAAGAGGGAATCGCCTTTGCCCATGAACACGGTGTAAAGGTCTATATAACGGCCAATATTCTGGCTCACAACGATGATTTAGCGGGTGTGGAGGCGTATTTCGGAGAACTGAAGGAGATCGGTCCGGATGCGCTGATTATCTCAGATCCGGGAGTATTCGCCATTGCCAGGCGGGTGATACCCGATATGGAGATCCATATCAGCACCCAGGCTAATAATACGAACTACGGAACGTACCGTTTCTGGTATGATCTGGGGGCAAAGCGCGTGGTAACGGCGCGTGAGCTTTCTTTAAAGGAGATTAAGGAGATCAGAGAACACATTCCGGAGGATATGGAGATCGAGAGCTTCATTCACGGAGCCATGTGCATCTCCTACTCAGGACGGTGTCTTCTGAGCAATTTTATGACGGGACGGGACGCCAACCAGGGGGCCTGTACCCATCCCTGCCGCTGGAAGTATTCCATCGTCGAGGAGAAGCGTCCGGGTGAGTACATGCCGGTTTATGAGAATGAGCGGGGCACGTTTATCTTTAACTCCAAGGACTTATGTATGGTCGATCACATACCGGAGATGATCGATGCCGGGATCGACAGCTTTAAGATCGAAGGGCGCATGAAGACGGCGCTCTATGTGGCGACGGTGGCAAGGGCTTACCGAAGGGCCATCGATGATTACCAGAAGGACCCGAAGCTTTATGAGGCGAATTTAGACTGGTATCGGGAAGAGATCGCCAAGTGTGTCAACCGGGAGTTTACCACAGGCTTCTATTTCGGAAAACCGGACGCATCGTCCCAGATCTACGAGAACAGCACGTATGTGAAGGATTACACGTATTTGGGAACGGTTGCTTCGGTGGATGACCGGGGCTATGCGAGAATCGAACAGAAGAATAAGTTTTCGGTGGGGGAAACCATCGAGGTGATGAAGCCGGACGGAACGAACATTGAGACCGTCGTGAAGGCCATTTTCGATGAGGATGGAAATCCGCAGGAGAGCGCGCCTCACGCGCAGCAGAAGATCGATGTGGATCTGGGGATTCAGACAGAGACATACGATATTCTGCGAAGATGTGAGAGCGAAGGATAAAAAAACGTCAGAGCGGAAGAAAAGCATCATTGCTTTTCTTCCGTTTTTTAATGGACTGAATCCGGTACTGTCCGGGGGACATTCCGCAGTTCTCCTTAAAGAGCTTTCCAAAATAGCTTGGACTGCTGAAACCGCAGGAGAGGCAGATTTCAGACTGCTTTCTGTTGATGTTGGCCAGCAGATAGGCGGCCTGGGAGAGTCTGTATCTGCATAAATATTCTACCGGGCTCTTATCGATGACGGTGCGGAAGCAGCGAAAACATTCACTTCGGCTGACATTGGCGGCTGAGGCAATGTCGGCTATGGTGATGTCTTCGCCATAATGAGTATGGATGAAGGCAAGCATAAGACGAACCCGCTGTTCCTGAGTCTGCTCTACTTTGGAACCCGCAGGGAGGTCCTTAAATTCAGAGATCCGTTCAAGCAGCCGCCTCCAAAGGCTGCAGACTAGTTCGATGCAGTGCAACTCATAATCCGGGGAATCTCCCCGCAGACATAGAAATTCTTCAATACCGGCCAGTAAATTCTCATCGGAGCTGTTTCCCGAGATCAGAAACAGCCCGGGAAGAGGAGCCTGGATAACGGGCAGAATGCTTTTCTGAAAAGTGCCTCCTGCAGACAGGAGAACAAAGAAACCAGGGGAGAATACAAAGGTGAACAGAATACTGCCCGGCTCGGTTTGCCGCGCGCTGTGTATGGTTCTGGAATTGAGAAACATTCCGTCTCCCGCTTTCAAAGTCCGGTATTCCTGATTGACCGGACTTTGATGAATACAGTACTCTACCTTGCCCGATAATACAATTCCAAATTCAAATTCGTCGTGCCAATGGTCATTAACGGTTCCATCCAGGTATTCATCCAGATGATCCCTGTAAAATGATACCGGCAGTGCGTCATCCTCATACCGGATTCGTTCTAATTGGTTTTTATCTGTTATAACTGTCTTAGGTGTCATGGCTCCTCTTTAGTATCTGGGACTATATTTATAAATTCTGCTACTATAACTGCTATACATCTGCAATATTTGGCTCTATTATTATACGGTGTATGGTGTTAATAAGTCAACCGCAGGATAGGGAGGAAGCGATAAAATGAACAGGGTAAAAAATATGACGATGGGATCTCCGGCAAAATTGATTATTTCTTTTGCAGTCCCGTTAATAATAGCAAATTTAGGTCAGCAGATGTATATGATCGTGGACACGATGATCGTTGGAAGAGGAATCGGCGTCGAGGCGCTGGCCGCGGTGGGAGCGACAGACTGGTCCTACTGGCTGGCACTGTGGGTGATTCAGGCGCTGACTCAGGGCTTTGCGATTTCTATATCACAATCCTTTGGGGAAGGGAGTCAGGTACGGATTAAAAAGACTGTAGCCATGTCCATCTGGCTGTGTCTGGGAATTGGAATCGTGATGACGGTTATCTGCCTGATGGCCGGACGTTCTCTGCTTCTCATACTGCAGACGCCGGAAAACATCTTCGAAAGTGCTTCTGCTTATCTGCTGACCATGTATTCCGGCATTCTGGTTGTGATGGCTTATAATATGGCGGCGGCAGTGCTGCGGTCCTTTGGCGACGGCAAGACTCCCCTGATCGCGATAGTGATTGCCGCCGCGGCCAATATCGTACTGGATCTTCTGTTTGTTCTGGTGTTTCGATGGGGCGTGACAGGGGCGGCCGTTGCAACGGTCTTGGCCCAGCTCTTCGCATTTCTATACTGTCTGTCCGTTCTGAGGAAAATGGAACTGATGAAATTAGTAAGAGAGGACTGGAGGGCTGACCGAAACATTATTAATAGGCAGTGCTCCCTGGGGCTGCCGCTTGCGCTTCAGCACATTCTGATCGCAGTCGGAGGTATGATTTTACAGTATGCCATCAATCAGCAGGGGGTTGTCTTCATAGCCGGATTTACTGCCACGAATAAGATTTACGGACTGCTGGAAAGCTCGGCCATATCTGTGGGATATGCGGTGACGACGTATGTGGCCCAGAACTACGGCGCAGGTCTCTACAGCCGGATCCGCAGCGGGCTGAAGAGTTCTGTGCTGATAACAGGGGGATTGTCCGTACTTGTCTCCTGTATCATGATACTTGGCGGCCGTTTTGTGCTGAAGCTGTTTATTGACGACGCCAGTTCCAGCGCGGCGGAGGTATTGGATATTTCCTATCACTATCTGTTTATCATGAGCTGCCTGTTGTCAACCCTGTATTGGCTGTATGCGTTTCGTAATACGCTTCAGGGGCTGGGAAAAACGTTTGCGCCCTTTGTTTCAGGAGTTATGGAGTTTTTCGCAAGAGTCTCCGCTGCGGTTTTCTTTACCCGCTTTTTTGGAGAGAAGGCGCTCTTTTTTGCAGAGCCCGGCGCATGGATGGCAGCGCTGCTGGTACTTATAGTTGTATGTATAAAGTCGGTCAGGGAGCTGCCGCAGACGGATAGGAGTGATTTACGGTAAATATACGCTGAATGCGCTTCCAAAGCCTTCATCGCTGTTTACCTCCAGCCGGCCGTTATGAAGCTTTACAATCTTATTGACAACCGTCAGTCCCAGACCGTTTCCTTCCGTGGTATGGGAGGAGTCTCCCTGGTAGAAGCGGTCGAAGATATGGTCCAGTGTAGCCTGACTCATTCCGCAGCCGTTATCCATAATGCAGAATTTAATGAAATCCTTCTGCCTGTGAAGTTTAATCACAATCTTGCCTTTGGGAGATGAAAATTTGATGGCATTGTCGATTAAATTGATCCATACCTGATTCAGTAAATCTTTGTTTCCGTGGTAATCCAGTTCATCGATATCGAAGATCAAATCCAGCTCCTTCATCTGCCATTTGTTTTCCAGCAGCAGGACGGAAAGCCGTATTTCTTCCGATAAGTGAAAGGTCTCCATATCGGTCAGAATGCTTAGCTTTTCTATTTTCGAGAGATTGAGCACATTGGAGGCCAACTGGGTGAGGCGTCCGGATTCCCGAATGATGACATCTAAGTACTCCGCCCGTTCACTCTCTGATAAGTTCTGGTTTTTCAGCAGCTTAGCGAATCCCCGCATGGATACAATGGGGGTCTTGAATTCGTGTGAAAAATTATTGATAAAGTCGGACCGGAGAAGTTCCGTGTTCTCCAGCTCCTGTGCCATGCGGTTAAAGCTGTCGGAAAGCTTGATAAAATCTTCCGTTAAATCCAGATGAATGCGGACGTGAAAGTCACCTTCGGCCAGCTGATTGACCGCCTGAATCAGCTGGTTGATTGGTTTCAGCGTAATGCGGTTTACCAGTGTGGCAAGTATGGTTCCGGTTATGGAGCTGGCTATGATGAGAAGGGGAATCGGGCGCCAGAACTGAGGGAGGGGGGCTTCAATCTGATACCGGAACTTCATATAAAAATACATGGAAAGCCCCTGCACCGTCATGATGAACAGCATGACGGCAAAGATCGATACGGTAAAGATCAGGGTTACGGTTTTCGTTGGCTTTTTCCAAGGCAGCTTTTTCATACGTGCTTCACCGCCTTATATCCCAGCCCCCGGATGGTTTCTATGGAGAATTCCGGATAATTCTCAAAGCGTTTGCGCAGACGGTTGATATGGGTGTTGATGGTGCTGTCATCCGATTCCGATTCCACTCCCCACACTTCGTTCATCAGCTGCATTCTGGTAAAAATCTTACCGGGGTAGGAGAGAAGCTTGTAGATCAGACAGAATTCTTTGTTCGGAAGCTCCTGAACCTCGCCGTTCCGCGATACGGTCATGGAGTCATAATCCAATACCACATCGCCGATGCAGATCTTTCTCTCACTGACAATCTGTGCCCTGCGCAGAAGCGCCTTCATTCTCAGTATCATCTCTTCCTCATCCACAGGCTTTGTCATATAATCATCCGTTCCCACCATAAATCCCCGGCGTTTATCCTCGGGAAGCTGCTTGGCTGTTACCATGAGTATGGGGAGCGAATAGTTAGATTCCCTTAAATGCTCCGTCAATTCATAGCCATCCATTCCGGGCATCATGATGTCCAAAATTACGAGATCTATGTGATGAAGGTCCAGCATGTTTAACGCTTCCATTCCATTAGCGGCGGGAATGGGATAAAAACCGTTCTCCTTTAAAACCGCGGTCATCAGTTTCCGCGTATTGACATCGTCTTCCACGACAAGTATCTGAAACATTTCCTAATCCTCCTCATATATGAATGGGTATCTGCTGCCTCATTTTAATCATTTTTTCAATTATATCATGATTATCTAAATCGAAGATGAACAAATCAAAAATAATTCACAGAATCCATATTATGTTTCACAGAAGTTTCACATTTTAGAGCCCGGTCCGGCGGTCTTTGTTTATACTGAATTTATCTTCATCCTTTATCATGGAAATCAATGAAAAAGTAAAAGGAGATGCAAGATGAATAAAAGTAAAAAAATAAAGATAGGGGCGGCCGTGGGATTGATCGCAGCGATTGCTGTCGTTATGGCAGTATCCAAAACGGGGCAGAAGCCGGCCGGCAATATGGGAATGATGCAGGAGAGTCAGATTACTGTAGTGAAGGCGGAAACACCCGTAACAGGAGAGATACAGACAACTACGGGTCTGACCGGTACAGTGGAGCCCTCGGACGTGGTTCACGTCTATGCCAAGGCTTCGGGCGATGTTACCGCCGTAATGGTGAAGGCTGGAGACGTGGTGAGCGAGGGCCAGATTTTGTTTGAGATTGATACGGAACAGGTGGAATCAGCAAAAAATACCATGGATTCTGCAGCGGTAAGCCTGTCGGAAGCTCAGAGTAATTTAAGCAGGATGCAGCTTCTATACAGCAGCGGCGATTTATCGGACCAGGAGTATGAGCAGTACAGCAATTCAGTGAAGACGGCAAGCCTTCAGTACGAATCGGCAAAGATAGCTTATGAAAAGCAGGTGGAGTACAGTACAGTCAAGGCAACGATCAGCGGTAAAATCGAGGACTGCAGCATAGAGGTACATGACCGTATTACCCAGTCACAGGAACTCTGCGTTATTTCCGGAGAGGGAAAGAACCGGGTATCCTTCTATGTGACACAGCGCATGATGAAAAATCTCAGTGTTGGAGATAAGATCGAGATTGAGAAAAACAGCAGTACGTACGATGCTTATATCAGTGAAGTCAGTTCCATGGTTGATTCTGAGACCGGTTTGTTTAAAGTAAAGGCACAGATGGATGATACGGAAGAAATTGCAGCCGGAAGTACTGTGAAGCTGAAGCTGGTGACCGACCATGTGGAGAACAGTATGCTGGTACCGATTGACGCCATTTATTACAGCAATGGAAACGCCTATGTCTACGTCTATCAGGATGGAATCGCCGTCAGGACCCAGGTGGAAGTAGGGCTTGAGGATACGGAGTATGCTCAGATCGTTTCCGGACTTTCTGGAAATGAGCTTGTTGTCAGCACCTGGAGCTCCAATCTATACGAGGGTGCGAAAGTCCGTTTGAAGGAAGATACAGATTCACAGACAGAATCGCAGGAAGACTCACAGACAGAACCACAGACGGAACAGGAGGCATAGCGCATGGGATTAACCAGATTTGTATTAAAACGACCGGTATCGACGGTCATGGCGCTTCTCTGTTTGCTGGTATTCGGCATTTCCTCCGTATTTGGCGCCACGCTGGAACAGATGCCGGATACGGATCAGCCGATGTTAATCGTGTCGGCCTCCTATTCAGGGGCAGGTCCGGAGGATGTTGACGAGCTGGTAACCCAGGTGATCGAAGACAAAGTCGGAACGCTGGAGGGGGTTAAGAGCATGTCCTCCAGTTCCAGCGAGGGCAGATCCATGGTTATGCTGGAGTACGATTATGGCACAGATATGGATGACGCTTACAGCGATCTGTCGCAGAGCCTCGACGGACTGGACCGGGAGCTTCCGGATGATGTGGAAACCTCGGTTATGGAGATGAATAACAACGCGGGAACTACTATGATGCTTTCAATTTCCAACCCGTCAAGAGAGGATTTGTACGATTATGTAGATCAGACGGTAGTGCCGCTGCTTGAGCAGATCAGTTCAGTAGCCAGCGTAGAATCGATGGGCGGCAGTTCGGAGTATTACCGTATCGAACTTAAATCGGATGAGATGGATCAGTACGGACTGACAATGGGTGATATTACGAGCGCCATGAGTTCTGCAAACCTATCTTATCCATCCGGAGACACGGTATCAGGCAACCTGGAGCTCTCGGTTTCCACTTCCCTGGAAAATGATACCATAGAGGCGCTGATGCAGGTACCGATCACAACAAAAAGCGGAGAGCTCATTTATCTTGACGATATTTCAACCGTCTATGAGGCGGAAGAGAACAGAGGCGGAATTTCCAGGTATAATGGAGAAGATACTATTTCTATTTCTATCACGAAGCAGCAGAGCAGTTCTGCTATGGATGTTTCCTCAGCGGTTACGGAGGTGATAGAGAAACTGGAGGCGGAAGATGAAAATCTGACTGTCACAGTGGCTCAGGATACGGCAGACAGCATTACCAGTTCATTAAAGGATGTAGCAGTTACGTTGATCCTGGCGGTTCTGATTTCCATGATTATCATTTTTATTTTCTTTGGAGATTACAAGGCATCACTCATTGTAGGAAGCTCGATTCCGACTTCTATTTTAATGTCATTGATTCTTTTAACGAGCTTCGGATATTCATTAAACATTATTACCATGAGCGGACTTGTTCTCGGTGTTGGTATGATGGTCGACAACTCCATTGTTGTGCTGGAGAGCTGTTTCAGGGCTATGGATAAACAGAGTGATAAAGGACTTCTTGGATATGCGAAAGCGGCTCTGTCGGGTACTAATTTGGTGGTTCAGTCGATACTTGGTTCTACAATTACCACCTGTATTGTATTTGTCCCTCTTGTTTTTCTGCAGGGAATGTCAGGTCAGATGTTTGGTTCCATGGGCTACGTTATCGTATTTTGTATGTCTTCTTCTCTTTTATCAGCGATTACGATCGTGCCGTTGTCCTACAGAATGTACAGACCGCGAGAGACCGAAAGAGCCCCGATGTCCTGTCCGATGGTACATATGCAGGACCTTTACCGGAAAATAATGCCTGGGCTGCTGGATCACAAAGTTATTATCATGCTGACCTCTGTAGTGCTTGTAGCAGCGGCTCTGTTTCTGGCCAGCGGTATGGAGACGGAACTGATGACCTCCGATGACACAGGAACAGTCAGCGTTTCGATTGAGATGAGACCTGGCCTTCTGTCTGATTATGCCAACGATATCCTGGAAAAGGCGGAACAGATCGTCCAGAACCATTCTGATGTGGGATCGTATATGCTGCGTTATAACAGCGACAGCGGTACCATTACAGCGTACTTAAATGATGACAGGAAAATGAGTACGGATGAAGTGGTTGAACAGTGGGAACAGGAAATGGCGGATCTGGACAATTGTACCATAACGGTGGAAGCGTCTGCTTCCATGAGTTTTATGGGCGGAACCAGAGGATACGAGGCCATATTAAACGGAACTGATTACGATGAACTGCAGGAAGTCAGCAATAAGATCGTGGAAGAAATGACGGCCAGAGACGATGTGTTAAACGTTCATTCCAGTATCGAAAATACAGCGCCTGTAGTGACCATCAGGGTAGATTCCCTGCTTGCAGCAACAGAGGGGCTGACTGCCTCGGAAATTGGTTCCCAGGTAAAGCAGCTGACAGACGGCGCGGAAGTGACCACACTTAAAGTAGATGGAAATGAAGTCAGTGTGAAGGCCGAATACCCTGAGGATGAATATCGAACTGTCAGTCAGTTAAAGGATGTAATTCTCAAAAAGACAGACGGCAGCTATGTAGCGCTTACAGATGTTGCTGATATATATTATAAAGATAGCCCGGCGTCCATATCCAAGACGGATAAGGCGTATGAGATCACTATCACTGCAGATTATGCAGAAGGAGATGTGCAGTCGCTTATTGACAGCGAGGTTATAGGTCCCAATTTAAGCAGTACGGTCACAAGGGGAACCAACTCCATGAACAGGATGATGCAGGAGGAGTTCTCAGCGCTCTATCAGGCCATTGCGGTTGCGGTATTTTTAATCTTTGTGTTTTTGTCTGCCCAGTTTGAGTCACCTAAGTTTTCCTTTATGGTAATGACGACGATCCCATTCAGTTTAGTCGGTTCTTTCGGACTTTTAAAGCTGACAGGAGTTACAATCAGTATGACTTCAATCCTGGGATTCTTAATCCTGATCGGAACAGTAGTAAATAATGGTATCCTGTACGTGGATACAGTAAACCAGTACCGTATGACCATGGAATTAAGGACGGCTCTGATCGAAGCGGGAGCCACCCGTCTGCGGCCTATATTAATGACGAGTCTGACGACCATATTATCCATGATTCCTATGGCGATGGCAATCGGTGACAGCGGCTCCACCACACAGGGGCTGGCCGTGGTAAACATTGGCGGTCTGGCCGTAGGCGTATTAGTGGCTTTGTTTATCCTTCCGGTTTATTACGCACTGATGAATGGGAACAGGAAACAGGTTGTGCTGGATATTTAAGAGGAGGGATTGCATTGATAAAATATAAATCTATCTATAGTGCAGGAGACAGATATAGAAAGAAAAGAAAAAACGGAATGAAGTATGGGAAGCGGGTGAGCGGGCTGGCGGTTGCGGCAGTCTGCCTGCTGGCTGCTCCGATGCAGGCTATGGCAGGAAGTCCTGAATTCGCCTACACGGCGGAAAAATGGGCGTCTCTGCGCGATGATAAACTGGAGTATGGGGAGATTGCCGACCTGATTCACGAGTACAACAATACGGTTATTCAGAACCAGATCGAGTATAAGGACTATAAGGATAAGACACAGGATGATATATCCCAGGATTATTATGACGCTGCGGATGATGTGGCATCCAGCTTAAATTATCCGGACTCAGATGACGAAAATTACGCAAGCGGTCTCTCATCGTATCTAAATGGAAAGCAGCAGGCAGACACTCTGAGAGAAAGCGGAGATAACAACGTCGAGGACGGAGAAATTAAGAAGCTGGAATATGACCAGACGGAAGCGGAGCTGGTCAAGGAGGCTCAGGGGCTGATGATTACATACTGGAATCAGGTATGGAACATCAGTAATTTGGAGCAGACAAAGGAACAGGCCTGGAAAACATATGAATCTGCCGCTGCAAAACAGGCGGCGGGAACGGCCACATCGGCACAGGTCTTATCCGCAAAGGAAGCGGTGACATCGGCAGAAGCGTCGATTCTTTCCGCGCAGTCTTCCCTGGCGAAGACGAAGGAAAGTCTCTGCCTGATGTTGGGCTGGAGTTACGGGGCAGAGGCGGAGATCTGTGAACTGCCGGAAACAGACTTGGAAGCAATTGCCGCCATAGATATTGAGTCCGCCGTGGAGAGCGGTCTGGAGGCGAATTACTCACTGAAGATCCAGTCGAAGAAGATAGCAAATGCGAGAAGCGTGTCAAATAAGGAAAGCCTGGAGGAAGAGTATAAAAGTCAGAAGGAGACGGCGGCAGCCAGCATAAAAAGCGCTTATCGCAGCCTGCTTCTGGCAAAATCAGATTACGATCAGGCAGTCCAGGCGTATACACTGGAGCAGGAGACGCTAAAGACTGCGGAGAGGAAGCTTCAGGCAGGTACGATCACCAGAAATGAGTATGCAGAACAGCAAAGCTCCTGCGCGAAGGCAGAGATCAGCGTACAGACGAAGCTACTTGCCCTCCGGAACGCCCAGTTGGAGTATGAAAGCGCGGCAGGAGGTCTGGCTTCTGTATCATAGCGGGAAGGAGATAAGATTTGCAAAAATTTAAAAACATTTATGTGACGAAAATGTGCAGCAGACGGGTAAACGGAAAGAAGCTGTGTTTTCTGATCGCGGCCGCCGTATGCCTCCTGCTTATAGTACCGGGAGAATGCCGGGCAGACGAGGCAAACGGCGCCTCCGGAACGGCCGCCGTTGAATATGAGAATTTGCGGGAGCTGCTGAAATCCGGAAACCGCGTACTAAAAAACAGTATCGAATCGTACCAGGATAATGTGGCGGCTTATGAGGAAATATGGGCTGTCATGAAACGGAAGCAGGGCGATATGGAGGACCTTGCGGAAGAAGCAGAGGAAGCAGGTTCGGAGAATACCGCACTCTATACCTCCAACGCGGCTATGCTTAAGAACTCTGCGAAGAGTATCTACAAGCAGATTGAAAGCATGACATCAGAAAAGAGCACAAGAAGCCTGGAAAAGTCCGCGGATTCCTATACAATGGCCGCCCAGACGCTTATGAACTCCTATAATCAGATGGTTTTAAATATCGAGGCTCAGGCCAAAATGGTGGAGGTTTATCAGGCGGACAGCGAAGCGGCTGCCAGGAAGCTGGCTGCAGGATCTGCCACGCAGGCAGATGTAAAGAAGGCCGCAGATAATCTCGACCAGGCCTCTAATTCTCTCGCCTCCCTACGGGAACAGGCGCAGGAACTGAAAACGCAGCTTCTCACCATGCTGGGACTGGAAGGAAAAGACGATGTGACCATCGGAACGATTCCCGAACCGGACATGGCCGCCATAGAGGCAGTCAATCTCGAGGCGGATAAGACGAAGGCAATCGGGAACAGCAGCAGTGTGCAGAGCGCGCGGCATTCGTCTGCTGTCGGTACATCTGCTAAAAACAGGAAAAGCAGTCAGGTGGAGGAGGCAGAAGGGTCTACGGAAGCAGAGATTACGGAAGCGTACCAGGAGCTGATGGTTAAAAAGACGGAGTATCAGGCATCTTTTGACTCCTATGAGAGCGCTCTGATAACGTATCAGTCCCTGCAGGTAAAAAAACAGGCCGGACTGATAAATCAGTCGGAATATCTACAGGGAGAAGCCCGGTATCTGACGGCCAGGGCAGCGAAAGAGACTGCGTCCATGAATCTTGTTCAGGCTTATGAGAGTTATTGCTGGCTGGTTCAGGGGATAGGGTGACGACGCGCTGGAGATCTTGCAGTCATTAAATAATCCATACCAGAAGTGCCTGCCAGGCGCTCGGGGAACTTCCCCGGCGCTTGCAGGCACTTCTGTTTTTTTGTTGAGCCGAACATGATACTGCTTTTTCTTGTAGAAAATCTTCGGTTATGGTATACTATGAGCACTTAGTGAGGTATTCCAGAAACTTAGCGGGTTCTGAACTCTGATGGAAGCGGAGGTTTCAATCATGACATGGATTTTATGGCTTTTGGCGGCTGCCTGTGTCATATACTATGTAGTTATCGTCATTTATTCAGGTTTTACCACTTCATTTTCCTTTATCTGGATGGTATTTGCGGCAGCCTGTCTGCTGCTGGCGCTGGGCTGGGAATATTATATGAAGCATAAGGACCGGGTGCCGCTCTGGCTGCCCGTGTCGGTTATCACATTCTGCTGCACGGGGATTCTGGTGTTTTCCATGGTGGAGATCCTGATCTTTACCGGTGTGGCCAGCCGGGATACGTCGCATCTCGACTATCTTATTGTGCTGGGAGCCAGAGTAAAAGAAGACGGACTCAGCAAATCGTTAAAGAGCCGTCTCGATAAAGCGATCGATTATCTGGAGGAGAATCCGGGAACCGTGCTCGTACTTTCCGGCGGGCAGGGCGAAGACGAGCCGGTCAGCGAAGCGGCCGCGATGCGGGACTATCTCCTGTTTAACGGTGTGAACGAGCGTCAGCTGATTCTGGAGACGCGTTCATTCAGTACGGTGGAGAACATTGCTTACAGCAGAGTCGCCATCGAGGAGGACCAGGCAAGGAGAAAGGCATACCATGCCCGGACAGACATCTCGATGGATCCGGGAATCTATGAGGTAATCGAGGAAAAACCCTTAAAAATAGGCGTTCTGACCAGCGATTATCATGTGTTCCGCGCGGAACAGATTGCGAAAAAGTGGGGAATACCGGATATTTATGGAGTTTCCTGCGAAACCGACCCGGTGCTTCTGGTGCATTTTTGCGTGCGGGAATGTGCGGCAATATTAAAAGATAAACTGGTGGGTAATATGTAATTGTAGAAAAGGAACAAAAAGAGTATGGAATCTGGACCGGGCGGAAGCACCGGCTGGCGCAGGCGGGGGGAATTTTCCCCCGCTTTTTCGTGCGGAAT
>OBXM01000573.1_pt1 | contig 34486 bp, 31 predicted proteins | sample 1538141 | NCBI WGS metagenome assembly OBXM01 (sample SAMEA2580153, study PRJEB22360) | human gut metagenome | biome: human gut; feature: human-associated habitat; material: faeces | place: Denmark | collected 2008/2010 | reverse complement strand
GGGTGGAACGGCGGCGTCCGGGCTGGGGATTCTGGGATATCTGGACCGGCAGGGCCGTAAGGCACTGGGCGGAATCGCGCAGGAGCTGATCGACCGACTGACGGGATACGGAGGCGCGATTGGTCATTACCCATGCCCGGTACACAACTCGATCACCCCTATTTCGCCGGATTGGTTCAAGATCGTGGCAGTGGAGATGTGCCGCGAGGCAGGCGTGGAGGTTCTGTTCAACAGTGAACTGCTGGATGCGACGATAGAGAATGGGCGCGTGGTGTGCGCCGAGGTATACGGCAAGTGCACCCGAACGCTCATCGAGGCGAAGGTGTACATCGACGGCACCGGCGACGGCGATCTGGCATATATGGCGGGAGCACGGTATATGTCGGGCCAGGATGGCACGGGAATTATGCAGCCGTGCACACTGATGTTTACGGTAACAAATTATAATTTGGAAAAATTTTTAGATTTTGCTGAGCAGAGTCCGGAGAATTTTGGAATCAAGGAGGATTATGCAAAAGGGTACGACCCGACGTTTTTTCGTGCAAGCAGAGGCCACTGCTTCATCGGGATGGATGAACTGATCAAAAAAGCGAAGGCGAAAGGCGATTTTCATGTCCCGCGCAACCAGTTTATCCACATCACCACCCCTGTGGACGGAATGCTGGCCATCAACACGTCGCGCATTATTGAGATCGACGCTTCCGACCCGTATCAACTGTCAAAAGGGCTGGAGGAAGGCTATTTGCAGGTCCGAGAGCTGATGGCGTTCATGAACAAATATCTGCCCGGCTTTGAGCAGGCCCAGCTGGCCGGTATCTCACCCACTCTGGGCGTGCGAGAAACAAGGCACTTTGTCGGCGTAAAGCGCTTGACGCACGAGACGATGTATGCGCCGGAGACAAAGAGGGAGGCCGTCGCTCAGTCAGCATACAATATTGATATTCACAGCGGCGTGAAAGATCACATTGACCTCACTCCGGTGGCAGAGCCATTTGGAATCCCCTACGGCTGCCTTGTGCCCGAAAGCCTGAACGGCCTGCTGTTGAGCGGACGCACGATCAGCGTGGACACACAGGTGTTTGCCTCGGCGCGGGTGATGGGACCGTGTATCGCTGTGGGTGAAGCGGCCGGTACGGCCGCGGCAATGAGCGTCGATAAGGGAATTGAGCTGCGCGACGTGGATGTGGACGCCCTGCGGGCCACGCTGCGGGAGAATGGAAATCTGTTCTGAGCGGCATGAAACAGGATCGGCCTCAAAAAACAAGAACCAAAAATTTCAACGCAAAAACGGAAACGGATTCGTTCTGATCCGGAGTACTCATTTCGGAGTGGGTATCTGTTTCGTAACAGTCATACAAAACAGAACCGGCTGTAATTTGAATTTAGACTGTTTAAATTCAAATTGCAGCCGGTTTTTTCTGCGATTTTAGACTTTTGGATTCCCTGCCGCTGCGCTTGCGGTTCAGCCGGGAAGAAGAATTTCAATGGCTGCGCCTGTCCAGACAAGGCTTGGTTCCACAGATGCGCCGGGGGTGAGAGGTTGGGCCGGAGGGAGGGCTTCACCGTGCCACGGGTTCAGGATGAGCGGCTCCCTATCACAGCTCTTTTTCATCAGAACATAATGAAGTTTGTTTACAGGCGCGCCATTTTCCAGCATTTGACACACCAGGATGGCGTATTCTGCCGCCTGTTCCACGTCCAGCGCGGCTTCACAGAGCATCCCCAACATCTTCATTTGTGCGACTTCCTGCTTGGCGGCCGCGCTCAGTACGCCGAACATTTGCCGGATCAGCGGGTTTTCCCCGAGATGGAATACTGGTTTTGCGCCCCGCTTTGCCAAGCGGCGCATCATAAGCATGGGGTTGGAATAGCTTTCAAAGCCTGGCATCGCGCAGCCAAAGACGATGTCGTTATACAGAGCAGATATGTATGCCCTGTCGGCGGCTTCAGCTTTGGCGTGCCCGGAAATCTCCCATTCGTAATAAGCCAAGGTGAAAGCTCCGCAGGAGTTTCCATCCGCTTTGCCTTGTGTGATATATTTGCACATAGTATCCACCTTCGTTTCGATGATTTACGGGCAGCGGACCCGTTTTTCTTATTATAACATGGACACTGCATGGCAGCCACAAAAAATCAGGACAAACAGTTTTGAGGGCTCAACAGTTTCCGGAAACATCAGCCGGCGAAGCTGCGTCTCTGGCGGATACCATAAAGCGCTCCGGCAGGATTTGTGGAAAATATGGTCTATAGCGTTATTGGCCGTTTACAGGTTTTCTGGTCAAGAACTCAAAATATTTTACATTTTGTACGTTATTGAAAAAAGATGTAAAAAAAGTTATGCTGAAAATCGGAAGGCGCGCACTGTAAAAGGGAGGGGCGCAAATACAGTGCTGTGGCTGTAAGCTGGCTTTTCGATTAAAGCACTCTTGAGAGCCGGCATGCGGCGGAACCGTAGACAACAAAACAACGAAGAGAGGGAAAAATATGTATCGCGTATCCAATTTTACCGACAATGATGACGTTAAAACACTTGATCAAAAAGGGCCCTTCACCGTTATTGAATACCAAAGGGACCTGAGCGTGACGCCGGGTTCGGCTGTCACGGCTTTTTACTGTGCTCAGATGAACGTAAAAAAGCGGCAGGTCATATGTGATTTGAATCATGCGAATATTACCATCCAGGCCGGGGCCATGCAGTGGATGCTGGGCAATGTCAGCGCGACCACAGGAATCAAAGGCGTTGGGGACCTTTTCGGAAAAGCTGTACGGGGCAAGGTGACGGGGGAATCTGCGATCAAGCCGGAATATACCGGCAGCGGTATGCTTGTTTTGGAACCTACCTATAAGCATCTCCTGCTGATGGATGCGGCCGATTGGGGCGGCTCTGTGGTGCTGGACGACGGCTTGTTTCTTGCCTGTGACTCAAGCCTCAAACACAAAGCAGTCATGCGCTCAAATTTCTCCTCGGCGGTCGCCGGCGGCGAAGGGCTGTTTAATCTGAGCTTGAACGGCAGTGGTGTGTTTTGCATCGAGGCAGAGTGCCCCAAGGAAGAATTGGTAGAGATTATATTGGAAAATGATGTGTTGAAGATCGACGGGAACTACGCGATCGCCTGGAGCGCGGGCCTTGAATTTACGGTGGAGCGGTCTGGTAAGAGCCTGATCGGTTCAGCGGCTTCCGGGGAGGGGCTTGTAAATGTGTACCGTGGTACGGGCAAGGTGCTGATGATGCCTACCGCAAAAATGCCGAATATTTGATTGAGGCATTTCCCGACGGCGCCCGGCAACAGTCCGCCGGTGTAATTGTAAAAAGCGGCAGGTTATCCGCTGAAGGCTGTCCGCCGCTTTTGCCGCGCGGTTATGGGGTCGGGCGGGCTCTTTTGCTTGGCGCCTGCGCCGGTGTACAGGCTGCGTATCCATTCCCGGCGCGGCTGTTTACGAACCCGGCGGGCAAAAGGACGATGCCGGAAAGTTGGAGTTTTTTTGTCGGATACCGTTGAATTTTAATTCATATTTTGGTATGCTATTACAGGAATTCAAAGTGTTTTCCTGAAAATGCATATAATGCTCTGATAGGGAGAGCAGTTTCTACACCCAGCCGTAAACCGGGTACTATGTCATCCATAGATGGACTATGCTCCGGCGGGGCGTGGTGCTGTAGCTGTGGTCGTCATGCTTTGCGGCAGGCGGCCGTATTTTTTTGCATTTATTGAACAGGGCAGGAGGTTGTTTTATGCTGCATTCCATCACCGATGTACACGCACATTACGATGAAGCCGTCTTCGACACAGACCGCGGCGAGGTGCTGCGTACCTTGCGTGAAGCGGGCGTGTGCGCCATTGTCAATTCGGGCTCGAGCGTGCCGTCCTCCCGGCGCTCACTGGACCTGGCGAAACGGTTCGAGGGAGTATATGCCAGTGTAGGCGTATTTCCGTTGGAGGCCTACAACGTGCCGTCCGGCTGGTTGGAGCAGATCTCCGATATGGCGGAGGAGGACGGGTGTGTGGCCGTTGGAGAGATCGGACTGGATTACCATTTGGAGGATGGCGCAGGTCCCACATACGCGCAGCGGGAGACGCAAAAAAATGTATTTCGTGCCCAGCTGGAGCTGGCGCGCCGGAAGGGAATGCCTGTGGTCATCCACGACCGGTATGCGGATGAGGACGTCATCCGGCTGTTGGCGGAACTGCCGTGCCCCGGGATGATCCACCGTTTTTTCAGCCGTGCCGAATATGGCTTTCAGCTTCTGGAAATGGGCCTTTCGCTGGGAATCGGCCCGGCTGTCACTTATTCCAATGCGGGGGAGCTGGTCCAGGTGGTGCGGCAGATGCCGTTGGAGCGGCTGTTGCTGGAAACGGACGCTCCGTTTTTACCCAGCGCCCGCTTTGAAGGCAAACGGGCGACTTCGGATATGATTGCGGACGTATGTGAAGTTGTCGCACAGATACGCGGAGACGTTACCCCGCAGGAGGTGGCTTTGGCTGCGCGTGAAAACGCCCGCCGGATGTTTGGCATCTGATCGTTTTGTATCGGGTACCGGCGCGGCCGCGCCGGTTCAGGATAAATAAAGCAACTGAGAAACTGGAGGAATCTGTATGAAAACCAAGCTGGACAAGTACTTTCGTATCTCCCAGCGAGGCTCCACCATCGGCACGGAGCTGATCGGCGGCGCCACGACCTTTGCCACCATGGCCTATATTTTGGCCTACATGACCGGGGCGATGTCCGCGGTGCCGGGCATTGACCTGACGGGTGTGCTGCTGTGCACCGCGCTTATCACGGCCATTTCCTGCATCGCCATGGGCCTGGTCGCCAACGCGCCCATCGCATTGGCGCCTGTTCTTGTTATCCCGAACCTGGTGGCCGGGATGGTGGCCAGCGGCGAGGCTACTTACGGCCAGGCGTTTGGCACGGTGGCAATTTCCGGCATCGTCTTTTTGCTGATCTCTGTTTTCAAACTGCGCGACCTGTTTGCACGGAGCCTGCCCAAAAACATCAAGATCGGCATCGGCGGTGCGGTGGGCCTGCTGATTGCCAGCATTGGCCTGAATACCAGCGGCCTGGCCGCTGCGGGTGAGGATGGCAGCTTCATCAATTTCAGCGATAAAAGCGTGCAGCTGGGGCTGATCGGTTTGGCCATCGCCCTGCTGCTGACGTATCTCAAAATCACGGTCAACGGCCGCACCTATAAAATCAAGGGCGCGCTGCTGATCTCTATTGTTCTTACAACGATCATCGGTATCCCCATGGGCGTTACGGTATTGCCCGAAAATATCTTCACCCGTGGTGCGCTGGCATCCATCGGCAATGTGGCGTTCCAGGTGGATATTCTCGGCGCCCTCAAACTGAGTTTTGTTCCGTTCATCATCATGCTGCTGATCAACGATTTCTTCGGCACATTGGGCACGGGCCTCGCCATGGCGGGCAAAGCGGGGCTGCTGGATGAGGACGGGAATTTCCCGGCCTTCGGCAAGGTGTTCCTGGTGGACTCCAGCGCCACCATCCTGGGCAGCCTGTTCGGCATCACCACCGTGAGCTGCTTTGCGGAGAGCGCCGCCGGGGTTGAGAGCGGCAGCCGCACGGGCCTTTCCAACCTGAGCACCGCGTTTTTCTTCCTGCTGTGCATGCTGTTCAGCCCGTTGTTCCTCATGATTCCCGGCGCGGCAACCGGCAGCGCGCTGATCGTGGTGGGCATCTCCATGCTGGAAACGCTGCGCGACGTAGACTTTTCGGGCTCTGAATTTTTGCCTGTGGCCGTCATGCTTCTGGTGACTGCCTATAAAGGCGACTATGTCGCGGGCATCGCGCTGGGCATGTTCACTTATCTGGTGGTCAGCGTCATCCGCGCGCTTGTAAACCGCGATGCGAAGTACGTCCCGCAGTGGCCCGCCTGGGTGCTTGGCGTGCTTATGGTACTGTATTTTATTTTCTGATCACTGCAAGAAATCGAGGCGTTGGCTATGAAAAATCTGCATCAACAGGTATTGGAGCTTCTGCCGCAGTGCATCGAGGACAGACGCTGGCTGCACCGGCATGCCGAGCTGTCCTTCCGGGAATACAAGACAGCGGATTATCTGGAGCAGGCGCTGTGCGAACTGGAAGGGCTGGAACTCAGCCGTCCTACACCCACCAGTGTGATGGCGGTACTGCGCACCGGAAGGCCCGGCCGCTGCCTCGCCATTCGTGCGGACATCGACGCGCTGCCCATCCGCGAGGAAAACGAGCTGGATTATCGCTCCTGCAATGAAGGCGTGATGCACGCCTGCGGCCATGACGGGCATGCGGCTATCCTGCTGAATTCCGTGCGGCTGCTGTGCCGCCGGCGGGAGGAGCTGTGCGGGGAACTGCGCTTTATTTTTCAGCATGCGGAGGAGACCCCTCCCGGCGGTGCGGTGGAAGTCATCCGCGCCGGCGTGCTGAAGGGTGTGGACGAGGTGTTCGGTCTGCATCTTACAAGCACGCTGCCCACGGGCAGCTTCGGCGTGTGCAGCGGCGTTCTCACCTCGGCCACGGACCGTTTTGAGATCGAGATCACCGGCCGCGGCGGACATTCCAGCATGCCGCAGGAATGCATAGACCCTATTGTGACCGGCGCACAGATCATCCTTGCGCTGCAGACCGTGCTTTCCCGTTCGCTTCGGCCCAGCGACCCGGCGGTGCTCTCGGTATGCCAGGCCCATTCCGGCTCGGCCTACAATATTATACCCGGCAGCATGCATTTGACCGGCTCGGTGCGCAGCTACGATGAGCGGGTGCGCGCCACTGCCGAGCGGCGTATCCGCGAGATCAGCGAAGGCATTGCCGCCTCGGCAGGGGCGGATGTGCAGGTGGAATATGTGCGCGGGTACGATTCCATCCGCAACGATCCGGCGCTGACCGGCTGGGCGCGAAATATGATTGCGCAAACCTTTGGCACGCAGGCGGTGCATGAGCTTTCACCAATCGCGCCGGGAGACGATTTTTGCTATTACGACCAGGTGTGCCCGGGTTTTTTCCTTGAGCTGGGCGCGGCAAGCCCGGAAAAGGGAAGCGATGCTCCCCATCATAATGCCCGGTATCGCCTGGACGAAGACGCGCTGGCTTACGGCATGGAGTATACAGTCGCTCTGCTGAGCGGCCGATGCTGTTTACAGGCGCTCTGAGGCTTTGAAAAAATGAGTGCGTTTCCCAAACGGGAAACGCACTTTTTCGTATGGGGAGCAACGCCGGAGACAGATGCTTTTGCCTTAGCTGAATGGCTTGGGCGCAGCTTTTGTACCGGCTCACTCCGGAAGGGGGGATGTCTGCTTTTTTCGCATGCGGTTGCGCATTTCGCGCGGGCTTTCGCCCGTCAGCTTGCGAAACTGGCGATTGAAGCTGGACAGGGACATATAGCCCACTTGGTGGCATATTTCCAGTATCGATTTATTCTCGGCGGAAAGCATTACCGTTGCCGCTCCGATGCGGACGCGGTGGATATAATCGGAAGGCGCGCATTCCAATGCGCTGTAAAATTTTCGACGCAGGGTCGATACGCTCATATTGCAGAGCTGTGCCAGCGTTTCGATTGAGCAAGGCTCGGCATAATGGTTGGAAACATAGGTCACTGCAGGTGAGACTTCGGCAAGACGCCAAGGGGCAACCTGTCGGTGGTCGGAGAGACGCGCATGCTTGTATAGAATGCTTCTCACCAGCCATTCCGCGCATGGGCGGCTGCCGGGCCTTTTGGCCTGCAATTCATCCACCACCATCTGAACGAGTGTCAGGATATCGCGGCCCTCGGCAGTGGAGTCATCCAGTATGGGGGCGCCGATATGTCCCGCCGTAAGGGATTCGTCATCTTTGGCGCTGAGAATGCATTCATCGACATTGATAAAATACCATTTTGCGGGCTTATCGGGATTGCTCTGGGCGATATGGATCTGCCCCTGGTAGATGACCGAGGCACAGGGAGCCTGAAATGGGATGACCTTATCCTCCACAAAAAATATCCCGCTGCCTTCCGTGCACCAGCCCAGTTCAAGTTCGTTGTGATAATGCAAATACCTTGCGTGGGTGTCCATTTTGCCGGGGGAATTCTGCGGCCATAAAAAGAATGGATCGCCTTTTTCAAAAACGGTATGTTCGTACAGAACTTTTAACTTGTCTGCGATGCTTTCTGTGCAGCTTGATTGAATCTGCATAATTTTGCCTCCATTTTGCGTGGATTTGCCTCATCAGCTATTGTATACTGAATTTGCTGGGATGGCAATGAATTTGAAAAGATACCGCTCAAGGCTGAAAAAATTACCTTTTTGTCGGAAAAATCCATTTCGCCAAACGGGTGAGGACGGGGAAGCGGGAGAGGGGCCGCAGTGCGGCACGAATGTTTTCGCATCCGGCGGAGTACATATCTAGGGCCGGAGACCAAAAAATGTTTGCTCGGCTGCGAAAAGCACGACCCTCAAAATTGATTCGGCGAAAGCCGGATTCAAATATAAAATGGAGGTTGAGTTTCATGAAAAAAAGGTCGATCAAAAAAGTGTTGGCCCTGGGCCTCGCCGGTGCAATGCTCTGCGGCATGCTGACAGCCTGCGGCGGCGCCAACGGCAGTTCTTCCGCACCGTCTGCTTCGTCAGAGGGACAGGCAGAGCCTGCAGCTCCCGAAACAGAGAAGGAGAAGGTCGTGCTTTGGCATCTGTGGACCGGTGTAGAAGCCGGATACTTGGATGACGCTGTGGCGGCTTACAACGCGCAGAGCGATAAATATTATGTGGAGGCCCTCTCCGTACCGGATTCTCAGAAGATCATGGTAGCGATTCAATCCGGCGACGGACCCGACATTACGGATGACTTTACAAACAACATCGGCGCGTATGCTTCGAAAGGCATCATGCTCCCGCTGGATGACTATATTGCCAAGAACAATACCGACTTGTCCGACATCATTCCCTCCACGCTGGAAGCCTGCAAATATGAGGGGAAAACCTACGCGCTGCCCGCCGGCATGAACCTGATGGCGCTGTTTTACAATAAAACGCTGCTGGCTGAAGCAGGTTATACCGAGCCGCCCAAAACAATGGAAGAAATGTATGAGATGGCTGTCAACACCACAAAGCTCAATCCGGATGGAACGATTGACGTGATGGGCTATCCGGATTTTCCCTCTGTTTATTATACAGACAACTTTGCGGCGGCGCTGGGCGGCGGCTGGTACGATGAAAACGGAAAGCCTGCGTCGCCCGACAACGAAGGCAACCTCATGGCTTTGAAATATGCGGTGATGTACCGTGAGAAATTCGGCGTTGAAAACGTAGCCAAATTTGGTTCCGCAGGCAAATATCTGGACCCCACCGACCCCTTCCTGGCTGGAAAGCAGACCTTCCGCGTGGACGGAAACTGGCTTGGCGCCAACATCAACGATACCTTTAAGGTGGATGTGGATTACGGCTGCACATTCATTCCTTATCCGGAAGGCCATGAAGAGCTGAAAGGACGCGGCATTGCCAGCTCGTCCATGTTCTATATCCCCAGCAACAGCAAAAACCCGGACGGCGCCTATGATTTCCTCACCTTCATCTGCGGCCCGGAGGGAACGATGCTTCAGAGCGTGTCCCACGGCGGATTCCCTTCGCTGTTGTCACAGCTGGAGAGCGACGAGTTTGTAAACGGCAGCTACAACAGCGACGTGTTCGCCGAATTGGCCGCCAGCCCAAATCTGTTTGCCCTGCCCAACGTGCCGCAGAGCACCGAGTACAATACGATCATCAAGGAAGAGGTAGAGCTTGCGCTCAATCTCAAGCAGACTCCGGAGCAGGCGCTGCAAAACATCTATGATAAGGGCTCTGAACTGTTCAAGTAGTGGTGCGCATATATTTGCTGTTTGTTAACAGGTTCGTTCTGTAGGAACGAATGCACAGTTAACTGTTCGTAAAGGGGCCTTGCATGTAAAGGCCCCTTTACACATGTTATATTGCATAGCTTCTTGAAAGGTGGATATCATCATGCTTCAACACAGGGCCATCAAAAGCAGAGCTTCAAAACGTAGAAATCATACGGCGGCGGGTATTTTATTCGCGCTGCCCTGGATCATTGGTTTTTTGGCGTTCAGCCTGTATCCCATCATCATGTCGGTGTATTACAGCCTGACAGACTTCAACATGTTCCAAACGCCGAAATTTGTAGGGCTTGAAAATTATTCGGCGCTGTTTCAGGATGAAAAATTTTATAAAAGCCTGGGCAATACGCTGTATATGACGGTTCTGGGCACGCCGCTGTGCCTCGTGGCAGGCCTGCTTCTGGCGGTGCTTCTGAACCAGAAGGTGCGTGCCATGCCCATTTTCCGAACGTTCTTTTATCTTCCCAGCATCGTGCCGCTTGTCGCATCCTCCATGCTGTGGCTGTGGATTTTGAACCCGCAGTACGGCCTTTTGAACAACATCCTGCAGAAACTGGGGCTGTACCAGCCCAACTGGCTGACCGACCCGCGTTTTACGAAACCTGCGCTGCTGATCATGGGCGTGTGGGGCGTCGGCAGTATTATGATCATCTTTCTGGCGGCGCTGCAGGACGTGCCCCGCACTTTGTATGAGGCTGCCGAGATCGATGGTGCAAATGCTCTGAAGCGCTTTTTTTACATCACTCTGCCCGGAATTTCTCCTGCGATCTTTTTCCAGCTGATCATGGGGATCATCAACAATTTTCAGTATTTCACACAAGCATATCTGATGATCGGAAGTTCCACGGGCGGCGGTCTGAACGTGGTCAGCGGCGGCGCTGAAAATTCCCTGCTGTTTTATGCGCTGTATCTGTATCAGAACGCATTCAACCTTTTCAAAATGGGCAAAGCGTCCGCGATGGCCTGGATCTTGTTTGTTGTTGTGGCTGTTGTGACCGCAGTCGTTTTTAAAACGCAGGATAGGTGGGTGAGCTACGGTGAAGAATAATGCTTCTCTCGCGCGTGCGAACAAAAACATCAGGCGGCGCAAGCTGTGCGGAAAGGCGGTCACGGTATTTCTGCTTGTGGCGCTGTCCGTCGTCTTTCTGGTACCGTTTGCATGGATGCTGCTTACTTCGCTGAAGTCCATGGAAGAGGTTTATCAGCGTACTATTTTTCCGACAAAGCTGCACTTCGACAATTATATTCTGGCTGTTACGCAGATACCGTTCCTTCGCTATGCGTGGAATACCATCGTCATCACCGCACTGTGCGTTGTGGGAACCGTGATATCCTCCGCGATGGTGGCCTATTCCATGTCGAAGGTGCGGTGGAACGGGAAAAAATATTTGTTCCCGATCATCGTGGCCACGATGATGATCCCATATCAGGTCACTTTGATCCCGCTGTATATGATATGGAACAAGCTGGGGCTGATCGGCAGCATCGCGCCCCTGGTGGTGCCCGCGTTTTTCGGCGGCGCATACTACATTTTTCTGCTTCGCCAGTTCTTTAAGAGCATCCCGGATTCCCTGCTGGAAGCCGCGGAGATCGACGGCGCCGGAGAGGTGCGCATTTTTGCACAGATCATGCTGCCTTTGTGCAAACCTGCAATGGCAAGTGTCGCTATTTTCACTTTCATCAACACATGGTCCGATTTTATGGGTCCTATGCTGTATCTGAACCGTCAGGAAAGCTACACGCTTTCCATTGGCCTGCAGGCTTTTTTGCAGCAGCACTATGTGCAGTGGGGCATTCTGATGGCGGCTTCTGCTATTTTTACGATCCCGATGATCGTCCTGTTTTTCTTTGCACAAAAATACTTTATCGAAGGCATCACGGTAACGGGTGTAAAGGGCTGATGCCGGAAAGGGTGCTTTTATGAATCGGATATTGTATGTTCCGCTGGACGAACGTGCCTGTAATTATGAATTCCCCGCGCTTCTGGCAGGCATGACAGAGGACGTCGCTCTGGTGGAACCGCCCGTCGGCTGGATGGGCTTCAAAAAAAAGCCGGCGGATATCGACGCGCTCTGGGCCTGGCTTTTCGAGAATGCGGGGCAATGCAGCCACGCCATCCTTTCCGTGGATACGCTGGTTTACGGCAATATCATCAATTCCCGAACGCATCACCGCCCCCTGGAGGCATGCATGGAAACGCTCTCCCGGTTCACCGAGCTGAAGCGGAAAAACCCGGAGCTTTCCATTCATGCGTTCAATCTGGTGGCGCGGGTGGCGGCATATGACAGCGACGCGGAGGACCCGGATTACTGGGCGTCATACGGAAGAAAAATATGGCGTTATGCATGCCTGACGGACAAGGCCGAGCGGGGAGAGGCGGATGAGGCGGAGCGCGGGGAATGCGCCGCGCTCCGGCGCGAGATACCGGACGGCGTTCTGGACGATTTTCTGGCGCGCCGCGCGGTGGACCGGGCGGTCAATCTTGCGTGTGTGGACCTGGTGCGGGACGGTGTATTCGATGTGCTTACCGTCCCAAAGGACGATACCGCCGAGTACGGGTACGCGGCGCTGGACCAGATGGCCATTGCAAAGAGAGTGCGCGAGCTTCGGCTGCCGGACCGCGTCTTCGTATATCCGGGGGCCGACGAGGTGGGAAGCGTGCTGTTTGCCCGTGTTTTCAACCAGATCAAAAACTACCGCCCGCGCATTTACGTAAGATATTCCTCCGTGTACGGCCCGTTTATTGTGCCGCGCTATGAGGACCGGCCGCTGCAGGAGGGAATAAAAGCGCAGATCACCTCTCTGGGAGGCGTAGTTTTGGATGCGCCCGGTGATTCCGACTGCATGCTGGCTGTAAACAGCCCGGGAAAGCATATGATTGAATCCGTCGAGCAATATACAAAGGACCTCACCTTTTCCACGCATCTGAATTTGAATGAGCTTTTCCGTTATATGCGCTATTATCATGAGGAATACGGCCGTCCGGTGGGCCTGGCGGAGGTATCGGTAGCCAATGGATGCGAAAACGACTGCATGGAATTGGGACTGCTGACCGGAACCTATGATTACCTGACCGCTGTGGGAGGCTGGAACACCGCGCAGAATACCATTGGCGTCGTGCTGGCGCAGCTTGTGATCGCGAGCTATTACAATGGCTTTTGCGGCAGGCCGGAGCAGCTCCGGCGGTCGGAGGAGTTCATGGCGAGCCGTCTTGCCAGCGACTGGCTGTATCAATCCAATGTGCTGCACAGGTACCTTGCGGAGACTGCGGGCACGGTAGACCCTTATGCGCTTGGGCGGCATTACGGGGATGCGGCGGAATATTTCAGGCATGGGCTGCAAGCGCTTCTGGACGAGAAGTTTACGGCCGGGATACGCGGCCGCCGTCCCATTGTGGACACGCTGCAATTCCAGTGGGACGGAATCTTTTACATCCGGCTGCATGTCCGGCTGGAAGAAGTGCTCCGCGCAGAAGGTACTAAGGAAAAGACAGATACAGGAGAATGACGCATGATCACGAAAGCCGCTTTGCTTGAAGACCTGGGCCGTGCGGGTATAGACCCGCACGGCATGCTGCTGTGCCATCTTTCAATGAAAAAGATCGGCCCCGTGGAAAACGGCGCCGACACGGTGCTGGACGCTTTGATGGAATACATGAAAAATGGATTGCTGATCGTTCCCTGTCACACCTGGAGCAATGTCAACGATGAAAACCCCGTGTTTGACGTGCGGAAAACAAAGCCCTGCGTCGGGCTTCTGCCGGATCTGTTCCGGCGGCGGAAGGGCGTGGTGCGGACGCTGCACCCCACGCATTCGCTGTGCGTTTACGGGCCCCGGGCACAGGCGTTTGCAGAAGGGCAGGAGCGGTTCGATACGCCCTGTGCGCCCGGCTCCTGTTACGGCGAGCTGCTGCGGCAAAACGCGCAGGTGATGATGGTGGGGGTCACGTTTGCCTGCAACACCAGCGTACACTGCATCGAGGAGATCGCAAACGTGCCCGGCCGCCTTACAGCAGAGCATCATCCGCTGTTTGTGCGCGATCAAAGCGGGCGGCTGCTTTCCGTGCCGTCCCGCCGCCATCAAAACGCCAATTCGGACCATTACGTCAAGCTTGAACCGGTGATGTTTCACAGGAATATACTGCGGCGCGTCCCGTTCGGCAATGCCGAATGCCTTTTGTTCCGCGGCAAAGACTTGCTGGCCGTTACGCTGGAGCTGCTGAAAAAAGACCCGGATCTTTTCGGCAGCGGCGCGCCCGTCCCGCCGGAGTGGTATTGAATCTGCCTTTTACCGTGCGGCAAAAGGGCGCTCTGCGGAGCGGACAAATTGATAGGAAAGAAGGAACTGTCGTGAAAATATTGAACTTTGGCTCTCTCAACCTGGATAAGGTGTATAAAGTCGCGCACTTTGTGCGCGAGGGAGAGACCATCAGCGCACAGGAACAGAACCAGTTTTTAGGAGGAAAGGGGCTGAACCAGTCTGTCGCGCTGGCAAGGGCGGGTATCTTTGTGGAGCATGCCGGAGCAGTGGGGCGGGAGACGACGGAATTTCACGCGCTGCTCAAGGCTGAGGGCGCCGGCACGACGTATCTGCGCGTTCTGGAAACGGTGAGCGGGCATGCCGTGATCCAGTCCTGTGCGGGACAGAATTGTATCATCGTGTACGGTGGGGCAAACCGGATGACCCGGCCGCAGGATGTGGACGCTTTTTTAAAGGACTACGGCCCCGGTGATCTGCTGCTGCTTCAGAATGAAACATCCTGTGTCCGTTATGCAATGGAACAGGCCAGAGAAAAGGGAATGACGGTCGCGTTCAATCCTTCGCCCATAGACGGTTCCCTGACACAGGATGTGCTTGCACTGGCGGACGTGCTGTTCGTCAACGAGACGGAGGGAGGGCTTTTGTCGGGCACTCCGGCAAACGAAAACGAAGCGGTTTTGACAGCGCTTGCGGAACGTTTTCCCCACGCGGCTGTCGTTCTTACCGTGGGAGGCGAGGGCGCGCTGTACCGTAAGGGCGGCGTGCTGCTCCGCCAGAGGGCATATCCTGTGAAGGTCGTGGACACAACGGCCGCGGGAGATACATTCACAGGGTATTTTCTGGCAGGTATGATCCGCGGGTTTGACCCGGGAAAATGCCTGCGCTGCGCAAGTATGGCGGCTGCGCTTGCAGTAAGCCGGGAAGGCGCTTCGGCAAGCATTCCCACATGGAGGGAAGTATTGGATTTCAGCGCGGCGCAGGGGGAACCACTGGAGAGCTTACGGGGAACAGGAGCCGCGGCGCTTTGACAGGCATTGGCACGGCGCGTCCATGGAAAAAAGGGCTGCCGGAGGCGCCGCCAGATGACGGAAGAAAGAGGCGAATGGCATGAACACAGTCACAGTGATCCCGGCGGTGCGCGTATCCGAACAGGTCCAGCCGGAATTTCGCGTATTTTCCCATGAGGCGGATGCCCTGCAGATCGACGTGCTCCGGGGCGGATGCATATTGTTGGGCTGCACGCGGAAGCTGACGCCGGGAAAAACATCGGTGTTTCGTTACAGCCTGAAGGGGGCTGTGGGCGATGTGGAGCTGCGCTTCCGGTTTTACAGGGGAGAGAAGGAGGTGGAGACAAGCTCGGCGCCGTATCAGGTCGTTCCCGGCAGTGTGCCCGCCACAGGCCTGATCGACGGCTGCTGGATATCCATCTGCCACTGGAGCGAACAGGAAGCGGTGTTCTTTAATTCGGAACTCAAAAAAATGCGGGACGAGGATTTCGAACGGCATATCGAGGAGATGTCCCTTCTTGGAATACGGGGCGTTGTGATCCAGAATGTATTTGATTCCTCCCATTATGTGGGCCGCCATGAGATGACCTGCGGGAGCTATGACGGCCGGGCATTTTATCCTTCCGGGCTCTATCCCGGAAGAATGCCGCTTGCCGCGCGGGACCCCATTGAGGCGGTGCTGCGGGCCGCTGACCGGTGTGGGATGCATGTGCTGCTGGGTGTGGGCCTGTTCGCCTGGTTTGATTTTTCGGAACAGTCGCTGGAATGGCACAGGCGCGTTGCACGGGAGCTCTTTCAGCGGTATGGAGGCCATGCGTCCTTCTATGGCTGGTATGTTTCAGAAGAGATCATGGGAGACCTGTATTATTCGTACATGCCGCACTCCGCAGAGCGCTGGAAGGAGCTTGCCGTGTTCTTTCGCGAGTTCCGTACTTTTGTACAGGAACTTGCTCCCACAAAACCGGTGGCTTTTGCGCCCAATAATGTACGGTTCCATCTTTATGCGGAGGAATGGAAAACCATCCTGCCCTTTGTTGATATTTTGATCCCGTTTGCTTTTGCGCGCGATCCGGAACATCTGAATGTCGTGCAGATGAAGCAGATCTGCGACGAATGCGGCACGCACATGTGGGTGGATATGGAGATGTTCCGGGAGCCCTTTGAGGATGGGCTTGTACCCAAGACGATGGAAGCGCTGCTTCGTGAGATCCGTCAATATGACGCTCTGGAGCAGTGCTACGGCTACCAGTATACGGGGCTGATGAACCATCCGGCCTCCCGCTTTTCTCTGGGAGGGGAGCCCGCAAAGGAATTGTATGCCCGGTATTTACAATATTATCAGGCGCGCCGTGCTGCATGGGGATATGGGGAAAAACAGCAATGATTTCCGCGGCTCGAAAAAGAGGCCCGGCGGACAAAATCGGAGGGAAAAGTATGAAGGAGATACTCGGCCGCATTGTTGCGGCGGAATTGGAAGAACGCCGGAAGCAGGGATACGATGTGGAAGCGCTGCGGCCTCTTCTGGGGAAGGCGTCCGGCAGCTGTGACGCGCTGCTGGCGCTTTCACAGCGTATCAAAGAGGCGCCCATACGGCAGGATTGGCCGTACGAGGAGCCGGACGACCTGGAAAGCGTGATGGCGGCGTGTGACCCGATGCGCAGGCGGGAAGCGTCCCGTCTGCTTTCCGATGGGGAGATCGAGGCGCGCGTCCGCTCCGCGTTCCTGACTTCGGTTTGCGCATGCATCCTGGGCAAGCCCCTGGAGGAGGCTCCCTACGGCGGCCTCGAGGACATCCGCGCCGCCGCGCAGGCAAGCGGAGAATGGCCTCTGCGGGATTATGTGAGCGATGCGATGCTTACGGCGTGGGGGAGGCGGAACCCATCCTGGGTGGAAACGACCAGAGGAAGAGTGCGCTATGCCGCGTCCGATGACGACATCACCTATACCATCATGGGCATGCTGCTGCTTGAAAAGCGGGGGAAGGATTTTTCGCACGAGGACATGCGTCAGCTTTGGCTGGAGAACCTTCCGATCTATTTGTGCTGGGGCCCCGAGAGGACGGTGCTGCTGCGCGCCGGCCTTGCGGTTTTGGCGCCCGATCTGCCTTATGATATGGACGATTGGGCGGCGCGGCTGAATCCGGGCCAGGAGCTTTGCGGTGCAATGATTCGTGCGGATGCCTATGGCTATGCGTGTCCCGGCGACCCGGAGCTTGCCGCACGGCTTGCATTCCGTGACGCATCCTTTACACACCGGAAAACCGGCGTATACAGTGCAATGTTTGTTGCGGCGGCAATTGCCGCCGCGTTTACTGCGGAAAATTGGAAGGAGATCGTCGTCACCGCGCTGCAGTATGTTCCTCAGCGCAGCAGATTTTACGAACAGGCTTCCATCTGCCTGCGCATGGTGGATGACGCCGCTTCTTTCGAAGATGGTTATAACGCGGTCCATACCGAATACGGCGCGTTTGGAGCGGGGCAGGTCGTACAGGAGATCGGCACAGTCATCAATACCCTGAAGTTTGCCCGGGATGCTGAGGAGGGAATCGGCATGCAGGTGGCGCAGGGGAACGATTCAGACAGCTTTGCCTGCAGCTGCGGTTCCATTTTGGGCGCTTATTTCGCCGATGGCCTGCCTGAGCACTGGTATGCGCAGTTCAATAATACGATACACACGACAATGGGGAATTTTCACGAGACCGATCTGCAGGCTCTGACAAAGCGCATGCAGCTGCTGTACAAGCGCGTTCGGCAGCCGGAAGCACCGCTTGCCTGAGTGCGCGCCCGGTTCATCTCCGTCCGATTGGCAGGCTGCCGCTCCCGTGCCCTTTATGCCGCGGCGTTGGCATAAAGGGCTTTTTTATCCGCTCCGGCGGAATTTTCTGCAAGGCGCGCAGTGGGGGCGGGACTTGCGCGAAACTGCATGATTTTATCCTTTTTTTGCATAGATTTGGGCTGTTTATTATTGTATATTTATTGTACTGAAGGAAGAACCGGGCATTCCCGACTAAGGGAAAACAGCCTTTTTCTGTCGGCTGCCCGGCTATTTACTGCGAAAGGTGTTTTGATATGGACCCCATTGTAAAATACCCTGATTTCACACAGCTGGACGCGCTGAGCACACCCCTGCGGGAATATGCCAGATTGAAATGCGAGCAGGGAGCGGAAACAGGCGCCGCCGCACTGATCGGTCAATTGACGGAGACCATGCGCTGTACGGTCCGGCTTCTGCAGGAGCTGCCGGACGATGCCGCTCTGTCTGCCTGTGAACCAAACGAACTGGACGCCATCCGCGCGCTGCGTGCACCGGCGCAGCGCCGCCTGTGGGAGGCGCTGCCGCCCGAGGATATCTGGATGGACAAATTGGAGGGCGCGCTGCTGGGGCGCATCATTGGCTGCCTGCTGGGCGTGCCCGTAGAAGGGCTCTCGGTGGAAAGCATGCGTGCATGGAGCGAGTACATCGGCAAGCCCTTCCCGCCGGTTTCCTATTGGGAAGAAGTGCAAAATCCGGAGCTTTGGAACTGCTACGGCCGTCAGCGCGGCGAATACCGGAAATGCGCGCTCCGGTCCGCTCCGGTAGATGACGACCTGGCCTATACACAGCTTGCGCTGCTGATTTTGGAAGAATACGGGCCTGATTTTACGACCGAGGACGTTGGGGAGGCATGGAAAAAATATCTTCCCGTTGCCTGTACGGCGGAGCAGGCCGCTTTGGACAACATGAAAAAAGGCGTGCCGGCGCGGGAGGCTGCGGACAGGGACAATCCGTTCTGCCAGTGGATCGGCGCCGCCATCCGTTCTGACGGATTGGGCTGGGCAGCGGCCGGCCTGCCGGAGCTGGCGGCAGAAATGGCCTGGCGCGACGCCCGCCTGAGCCACAGGCGCAACGGTATTTACGGAGAGATGTTCCTGGCGGCGGCACAGAGTGCGGCTTTTGCTGTGAGCGACCCCCTGGACGCCGTGCGGGCCGGCATGGCGGAGATCCCACGGGAGTGCCTGCTTTACCGGGACCTCGCCTGGGCGCTGGAGCATTGCGGCGCGGTGCGCGGCCACGGCGATGCGCGCCGGCTGGTGGATGAACGGTTCGCGGGAATGCATGCCGTTCACACCAACAACAACCTGTGTCTGATCGTGTTTGGCCTCAAGCTGGCGGAGGGAGACCTGATGCGGGGACTGTCCCAGACTGTTGCGATGGGCCTTGACAGCGACTGTACCGCCGCCTCCGCAGGCAGCATTCTGGGCGCGGTTTTGGGCAAGAGCGCGATCGCCCCGGAGCTGTACGAGTGCTTTCACGACCGTATGGATACTTATCTGAAGAACACGGAGGCGTTTTCGATACGGGATATGGCCAAGCGGTATTCCGCGCTTGCACACAAGGTGCATTCCCGGCTGTGACCGCCGCCTTAGGAACATGCCGCCGGAAAAACGGGGAGGCTGCCGCTGTTGCAGGCGTTCGCCCCGTTTTTCCGGTTTTCTATGGCCGTTCAAACGGCTGAACGCCGGGATTCGCCCGGAAGATGAGTATTTCTGCTGATTTTGCAAATTGCTATTGTGCGCACAGTACAGTTTGGGATATAATATAAAACGGCCTTGAGGCAAGGCCGTTTTTTGTGTTGCAATTTTACATCAATAAAAGAGGGGTTAGTACAAATGAGAACTGTTGGCACCACTTCGCGCGGCGTACGCTGCCCGGTCGTCCGTGAGGGCGACGATCTGGTCAAAATCGTCACCGACGCCATCCTCGCCTGCGGTGAAGAGCAGGGCCTCACCTTCCATGACCGCGATATCGTGGCTGTTACAGAGGCTGTTGTGGCACGCAGCCAGGGGAACTACGCCGGTGTGGAGGACATCGCCGCCGACTGCCGCGCAAAATTCGGCGCCGATACGGTGGCGCTCACATTTCCCATCCTCAGCCGCAACCGCATTGCCATCTGCCTGAAAGGCATTGCAAAGGCTTTTAAAAAAGTGTATATCCTTATGAGCTATCCCTCCGACGAGGTTGGAAACCATCTGTTCGACGAGGACCTGCTGGATGAAAAGGGCGTAAACCCCTGGAGCGACGTGCTGGACGAGGCGAAATACCGCGAGCTGTTCGGCTATGAGAAGCATCCCTTCACCGGCGTGGATTATGTGGAGTATTACGGAGACCTGTTCCGTGCGGAGGGCTGCGAGCCGGTATTCCTGTTCGGAAACGACGTGCGCGCCGTGCTGCCGTATACAAAGAATGTGCTGTGCTGCGACATCCACACCCGCGAGCGCTCCAGGCGCCGCCTGCTGGCTGCGGGCGCGGAAAAGGTGCTGCTGCTGAGCGACCTTATGACGGCCCCGGTGAACGGCAGCGGGTACAACGAGCAGTTTGGCCTGCTGGGCTCAAACAAGGCCACGGAGGAAAGCGTGAAGCTGTTCCCGCGCGATTGCCGCAGCTTTGTGGACGCGCTTGCACAGAGCCTGCGCAGCGCCACGGGCAGACAGATCGAGGTCATGGTGTACGGCGACGGAGCCTTTAAGGACCCCGTGGGCAAGATCTGGGAGCTGGCCGACCCTGTCGTGAGCCCCGCATACACCAGCGGCCTGGAGGGCCAGCCCAATGAGCTGAAGCTGAAGTATCTGGCGGACAACGATTTTGCCTCTCTTTCCGGCGATGCGCTGACCAGCGCCATCAAGGACAGCATCTCCCACAAAAATGCGGATTTGAAGGGCCAAATGTCCAGCCAGGGCACTACGCCCCGCCGCCTGACAGACCTGATCGGCAGCCTGTGCGACCTGACCTCCGGCTCCGGCGACAAGGGGACCCCCATCATCCTCATCCAGGGCTATTTCGACAATTTTGCCGTGTAAATCGCAAAAGCACCCCCATCCGCGGATGGGGGTGCTTTTCTGTTGCGGGGCTGTTTGCCCGCCCGGCGCACATCCGGGCGGCATGCCCTTACAGCAGGCCGCGAATCAGCTCTGCGGCATCCGCTATGTATTGGGCCAGCGGCTTTTCCGGAAGGCCCGCAATGTGCGCCCCGCATTTGGCAACGGGGATGAGCACCTTGTGAGCCGGGCTTTCCGCCACGGCGCGGGCCATGGCCGGGCTGCATTCGCCCAGCATGCTGTTTGCCATCACAAGGCCGATGGGACCCGCCAGAATACGCGCCCGCGCGGCGTTCACGATCACGGCGTTTTCTCCCGTGGCTCCGGCGGATGCACCCGCCCGGAGCATGGCGCTGGTGGCCAGCGCGTTGGTGCCCACCGCCACGATCTCCTGCGTCACGCCGCCCGCGCGCAGCGCCTCGATGAGCGCGCGGCCAAAGCCGCCTCCCTGCCCGTCGATGATAACAATATCCATATTCCGTCCTCCTTACATCAGCGGCGAGAAGAAGCGCAGGAACACCTGCGCCAGCCATTTGTACAGCGGCGTGCGCAGCACATCCGCCATCGTTACCTCATGGCTTTCAGCCAGCGTGGCGCGCACGTCTTCCAGCACGTCCCGAACCATGTGGCCGCCGTAAAACGCGCAGCAGTTTTCAAAGTGCAGGTACAGGCTGCGGTAATCCATGTTGGCGCTGCCCACAATGGCCTCGCGGTCGTCGCTGACATACATTTTTGCGTGCACGAAGCCGGGGGTGTACTCGTAAATGCGCACACCCGCTTCCAGCAGGCGCGGATAATAGCTCTGCGTCACATAATACACATACCATTTATCCGGCACACCGGGCGTGAGGATGCGCACGTCCACGCCGCTTTTGGCTGCAAGGCACAGCGCGGTGACCATCTCGTTGTCCACGATCAGGTAGGGCGTAACGATGTACACATAATCCCGCGCGTGCTGAAGCACGTTCAGATACGCGCTTTCGGCCACGGCTTCGCCGTCCAGCGGAGAATCACAATAGGGCTGCACATAGCCGTCCGCTTCGTATTCGCCCAGGGGCATATAATCGGTGTACGGGGTGGTGGTGCCCGCCACAAAGTCCCACATTTTCAAAAATGTTACGGTAAGCGGATAAACGCCCGGCCCTTTCAGCATCAGGCCCGTATCCTTCCACACGCCGCAGCGTTGCTTGCGGTTGATGTACTCGTCCGCAAAGTTCAGCCCGCCGGTGAAAGCTGTTTCACCGTCCACGACGGTGATCTTGCGGTGGTCTCGGTGGTTGAGCATTTTATAGTCAGAGATATGCAGCGAAAAATGCAGCGGATTGAATACATGGCACTTGATGCCCGCGCGGCGTATCTCTTCGTCATAATCACCGGGCAGTGTGAACATGGAACCGAAGCCGTCGTAGATCAGGCGCACGTCCACGCCCGCGGCGGCTTTTTCCTTAAGCACGGCCAGCGTTTCGTTCCACATTTCGCCTTCTTCAACGATAAAATATTCCATGAAGATATATTTCTTCGCGCCGCGGATGACCTCCAGAAAACGGGCGAAAAAATCCTGCCCCATGGGATAATACTCGCTCTGCGTGTTGCAGTAGAGAGGGGCCGAGGCGTTGCGGGACAGATATTCCACGCTGCGGCGAAAAGCGGGCTCCCGGGCGTACAGGGCCTCTGTTACCGCATCGTCCTGCACCATGGCGGCGGACGCGGCCCGTTCGATGTCTGCAAATTTGCGCGCGTTTTTGGGGGTGACGCCCTGGTTGCCCCACCACAGGTAGAATACCGCCCCTGTAACGGGCAGGGCCACCACAATGAGCAGCCACATGATTTTGTAAGCGGGATTGATGTTGTCGCGTTCGATCACGGCGATGACCACCAGCACGCTGACCAGCGTGAGGATGATGTAAGCCACCGTACCCGCGCGGCTGAATACCAGCATGAGCGCCGCAAAAAGCCCCACCTGGCATGCGATCAGAAGCCCGAACAGGAATGTCCGGGAGAGCAGAAATTTGAGTATCTTTTTCACACCGTACCTCCACACAGACGCAAGAGAGCGCTTGTCCCGATGCTTTATAGTGTACCATATTTCGCGCAAAAAAAATAGTAATGCAGTAGGCTTTGCCGGGAGTGACCGGGAAAACTGCCGGTAAAAAGGCGCGCCCCGCAATGCGGAGCGCGCCTTGTAAGGTTTGTATGGGGCGATTCAGGCGGCGCTGTCGGAACCGGATGCGCCGGATGCGGGCGTGCTGCCGCTCTGCGCGGCGGAATAAGTGCCGATGGTAACGCTGTTGACGATGACGTCTTCCAGCGGGCGGTCATCTTCGCCGCATTCCACGGCGGCAATGGCGTCCACGACGTCCATGCCGTCGTACACCTGGCCGAACACGGTGTTCAGGTTGTCAAGATAAGGCGCGCCGCCCACGGCCTGATAGGCGGTTACCACGGCCTCGCGCACACCTGCCTCGGTCAGCGTTTTGGCCAGAGTCTTATCCACGGAATCCTGGGCGCTCTGCACGATATAAAACTGGCTCAGGTTGCCCGAAGCACCGTCCGGGGCGTGCGCCATGGCAACGGCACCGGCATAATGGTGCAGACGGTCGGAGATCTCGTTGGGATAAGAATTTCCGTTCCAAATGGTGGAGCCGCCTGCGCCGGTACCTGTGGCGTCGCCTGTCTGGACCAGAAAGCCCTCGATCACCCGGTGGAAGGACAGGCCGTTGTAATAGCCCTGCTGGGCCAGACCGACAAAATTTTCCACAGCCATGGGAGCGATATCCGGGTACAATACAAAAGAAATATCGCCCAGCGTTGTGGAGAGCGTAGCGATGGGGTCGCCTTCGGCGGGCGTGATGAACTGGAGCTCGCCAAGGTCTGCGGGACGGGTGCGCTTGCCCGCGGCGGCAGCGAGGCTCCCGCTTTCGCAGGCGCCCAGCAGCACGCAGCACGCGGCTGCGGCACAAAAGGTGATAAAGATACGTTTGGTCAAGGCTGTTTCCCCCTGTGCGGCGGTATCCGGGCGCAAACGCCCGGATACCGGATAAAGATAAAAGAATGTTTTTTACGCTCCGCCGCCCTGCGCGGCAGTGTGAACGGAGCTTGCAGGCCGCAGCGCAAAGCGCGTTCACGGCATGTGCGCGCGGGCTTTGGCTTTGAAATTATTTTATCACAAACCCGGAGGGAAAGAAGTGAATGAACTGTAAATTTACGGGGCATGCTTGACGGCGGGCGCCGGATTGGGTACAATAAAAACAGAAACAGGAACGACGAGCAGTGAAGGAGATCATTCCCATGCCTCAGGACGAACAACTGGACGATTACTCCCCGGACCTCATCACCCTGACGGATGAAGACGGCAAGGAGTTCAGCTTTGAAGTGATCGACGCCGCCGATTACAACGACGAGCGCTACCTGGCGGTGGTGCCCTATGCCGAGGATTCCACGGAGCAGCTGGAGGAGGACGCAAACCTCATCATCATGCGCGTGGGCGAAGAGGACGGCGAAGAATATCTGGACGTTGTGGATGACGATGAGGAGCTTTACGAGGTGAGCGACATGTTCGCGCGCCGTCTGGAGGAGTTGTATGACATCGACCTCAACGGCGGCCAATAAACCGGCAGGCAGCCTGCCCTGTGCGATTTGATGCGCCATATATTTAATCCTACTAACCATTTAAAGGGAGCCCGGAGTCCTATGTGAGGGGATCGCAGACCTCCCGCCCGGCCTTGGCCGCAAGCGGAGGAAGGGAGCGTGAAACTCCGGCAGGGCACCCACCTGCCATTTCGGTAGGTTTTGGTGTGGCGCAGACGGCAGGGCAGGTTACTGATTGAAGATTTAACGTCTGAAAAATGGCGGTGTAAAGCCAAAAATCGCAACTTGCGTGTAAAAAGGCTACCATAAGTTTTAAACAGTAGGTTTTGGTGTGAATGAAAAAACACCAACCTACTGTTTTTTTGTATCACAACATACTTGAAAGGTAGGGCGGTGTCAAAAGAAAGGGTTGTTTTGACTATGGTAGAACGCAGAATTGATGATTTTTTGGTGGTGAGCACAAATAAAGGATTATCTAAAAGAACAGTTCAAAACTATCAGCACACATTATTGCTGATGCTCAAATATCTGAATGAAATAGGGGTTGTGGAAGAAAAACAGATAACAGCCGACACAATGCGGGACTATATGCGGTATTTGAAGCAACGGGGAAAATATACGGTAGTGATAAATGAGCAATCCCGTATTAGAAATAACCCACGGAACCGCACGGATATCGGCAAGGAGATACAGCCGTCAACAATTAACGGTATGTTGAAAAATTTGAGGGCATTTTTTAATTGGATGGTAGAAGAAAGGATTATTAAAGAGTGTCCCATTAAAAGCTCTATGTTCATCAAAACAGACCGAAAACCATTAAACTTTGTGTCTGATGATGCTTTTCAGGCTCTTATCAATGATTTGGATATTACGGTATTTGCTGAATTTAGAGATAAAATTATCATTCAGCTTTTGCTTGACACAGGTATGCGTATAGGAGAATGTTTGGCAATTCGTGTAACTGATTTGAAAATAGAGGAAAAAACAATTTTTCTTCCCGCCGAACATACAAAAGGAAGAAAGGACAGATATGTGTTTTTTGGAACGAAAATGGCACGCCAGTTAAAACGATGGCTGGAATACAAAGATAGAACACACGAAACGGATTTGTTGTTTTGTAATCGGAATGGTAATCCGCTGATTGTGAACCAATTTGATGCGAATATCCAGAAATATTGTAAAAGAATCGGGTTGGATGGTATTCATCCGCATACGTTCCGCAACAATTTCGCAAAGCGGTTTCTGATGAACGGTGGAGATATTTATACTCTTTCTAAAATATTGGGACACAGCAGTGTGAAAATAACAGAACAAGCATATTTGGATTTGACAACACAAGACCTACAAAAACAATACCAGAATTTTTCACCGCTGAATAGAATTAAAAGCTACTATTGAACTTGCTTGAAAAAGTAAAAAGTAAGTATGAAAAAGTAAGAACGAAGCAATAACAGAGTAATAACAAGCATCAAAAAGTAAGTTTTGAGTAAGCTGGTAGGCCGTTGGCCTACCAGCACCAAGAGGGAATGTGGTGGGAAAAGTTGACAGGGCGCGCGCTGCATCCCGTGATAGCATAAAAAAGACGTGTCGCAGATGCGGCACGCCTTATTTTTTATCTTCTTTTAATCCGAGAATATAATCAGAGGAAACATGATAGTAGTCGCATAAAGTTATTAAATGCCGGATGGGCATTTCACTGGCACCGCGTTCATATCGGGCATACATGGTTTGAGACGTTCCCAATATTTCCGCGATTTCTGTTTGTGTTTTGTCTGCATCCTCTCGCAAATTGCGAATAATGCGGATATAATCCATGCATACCACCGCCTGTCGAAATTAGCGTAGCATAATAAATATATTTACTATTGCATTTAGTAAATATATTTACTATAATAGAGATGGTATCTAATACCTTTATGGGCTTGTGGCATGTTTTCAGTATCTGCGGCACGCCCCGATATTGATTTTAAGGAGGAAATGAAGCATGGATGAACAATGGGGAAAGGGAAAATTTTATTACTACTTGGGAGTATTCATTGTTATTGCCGGAATATTGGGTGCAATTGTTTTAGCTGTATCTTTGGGTGATGTTGGTTATGAACGAAATTGGGGCTTAACCATTGGGATTATTTTAGTGGGAAGTTTGTGGAGTATAATGCTGGGAAATGTTTTTACATTTTTTGGTTATTTGCTGGATGAAGTGTGCTTTATAAAAGAAAAACTGGATAATAAAGTTTCTACTGAAAAAACTTGAAAAGACTTTGTTATTGGTAATAACTCTAATAATGTTGCTCTATTAAGTAAAGAACTTGATTAAGTCAAAAACTTGACACAAGTCAACCATTTGACTTGTGGCCGCACTTGTGATAAATTTTTAACAAAAGGAAAATAGCTTTAAAATATAAGGCTTCACTTTAACCCAAAGCGGGGAGAGGTGAAGCCTTTTTACATAGATATTAAAAGAACGGGGGTGAAATAATGGAGTATCAGAGAACGATAGAGATGGATTTTACGGGCGATTTACAAGACTTCTATGCCCGCTACTTATTCCAGCAGCAGCTACAACAAAAGCTGGATGATACAATAGGAGATGTGTTGGAAGAATGCGAGGACGATATATACAAGAGCATTGAAAAGGCTTTGCGGTGAGCGGCGGCAAGTCAAGCATTTAACTTTGTATCTTTTGAAGCAGTCAAAGTTTTGACTAAAGTGGAGTGTTGTGGTATAATATAAATATAAAAGAATACTCCAAGATGATTTTATAGTTTTAGCATATAAGGCTTTGTATCTGTTGGACGCTCAAAAAGAGCCAGCAGCCGCAAAGCCTTTTTCTTTTGGTGTAGGGGGTGAGGAAATGAACAAATATTTATCCAGCGGGGACAGCGTAAGGGGCGTATACGCCCGTCAAAAGGCGCGAGACGCGGAGATACAAGAACGTATCTGGAAAATGCGTGTGGACAAGATGCTCTATTGGTTTGAGAATGAAAGGCCAATAGAAGAAATGACTGCGAATTTGAAAATAAATATTGAATAATGGCTGCGCGCGCGGGTATGTTTTGCCGGGGGTGTAGCCGCAGATTTTAAGCCGAAATTTGATATTTTGAATATTAGAACAGGGTATACGTCCCGACCTGTATAAACATCGGATGGTTCGCACAGCCGACCTAAAGGAGAGTGTGCCGTTAGTAGACCCGCTGGCGAATAGGAGCGAAACCGTTGGGAAACGCGATAGGCTTCTATAAGAGGTCGTTTCTATGTCTATTTACGTCAAAAAGGAGACTGAGGCCTTTAGCATTAGGATGCTATAAAAGTCGGGGGCGGTGCCTAATATCGTGGCTTTATTGCGTGGCACTCAATCGGGGTTACAGCCGAGGTTTGGATAATAGAGTAGTTTCACTATGGGATAACTATAACCAAAATCAAAAGAAACAAGGGGGGCGCAAATCAAGAGAAAGATAATAATGAAACTTTTCCCCCTTTCCCTTTCCTTTCCCTTTTGGTGGAGCCGCGGAGCGGCGAGCGGTTCGCCGCGAGCGAAGCGAGCAGCGAAGCCGCAATGAAGCAATAGACAAAGAGGGGGCTGGTTATGGGATACAATCTGTTTTTTCCCTTTTGAAAAGTTTTGGGGTAGACAAAGCGGCAAAGATTTTCCAAGAGAAATAAGAGGTTTCATAGCAAGATTTACAATGTGCCCGACCGCGGCGGGAAGGGTAGTGAAAAAGACCCGATAAAGCCTGTATTTAAGCCAAAAAATAGAGGTTGGCGATTGGCCGTAGACAAGTAAATATCTGGCTTTTACAATTCCATACTATATCAAACATTGTTATAATATAATCACAGCAAGGGAAACACGGTGGCCACCAAGAATCCCAAGCGAAAATAAAAAATTGAAAGCCGCTGATTATGTGGCAGAATGGAGATTTATTATGGTAGCCGAAAAGAACAATTTCACACTTATTTTTGATGATGCGAACAAGACGATTTATATTAACAGTGCTCTTGATAAGGCGCGCAGTATGGCAAACGGAGAAGCATTGAAGAAGATTGCGGATGCTAAAAACGTGTTCCCCGATTATGAAATCAAGGTTCTCGTAAAGCCGAAAAAGAAAAGCATCAGTGCGGAGTTTATCCAGAAGTATTTGGAAAAGAAGCCGGAGCTTTTGGAAATTTACAAAGAGATGTGCGAAGCAAAAGCCATCAGCACCAAAACGGCAAGGGAAATCAATCTTTATAAGTTCTCTCACATTAAAAAGTGGTTTTATGCTGTGTGTCCGGAAGTGAAAGGGAAAAAAGCGGTGGCCTTGGAAGATGTTTCGGCCAGTGAAAATAATACCACGATAGAAGAAGCCCGCAAGGCGTTTGCGGTCATTCGCGCGGAAGTCACCAAGAGCGAAGTTGAAGCAGTTGACGCGGTAGAGGTAAAAGGAAACTCCGGGGAAAATTTTGAAAAGGTAGCCTAAAGGCATGCGTGATGTTTGTAAGATAAGGGGCAAGGTTGTAAAAGACCTTGCCCTTTTCTTTTTGCCTGTTGGATGGTTCATGCTTTTTCATGGATTTTGATACTTTTTCAAAGCGGGCTATTACTTTTTGATGCTTTTTCTTACTTGATTTATATATTTTGATAGGGTGCTTTTGAATTCTCAAAAACGAAGATTTAAGAGAGAAAAAACAATACTTAAAAACAGGCATGATTTTGTGCCAAAAATCAAATCAAAACTTTTGTCAAAAACATATTTACAAAAATAACCGTTTATGATAAAATGGTGGTAAAGAAAGGCGGTGCGGATTTTGCGGTTAGGTTATGCGAGAGTATCAACAGAGAGCCAGAATTTGGACAGGCAGATTGATGCTTTGAACCAGTATGGCGTGGATGAAATCTATACAGAAAAGATGACGGGGACAAAGGCACACAGGCCAGAGCTTGACAAGGTGCGGCTAAGAGCACGGGCGGGGGACGCAATAGTGGTGGAAAGCCTTTCAAGGCTGGGCCGCAGCACAAAAGATTTGCTGAACCTATTGGATGATTTTGAAAGGAAAGGTATCCAATTGGTGAGCTTGAAAGAAGATATAGATACCGCCACGCCCACGGGCAAGCTATTGGTTACGGTTCTGTCAGCTTTAAGCCAGTTTGAAAGGGATTTGATTGTTCAGAGGACAAACGAGGGCTTAAAGGCTGCCAGAGCACGCGGACGCAAGGGCGGCCGACCAAAAGCCGACCAAAAGGCGGTGGAGAAGGCCGTCAAGCTATATGAAGCACAAACGCACAGCATTAAGGAAATAACACAAATCACTGGAATATCACAGGCCACGCTTTACCGGGCCTTAAAGCAAGCGGTGGAACCGTAGTTTTTTTAAGTTCCGTTTTATAAAAAAGTATTGTATTTTTGAGTTTTTTTATGTACAATCAATTTAGAATCACCATAACCTACGGCTTGAACTTACACCAACCTGTTTTACACAAAATGCCTCGAAAATGCTTTTTAAAAACGCGTATTTTCGGCGAAACACACAAAAATTTCCGCCACCTGCCATTTCGGTAGGTTTTGGTGTGGCGCAGACGGCAGGGCAGGTTACTGATTGAAAACAGGAAAGGGCGCGTGCTGAAAAGCACGCGCTCTTTTTGCCGTTGAGGTTCGGGTTCAGTAGCCCAGCTCCTGGCCCACGAGGATGACCTTGATGCGGCCCGGCACGCGCTGGTAGCGGTGCAGCACGTATGTGCAGCAGATGCGGCCGGGGCTTTGGCAGTTTTCGCACTGGCCTGTAACGGCGCAGGGCGTTTTGCAGGAAAGACGTTTGGCATTTGCCGGCGCGGCAACGGCCTTGACACGGGCGTCGGCGGCGGCAAGGTCTTTCACGATTTTGTTGCAGCCCACCACGAGGATAACGCTGGCGGGGCCGAAGGTAATGGCGGCCACGCGGGTGGGGGGGCCGTCCACATTCAAAATTTCGCCCGCCTCGGTGACGGCGTTGGCGGAGGCAAAATAGCAGTCGGCGGAAAAGATCTGCCGGTAGATCTTCCCAATGTCCTCCGGCGTCAGGCCGGGAGCGCCACGGTCAAGAAAATGGTATGCGCCGCTTCGCAGCAGATCCATCACGCCGCATTCCTCCAGCGTCATGCTGCCGCCCGCGCCAACGGTCGCGCCTTCCGCCAACAGCGTTTTGACAAGAGGCACCACTTCGCCGGCCGTTTTGACGCAATAGGCCTCCATGTTGTTTTTTCGCAGCGCGGCGGCAGTGCGCTCCATGCGCTGCGCAACCACATAAGCAAGAGCTTCGTTCATCCTATCCCATCCTTTCCGTCTGAGCCGCCCGGCGGGCGGCGGGTACACTATCAGTATAGCACGCCGCCGCACCGCGCGCCACAAAAAACGCCGCCGTCCGGATGGGGATCGACCCGGACAGCGGCGTTTTCGGTTATTCTGCTGCAAGCTGTGCCAGCAGAGGCAAAAGCTGCGCCAGCGCGTCGATGACAGGTGCGCCCGTTGCGGCCAGCACTTCCCGTGGCTGGTGCCCGCCCGAAAACAGCACGCAGCGTACGCCCAGCGCACGGGCCACTTCAAAATCATGCTCGCTGTCGCCGACCATCATGATGCGGGCCGGGTCCGCGCCGCTTTCCCGCAGCCAGCGCAGGCCCACTTCCGTTTTGCTTTTGGCATAGATGTCCGACAGGCCCAGCAGCGTGTCGAAACGGGAACGCAGGCCGAAATGCTCCACCTGCTGCTGCAGATTCTCCCGTTTGGAGGCGGAGAGCATCACTTGGCGCATGCCCTGCGCACGCAGCGCGTCCAGCACGGCGCAGGCATCCGGCTGCAGTGGACAGCCAAGGCTGCGGGGCGTGTACAGCCGCATGTATTCATCCGCAAGTGCGGCGAACGGATGACGGGAAAAATCGAACCCCGCCCGGCGGTAATAGGTCTCGATGGGAAAGCAGAAGACCTGCCGGTAGGCTTCCATGCTGCCCACGGGCGCATAACCGTGGCGGGCAAGCATCGTGTTCAAAAGCTCGCAGCACAGCGCGGCGTCATCCAGCAGCGTGCCGTTCCAATCCCACAGGACCGTGTCGAAAACAGGCATGGTCTCACTCCTTGGTCGGTAAAAATGCGAAACAGCCGCGGGCCGTCGGTTCGGCCATACGGGCCGACAGGATAAGCTTTTGTCGCGGAACAAGCGGAAAAAACCGTTCAATCCCGGAACCACGCCCGCAGCGCGGGCGTTTTTTCAATGATGCGCACCAGCGGCAGGCCCAGCGCGAAGCAGGAGAAGAGCTGCCCCAGCGCAACACCGCCGGCCTGAAGCAAAAAGCCCGCAAAGGTGCGCGGGCCGAACGCCCACGCAAGCTCTGCGCCCACGACAACGGCGTTGATGAGCACAGGCGGCACAGCCGCGGCCACGGGCAGGCCCCTGAGGCGCACATGGGCAAGGCGGCGCGTACACAGCGCGGCAGTGAGCGTGGCGGCGGTACCGAATACGATGTCCAGCGCGCCCAGCACGTTTGCCCCGGTAAATACGCCCACAAGGTTCGTGAGGAAACAGCCCAGCGTGACGCCCACAACGGCGTCCGGCACAAGCACGGGCAGCAGCGTGAAGGCCTCGCTCACACGGGCCTGTACGGCGCCGAAGGCGATGGGGGCGAGCACGAGGCTCACAGCGGTGTAGAGCGACGCAATGAGCGCGCAGCGGACGATGGTTCTGGTTTTTGTCTTTTTCATGGTACAGTTTTCCTTAGCGGCAGTATTTTACCCCACCGGTGCCGCCGGGCCGGAGGGGTGGTCCGCGCAAAAGCGCGGCGGGCACAAAATCCCACGGAAGGCACAGCCTTCTAAGTTGCCCGTCAGGCTGTTTCGCGCCTGTAAAAGCGCGGCGCAAAACGGCCTGCTGTGCGGCGCAGGGCCGCAACGCATAGTATAGCACAAACCTGCGCGCTGTGCTATAATTATTTCCAAATATGTGCCCGAAAAAGGACATGCGAAGGGCGGCGCGGTTTGGCGCGGTCCGGGAAGGGCAAGAGATTATGAAGAGGAAAGCATTGCGGGCGGCGTTTCCCCACACGCTGCCCGTGCTGACGGGCTATGCGTTTTTGGGGCTGGCGTACGGCATTTTGATGCAGAGCGCGGGGTTTCCGTTCTGGTATCCGGCGCTCATCAGCCTGGTGGTATACGCGGGCAGCATGCAGTATGCGGCGGTGCCTCTGCTGGGTGCGGCATTCGATCCTGCGGGCGCGTTTTTTCTGACGCTGATGGTAAACGCGCGGCACCTGTTCTACGGCGTATCCATGCTGGAGCCGTACCGTGCCGCGGGAAAGAAAACACCGTATCTGGTATTTGCAATGTCGGACGAGACGTTCTCCGTCAATGTGTCCGCCTGCCCGCCCGAAGGCGTGGACCGCGGCTGGTTCATGTTCTGGGTGTCCCTGCTGGACCAATTTTACTGGGTGGCGGCGTCCGCGCTGGGCGGGCTGCTGGGCCGCGTGCTCACTGTCAGTACAAAGGGCATTGAGTTTGTGATGACGGCGCTTTTCGTTACCATTTTTACAGGCCAGTGGATGGAAGACAGAGAGCACCGCCCGGCGCTGGTGGGACTGGGCGCATCGGTGCTGTGCCTCGCGTTGTTCGGGGCGGGGAATTTTATTCTGCCCGCGATGGCGCTTATTGTATTGCTGCTGCTTGTAATGCGGCCCGCACTGGACAAAAAGGGGGCGGTACGATGACGACGGCACAAAGCCTGATCACCATTGGGATAATCGCGCTGGGTACAGTGTTCACACGTTTTCTGCCGTTTTGGCTGTTTCCCAAGGGGAAACCGGCGCCGCGCATCGTGGCATATCTGGGAAAGGTGCTGCCCTGTGCTGTGATGGGCCTGTTGGTGGTGTACTGTTTGAAGGATGTGCAGCCGGCGGCCGCGCCCTACGGCCTGCCGGAGCTGATCGCCGTGGCGGCGACGGCGGGCCTGCATGTTTGGAAAAAGAACACGCTTTTGAGCGTGGGCGTGGGTACGGTACTGTACATGCTGCTGGTGCAGCTTGTGTTTGTTTGAAAGCTGCGGAACGAACGCTGCTTTGCATCAGAAATGTTTTCCTTCGCAAAGCAAGCGGCGCTTCAATTCCGCCTGTGCTTTCCGGGCGGCGGAAAAACGGCGCCGCGCGGTTGAAGCATGCATATAAAACGCGCCCCGGTATCGCTTTTCAGCCGTACCGGGGCGCATTTTTGCTTCTTTTCAGGTGAACAGGGAATTGCCTTTGCACAGGCGGACGGCCTTATTTCCGCCTGTCGTACTGGGGCTTTTTCTTCTTTTTCTTGACGGAAAAACCGAAATCGCCGATTTTTTTGCCCAGTGCAAAATATTCGCCGTGGGCATATGTGCACAGGCCCGCCTTGGCCAAGCGCAGCCTGCCCTTTTCGTCCAGAAGCTCCTCGTCCACGTTCACGGCAACGATGTCCGCAATGAACATATCATGGGAGCCGCCCAGCTTTACAATGTCTGTCACGCGGCATTCCAGGTTCACGGGGCTTTCGCCCACCAACGGGCAGGAAAGCTGCGAAGCGGCAAGCGCAGTAAGGTGCATGGCTTCGAATTTGCTTTCGTCCCGCCCGCTTCGGACGCCGCAATAGTCGATGGCGCGCACCAGCGCGGCGGTGGGCAGGTTGATCACGAATTCCCGGCTTTCCGTTATGAGGCCGTGGCTGTACCGCTCCGGCCGCACGGAGATATAGGTTTTGGGCGGCTGTGACTGCAGCATGCCCGTCCACGCCACCGTCAGCACGTTCGGCGCCTCCAGCGTACCGCAGCTTACCAGCGCGGGCGGCACGGGCGCGACGAGCGCCGAGCCTTTCCAGACCTGCTTGCTCATGGCTTCTCCTTTTCAAACGTCGTCTCGCTGATGATGAAGCGTGGACGCGCTTTTGTTTCGTTGTAGATCTTGC